>C688J18823_10001190_pt1 | contig 15979 bp, 14 predicted proteins | sample HopSoiMetagenom1_FD_18823 | JGI IMG/M metagenome (IMG submission 18823) | reverse complement strand
AGCAGCGGCGACGAGCCGCTGGCCAGGCTGCGCGCGGCCCTCGAGCAGGAGAAGACCGAGCGGGTGGAGGGCCTGCCCCCGTTCTGCGGCGGTTACGTCGGCTATCTCGGCTGGGCCAGCGCGGCCTGGAGCGAACGGCTCCCACAGCGCTTGGGTCCCGACCCGCTCTTTCCCGAGGCGGATCTGCTGCTGGTCCGCGAGTTGGTGGCCTTCGACCACCGGCAGGGCCGCACTTGGGCGGTGGCCAGCGGTCCGGAGGCCCAGGCGCGGGCCCAGGCGCTGGCCACGCGCGTGCTGCACGGATTCGCGGCCGGCCAGTTTCCCCAGGCGCTGCGCAGCCCGGCCGCGCAGTCGCTGGGCGCGCAGCTCTTCAGCGACCGGCGCAACGGCGCCCGCTTCCTCAAGGGCGAGCTGCCGGAGCCGGTCCCGGTGGGCGGCGGAGAGAAGCAGTTCAAGGCCGCGGTGCGGCGCGCGCTGGAGTACATCCGCGCCGGCGACATCTTCCAGGTGGTGCTCTCCCAGCGCTTCGAGCTGCCCGACTGCGACGGCTTCTCGCTCTATCGCACGCTGCGCGCGGCCAGCCCGGCGCCTTACCACTTCTATCTGCGTCTCGGCGGCCGCGAGCTCTTCGGCGCCTCCCCGGAACTATTGGTGCAGGTGGAGGACGGCAAGATGACGCTCCGGCCCATCGCCGGGACGCGTCGCCGTGGCGCCACGCAGCAGGACGACCTCCGCCTGGAGCAGGAGCTGCGCAACGATCCCAAGGAGCGCGCCGAGCACACCATGCTGGTGGACCTGGGTCGCAACGACGTGGGGCGCGTCGCCCGGGTCGGCTCGGTGCGGGTGGAGCGGCTGATGGAGACCGAGCGCTTCAGCCACGTCATGCACCTGACCAGCGAGGTGAGCGGGCAGCTCAAGCCCGGCCTCGGCGCGGTGGACGCCTTCGCCGCCGCCTTTCCGGCGGGCACGCTGTCCGGCGCGCCGAAGATCCGCGCCATGGAGATCATCGACGAGCTGGAAGGCGTGCAGCGCGGGCCGTACGGCGGCGCGGTGGGCTGGTTCTCGGGCGCCGGCGACGTGCAGCTGGCCATCGCCATCCGCACGCTCTTCCGCAGCCAGCGCCGGCTGTTCGCGCAGGCCGGCGCGGGGATCGTGGCCGACAGCGACCCGGGATTCGAGTGGCGCGAGCTCTTGGCCAAGGTGCGGGCCTCGGTGGGCGCGGCCTACGGCGCCGTGGCGGGGAGGGCTGCATGAGCCGCAAGCCCCGCGTGCTGGTGATCGACAACTACGACTCCTTCACCTTCAACCTGGTGCAGCGGCTCGGGGAGTTGGGCGCCGCGGTGGACGTGCTGCGCAATGACGCGCTCTCCGCCGAGGAGATCCTGGCGCGCAAGCCGGAGCGCCTGGTGCTTTCGCCGGGACCCTGCACGCCCAACGAGGCGGGCGTGTGCCTGGAGCTGATCGAGCGCGCCTGCGGCCTCAACGGCCACGACCGGCCCGAGCGCGTGGTGCCCATGCTGGGCGTCTGCCTCGGCCACCAGAGCATCGGGCAGGCCTTCGGCGCCAAGGTGGTGCGCGCCCGCGCGCCGGTGCACGGAAAGGCGGAGGAGATCGTCCACGACGGAAGCGCCCTCTTCCGCGGCGCGCCCCGCCCGCTGCCCGCCGGCCGTTACCATTCACTGGTGGTGGACGCGCGCACCGTGCCCAAGGAGCTGAAGATCAGCGCCCGCACCCGCGACGGCATCGTCATGGCGCTGCGCCATGCGCGGCTGCCGGTGTTCGGCGTGCAGTTCCATCCCGAGTCCATCCTCACTCCCGACGGCCAGACGCTGCTCGGCAACTTCCTCAGGGTCTAGCGATGCCGCTGCGAGAGCACATCCGCCAGGCGGTGGAGGGCGTTCACCTGTCGCGCGAGCAGTCCGCGCAGGCCATGGACGCGATGCTGGAAGGGGCTGCGCCGGTAGCGCAGATGGCGGCGCTGCTGGTGGCGCTGCGGATGAAGGGCGAGACCCCGGACGAGATCGCCGGCGCGGCGCAGGCGCTGCGCTCGCGGGCGGCGCGGGTGGAGGTGTCCACGGACCGGCTGATCGACACCTGCGGCACCGGAGGCGACTCCTCGCATACCTTCAACATCTCCACCGCCGCGGCCTTCGTGGCGGCGGGCGGAGGCGCGCGCGTGGCCAAGCACGGCAACCGGGCCGTCTCCTCCAAGTGCGGCAGCGCCGACGTGCTGACGGCGCTCGGGGTGGAGGTGGAGCTGTCGCCGGCGGCGGTGGCCGCGTGCATCGACGAGTGCGGCATCGGCTTCCTCTTCGCGCCGCGCCACCATGCGGCCATGCGGCACGTGGCGCCGGTGCGCAAGGAGCTTGGGTTGCGCACGTTGTTCAATCTATTGGGGCCATTGGCCAACCCCGCCGGAGCACGCCGCCAGCTCCTGGGCGTCTACGCGGCGCAGCTCGTGCCGGTGCTGGCGCGCACCCTGGCCGAGCTCGGCTGCGACCGCGCCTTCGTGGTGCACGGGCATGGCGGCCTCGACGAGATCTCCACTTCTGGTCCCACCGTGGTCTGCGAGGTTCGCGGGGGAGCGGTGCGGCAGTTCGAGCTCATGCCCGAGGACGTCGGCGTCGCCCGCGCGCCGCTTGCGGGTCTGCGCGGCGGAGATGCGCAGGAGAACGCGGCCAGCCTGCGCGGCGTGCTGCGCGGCGAGCCGGGACCGCGACGCGCGGCGGTGGTGCTCAACGCGGGCGCGGCGCTGGCGGCGGCCGGCGTCTGCGAGACCATTCCCGAGGGAGCGAGGCTGGCCGAGCGCTCCATCGACAGCGGAGCGGCGCTGGATCGGCTGGAGCGCCTGATTCGCGCGTCGCAGGCGCGGAAGGGCGCGCCATGAGCCATCTCGAACGGCTGGTGGCGCAGGCGTTGGCCGACGCGCGCGAGCGCGAATTGCAGCCGCTGCCCGGCGTTCCGCCGCCGGCGAGGCCGTTTCCGCGCGCCGGGCTCATTGCCGAGGTGAAACGGGCCAGCCCGTCGAAGGGAGCCATCAACCCCGGGCTCGACCCGGTGCGGCTGGCCCAGGCGTACCAGCGGGGAGGCGCGGCGGCCATCTCGGTGCTCACCGATCGCGTGCACTTCGGCGGCTCGCTCGAGGACCTGCGCGCGGTGCGGGCGGCTGTTTCGGTGCCGGTGTTGCGCAAGGACTTCATCGTCGAGGACTTCCAGGTGCGCGAGGCCCGCGCGCACGGCGCGGACGCGATCTTGTTGATCGCGGCGGCGGCGCCGCTCGACACCTTGCGCCGGCTGCGCGCGCTGGCCCGGGAGCTGGGGCTCGCGGTGCTGTTCGAGGTCCACGACGAGAGCGAGCTTGCGGCGGCGCGGGCCTGTGAGCCCGACCTGCTCGGCATCAACGCGCGCGACCTCAAGACGCTGGAAGTGCGCCCCGAGACCTTCGCGCGCCTGGCGCCCCTCGCGCGCGGCATCGCGCCGCTCGTGGCGGAGAGCGGCGTGCGCACGCCGGACGACGCGCGGGGCTACCGCGCAGGAGGCGCCGATCTGCTGCTGGTCGGCGAGGCGCTCTCTTCCGCGGTCGATCCCGAGAGCGCCACGCGCGCGCTGGTGCGGGCATGACGCGGATCAAGCTGTGCGGGGTGCGAACGGCCGCCGACGCGCTGATGTGCATGGAGGAGGGCGCCGACGAGATCGGCGTGGTGTTTGCCGTCCGAAGCCGCCGCCGCGTCACCATCGAGGAGGCCCGCATCATCCGCGACGCGTTGCCGGCGGACGTGCCGCTGGTCGGCGTCTTCCTCGATGCAGAGCTGGTTGAAGTGCTGCGCGTCGCAAAGGCGGTTGGGCTCTCAGCCGCGCAGCTGCACGGCACCTGGCCTGCGCGGCCGGCCCCGCTGCCGCTCTACGCGGCCCTTCAAGTGACCTCCGAGGAGTCGCTGCGGCCGCGGCCCGGCGCTGCGCGCGTGCTGCTCGACGGTCCGGCCGGCGGCTCGGGGAAGAGCTTCCCCTGGTCGCTGGCGGAGAAGGCGCGCGCGCTGCACACGGGCGAGCTGTTCGTGGCGGGCGGGCTCACCGCCGAGAACGTGGCGCAGGCCATCCGCGAGGCGCAGCCCACCGGCGTGGACGTCGCGGGCGGCATCGAAAACGCCGCCGGGTTCAAGGACCGCGCGCGGGTGCGCGCGTTCGTGCGGGCGGCGCGGGAGGCGGACCGATGAAAGAGATGCCGGCGATCTTCTCCGACCCCACGCGCACGCCTCCGGACGCGCGCGGCCGCTTCGGCGCGTATGGCGGGCGATTCGTGCCGGAGACCCTGATCCCCGCCCTCGACGAACTGGAGCAGGCGTGGACGGCAGCGCGCGCCGATGCCGCGTACCGCGAAGAGTTGTCCTCGCTGCTCCAGACCTACGCGGGCCGGCCCACGCCGCTCTTCCGCGCCGACCGGTTGGCGCGGGCGCTCGGGCTCTCCGCCCGCGTCTATCTGAAGAGGGAGGACCTGCTCCACACCGGGGCGCACAAGCTCAACAACACCCTGGGCCAGGCGCTGCTCGCGCGCCGCATGGGCAAGAAGCGCGTCATCGCCGAGACCGGCGCGGGGCAGCACGGCGTCGCAACCGCCACGGTGTGCGCGCTGCTCGGGCTCGAGTGCATCGTCTACATGGGCGCCGAGGACATCCGCAGGCAGAGCCCCAACGTCGCGCGCATGAAGCTCCTGGGTGCCGAGGTGCGCAGCGTGGAGGCGGGCTCGCGGACCTTGAAGGACGCGATGAACGAGGCCATCCGCGACTGGGTGACCAACGTCCGCGGAACCTACTACTGTCTGGGCAGCGCCGCCGGACCGCATCCCTATCCGCTGCTGGTGCGCGAGCTGCAGAAGATCATCGGCGAGGAGATCGCCGAACAGGTGGTGCGCGTCGAGGGGCGCCTGCCCGACGCGGTGATTGCCTGCGTGGGGGGCGGCTCCAACGCCATCGGCGCGCTGCATCGCTTCGTGCGCGAGCCCTCGGTGGCGCTCTACGGGGTGGAGGCGGCGGGGCACGGGCTGGCCAGCGGCAAGCACGGTGCGTCGCTGGCCAAGGGCCGGCCCGGCGTGCTGCACGGGTCGCGCTCGTACGTCCTGCAGACCGAGGACGGGCAGATCGCGGAGGCGCATTCGATCAGCGCGGGGCTCGATTATCCCGGCGTGGGACCGGAGCTGTCGCACCTGCGCGACCAGGGGCGCCTGACCGCGCTCTCCGCCACCGACGACGAGGCGCTGCAGGCGTTCAAGACGCTGGCGCGCAGCGAAGGGATCCTCTGCGCGCTCGAGTCGGCGCACGCGGTGGCGGCGCTGCCGCTCGTTCGCGGCGAGCTCCTGGTGGTGAACCTGTCCGGCCGCGGCGACAAGGATCTGATGACCATCGTGGAGCACCTCACATGACCCGGCTCTCGGATGCCTTCGCGGCCGCGCGTGCGCAGGGCCGCACCGCGCTGGTCTGCTACGTCATGGGCGGTGACGGCGATACCGCCGCGCTGCTGCGCGCCGTCGACGATGCGGGTGCCGACGTGATCGAGCTGGGATTGCCCTTCTCCGATCCCATCGCCGACGGTCCGGTGCTGCAGGCGGCCGCCACCCGCGCCATCGCGGCGCACGCCACGTTGCGCGATCTGCTGGCAACCGCGGGTAAGCTCCGGCTGCGCGCACCCATGGTGGCGATGGGGTACATGAATCCGATCGAAACCATGGGCTCGCGCGCTTTCGCCCGCGCGCTGCGCGAGGCCGGCCTCTGCGGCGCCATCGTGCCGGACCTGCCGCTGGAGGAGGCGGAGCCGGTGCGCGCCGACCTGGCCGCGGAGGGCCTCGATCTCGTCCCGCTGGTCGCGCCCACCACGCCGCCGGAACGTGCCGCGCAGATCGCGAAGACAGCGCGCGGATTCGTCTACTACGTCAGCGTGACCGGCGTCACCGGCGCCCGCGCGGCGCTGCCTGAGGATCTGGAGCGCCGCCTCGCGGAGCTGCGCGCGATCTCGCAGGCTCCGGTGGCGGTGGGGTTCGGCATCTCCAAGCCCGAGCACGCCGCCGCGTTGAAGGGAAAGGTGGACGGCGTGGTGGTGGGAACCGCGCTGGTGGCGCTGCATCACGAGCGCGGCGTGCAGGCGGCGGCCGATCTGGTCCGGGCGCTTCGCGCCGCCCTCTGACCCGCCCCGGGCCCGCCCGGACGTCTGCGGCACGACCGGGCATGCGCGACCTCCTTGACCCCGGTGCGACCGCGTCCTAACTCACGCGGATGTCCGATCCGGGCGATCCCGCTGCCCTGCGGGCGGCGGCGAATGGCCGCCGCGACGGACTTCCGGCGACCTCCAGCGAAGAGCGGCTGCGCGTGGCGCTGGCGGCCGCCCAGATGGGGATATACGAGTGGATCGCCGCCAGCGGGCAGATCGTCTGGTCCGACGAGACCGCCCGGTTGCACGGCATCGAGCCGCGCGAGTTCCGCGGAAGTCTCGAGCATGCGCGCGCGCTCACCCATCCCGACGATCTGGACCGCGTCGCCGCCCGGATGGCGGACGCCTTCGCCCACGGCAAGGACTTCGAGGTCGAATACCGGGCCGTCCATCCAGGCGACCAGAGCATCCACTGGCTTTCCGCGTACGGCCGGGCGCTGCGCGATCCGGGCGGCGTCATCGTGCGGATCATCGGCGCCGTCCGCGACATCGACCGGGAGAAGCGTGGCGAGGTGGAGCTGCGGGCGTCGGTGGACACCGCGCGCACGCTCAACGAGCTGGGGCAGCTGATCGCCGCAGAGCTCGATCTGGAGAAGCTGGTCCAGTCGGTGACCGACGCATCGACGCGGCTGGTGCGCGCCCAGTTCGGCGCCTTCTTCTACAACCTGATCAACGAAAAGGGTGAGTCGTACACGCTCTACACGCTCTCGGGGGTGCCGCGGGAAGCGTTCAGCAAATTTCCCATGCCGCGGAACACCGACGTGTTCCGGCCCACCTTCGAAGGCACGGGTGTGGTGCGCAGCGACGACATCACCCGCGATCCGCGGTACGGCCACAGCGCTCCGCACTACGGCATGCCCCGCGGCCACCTTCCGGTGGTGAGCTACCTGGCGGTGCCGGTGGTCTCGCGCAGCGGCGAGGTGTTGGGCGGGCTGTTCTTCGGCCATCCACAGCCGGGCAACTTCACCGCCCGCGACGAGGAGCTGGTCAAGGGGCTGGCAGCGCACGCGGCGGTCGCGATCGACAATGCCCGCCTGTTCCAGCGCGCGCAGGAGGCCGTTCAGCTGCGCGACGAGTTCCTCTCCATCGCCTCGCACGAGCTGAAGACGCCGCTCACGCCGCTGCACGTGCAGATCCAGCAGCTGCGCCGGCACGTGGAGAAGGGGACCCTTGCAGAGGTCGAACCGGATCGGCTGCGCCAGCTGATCATGGGCGCCGAGCGACAGATGCTACGGCTCACCAGCCTGGTGGAGCACCTGCTCGACGTCGCGCGCATCAACTCCGGCAGGTTCCGGCTCGAGCGCGAGCGGGTGGACCTGGTCGCGCTGGTGAAGGAAGCGCTCGACCGCTACGCGCCGCAGCTCGCCGAGGCGGGCTGCGCGGTGGAAGTTCACGCTCCTCCGGCAATCCAGGGAAGCTGGGACGCTCTGCGGGTCGAGCAGTGCTTCATCAACATCGTGACCAACGCCGCCAAGTACGCTCCCGGGAAAGCCATCTCGGTGACGCTCAGCGAGGAAGGCGGCACGGCAATCGTGGAAGTGAAGGATGGAGGACCGGGCATCCAGCAGGACGATCTCAAGCGCATCTTCAAGCGCTACGAGCGGGTCGGAACCGAGACGCGCGTGGCGGGCCTGGGCCTCGGGCTCTTCATCAGCCGCCAGATCGTCGAGGCCCACGGCGGCAGCATCGTGGCCGAGAGCGCGCCGGGGCAGGGCGCCACCTTCACCATCCGGCTACCTTCCGCGTAGGCGCGGTGCGCGGCCGAGGAGCTTTCGCAGCACCTTGCGGGCGAAGACGGCGGTCAGCGCCGGCGTCTCCCTGCTCAGCAGCGCGGGGCGGGGCGGTGCCGGAGAGTCCAGCAACTCCAGCACGGTGTCGGCCGATCGCTGCCACGTCCGCGATGCTGCCGCCAGCCGGGCGGCGTCGCGCGCCTTCTGGTTGGTGCCGGGGTCGCAGAGCGCGACCAACGCGTCGGCCAGGGCGGCGTGGTCGCCGGTGGGGGCCGTTCGCGCCCAGCCCTGCTGCTCGCCCTCCGAGGCCAGCACGTCACCCGCGGTGCACGCGGCGGGAAGCGCCGCCCACAGGCAATCGAGCAGCCGCGTGCGAAACGCCAGCTCCGCCTCCAGCGACGGTTTGTGCGCGGACACCGCCACGTCCGCGTCCAAAAGCCACGCCCCGCGCTCTTCGTAGGGCACCCAACGATCGACGAAGTGCACCCCCGCGCCGGCGACGGCTCGCGCCTCGTCCGCCGCGGCGCGCATGGGCGGCGCCGCTGTTCCGGGCCGCTGTCCGGCCAACAATGCGAGCTTCAGCCCGGGGATCCGCTGGCGCGAAAGCGTCGCCGCGCGCACCGCGAGCGCCGGGTCCATCCAGTCCCAAAGCCCGCCCGCCCACAGCGCCACGGGGTCGCCGGGGGCTGCTCCAATGGCCGCGCGCAAGGGCGATCCGTCGCGGAGCGGCGGCGTCTCCGGCAGCCCGAACGGGACCACCGCGAGCAGGCGCGATGCCTGCGGGTCCTCCGCCAGGGCCCGCGGGGTGAGGCGCCCGCAGGCCCCCAGCCAGCCCAGCCAGAGCGCGCGCTGCGGCCGCGAGGCGCAGAGCACGTGATCGGCGCGGCGGATCAGGTAGTGCAGGCGGCGCCGCACGTAACCGACCTGCACCACCTGCTCGGGCGTGGGGCTCGGGCCCATGTGCGCCAGCTGCTCGAGCTGCACCGGATCGTAGAGATCGAGCAGCAGCCGCCCGCGGAAGCGCAACAGCTGCGGCAAGGGAAAGCCGAACCCCTGCGTGATGAACGTTTCCGCCCCCCGCAGCGCGGTTCCCAGATCCCTGGAGACGCGAAAGGTTTCGCCGACGAGTTCGTGCGCGCCCTCCGCCACCAGCGTGACCTCATGGTGCTCCGCCAGCCTGCGCGACAGCTCGACGGCGCGGATACCGGGGCCGGCCATGCGCAGGCCGACCACGTCCTGGCAGTGGTAGGCGATCCTCACCGGGTGAGCCACTCCAAGGCTTCGAGGTACCCGGCCGTGCCCTTCCCCATCACGCGGTGCGCGCAGACCTCTTCCAGCACGCTCACCCTCCGCCACGGCTCGCGCTTGGTGATGTCGCTGAGGTGCACCTCGACTACGCGCAGCTTGCAGCCCACGATGGCGTCGCGGAGCGCGTAGGAAGTGTGCGTGAACGCGCCGGGGTTGAAGATGACGCCGTGGGCCCAGCGGCGCGACTGGTGCAACTCGTCGATCAGCGCGCCCTCGTGGTTGGACTGGAACGCCTGCACGGTGTGGCCCAGCTCGTTGGCGCGCTTCTGCACCAGCTGCTCCAGCTGCGGCAGCGTGGTCGAGCCATAGATCTCCGGCTCCCGCTCGCCGAGCAGGTTGAGGTTGGGTCCGTTGAGGAGAAGGATGTTCATTCAGGACCTCGCAAAGCGCGGCAGCATACCGCGCCTCAAGCGAGCGCGGCCGCGAGGGCGCCGGCGCATTCTCCCCGCGTCACCTCGCGCAGCGTGGGCGCGCCGATGCGCTCCAGCACGACGAAGCGCACCGTGCCGCCGCGCGCCTTCTTGTCCCGCGACATGGCCTGCAGGGCGGCCTCGCGCTGGTCGGCGTCGAGGGTGCGCTCCGCCTCGACGTGCAGGCGCGCCACCAGCGCCTCGGCGCGGGCCCGGTCGGGCATGGTCTCGGAGAGCGCCAGCATCCCGCGCAGCCCCAGCGCCACGGCCTCGCCGTGGGCGAAGCGCTCGTAGCCGGTGGCGGCTTCCAGCGCGTGGCCCACGGTGTGGCCCAGGTTGAGGAATGCACGCTGCCCGCCCTCTTTCTCGTCTGCCCCAACCACTCGCGCCTTGAGCCGCACCGCGCCCTCGATCAGCGGAGCCAGCGCCTCGGCGTCTCCCTCCGCGGCGCGCTCGAGGTCCCGCTCGCAGCGCTCCAGCAATTCGCCGCCTTCCAGCAGGGCGCACTTCACCACCTCGGCCAGCCCGCTCCAGCGCTCCCGCGGCGGCAGGGTTCCCAAGAGCGCCGGGTCGCAGATCACCAGCCGCGGCTGGTGGAAGGCCCCGATCAGGTTCTTGCCGGCCCGCAGATTGGCGCCGGTTTTCCCCCCCAGGCCGGCGTCCACCTGGGCGAGCAGCGTGCTGGGGACGCTCACCCAGGGCACGCCGCGGGCATAGAGTGCGGCCGCGAGCCCCGCCAGATCGGTGAGCACGCCGCCGCCCACCGCCACCACGTAGCCGTCGCGCTGGATGCCGCGCGCGGAGAGCACCTCGCACATGGCCTCCACTTCGGCCAGCGTCTTGCGCGACTCGCTCACCGGCCGTGCCAGCAGCTCGCCAAACTGCTCGCGCAAGGCGAGCATGGCCTCTTGTTGCACCGACAGCAGACGAGCGTCGCAGAGCAGGCCGGCGGCGCCGCGCAGCCCCGCCTCTGCGCAGAGCTCGCCGAGCCGCTGCAACGCGCCGGTCTCGATGACGCAATCGGTGCGCGCGCCCGAGGCGAATTTCACCTCAACCGTGGGCACGCTGCGCCTCCAGCGCCGACACCACCGCCGCGGCCTGCGCCGCCAGCTGCTGCGGCGAAAGCTCCGGTTGCACCTCCAGCGTGGCGTCGGCGAGCCGCGCGTAGACGGGCTCGCGCGCCTTGGCGAGCTCGGCCAGCCGCGCGGCCGGATCGCCCGCGAGCAGCGGCCGGCCGGTGGCAGCGCGGGTGGCGCAGAGAGCGAGCGGAGCCCGCAGCCAGAGCAGATTTCCCGTCCGGCGCACTGCCAGCCGCACCGCGCGGCTGCCCAGCGCCCCGCCGCCGATGGAGATGACGCTGCGCGGCCCGCGCGCCGCCGCGCGGATGGCTTCCGCCTCGCGCTCCCGGAACTCGCGCTCGCCGCCCGAGGAGAAGATTTCCGGCACGCTCTTGCCGGCCGCCTTTTCGATCAGCGCGTCCACCTCCACGCAGGGCAGCCCCAGCGTCGAGGCGAGCAGCGGCGAGAGCGTGCTCTTGCCCGCGCCGGGCAGCCCGCAGACCCAGACGTGTCCGGCCAGCGGCCGCGCGCGGCGCCAGGCCAGGCGGAGCGCCGCGAAGACCTCGTCCATGGAGTCGCCGCCGAGCTTGGTGAGGAGCGCGTCGGCCACGCAGAGCGTCACCACCGCCTCTCCCACCACCGCTGCAGCCGGCACTGCACAGGTGTCGCTGCGCTCCACGTGCGCCGCGTCCGGCTCGCCGGTGGCCAAATCCACGCTCCGCAGCGCCGCAGGCACGGTGGCGATGGGCTTCATCGCCGCCCGCACCACCAGCGGCTCGCCGTTGCTGACGCCGCCCTCCAGCCCGCCGGCGTGGTTGGTGTCGCGCGTCACTCCTCCGCCGGCGCGGCCCATGGGATCGTGCACCTGCGACCCGAACAGCTCCGCCGCGCGCCAGCCGTCGCCCAGCTCCACCGCCTTGATGGCGGGAATGCTGGCCAGCGCGCGCGCCAGGAGCCCGTCGAGCTTCAGATCGCCCTGCGTGTAGCTCCCCAGCCCCGGGACCAGCCCGGTGACGCGCACCTCGAAGGTGCCGCCCACCGTATCGCGCCGGGCCCGCGCTTCCTCGATCTGGTCGCGAAACGAGTCCTCCGCCTCGCGGTCGATGCAGCGCACCGAGGACTCGTCGGCGCGCAGCGCCAGCGCCTCCGCGTCCTCCAGTCCCTCGATGCCGCTCACGTCGCGCGCGTGCGCCGAGCCGATGGAGGTGACCCACGAGCCCACGCGCACGTCCAGCTCGTCGAGGAGCCGCCGCGCCGCCGCCGCCAGCGCCACCCGCATCGCCGTCTCGCGCGCGCTGGCCCGCTCCAGCGAGTTGCGCAGGTCGCGGTGGCCGAACTTGATCGAGCCGGTGAGATCGGCATGGCCCGGCCGCGGCAAGGTCACCAGCTTGCCCGGATCAGCCGTCGGTCCCACTGCCATGCGCGTGGACCAGGCCTTCTCGTGGTCGGCGTTCTCGATCACGATGGCGAGCGGAGAGCCCAGCGTGCGCCCGTGCCGCACGCCCGCCAGGATGCGCGGCTTCTCCGGCTCGATGGCCATGCGCCCGCCCCGGCCATAGCCCAGCTTGCGCCGCTGCAGGTCGCGCTCGATGTGCTCGGCGAGGAGGGCCAGTCCGGCGGGAAGCCCGTCGAGGATGCCGACCAGGGCGGGGCCGTGCGATTCGCCGGCGGTGAGGAAGCGCAGCCGGTTCACGACAGCGCCGCCTTGCGCAGCTCGGGGTACAGCTCGTCCAGCCGCGGCCGGTCCAGCCAGATCTCCAGCGAGGCGATGGCCTGCCGCACCAGGATCTCGATGCCGTCGATCACTCGCAGCCCGCGCTGGCGGGCGGCGCGAACCAGCGCGGTGTCGCCGGTGGGCCCGGTGTAGACCAGGTCCACCAACGTCCCCTGCAGCGTAGCGGGGTCGAGCGGCATCTCGCCCTCTCGCATTCCCACGCTGGTGCAGTTGACCACCACCTCGGCGCGCGCCACCGCCTCCGCGCCGGCGGCCTCGACGCCCATCTCGCGCGCCAGCTCCTCCGCGGTCTCTCGGGTGCGGTTCACGATGGTGACGTTCGGCTTGAGCGCGTCCACCGCCGCGCGCGCCGATCCGCCGGCTCCGAGCACCACTGCCCGGCCCGTAGAGCGCCCCAGCGCGCGCAGGAGGCCTTCGCGGTCGGTGTTGTAGCCGCGCAGCGCGCCGTCGCGGTTGAGGATGCAGTTGACCGCTCCGATGCGCCGCGCCGACTCGTCGAGATGGTCGAGGTGGCCGATCACCGCCTGCTTGTGCGGGATGGTGACGTTGGCGCCGGTCACCGACAAGGCGCGCAGGCCGCGCATGGCCGCTGGCACGTCCACCACGCGGCTCGGCGCGTACACCGCATCCACGCCGAGCAGCTCGAAGGCGCGCGCGTGGATGGCGGGGGAACGCGAATGCGCCACCGGATCGCCCAGCAGGAGGTAAAGCGCGCGCATCAGCGGAAGATCTCCACGCCGGCGCCGAGGCGGCGCAAGAGGCCGTAGAACCCGGGAAAGGAGACATCGGCCCACTCCGCGCCGTCGATGGTGCAGGGCTCCTGGGCAGCGAGCGCGGCGACGGAGAAGGCAAGCGCGATGCGGTGGTCCATGGCCGCGTCGATGGCCGCGCCACCGCGCAGCCTTCCACCCTGTATGCGCAGGCCGTCGGGCAGCTCCTCCACCTCGGTGCCCATCGCGCGCAGGCCGTAGGCCATCTGCGCGATGCGGTCCGACTCCTTGACCCGCAGCTCGGCGGCGCCGCGGATCACCGTCTCGCCCTGCGCGCAGGCGCCCAAAACGGCGAGGATGGGCACCTCGTCGATGGCCCGCAACACCAGATCTCCGTCGAGCCGCGCACCCCGCAGCTTTTGCGCCCCCACCGTCAGCCTGGCCACCGGCTCCGGCCCGCCGCCCTCCTCCAGCTCTAGCTTGATCCTCGCGCCGAACATCGCCAGCGCATCGAGGAAGCCGGCGCGCGTGGGGTTCACGCCGACGTGCTCCAGGGTGAGCGTGCTGCCCGCCTGCGCGATCAGCGCCGCCGAGACGAGGAAGGCCGCCGAGCTCAAGTCGCCGGGGACGTCGAGGGCGAAGCTGCGCAGCCGCGGGCGGCCCCGCACCGCCACGGTGTTGCCCCGCTGGACGATGTCCGCCCCCATCATGCGCAGCAGCCGCTCGGTGTGGTCGCGGCTCTTCGCCGGCTCGCTGAAGCTGGTCTCTCCCTCCGCGAAGAGCCCTGCCAGCAGCACCGCGCTCTTCACCTGCGCGCTGGCGATCTCCGACTGGATTGCTTCGGCGCGCAGCGGGTGGCCGCGCAGCACCTTCAGCGGAGGCCGGCCTTCCCGCGTCTCGATGGCGGCGCCGAGCTGACGCAGCGGGCGCGCCACCCTTTCCATTGGCCGCCGCGACAGCGAGGCGTCGCCGATCAGCGTGGCCTCGATGCCGGCGCCGGCCAGCACGCCCGCGAAGAGCCGCAGGGTGGTGCCGGAGTTGCCGCAGTCGAGCGCGCCGGCGGCCTCGCGCAGTCCGTCCAGGCCCTGGCCGAGCACGATGGCGTCGTCGGGCTGCATGTCCTGGTCGCGTTCGGGGAGCTGGGCGCTGCCTTCCGGCCGCGTCGGCGCCACGAAGGTGCGCTCCTCGTCCTCGGTGAACTCCAGCGATCGCGGCTTGGCGCGCCAGGGTGTGCCGTCGCCTCGCAACAGCGGTACGCCCAGCTGCGCCAGGCAGCGCGCGGTGCTGCGCACGTCGTCGCCGCCGGCCAGGCCCGCCATCCGGCTCTCGCCCTCCGCCAGCGCGGCGAAGAGCAGCGCGCGGTGGGAGATGCTCTTGTCGCCCGGCACGCGCAGACCCTCGGCCCGCAGCGGCGCGGGCAGCGGCGAGACGCGGGCTTTCATGCGTGCGCCACGCGGTGCAGCTTGCGGCCCATCGCGGCGGCGATCTTCTCCACCTCGCGCATCAGCTTCTCGAAGGCGGGCAGGTTGAGGGACTGCATGCCGTCGCTGAGCGCGCGGTCGGGGTCGGGGTGCACTTCGATGATCAGGCCGTCGGCGCCGCAGGCCACCGCCGCACGAGCCATGGGCAATACCGCGCTGCGGATGCCGATCCCGTGCGAGGGGTCCACCACGACCGGCAGGTGCGACTCGCGCTTCAAGATGGGAACCGCGTTCAGGTCCAGCGTGTTGCGCGTCATGGTCTCGAAGGTGCGGATGCCCCGCTCGCAGAGGATCACCTGCTTGTTGCCGCGCGAGACGATGTACTCGGCGGCCATGAGCAGCTCCTTGATGGTGGAGGACATGCCGCGCTTGAGCAGCACCGGCTTGCGCAGGTCGCCCACCGCCTCCAGGAGCGAGAAGTTCTGCATGTTGCGCGCGCCGATCTGCAAGAGATCCGCGCTTTCGGCCACCGCCGGCAGCGTCTCGGTGTCCTTCACCTCGGTGACGATCTTGAGGCCCGTCTCGCCGCGCGCCTTGGAAAGCAGCTCCAGGCCCTTCTGCTTGAGGCCCTGGAAGTCGTACGGGCTGGTGCGCGGCTTGAAGGCGCCGCCGCGCAAGAGCGACGCGCCGGAGGCGGCCACGCCGCGCGCCGCCGCCAGGATCTGCTGCTCGCTCTCCACCGCGCACGGCCCGGCCATCACGATCAGGTCCGGACCGCCGATGGGCACGCCGGCGACGTCCACCACCGTGTCGTCGTGCTTCACCTCGCGCGAGACCAGCTTGTAGGGAGCCGTGACCGGGATGCAGTCCGCCACGCCGGGGAGCTCGCGGAAGTGCCCGGGATCGATGGGCCCCTTGTTGCCGGTGATGCCGATGGCGGTGCGGCCCGCGCCGGAGATGGCGTGCGGCACGAAGCCCAGCTCGCGCACCCGGCCTTCGATGGCCTGCTGGTCCTTGGGCGTGACGTCGGGGTGAAGGACGATGAGCATTCCCCGACTATACGATCAGCTGCCCAGACGATCCCCTGTTTTGAGCCGCGCGCCTTGCAGCCAGGCAGCCGCCGGCATGCGCTTTTTTCCCTCTGGCTGCACTTCGCGCAGCTCCCAGGCGGTGCCAGAGGCGCAGGCGACCGTCGCGCCCTGCAGCAGGGTTCCAGGCGCGCCGGAACCTTCCACCGGCCGCGCATCGTGGATCTTCAGCGTGGCGCCGTTCACCGTGGTCCAGGCGCCGGGCCAAGGCGTGAAGCCGCGCCGCCGCGCGTCCAGCTCCGCGGCGGTCCGGGTCCAATCGACCTTGCCGTCCTCGCGCGTGAGCAGCGGCGCCAGGGTGGCCCTGACGTGATCCTGGGG
>C688J18823_10001189_pt1 | contig 15982 bp, 12 predicted proteins | sample HopSoiMetagenom1_FD_18823 | JGI IMG/M metagenome (IMG submission 18823) | reverse complement strand
GAGCGGCTTTCGCAACCGGTTTTGCCATGGGCTTCGTCTTCGCCGCCGCCGGCGCCATTTGCGAGGCCGGCTTGGCAGCTGTGGTAGTCGTCTTGGCGGCGGGCTTCTTCGTCGTGGCCGCCGGGCTGGGCTTAGCAGCCTGCGCCCAGGACATTCCTGCCGCGAGCACTACTATCGAGATGGTTTTAGTCACATTCATTGCCTGTCTCCCTTACCGTGCCGGCGCGCCGGGCTTTGCAGGACCGGTGGGCGCTGGTGCATCGTGGCTGAAGAAAGTAGTCGCGGTGAAGCTTGAGACCACGCTCTCCGAAGGCGAGTACTTGAACGACCTCTTTACCTTCGCATCACTCGGCTTGGCAGTGGTGGACACCTTCATGTTGCTGATGTTGATGATGCGCTCGAGCTTCTGTACGCGTTCGAAGAAGTTCAAGACGGAATAGAACTGACCGTCGATGTCAACCTCGAACGGGACTTCGGTATAGAACTCTTTCGTGTTCACGTTCCCAGCGGTATAGCGGCGGACTTCAACGCCCGCGTTCTGGGCCGTGTCTTCCACGATGTGAAGGAACTTGTCAGCTTCTTTTTGGTCGGGAACGATCTTCTGCTGGATAGCAAGCTGCTGTTGCAGGCTGGCCATCTGGCGGTTCAGCTCGTCGAGCTTGGGCTGATACTCGCGCAGCTTCTTGTTCTCGTCTTGCAGCTGAGTCAACGCGCCTTGCGCCTGGTCATTGGCATCTTTCGCCGGCTTGACCATAAAGACCCAACCACAACCAAACAGGATCGCGCACACCACCAGGATGATCCCTAGCTGCGCGCTTTTCGGCATTTCACTCAATCCGGCCATACGTACCGTCCCGTCTTACGATTTCTGCGCCGATGTTGCAGGCGGCGCAGCCTTGTTCACTTCACACGTGATCTGGAAACTGAATGCCTGAATGTCGCCAGTTTCGGGTTTCTTTTCGTCCTGGATCGACTCCGTCATTTCGACCGACTTGAAATATCCGGTCTTTTGCAGGTTGTTGATCAGATTGGCGACCGCGTGAACATTCAACGCCGTACCTTCGATCTTGATGCCTGCGCCTGGCTCATCCGTCAGCTTGTTGAGCCAGACAGCATCTGTAGAGTTGACCGTATCGCCAACCAGAGTGAGCAAGCTCACTACGCCGCTCTGGGCCTGGTTTGACCGCAGCTGGTCGATCACTTCTACGCGACGGCGATAGTTATCAGCCTCGCGCTGCTTGCGCTCGAAGGTGGCTTTCACTTCTGAAAGCGACCGATTCTCGCGCTCGGCCGTGACTTTGTCGGCCGCGAGTTTCGTGGCGCGCGTATTTTCCGCGTTCCAGAAGAACCACACGCCGCCGATCGTCGCGATCGCAAAGATCGCCAGCAGGACCATCGGGTTCAGGCCTTCGCCGCCACCGCCACCCATCTCTGGGGCTGCGCCGCCACCTGACCGCTTACCGCGCTTCGGCTTCGGTACTCCGAGTAGGTTGATCTTGATCATTGCTCGAAACTCCTAAGGGCCAATCCCACAGCTACCGCGAGTTGTCCCGCGTTCCTCTCGATCAGCTCGGCTGCCGGCCCACTGGCAGGAGGCGCGATGCGCTGAAACGGATTCAGAATCTCCACCGGCAACGAGAACTCCTGTCGCAGAGCTTCGATCAAGCCCGGCACCTTCGAGGAGCCACCCGCCATGTAGATCCGCTCGATATGCTCACCGGCAGCGGTCGCGCGGAAGAAGTCGAACGTCTTCTGTATCTCGAGGACGATTATCTCCGTGACCTGCTGCAGGATGGGCATCTTGGCGTCTTCGCTGACTGTGCCGACCTTCTGGCCCAGCTTCAGGTTCTCGGCATCTTCAAAGCTGAGGTCAAGTTCCTTCTGCAGCGAATCGGTGTACTGGTTGCCGCCCACGCTGACGTCGCGGGTGAACAGCGGCGTTACGCCTTTCACAATGTTGATGTTCATTACGCTCGCACCCAGGTTGAGCAGTGCGACGGTAGAAGTTGGCGCCGGGTCGTAGTTGTACTCGTAGCAGTTCTGCAACGCGAAGGCGTCGATGTCCACAATGGCCGGGGTCTTGCCGGCGAGCGAAAGCACGTTGGTGTAGTTGAGGATCTTGTCCTTCTTCACCGCGACCAGGAGCACGTCCATCTGCGGCGAGCCGTCGTCTTCAGAGAGGATCTGGTAATCCACGCTAACGTCGGCAATGTCAAAGGGGATGTGCTGCGCGGCTTCCGTCTGGATGCTGTTCGCAAGCTCGGAATCATCCATGGTCGGCAGCGGGATTTTCTTCACGATCACGGAGTGTCCGCTGACCGAGGTAGCGACGGCTTTTGGCTTGATGGCGTTTTCGGTGAAAATCTTTGTGATCGCGCTGGAAACGCTGCCCGAGTCCACGATCATCGAGTCCACAACGATGTCCGAGGCCAGCGGCTCAACGCCGATGTGCGCGACTTCGATCTCACCGTGGGCCTTGCGCAGCTCGACAGCCTTAATGCTGCTGGAACCGATGTCGAGGCCTACGATCGTCTTTGCTCCACCGAATAAACCCATACGTTCTTCCTCAGTGCCCAGCTACCGCTCGCGCGGTTTTGGGCTTCTTTTTGCCGCGGCTTTCGCCGACGGTGCTCTTACGCTCCATCCAACCGTCCAGGATGGTCTTCTTGAACTTCCAGCGGTTCCCCAGCTTGAAGGCGGGAATCTTTTCCTCGTACACGTACTTGTAAAGTGTGTCAGGGCTCACGCCGAGGTACTGCGAAGCCTGGCGAATGTTCATCACTTCACGCGAATCGGCCATAAAAACCTAAGCCCTTTCCACAAATTAATGCGCTCTCGCTTGCGGCGGGAGATACCACTTTGGCCGGGCCTGCGAGGGAAATCCTTATTGCTTTCTCGGGGGGTTTACTGTGGCGTGAGTTATATCAGCGTTACTACCACCTGTGTCAAGCGGGAACTTTGGTTTTCTTCCGGTTTTCTTGGATATTTGGGGTGTAGACCTTGGTAACTTTGATTTTTGTTTCGGCACCTGTTGGGTCAGGGATAGGCGAGTACCACAATATGTAGTAGTGTTAACGCTTCCGGTACAAAACGTGTCCCTAAACAGAGCACGAAAGTGCTGTAACCCTCTGTTGTACTTGCAGCAAACATTGCCCCAAGCGGGGGTCTGGCCAAACCGGTGGAAAACCTGTGTTAAACCACAAACTCCAGTGCCTCTTCTTCCACTGCCGGGATCTCGATGGCTCCATGGGCTGGGAGCGAGTCAATAGGCAGTTTGTTTTTCCAGGCGGCGCACTGGAAAGTGACCTTTGGGGGGGTCTGATGCGACCCAATACTGACACCTAATATCCTTAGTGGGACCTGGAACTCCAAGATCCGCTTCCACCGTACGGCGATTCCCGACTGCGCTGGACCCAGCGGCCGTTCTTCGGCACTCTGCCCGTTATTTGAGGGCGAGACGAGCGCGACGGCATTCCACTCTCCTAGCTTTCCCTGCTGGATCGGAACAGTGATCTTGATGCGGCTTTCAGACTTCGCTCTGTCTTTTCTTCCGATCAGTCCGAGGTTGAGGAAGATCTCGAGATCGCTGGCTAGCGCCTGGGGCTCGAGATCAACGCGCCCGTAGAAATTTTCTCCGTCGATACCGGCATAGATGGTTTGGAGAACGAATTCCCTGCCGTGCATCGCCGAGGTACGGCGATCCGCAGAGTACATCGCGGCGCCCACCCAATCGAAATATCCGGTGATGTCGCCATCTATCCGCGGGTGGATGTAAGCCATCTGCCGAGTAAAGGTGAAGTCTTCACCTTCGGGGCGCGCCATGGTGATCGGGTGCGCAAGATACTCGGGAGGTGATCCACCGAGCGCGGCATAAACATTGGAGAGATGCTTGCGATAGAGCTCGTCGAAATCTGCATCATTAGCGGAGTGGTGCTCGGGCCCATACCACCAGTTCCAGTCACTGCCCTCAGCGATGAGCAACTCTTCGTAAGCTAGTTTTCGCGCATTCTCATCGGCACGCGGCGCGGCCTCGTCGTAAAAATCATGCGCCGCTTTCAGGAAGTCCCAGGCTTTGTTGTCTTCGGGAGCGCCGATCCATACATTGAAATTGGCGTTGATCCAGGAACCCGGAACAAGCGATTTGAGCGGGGCGAAATCCTTTTCCTTCCCGATCGCTTCCGAGATGGTTGTCGCTTCCATGCTTGGATCCTTAGCGATGCCGTCGTACAAGCGGCGCAAGAATTCGCGTCCGGACTCGGGGTAGAACTCCCAAGCATTCTCGCCATCAAGAATGATAGAAACAACGGCGTCACGGCCGGAATCCAGGACGGGCTGCGCAGCGTAACGGATGCGATTGAGCATGTCTTGCGCGGCGGTCTGTGCAGGAACGCCAGCGTAAACGAAGCCGATGAGATCGGAGAGTGAGTGGTCGCGGAAGACCATATGCATCCGCGCGTCGCCCTTTTCATAGCGATAAATGTTATAGAGCCGATCCGCGCCCCCGTTTGTCAAGCGCCCATCACCCTCGCGGTGGAAATAGGAGCCCAGCGAACGGCCAAGCACGCCTTCGTCGGTCGCGAGCCAATTGATTCCCAAGCTGGATGCGATTCCCAGCACCTCTTCCGACACACTCCCTTCTGAAGGCCATGCACCGCGCGGCTTCTCACCGAAAACGCGCTCGCATAGCGAGAGGCTGCGCTCGATCTGCTCGCGCGCGTCTTCGGGATGAACAAAACGCTGCGGCAAAGGAAGGTTTGGCGTGGAGACACGCCCGATGTCGGTATCGCACAGCAGCGGCAAGATAGGGTGATAAAAAGCCGTCGTCGAAAGCTCAACCAGTCCGCGCTCCTGTGCAGAGCGGTGCGCCGGAAGCACGCGACCGATCAGCTCGCGCTGCTTGGTCATGATGAAGTTCTGGTCCTCGAGCGAATAACCGCGGCCCTTCTTGATGAGTGCGGCGACGTCGGGCTCTTGCAGGAAGAATTCGTCGAACCATGCGATCTGCGAGAGCACCTGCAGATCGGTGATGTCCTGCGCGGTAAAGGCACGCTGCAGCGCCTCGGGATCCTGTTGATTGCTCTGCATGTTGCGGAACAGCTCAAGATACCGCGGATAGCGGCCGATGACGTGCTGTTCGTTGGCCTGAAAAAGATACTTCAACGCGAAGCTGCGCTCTTCGGCAGACATTTCTGCAGCCGGATGCGCGGCGATATCGAAGAAAGGGTCACGCGCGTTCCCGGAAACGTAGTCTTCGATCTGGGAGATCAGAGAAGGAACGAGGTTGATGGTCTGGTGGACGGTAGGAAATTCGTCCAGCAGCTTCACCATGCCGTAGTAATCCTTGAGCGCGTGCAGACGCACCCATGGCAAACGATATCTTCCTGTGACCAGGTCTTTGTAATACGGTTGGTGCTGGTGCCATAGGAAGAGAACGCGCAAGGTCGGCATCGGTTTCCGATTCTAAATGACCGGCGGAGCTCCGCCGGCCAAATGCTAAACTTGCCGCTCCGATGAAAAAGTTGCTGGCAAGTGTTGCCTTCCTCCTTGTTCTTACAGCCGCATGCCTCGCGGACGAGACCTCGTCGTTCACCTTCAAGGCCCCGGTCGATACGGCGTTCAATGCTGCTTACACCGCTGTCCTGAAGAATTGGAACTTGCGGCACGCCAGCGCCAAGAGCGACACCATCTGGTTCACGCTGTATGGCGGACGTGACCACGTGGATTACGACTACGGCATCGTCATTGAGCCGGAAAGCGACAACTCGAAAGTGACAGTCGTATTGTCCCCGGGCCGGCAAACTCCCAAACCGAAAGATGCGGAGAAGTTCGCCGGCGAGCTGAATAGGCAAATGGAAAAGTTTCGCGATGCTCCCATGAACGACATGGTGCGCCAGCACGGCAACCGTGAGCTAGACGACGTTTACGAAGCCATCACTCGCGACCATCCCCACTCCGAGGTGTTTGCCGCGGCCAAGCGCGCGGCGGAGAAGAATTACGAGCTTCTCTCCGCGGACGAAGCCGGCAATATCGTCACCTTCAAACAACAGAACGCGAAGACCGATGCCGACCCGCGGCCGGGTTCGCCCTTGGTCTGCATCATCGACATCACCGACCAACGACATGATGTTTATCGTTTGCGTATAAAGTTCCGGCGTGACGACGGTGGCAAGGTTTATCTTTCCGGAGCAACCGAGGCAGTAGCGCAACAATATTTCGGGCTGATGCGCCGCGAGTTGCAGAACCCGCCGGGCGGTCCGGTGATCAATCCCCGCAGTTAGCGGCAATTCCTTATACTGACAACATGCGCATCCTGCCGCGCTATATCCTGCGTGAGGTGACGGCTAATGCCCTAGTGGGCATGAGCGTGTTCACGTTTGTTATCTTCATGCGCGACGCAGGACGCCTGCTGGAGCTGGTGGTGCGCAACAGCGCACCGCTTCCAAGCGTGGCCGAGCTGTTCTTCCTGACTGTTCCAGCGGCGCTCACCGTAACCATCCCGATGGGAGTACTGGTCGGAATCCTTACCGGCTTAAGCCGGCTCGCAGCCGATAGCGAGATCACCGCGCTGCGCGCCAGCGGCGTGGGCGTGATGATGTTTGTGAAAATCATGGGCGTGGCCGCCGTTGTAGTCACGTTCATAGCGGGGATCAACAACGTCTGGGTGGCGCCGCGCTCCCTCGCAGAGCTCAACAATCTGCAAAACCATCTGAAAAGTGCGCAGGCTTCTTTCGAAGTGCAGCCTCGAGTTTTTTACGAGGACTGGAAGAACTACATTTTGTATGTGCAGGATGCCTCTGCCGCAGACGGGACTGCGGTTTGGAAAGGCATTTTTCTCGCCGACATCACCGACCCCGGCGCGCCCAAAATCACCCTGGCGAAAGAAGGAGTGGCCATGCAGCGCAGCGAAACCGAGCTGCAATTGCATCTGCTGAACGGGGCGCAGCACGAGGCAAACCCGCGCATCCCCGACCGCTATTCGATCTCGAGCTTCGAGGCCAGCGACATTCCGATCATCTTGCCGCCACCAGAGACGAAGGGCAAAGATGCGGTCCCTGCGGCGCAGCTCGGCATGAAGCAGCTTCTCTATTCCGCGGCCCATGCTCCCGACAAGCCCGCGGCGCGCTGGTACTTGAGCGAGTTCCATCGCCGCATCGCAATGGCATTCGCATGTTTCGTGCTGGCGCTGGTGGGAATCCCGCTTGGGGTTTCATCCAAGAAGGGTGGCAAGGCGACAGGTTTCGTGCTGACCATCGTTCTTGTTTTCGTCTACTACTTCGCATCGCTCGCGGGAGTGACCTTAGCGAGAACGGGCAAATTGCCGGCCGCTATCGGGGTGTGGCTGCCGAACATCGGCTTCTTTATCTTCGCTCTCCTTCTGCTTTGGCGAGCCGACCACATGGCTTGGGAGCTGGCATCGTTCCGCGGCTTGAGCCAGCGAGCGAAGGCGTTATTCAAAGCGATCATCTATCGGTCGTCTTCTTCGCAGGACGTTTACGAGCGGCTGCGGCGCAAGCGACTGTTCAATCTTAATTTTCCGCAACTGCTCGACGACTACATCCTGCGCGACTTCGGTGTGTATCTGGCGCTCATTGTCTCCACGTTCATGATCCTGGTGCTGGTGTTCACGTTCTTTGAGCTGCTCACTGACATCGCAAAGAACCGGGTGCCGCTGTTCACAGTGGGCGATTACCTGATCCAGGTCGCGCCTTCGATGCTGTATCTGTTCACTCCGTTGAGCGTCATGCTCGCTGTGCTCGTCACCTTCGGCCTACTGCAAAAAGGCAGCGAGATCACCGCCATGAAGGCGACTGGCGTCAGTATCTACCGGCTTACGTTGCCGGTACTGATCATTGCGTCACTCCTATCCATAGGCCTCTTCGCGTTCGACCAGTTCTATCTGCCAGACGCGAACAAGCGACAAGAAGCGCTGCTGCAGACCATCAAGGGCAGGCCGGCGCAAACTTATTTGCGCCCTGACCGCAAGTGGATCTTCGGGCAGAACTCAGAGATTTATTACTACGAATTTTTCGATCCAGACCAGAACCATTTCGCTAATATCTCCGCGTTCGAATTCGATCCGAAGACTTTCCGCATCACGCGACGCATCTTTGCCTCCGAAGCGCATTGGCAGGAGCGGTCGCAGAAGTGGATATTCGAGAATGGCTGGGCACGGACGTTTGATGGCGACGCTATCAAAGACTTCCGCAAATTCGACGGACAAACATTCGCGGAGCTGGATGAGCCCCCGGCTTACTTCAAGAAGGAAGTGAAGCAGTCGTCTGAGATGAACTACGCAGAGCTGAGTAGCTATATAGAAGATCTGCAGCAGAGTGGATTCGATGTTGTTCGGCTGCGCGTGCAATTGCACAAGAAGTTCGCGTTTCCCCTGATCACGCTCGTGATGGCAGTGCTAGCTGTTCCCTTCTCGCTATCTGCCGGGCGTCGCGGCGCTGTGGCCGGCGTAGCTGTGGCCATCGGGATCGCCTTTGTCTACTGGACGACGTCAAGCCTCTTCGAAGCTATGGGGAACCTGAGCCAGCTTCCCCCGGCCCTGGCGGCGTGGTCCCCGGACTTTGTCTTCGCCATGGTTGGTGGATATCTCATCCTGAAGGTCCCCACCTAAATTTCTGCACCCCGTTTGACTTGGTAGAATCGAATCACCAATGCTCCCCAAGTCCCTGCGGCCGCTAAAACCCTATCTCTGGAAGTATCGTTGGGCATACCTGTTCAGCACCTTCACGGTGATCGCGGGTAACGCGATATGGGTACGATTCGCGCTCGTCATTAAACGCGCGATTTACGACCTGGATCACGGAAGCACGGAAAGAATCTGGTATTACAGCCTTTTGTTGCTCGCTATTACTCTGGGCAAGGGCACCTTCACTTTCCTCACGCGCTGGAAGATGATCGGCATCTCGCGCGAGATCGAGTTCGACCTCCGCAACGACCTATTCACCCACTTGGAATCGCTTTCCTATTCCTACTATCAGCGGAACCGCACCGGCGACATCATGGCGCGAGCGACCAACGACTTGGCCGCAGTTCGCAACCTGCTTGGTCCGGCGATCATGTACTCCGCGAACACTATCGCGATGATGGTGGCTTCGCTCTGGGTGATGTGGCACATCAGCGCGCGGCTTACTCTGTTTGCATTTCTGCCGCTGCCGCTCGCCAGCATCCTGGTGCAATACTTTGGACGCAAGATCCACGAACGTTTTGAGCGGATCCAGGCGATGTTTTCCGACATCTCTGCGCGGGCACAGGAAAACTTCAGCGGAGCGCGCGTGGTGCGGGCCTACGCGCAAGAAGAAGCTGAGATCAGGTCGTTTGAGACCGCGAACCTCGAATACATTGCACGCAGCCTTCGCCTGGTGCGGCTCATGGGAATGCTCTGGCCAAGCCTTGAAGCCATGCTGGCGCTGGGAATCGTGCTGGTGTTGTGGTTGGGAGGACGCGAGGTTCTGCTTCATCACATCGGAGCCGACGGCTTCGTCGCTTTCAATGTCCTGATGGTGCAGCTCACGTGGCCGGTAATCGCTCTAGGATGGGTCATCAATATCTTCCAGCGCGGGACGGCGTCGATGATCCGTATCAACGAGATCTTGATCGAGAAGCCCGAGATCCAGGATGCAGCGGACGTGAAGCCACAGCCGGAACTCAAGGGCGAAGTTGAATTCCGCGATCTCAATTTCAGCTTCAACGGCACCCGCATACTGCGTAACGTGAATTTGCGAGTTCCTGCAGGCACAAGCCTTGCGATCGTCGGCCCGACCGGGTCAGGAAAAACAACATTGGTGAATCTGGTACCACGCGTCTACGACGCGGAGCCCGGGATGGTGCTCATTGATCGCAAACCTATCCGTGAGTTCCCGCTGCAGCAGTTGCGCCAGAACATCGGATTCGTGCCGCAGGAGACGTTCCTCTTCAGCGACACCATCGGAGAAAATATTGCCTTCGGGGCGGGCGAGATCGATGCCACGGCAAAGAAGCTGGCCATTGAGCAAGCCGCCGAGGCTTCGAATATCGCCGAAGATGTTGCCGGCTTTCCACAAGGGTACGAAACCGTGGTGGGCGAACGTGGCATAACCCTCAGCGGCGGGCAAAAGCAGCGCACCGCGATCGCGCGCGCGATCATCCGCTCCCCGCGGATCCTCATCCTCGATGACGCGCTTTCCAGCGTGGACACGCAAACGGAGGAAAAGATCCTCAACCATTTGCGCAACATCATGCAGGGGCGTACCACGATCTTCATCTCGCACCGCGTCTCTACCGTTCGGAACGCCGACAAAATCGCCGTGCTGCACGAGGGCAGCATCGTGGAATACGGTACGCACGATGAATTGATCGACCGCAACGGCTACTACACCGAGCTGTACAACAAGCAGCTTCTCGAAGAAGAGCTGGAGACGGTATAAGTGTGCCCTCGCAATCTGCCCGCGAGGTTGCGCTGGTGAAACGGACCGTCGTTCCTGAATTGCTCGACACCGACGCCGGAACTCCTACCGAAGTCGCGGATTCCCTAGCCGACCTGCGCTCATTTAACCGCTACTTCGGTGGCATTTCGACAATGGCGTCAATGCTGCGGAAGGTCGCGGCTCGATCCGGCAAAAAAGAGATTTCGTTTCTGGATGTGGCGGGCGCCTCGGGCGATGTGGCGGAAGCATCGCGTCAGAGCCTTGCGTCGGATGATATTACCCTCCGGCCGATTCTTCTCGATCGAGCCTCATCACATCTTGGGCGTGGCCTCGCTGCGGTGTCTGGAGATGCTCTTCAGCTTCCCTTTGCCGATTCGAGCATTGATTGCGTCGGGTGTTCGCTCTTCGCTCACCATCTCGAGCCTGAAGAGATAACTCGGTTCGCGACCGAAGCGCTGCGTGTCGCAAGATACGCCGTGTTGATCAACGACATTCGGCGTAACCCACTGCACCTCGCATTCGTCTATGTAGCAGTTCCCTTTGTGCGCAGCCGTTTGACTCGGCATGATGCTCCGGTGTCGATCCGTCGCGCCTACACGATCGAGGAGATGAAGTCGTATCTAAAACAAACTGCAGCGAAGAGGGTCGAAATTTCGTCTCATTACTTATTCCGTATGGCAGCCATCGCGTGGAAGCATGAATAAGCATTTTCAGGTGATAGTGATCGGCGGCGGGCCCGCGGGTTCGGCCGCTGCCATTACTGCCGCGCGCGTCGGCATGCGAGTGCTGCAGCTAGAACGAGGCACCTTGCCCCGGCAGCGCGTTTGCGGAGAATTCGTATCGGCGGAATCGCTCGCAACACTCGCGAATCTTCTCGGAAAGCATCCGATGATCGAGAGCTCTCCTAAGATTTCGCGAACGCGTCTTTTCGTGGATGAAGAGATCATCACGGCGCCGCTCGCGCCCGCAGGAGCCAGCATCACGCGTTTTGAGCTAGACGCAGCGCTGTGGCGAGCCGCAAAGGACGCAGGGGCGGAATGCCGCCAAAAGATTTCCGTCACAGCCATCGAGAGCTATGGAGCCATCCGCGTCACGACTAAAGAAGACGTTTTTGAAGGTGACGCAGTCATCAATGCCGCAGGCCGGTGGTCAAATCTCAATCCTTTGCCGCAACTCGATCCTTCTCAGAAACAGCTTGGGGTGAAATCGCACTTCCGCGAGTCTGCACCATCAGCGACCGTGGACCTCTATTTCTTTGACGGCGGCTATTGCGGCGTGCAGCCGGTCGGGGACAACATCGTGAATGTCTGTGCGGTTGTAAAGGCGCATGTCGCGAAGTCGCTGCCTGAAGTCTTCAACATGCATCCGCAACTCTGGCTTCGCAGCCGCGGATGGGAAGAGGTGTTTGCTCCCGTCAGCACCTCACCGTTGGTATTCCGAAAGCCGCAGCCTGTGCTGGACCACGTCTTCCAAGTAGGCGATGCGGCCGGATTCATCGATCCATTCGTGGGCGACGGAATTTCCCTGGCGCTGCGTTCAGGAGTGATGGCTGCAGAGTCTCTCCTGGCATCACCGAATCTTTCTACCGCGCTCGAGAGCTATGCGACGCAGTACGCTGCGGAATTGTCGTCACCATTCACGGCTGCTTCGCAGCTCAGGAAGCTTCTGCGAATGCCGCGGCCGTTACGAAAAATCACAGCGAAAGCTATCCAGTGGAGTGGTGCGGGTGAGTTGCTGGTGACGGCGACGCGCTGATCAGCAGGCCAGCTGTTCGCGGGAAATCTTCAGTCCATCAAGATTGCCCAGAACAGTGACCGCGATGGAATCGGTCTGGAAGAATTCATTCGCCATCTCTAACAGGTCGTCTTGAGTGACGCCTTCGATGCGCTGAATGATCTCGTCGAGTCCCATGAAACGGTCGAAGTACATCTCCTGCCGGGCCAGGTTCGACATGCGCGCCGATGACGACTCCAGGCTCAACATCAGGCTTCCCTTCAGTTGATCTTTCGCGCGACGCAGCTCTTCGGGCGTGACCGGGTTCTTGATGGAGCGAAACTCCTTCACGATGGATTCCACTACCTTCGCAGCCGACTGTCGTGAAGTTCCCGCGTACACGGAAAGGCATCCAGTGTCGCGATAGGGATTCAGTTCGCTGAAGATCGCGTAAACCAGCCCTTGTTGCTCGCGAATGTTCTGGAATAGTCGGGAACTCATTCCGCCGCCGAGAAGGGTGTTCAGTAGATATGAGGCGTATCGCTTCTCGTGCGAAATAGGATGGGATGGTACGCCCACGCAGATTTGCACCTGCTCGAGCGATTTTTTGTTGCGCATGATAATGCGCGAAGAGATCTTCGGCGGCGCCTCGTGGAAGCCGTTCTTCGATTTCTGAAGATTGCTGAACCGTTCTTTGACCATAGCGACGAACTTTTCGTGCTTAAGGCTTCCCGCGGCAGAAATGATTAAGTTCGCCGCCGAAAAATACCGCGCCGCGTAATCTTTCAGTACTGATTGCTCGAAGCCGCGGACTGTGTCCTTAGTCCCAAGGATGGGCTTCCCGAGCGGATGGTCTTTCCAGAAATTCTGGGTGAATATCTCGTGGACGAGGTAATCGGGATTGTCCTCGTCCATCTTGATCTCTTCGAGGATGACGCCGCGTTCGCGCGCTATGTCATCGGTGTCCAATATCGGGTTCAGGACGAGGTCGCTGAGCACGTCCAGCGCGATGGGCATGTGCTCGTCGAGTACCTTTACGTTGAAGCAGATGCACTCTTTGGCGGTGAAAGCGTCCATGTTGCCGCCGATGGAATCCATCAGGCGCGCGATGTCGGCGGCGGAGCGGCCCTTGGTCCCTTTAAAGACCATGTGCTCCAGAAAATGCGAGATGCCGTTGAATTTTGGATCTTCGTGGCGGGAGCCGGTCTTCACCCAGATGCCGATGGAGACGGACCGAATGTGCGGCATCTCTTCGGTAAGAATGGTGAGTCCGTTGGGCAGGACTTCACGCTGAATATTCCTGAGCTCTTCTACCATCGCCTCTTCGATTGTACACAGCAATTGTTTGTCAGCGCGGAGCCCGGAAAACCAATAAAATGAAGGGCTGGTGACAAACAGGAGCACCGATTTCAGGTGCTTCTAAGGATTAGATGCATGCCGCAAAGCCCACAATCCGGCCTTTTAGGCGCTGATTCCAAAGAGCTTAGCACCATTGTGGAAAGCTTTGGCGAGCCAGCCTATCGGGCCAAGCAGCTTTTTGAGGCCATCTACCGGCAGAGAAGCCGCTCAGTGGAGGAGATATCTACCCTCTCAAAAGAGCTGCGTCAAAAGATGGCCGAAGCCGGACACGACATCGGCCTCCCGACCGTCGACAAGCGCTTCGTCTCCAGCGACGGAACCGTTCGCTATCTGTTCAAGTTTGCTGACGGCGAGAGTGTAGAAGCTGTCTGGATGCCGGAAGGTGACGGCGGCGAGGCTGGTGATGGCAGCGAAGCGGGACTGGAAGAAGAAGGCTCCATGCCGAAACGCGATTGGAAGCGCGCGACTATCTGCATCTCCAGCCAGGTCGGCTGCGCCGTGAATTGCCAGTTCTGCCTGACGGCTCTGTTGGGCCAAAAAAGAAATCTCACAGCCGGCGAGATCGTGGGACAAGTCACCAGCGTTCTCAATGAGCACAACGTCGACCTTAAAATCGAGCGCGTGAACCTGGTCTTCATGGGGCAGGGCGAGCCCTTCCTCAACTACGACAACGTGATGAAAGCGGTGCGTCTGCTATCGGAGCACGGCGTCGGCATTCCGGCTTCGCGCATGACGATCTCGACCTCGGGAATCGTGCCGCGGCTGTATGACTACGCCAAAGAGGAAATTCGACCGAAGCTGGCGATTTCGCTGAACGCTCCGAACGACGCTGTCCGCGAGCGCATCATGCCTATTAATCGCAAGTGGAACATAGAAAAGCTGCTGCAGGCGGCGCGCGCGTATCCGTTACGCAGCCGCGAGCGGCTGACCTTTGAGTACGTTCTGCTGGGTGGTGTGAACGATTCGCCTGATCAGGCGCGAGAGTTGGCTGAGCTGTTGCGCGGCACCGGGGCGAAGATCAACCTGATCGCGTGGAATCCGGGACCGGAGGTTCCGTACTCCACTCCTTCAGCGGAGAATGTTGATGCCTTCAAGGCGACCCTGCGCGAATCGGGAATCCCCGCTTTTGTGCGCCGCCCGCGTGGTCGCGACATCTTTGCGGCGTGCGGCCAATTGAAGCGGACCGAATCGCTGACCACAATCGAGACTACCGCCTGACATCTGCGCCTTCTGCGCAAACATCCTATTCGCATGTACCTGCGGCGTTTAGGACCTCTTGTTCCCCTTGCCTGTCTCCTCATTGCTGGCTGCGCGTCCCCGGAAAAACTTTATCAACGCGCACAAAGTTTGGAACACAAAGATCCCGCGCAGGCGATGCGGCTGTACACGCGCGTGATCGAACATTCGTCCGACCGCACGCCCCGCTTTCTTGCGGACGCGCTCGTCAGCCGAGGCGATCTGAAGTTGGCGCTGAAGGATCCGCAAGCTGCATTTGAGGACTATGAGCGAGCGACCCAGCTCAATCCCCAAAATGCCCGTGCGCATCTTCGCGCAGCGAACCTCTTGTTAGTGGGCAATTCTCCTGACCGTGCCGGGCAGGAAGCAGGCATCGTCTTTCGGCTTGAGCCGGGCAACGCAGACGCGCTCGCGATCATGGGTATTGCGGCGCTAGCGCAGGATCGAGTGCAGGAAGCAATGCCGATCCTGCAGCGCGTCCTGGATCTTCGCCCGGAGCGCGGCGACGTCGCCATCATAGTTGCAGACCTTTACCGCGCCCAAGGACGTGACGAAGAAGCCCATACGCTCCTGCTGCAGACGGCGGAGAAGAGTCCAAAGGATGCGCGCCTTCGCGTCTCGCTCGCGCGAATGGCTGAGGAACAAGGCGACAATGCCGCTGCCGAGCAGAACTATCGTCTCGCTATCGCCTCCGACAACTCTGCCGAGACCAATCTGCGACTGGCGCAGTTTCTGCAGCGGACTTCACGGCTTAAGGAATCGGCAGATGTGCTTGCGCACATCGACGCGATCCGCGGAAGCAATACGTCTGAAGTTGCCGATTACAAGCTGAACGCGGGAAACGCAACCCAAGCTGGAGAGCAGTACCGCTCGGCGTTGGCGAAGCTCACGAACTCCCTCGGCACAACCGAACCGAGCGCCGAGATCAAGCAACAGTACGCCGCATTGGCTGCACGCATCATCGAGGCGGACCTCCAATCTGCTAGCGCGACGCCTGATCACATCTTTCCTGCGCGCTTGCACCTGCAACAGTTCGCGACATTCTTCGATCCGACAACCGCACAGATTCTCGGTGCGGAAATCGCTCTCGTCGAAGGTGACACCACTTCGGCGCTCGCGCAGGCACGCTCGGCTGTCGCGCTCTCATCCGAGTCGGCGGCGGCACACTATCTGCTCGCAGCAGCGAGTGCCCGCGGTGGCGATGTTGCAACAGCGAAATCGGAGACGGATGCTGCGGTCAGCAAAGATCCAGGCTTCAT
>C688J18823_10001188_pt1 | contig 15985 bp, 25 predicted proteins | sample HopSoiMetagenom1_FD_18823 | JGI IMG/M metagenome (IMG submission 18823) | reverse complement strand
CCCGGGATGTACCCGCCGTACTTCCGCAGGTTGTCTGCCTGGTCGACGGGGTTGAACTGGACCGCGGTGTAGAAGTAGGTGAAGATGATGATCAGGAACGCCTCGATCCCCAGGTACTGGATCGAGCCGTACTGGAAGTGCTTGTTGATGAAGCTCTGCGTCGCCGGGAAGAAACTCGCCACCGTCGGCGGGAGCGCCATGATCGCGGCGGCGAAGATGACCGGGATGACGCCCGCCATGTTGACGCGGAGCGGCATGTAGGTCGTCCCGCCGGCGGTCTCTCTCCGCCCGACCATGCGTTTGGCGTACTGGATCGGGATCCGCCGCTGGCCCTCCTGGATGAACACGACTGCGACGATCACGCCGAGCGCGATGATCGGCAGGAACAGGCGCTCGGTCGTCCCCCCGTTGACCCACGCGTTGATCCCGGTCGGGATCGTCGCGAGGATCGAGGCGAAGATCAGGAGCGAGATGCCGTTGCCGATGCCGCGCTTCGTGATCAACTCCCCGAGCCACATCAGCAGCGTCGTCCCCGCGGTGAGCGTGACGATGATCAGGACGATGCGCCCTGTGTTTGCGTTCAACGCGTTCGACTTCTTGAACAGATACGCGTACCCGGTCGACTGCGCGGCGGCGAGGACGACCGTCAGGTACCGGGTGTACTGATTGATCTTGGCGTAGCCGGACTCGCCCTCTTTCTGCAGCCGCTCGAGCGTCGGGATCACAACCGTCAGCAACTGCAGGATGATCGACGCCGTGACGTACGGCATGATCCCGAGCGCGAACAGCGAGAACCGGGAGAGCGCGGAGCCGGAGAACGTGTTCAGCAGCGCGAAGATGCCCGAGCCGCGGCCGCCGCTGTTGAAGAAGTTCTGAATCGACTGCGAATCGACGCCGGGCGCCGGGATCCACGATCCCAACCGGTACACGGCGAGGATCATCGCCGTGAACAGGACGCGGCGGCGGAGCTCCGGAACGCGCCACGCGTTCGCGAGCCACGAGAGCATCTAGCCCTGCTCCTCCGGCGCCTCGGTTCGCTTCGAGGGAGACTCCTGGCTCGCTCGCGCTGCCGGGCCGCGCTTCGGGGCAACGGGCCGCTTCCGCTTCGGAGGCCGCAGGAGCTCGACGCTGCCGCCGGCGCCCTCGATCTTCTCGCGCGCAGTCGCCGAGATCGCATGGACGCGGACGCGGAGCTTCTTCGAGATCTCGCCGTTGCCGAGGATCTTCACGTCCGTGCGCGTGTTCTTGATCACCTTCTGCTCGACGAGCGACTCCGGCGTGACCTCGGCACCGTCGTCGAAGCGGTCGAGGTCGCGGATGTTGACAGGCACGGTCGACGTCCGGAACGGCCCGATCGGCAACGCGTCCCTCGACGTCGCGCCTCGCTGCTTCGCGAGCCGCATGTAGATCGGCATCTGGCCGCCCTCGAAGCCGGCGCGCATCTTGTGCGACCCCGCGCGGGACTTCTGGCCCTTGATCCCGCGCCCGGAGTACCGCCCCTTGCCCGAGCCAAGGCCGCGGCCGATCCGCTTGCGCTCCTTGCGCGCCTGCGCCGGCTTCAGCGTCGAGAGGTTGAGAGGGTCGGCCATTACTGCTCCACGCGGACGAGGTGACGGACTTTCCGCAGCATGCCTGCGACGACCGGGCTCTCGTCGTGCTCGACCGTCTTGCCGATCTTGCCGAGCCCGAGCGCGCGCAGCGTGCCGCGATGCCTCTCGGACTGGCCGATCTGGCTACGCGTCTGCGTTATCCGTAGCTTCGCCACCGCTCGCCTCCTGCTGCTGCTCGGGCTGTTGTTGCTCCTGCTGCGGCTGCTGCTCCTCCGCATCTTCCTTCGGATGCCGGTACGGCAGAACCTGCTCCACCGTAAGCCCGCGCATCCGCGCGACGTCCTCGGGCCGGCGCAGGCTCCGCAGGCCGTTCACCGTCGCCTTCGCCATGTTGATCGGGTTCGTCGTGCCGAGGCTTTTCGCGAGGATGTCGCGGATCCCGGCGAGCTCGAGCACCGCGCGGACGCCGCCGCCGGCGATCACGCCCGTTCCCTCGCTGGCCGGGCGCAGCAGCACCCGGGCGGAGTCCGCACGCCCGAGAATCTCGTGCGTGATGGTCGTCCCGTGCTTCGGCACCGTGAACAGGTTCTTCTTCGCGTCCTCGACCGCCTTCGTGATCGCGAGGGGAACCTCGCGCGCCTTGCCGTAGCCGACGCCGACGCGATCGACCTCGTCGCCGATCACGACAAGCGCCGTGAACGAGAAGCGGCGGCCGCCCTTGACGACCTTGGCCACACGGTTGATCTCGACCACGCGTTCCTTCAGCTCGCGCTGCTGCTCGCGCGCGATGACCGCGCGCTCGACTGACGTCATCTGACTCAAAAGCTCAAACCTCCCTCACGCGCGGCGTCTGCGAGCGCCTTCACGCGGCCGTGGTACAGGTAGCCGGCGCGGTCGAAGACCGCCGTCTCGATTCCGGCCTGCTTCGCGTTCTGCGCCAGGAGCTTCCCGACCTCGGCAGCCTGCGCGGTCTTGTTCCCGTCGAAGGACTTCACGCTCAACCACGACGCGGCTGCCAGCGTCTTGCCTTCCATGTCGTCGATGAGTTGCGCGCTGATCCCCTTGTTCGAGCGCGACACGACGAGGCGCGGCCGCTCCGCGGTGCCGCGAACCTTCCCGCGCACGCGACGGTGACGACGCTGACGAGCTTCTCTGACGGTGAGGGTCGGCATCGTCCTACGCGCGCTTTCCGACCTTGCGGCGCACGTACTCGCCCTGGCGGCGAATCCCCTTGCCCTTGTAGGGCTCCGGCGGGCGCACCTTCCGGACCTCGGCCGTCACCTGGCCGACCTGCTGCTTGTCGGTCCCGCGGACGACGATCTCAGTCGGGGTCGGCACCTCGAACGTGATCCCCTGAGGGGCCTTCATCACGACCGGGTGGGAGTAGCCGACATCCAGCCGGAGGTCGGTTCCCTGCATCGACGCGCGGTAGCCGACACCCTGCAGCTCGAGGCGCCGTTCGAACCCCTTCGTGACGCCCTCGACCATGTTCGCGACGAGCGACCGCGTCAGTCCGTGCAGCGCGCGGTCGTCGCCGCGCTCCGTCGGGCGGGTGACCGTGATCATGCCGTCGTCCTGCTCGATCTTCATCCGCTGCGGAACCTGCTGCTGCAGCGTTCCGAGCGGCCCGTTGACCATCACGCGGCCAGGGTCGATCGACACGGTCACTCCCGCGGGAACCTCGATTGGCTTCTTTCCGATTCTGCTCATGTCCTTGTCTTTCGGTTTTGACTTCCCACCCGGAGAAAATCGTCAGGCTCTCTCCGGCCTCACCAGACGAAACACACGACTTCGCCCCCGATTCCGCGCTGCTCCGCGGTTCGGGAGGTGACCAACCCGCTGGACGTCGACAGGATTGCCACTCCCATTCCGCCGAGGACGCGCGGCAGCCGATCCTTGCGCGCGTAGACACGGCGGCCGGGTTTGGACACCCGCTTCAGGTCGGTGATGACCCGTTCGCGGCTCCGGCCGTACTTCAGCTGGATCACGAGGGTATCGAAGCTCTCGCCCTTCTGAACGTGGTAGTCCGTGATGTAGCCCTCCTCCTTGAGGATTCGGGCGATCTGCTCCTTCAGGCGCGACGTCGGCATCTGCACGCGCTCGTGCAGCGCCTTGTTCGCGTTGCGAATGCGGGCAAGCATGTCGGCGACGGGATCGGTCAACATCTAGATCACCAACTTGATTTGGTCATGCCCGGGATCACGCCCTGGTGCGCGAGCTCGCGCAGGCAGATCCGGCAGAGGCCGAACTTCCGGAAGACCGCGCGCGGCCGCCCGCAGCGGTTGCAGCGCGAGTAGTTGCGCACCTTGAACTTCTGCGGGCGCGACTGCTTGATGCGAAGAGACGTCTTTGCCATGCCGTGTTACTGCTCCCTTCCGTCCTCCGCGAACGGCAGCCCGAGGCCGCGCAGGAGCGCGCGGGCCTGGTCGTCCGTCTCCGCGGTGGTGGTTATCGCGACGTCGAGGCCGCGAACCTGCTGGATGTCGTCGTAGTTGATCTCCGGGAAGATGATCTGCTCCGCGATGCCGAGCGAGTAGTTGCCGCGCCCGTCGAACGAACGCGGATTGAGCCCGCGGAAGTCACGGATCCGCGGCAGTGCGATCGACACGAGACGGTCGAGGAACTCGTACATCCGCGCACCGCGCAGCGTCACCTTGGCGCCGATCGGCATCCCCTCGCGGATCTTGAACTGCGCGACCGACTTGCGCGCGCGGCGAACCTGTGCGCGCTGCCCCGCAATCGTCGTCAGCTCTCCGATCGCGGCGTCGAGCTGCTTCGCGTCCGTCTTTGCCTCGCCGACACCCATGTTGAGCGTGATCTTGTCGAGGCGCGGCACCTGCATCGTCGTCGCGAGCCCGAGCTCGTCCTTGAGCCGCGGTCGCAGCTGGTCCTCGTAGAGGGTCTTCATACGGGGCCGGTAGGACTCGCGCGCGGCGGTCTCGCGGCCTTCCTGCCTGACGTCGCGGACGCGCGTACTCACCGGTCGATCTCCTGGCCGCAGTCGACGCGCTTGCAGACGCGCACCTTGACGTGCTCGCCGTGCGAATCGCGCTCGCGGATGCCGACGCGCGTCGGCCGCTTGCACACCGGGCACACGACCATGACATTCCCGACCGGGAGCGGCGAGGGCTTGTCGATCACGCCGCCCGGGGTCATCGCGTTGCCACCCATCTGGCTCGAGTTCTGGATCGGCCGCGGCTTGGTGTGGCGCTTGACGATGTTGACGTTCTCGACCACGACCTTGCCGTCCTTCGGCCGCGCGTCGATCACCCGGCCCTGCTTGCCGCGGTCCTTGCCGCTGAGAACGTGCACGAGGTCGCCTTTGCGGACGCGCATCGTTTGCATCACAACACCTCCGGGGCGAGCGAGACGATCTTCATGAAGTTCTTCTCTCGGAGCTCACGCGCGACCGGGCCGAAGATGCGCGTACCGCGCGGGTTGCGCTGGTTGTCGATGATCACAGCGGCGTTCTCGTCGAACGCAATCGTCGTGCCGTCGTCGCGGCCGTACGGCTTGCGGGTGCGGACGACGACCGCCTGCACGACTTCGCCTTTCTTGATCGTCCCCTGCGGCGTCGCCTGCTTGACCGTGCCGACGATGATGTCGCCGACGCGCGCGTAGCGTCGATGCGAGCCGCCTTTGACACGGATGCACAGCAGCACACGTGCGCCCGTGTTGTCCGCGACCCGGAGTCGTGACTCTTGCTGGATCATCGGTGACCCTTCCGGTGACGGTTTCGCGTCTCTGGCGCGCGAGACGCAAGCAGTGCAAGGACGCAGGACGCGTTCGGGTCAGAAGACCCGGGCGCGACCGAGGACGCCGCAATGCGCCGCGGATCGCGCGCCAGAGGCGCACTAACTGTTGCCGGGAGGGTCACCTGGCCGCTTCCACCACTTCCGCCAACCGCCAGTTCTTCGTCTTCGAGAGCGGGCGCGTCTCGATGATCCGCACGACGTCGCCCACGTTCGCCTGGTTCTGCGGGTCGTGCGCCTTGAACTTGATGCTGCGCCGGACGACCTTCTTGTACCGCCGGTGCGACTTGATCGTGTCGACCTTCACGACGATCGTCTTGTCCATCGTGCTGGAGACGACGACGCCGCGCCGCTCCTGGCGGCGGCCGCGGTCGCTTTCCGGCTTCGGCAACCGCGCGAGGGGCTTGCGCTCGGCGGGACGCTCGCGCTTCGGCTTCGAATGCTTGTGCCGCGCGGAGCGCGGCAGCCGCTTGCGCGACTTCTTCGGCTCGGCGGGCGCAGGAGCAGCCTCGGCGGCGGGCGCCTCGGCCTCCTCGGCCTCGCTCGCAGCAGGCGCCTCTGTCGCCTCGGCGGGCACCGCCGGCGCTGCGTCGGCGGCAGGAGCCTCCGGCGAGGCTTCCTCGCCGGCAGGGACGTCCGTCGCTTCGGCCGACTCCGCCGGAGCTGCGTCGGCAGCGGGGGCCTCGGGCGAGGTCTCCTCACCGGCGGGCGTCTCGGTCGCAGCCTCCTCGACGGGCGGCGTGCCCTCGTCGACGTTCTCGACGCTCTCGACGTTCTGTTCGTTCTCGGTCTCGCTCATGCCTTCCCTGCTTTCGCTGCACGCTCGGTGGTGACGGTCAGGATCCGCGCGATCTCGCGCTTCGCGAGCTTCAGCCGTGCGGTGTTCTCGAGCGCGCCGGTCGCCGACTGGAAGCGGAGGTTGAACAGCTCCTGCCGGCGGTCCGCGAGCGCGTTCTCGAGCTCCTGATCGGACAGGTCACTCATATCCTTAGCTTTCAAAGAGGCTCGCCTCCCTCGCGACGACCTTCGTCTTGACCGACAGCTTCTGGCCGGCGAGGCGCAGCGCTTCCTTCGCGAGCTGCTCGGGCACGCCCGCGAGCTCGAACATCACGCGCCCCGGCTTCACGACCGCGACCCAGTGCTCCGGCGAGCCCTTGCCCGACCCCATGCGTGTCTCGGCAGGTTTCTGGGTCACCGGCTTGTCCGGGAAGACGTTGATCCAGACCTTGCCGCCGCGCTTGATCTTGCGCGTCATCGCGATCCGCGCGGCCTCGATCTCGCGGTTCGTGACCCACGCTGCTTCGAGGGACTTCAGGCCGAAGTCCCCGAACTGGACGGTGGTCTGGCCCTTCGAGAACCCCGCGCGGCGACCGCGCTGGACCTTGCGGAACTTGGTCTTCTTCGGAAGGAGCATGCGTCAGCTGTCCTTCTTCTTCGTGGAGCCGCTCGACGGCCGGCGGCGCGGCTTGTCCGCGTCCGCGGACTTCTCCTTCTTCGTCGGATCCTCGTTCTGCTGCTTCGGCGTCGTCGAGTCCGGAGCGTCGGCGACGGGTGCCGGGGTCACCGGCACGTCCGGCTCGACGTTCGGCTGCTTGCGGCCCTCGGCCGACTTTGCCGCCTCGTCGGTGCGCGGACGCTCGACGTTGTCCTGACCGCGAGCCCGATCGCGCGGCGCCGGCCGCGTTCCGCCGCGCCCGCCGCCCGGCGCACCGCGTCCGGCCTGGCCGCCGCGGCGCCGCTGTGGGCGCACCGGGCCGAGATCGGACCGGTCGCGCTGCCGGTCGCGGCTGCTCTCGCGCGACGCGCCGAGGCCCTCCTGCGCGCCTCCGCGCCGCCGCCGTGCCTGGTCCTGCTCGCCGAGCCGGACTTCCTTCTCGGTGTCCAGGCCGCCGTAGCCCTCGGGCATGATCTCGCCCTTGTTGATCCAGACCTTGACGCCGATCCGCCCGAACGGGAGCTTCGCCTCGACGAACCCGTAGTCGATGTCGGCGCGGATCGTGTGCAGCGGCACGCGGCCTTCCGAATACGCCTCCGACCGCGACATCTCCGTGCCGCCGAGGCGGCCGCCGCACTGGATGCGAATGCCCTTCGCACCGGAGCGGATCCCGGAAGCGAGCGCGCGCTTCATCGCGCGCCGGAAACTGACGCGGTTCTGCAGCTGCTCCGCGATCGACTGTGCGACGAGCTTCGCGTCGAGCTCGGGACGCTTGATCTCGTTGATGTTGATGTGGACGTTCTTCTTGGTGAGCGCGTGCAGCTCTTTGCGCAGCGCGTCGACCTCGACACCGGACTTGCCGATCACGATTCCGGGCCGCGCGGTGTAGATGTCGATCGTGATCCGCTGCTTGTCCTTGCGAATCAGGATGTCCGACAACCCGGCGTGCGAGAGCTTGCCCATGATGTGCGCGCGGATCTTGATGTCCTCGATCAGGTAGCCGGGGAATTCCTTCTTGCCCGTGTACCAGTTCGACTTCCAGTCGTGGATGACGCCGACGCGCATCCCGCCGGGATGAACTTTTTGACCCATTAGCTCGCTGCACCCGCTTTCTTCTTGCGCGTCGTGGATGTCGTCGCTTTTTTCGCCGCCGGCTTGCGCTTCGGCTTCGGCGCCTCGTCCGACACGGCCGCTTCCTGGCTCGGCGCAGCCGGCGCCGGCGCTGCCGGCAGCTCCTGCAGCTTCACGGTGATGTGGCACGTTCGCTTGCGGATCCGTGCGACGCGTCCGCGTGCGCGCGCGCGCCAGCGCTTCATCGTCGGCCCCTCGTCGGCGTACGCCGCCGAGACGAACATGTTGTCGCCGACGAGCTGGTGGTTCGCCTCGGCGTTCGAGACCGCGGAGTGCAGCACCTTCTCGACGTCACGTGCAACGGCGCGCGACGAAAACGCGAGGATCGTCCGCGCTTCCGGAACCGAGCGGCCACGGATGAGGTCGGCGACGAGCCGCGCCTTGCGCGCTGACGAACGGACGAACTTCGCCTGGGCCTGCACTTCGCGTGATGTGCCGTTCGTGCTCACGGTGCTCATGTGCGGCGCTTCACCTCCGTCTTGCGGTCGCCGGAGTGGCCCTTGAAGGTCCGCGTCGGCGCGAATTCGCCGAGCTTGTGGCCCACCATCTGCTCGGAGATGAACACGGGAACGTGCTTACGCCCGTCGTGCACCGCGATCGTGTGCCCGACCATCTCGGGGAAGATCGTCGATGTGCGCGACCAGGTGCGCACCATCCGCTTCTCGTTCTTCGAGTTCATGTCCTCGATCCGGCTCATCAGCCGCTCCTGGACGAAAGGCCCCTTCTTCGAGCTGCGGCTCATCTAGCGCTTTTCCTTTCCACGACGACGGCCACGGACGATCAGCCGGTTCGATTCCTTGTGCTTCTTGCGCGTGCGCTTGCCGAGCGTCGGCACGCCCCACGGTGTGACTGGGTGGCGACCGCCCTTCGTCTTACCCTCGCCGCCGCCGTGCGGATGGTCGACAGGGTTCATCGCCGACCCGCGGACGGAGGGACGCTTGCCCTGCCAGCGGCTGCGGCCGGCCTTGCCGACGGTCACGTTCTCGTGGTCGACGTTACCGACCTGCCCGATCGTCGCGCGGCAGGTCAACGGCACGCGGCGCATTTCGCCGGACGGAAGCCGGAGCACGCCGTACCCGTCGTCCTTCGCGACGAGCTGGACACCCGACCCGGCGCTCCGCGCCATCTGCCCGCCCTTGCCGGGCTTCAGCTCGACGTTGTGCACGAGCGTTCCGGTCGGGATGTTCTCGAGCGGGAGCGCGTTGCCGGGCCGGATGTCTGCGCCGGGGCCGGACTCGACCGTCGCGCCCACACGCAGTCGCGCCGGCGCGAGGATGTACGCCTTCGCGCCGTCGGCGTAATGGAGCAGCGCGATCCGCGCCGACCGGTTCGGGTCGTACTCGATCGCGGCGACCTTCGCCGGCACGCCGTCCTTCTGGCGCTTGAAGTCGATCACGCGGTAACGGCGCTTGTGCCCACCGCCCTGGTGGCGCGTCGTGATGCGTCCGTTGTTGTTCCGGCCGCCCTTCTTGGTCAGCTTCTCGGTCAGCGCCTTCTCGGGCTTGCTCTTCGTGATCTCCTCGAAGGTGGAGACCGTCATGAAGCGGCGCCCGGGGCTGGTCGGCTTGTAGCGACGGATCGGCATCAGCACACCATCAAATCTGGACGCCCTGGAAGATCTCGATGCTGTCGCCCTGACGCAGCTGGACGAACGCCTTCTTCCAGCCGGGCTTGATGCCGCGGTGGACGCCGCGGCGCTTCGGCTTCGACTGGACCGTCGAGACGTTCACGCGCTCGACCTTGACGTCGAAGAGCTCCTCGACAGCCTGGCGAATCTGGGTCTTGTGCGCGTCGGGATGGACGCGGAACACGTACTTGTTCGCCTCGACGCCGGCGTACGCCTTCTCGGTGACCACCGGTGCCAGCAGCACTTCTCGAACGTCCAGGCTCATGACGCCCTTCCCTGCACCGATTCGAGCGCGTCCTGCGTCACGAGCATGGAGCGCGCCCACACGACGGCAGACACCTCGAGCTCGCTCGGGGCCGCGACCACGACCCGATCGAGGTTGCGGAACGACTTGATCACGTCTTGCTCCTCGTCGGTCGCGACGACGACGACCGGCGCGTCCTTGCCCCACGAAACGAGCAGGTCGGCCGCGGTCTTCGTCGACGGTCCGTCGAAGCTGGCGCCGTCGAGGACACCGAACGTCCCGTTCGCCGCGTGCGAGGACAGCGCGCCACGGAGCGCCGAACGCCGCGCTTTGCGATTGACCTTGACGACGAATTGCGTGCGCGGCTGAAACGTCACGCCGCCGCCCGTCCAGTGGGGCGCGCGCGTCGTGCCCGCGCGGGCGCGACCGGTCCCCTTCTGACGCCACGGCTTCGAGCGTCCGCCGGACACGAGCCCGCGGGACTTCACAGCACGCGTGCCGGCGCGGTCCGCATTGAGCTCTGCACGGATGACCTCGTGGAGCAGGTGCTCCTTCACCTCGGCGCCGAAGACGGACTCTTCGAGCGACACGTCTTTCGCCTTGTTGCCGCCGGCGTCGAGCAACGGTGCCTTCGGTGCAGCCACTACTGGCCACCTTTCGGCTGAATCGTGCGCGCGAGCCGTGAAACGCCGGTCTCGCAAGGACGCAGGGAGCGCTCGTAGCCGCAGGCTACGGGCGCGACTGAGGACGCGGCGAGAGCGACCGTTGCAGCGTGCTCGCGCGTGCGAGGCAGACGGAAGGGGGCCATGATCGTCACCGCCGTCCCTCTTCGCGCACTTCGACGAAGCCGTTCTTCGGGCCGGGAATCGCGCCTTTCACGAGCAGCAGGTTCCGCTCGGCGTCGACTTCGTGGACGACGAGGCCGCGCTGTGTCACGCGCTTGCCGCCCATCCGGCCCGCCATGCGCACGCCCTTGAACACGCGCGACGGCGTCGCCGACTGGCCGATCGAGCCCGGCGCGCGCACGTTGTGCGAGCCGTGCGTCTTCGGGCCGCGACGGAAGTTGTGCCGCTTGATCGTGCCCGCGAAGCCCTTGCCGTGCGAGATCCCCGCGATCTTGATCTTCTCGCCCGGCTCGAACGCCTCGACCGTGACGTTCTCGCCGACGACGAGCTCGCTCGAGCCGCGCAACTCGAGCAGATGACGGTATGCCCCGTCGACGCCGTGCTTGCGCAGGTGACCGAGCTCGGCCTTCGTCAGCTTCCGCTCGGCGACCGAGTCGTACGCGATCTGCACCGCGTCGTAGCCGTGCGTGTCCGTCGTCTTGACGTCGACGACGGGGCACGGCTGCGCCTCGATCACGGTGACGGGCGTGACGCGCCCCGTCTCGCCGTCGAAAACGCGGGTCATTCCCAGCTTTTTGCCGACGATCCCTTTCATCGCGCTAGAGCTTGATCTCGATGTCGACGCCGGCCGGGAGGTCGAGCCGCATCAGCGAGTCGACCGTCTTCGGCGTCGGCGAGTGGATGTCGATCAGCCGCTTGTGCGTCCGCACCTCGAAGTGCTCCCGCGAGTCCTTGTCCTTGAACGGCGAGCGGATCACGCAGTACACGTTCTTCTCGGTAGGCAGCGGCACCGGACCGGTGATGGTGGCGCCGGTTCGTTGAGCCGTCTCGACGATCGACTGTGCCGACCGGTCGAGCTGCTGATGGTCGTAGCCCTTCAGCCGGATACGGATTTTTTGTGCCAACGAACCGACGCCTCCGTTATTTGATGATCTCGGTAACGACGCCTGCGCCGACGGTGCGGCCACCCTCGCGGACGGCGAAGCGCAGACCCTGATCCATGGCGATCGGCTGGATCAGCTCGACCTCCATGTTCGTGTTGTCGCCCGGCATGACCATCTCCTGGCCCTCCGGCAGCCCGATCGAGCCGGTCACGTCCGTCGTGCGGAAGTAGAACTGCGGCCGGTAGCCGTTGAAGAACGGCGTGTGGCGGCCACCCTCGTCCTTCGACAGGACGTACACCTCTGCCTTGAAGTGCGTGTGCGGCGTGATCGAGCCGGGCTTTGCCAGCACCTGGCCGCGCTCGATGTCCTCACGCTTGATGCCGCGAAGCAGCGCGCCGGCGTTGTCGCCTGCCTGCGCGAAGTCGAGCGTCTTCTGGAACATCTCGAGCCCCGTCACGACGGTCTTCGCGACCTGCGGATGGATTCCGACGATCTCGATGTCGTTGCCGGTCTCGATCTTCCCCTGCTCGATCCGGCCGGTCACGACCGTGCCGCGGCCGGTGATCGTGAACACGTCCTCGATCGGCATCAGGAACGGCTTGTCGACGTCGCGCTCCGGCTCCGGGATGTACTCGTCGACGGCGTTCATGAGCTCGAGGATCTTCGGCGTCCACTCCGCGTCGCCCTCGAGCGCCTTCAGCGCCGAGACCTGCACGACCGGGATGTCGTCGCCGGGGAACTCGTACTTCGAGAGCAGCTCACGGACCTCCATCTCGACGAGCTCGAGCAACTCGGGGTCGTCGACCATGTCGGCCTTGTTCAACGCGACGACGATCGACGGCACCTCGACCTGGCGGGCGAGCAGGATGTGCTCGCGCGTCTGCGGCATCGGGCCGTCCGCAGCGGAGACCACGAGGATCGCGCCGTCCATCTGGGCGGCGCCCGTGATCATGTTCTTGATGTAGTCCGCGTGACCCGGGCAGTCGACGTGCGCGTAGTGGCGCTTCTCCGTCTCGTACTCGACGTGGGACGTGTTGATGGTGATGCCGCGCTGGCGCTCCTCGGGAGCCTTGTCGATCTCCTCGAAGCTGACGGCCTGGCCGCCGCCCTGCTCCGCGAGCACCTTCGTGATCGCCGCCGTCAGCGTCGTCTTGCCGTGGTCGATGTGACCGATCGTGCCGACGTTGAGATGCGGCTTGTTGCGCTCGAACTTCTGCTTTGCCATGCCTCTCCTCCCTACTTGCTCGGTGCGTCCGTCGAGACGATCTCGGTCGCGATCGACTGCGGGACTTCTTCGTAACGGTCGAATTGCATCGTGAACTCGGCGCGCCCCTGCGTCATCGAACGCAGGTCGGTCGCGTAGCCGAACATCTCCGCGAGCGGAACGCTCGCCTTGATCACCTGGGCGTTGCCGACGGGCTCGAGGTGCTCGACCCGCCCGCGGCGCGAGTTGAGGTTCCCCATCACGTCGCCGAGGTAGTCCTCGGGCGTGATCACCTCGACCGCCATGACCGGCTCGAGCAGCTTCGGCTTCCCGCGCTTCATCGCTTCCTTGAACGCCATCGAGCCGGCGACCTTGAACGCCATCTCGCTCGAGTCGACCTCGTGGTACGAGCCGTCGATCAGCTCGATCTTCAGGTCGACCACCGGGTACCCGGCGAGGATGCCGGACTCCATCGCCTCCTGGATGCCGACGTCGACCGACGGGATGTACTCCTTCGGAATCTTCCCGCCGACGATCTTGTCGACGAACTCGTAGCCGTCGCCGGGCGCGAGCGGCGCCGCGTTGATGACGGCGTGCCCGTACTGGCCCTTGCCGCCGGTCTGCCGGACGAACCGCGCCTCGACCTTCTCGACCGGCTTGCCGATCGTCTCGCGGTAAGCGACCTGCGGCCGGCCGACGTTCGCGTCGACGTTGAACTCGCGCTTCAGGCGGTCGACGATGATCTCGAGATGCAGCTCGCCCATCCCGGCGATCAGCGTCTGGCCGGTCTCGTCGTCGGTCCGCACGCGGAACGTCGGATCCTCCTCGGTCAGCCGCTGTAGGCCGGTGCCGAGCTTGTCCTGGTCGGCCTTCGACTTCGGCTCCACGGCGACCGAGATCACCGGGTCCGGGAACGTCATCGACTCGAGCTTGATCGGCGCCGTGTCGGTCGCGAGCGTGTCACCGGTCGTGGTCGCCTTGAGCCCGACGCCGGCGGCGATCTCACCGGCGCCGATCGTGTCGCGCTCCTCCCGGTGGTTCGCATGCATCTGGAGGATGCGGCCCACACGCTCGGTGCGGCCGGTGTTCGTGTTCAGGACGCGGTCGCCGGCCTTGATCTGGCCGGAGTAGACGCGGAAGTAGGTCAGCTTGCCGACGTACGGGTCGGACATGACTTTGAACGCGAGCGCCGAGAACGGCTCGTCGAGGTTCGGGTGACGGGAGAGCTCGTTCTCGGTCCGGGGATCCACACCGTGAACCGGCGGGACGTCGAGCGGGCTCGGGAGGTAGTCGACGACGCCGTCCAGCAGTGGCTGCACGCCCTTGTTCTTGAACGCCGAGCCGCAAAAGATCGGCGTGATCTTGTTCCCGAGCGTCCCCCTCCGGAGCGCGCGCCGGATCATGTCCGGCGTCACCGACTCCTCGTCGAGCAGGTACGTCTCCATCAGCTCGTCGTCGTACTCGGCGACGGAATCGATCAGCTGGTGGTGGTACTCGTGCGCCTGCTCGGCGAGCTCGGCCGGGATCTCGCCCGTCTCCATCTTCGTGCCGAGGTCGTCGACCCACGTGGTCGCGCGCATCTCGACGAGGTCGACGACGCCGCGGTGGTGCTCTTCCTGGCCGATCGGCAGCTGGACGGGCACCGGGTGCGCGGCGAGGCGATCGATCATCGACTGGACGGACGCGAAGAAGTCCGCGCCGACGCGGTCCATCTTGTTGATGAAGGCGATCCGCGGAACGCCGTAACGCTCAGCCTGGCGCCAAACGGTCTCGGACTGTGGCTGGACGCCCGCCACCGCGTCGAAGACGGCGATCGCACCGTCGAGGACGCGCAGGCTCCGCTCCACCTCGACCGTAAAGTCCACGTGCCCGGGCGTATCGATGATGTTGATGCGAAACTCGCGCCACGATGCCGTCGTCGCCGCGGACGTGATCGTGATCCCGCGCTCCTGCTCCTGCGCCATCCAGTCCATCGTCGCGGCGCCCTCGTGGACCTCGCCCATCTTGTGGGTGCGACCGGTGTAGTAGAGGATCCGCTCCGTCGTCGTGGTCTTGCCGGCGTCGATGTGCGCCATGATCCCGATGTTGCGGACGCGGTCGAGTGCGACGGCTGCTTTGGTGTCGACGGCCATGGCTGTGCCTACCAGCGGTAGTGCGCGAAGGCCTTGTTGGCCTGCGCCATCCGGTAGACGTCGTCCTTCTTCTTGAATGCCCCGCCCTGTTGGTTGAGCGCGTCGAGAATCTCGGCAGCGAGCTTGTCGACCATCCCCTTCTCGCGGCGGTCGCGCGCGTAGTCGACGAGCCAGCGCACGGCGAGCGTGCGCGCGCGTCGCTGCGGCACCTCGACGGGAACCTGGTAGTTCGCGCCGCCGACGCGTCGCGACTTCACCTCGAGCACCGGCGTGACCGTCTTCACGGCCTGCTCGAGCACCTCGACGGGCGGCTTGCCGGTCTTCTCGCCGACGCGCGTCATCGCGTCATAGACGATCTTCTCGGCCGTCGACTTCTTCCCGTCGCTCATCACCTTGTTGATCACCTGCGTGACGAGAGCGGAGTTGTAGAGCGGGTCCGGCTCGACCGGCCGGGCCTGAACGTCGGCACGGCGCGGCATCAGTTACCCCGTTTTGCGCCGTACCGCGAGCGTGCCTGCTTGCGGTCGGAGACACCTGCGGTGTCCAGGGCGGCGCGGATGATCTTGTAACGGAACCCCGGCAGGTCGGCCGTGCGGCCGCCCCGGATGAGGACGACGGAGTGCTCCTGGAGGTTGTGCCCCTCCCCCGGGATGTAGGCGCCGACCTCGACGCCGTTCGTCAGCCGGACGCGCGCGACCTTGCGCAGTGCCGAGTTCGGCTTGCGCGGCGTGTTCGTGTAGACGCGCGTGCAGACGCCCCGCTTCTGCGGCGCCCCGGCAAGCGCCGGGCTCTTGGTCTTCGCCTTGGCCGTCGTCCGGCCCTTGCGCACGAGTTGGTTTACGGTCGGCACGATCCTCCGAATTGTCCCTTTTCACACAACAACGGTCGGCGGGGCGGTTTGCCCTGCCAACCGGAGGAGCCATGGTACCGGAGATGCCCCTCCCCCGCAAACGGCGCAATCCCGCTTCCCAAGCGGAACTCCGGGGGCCGATTCACCGTTGAGACGGTGGCTGCGGCGACGCGGTTTTCCGAGTTTCAAACGGTGGAGAGGGGGACCAAGCGGGTCTACAGTGCGACCTTGGGGGTCTGCGGCCCCGACCTTCATGACGAACGCCTCCATCGGCATCTCGGCCGCGCTCGGGGGCCTCGTGCTCCTCCTGCTCGCGCTGCTCGTCGCGCGC
>C688J18823_10001187_pt1 | contig 15987 bp, 15 predicted proteins | sample HopSoiMetagenom1_FD_18823 | JGI IMG/M metagenome (IMG submission 18823) | reverse complement strand
GCGAGGCGTCGGAGCGCCTGTGGCTCGTGGCGACCAAGGGCTAGCCGGCGAGGTGTCGCCGGCCGAACGCCCACACCGCGACGACGAGGGCGACGGCCGCGATCAGATCGAGAACGCCGCGCGGGTGTGGGCGACCGGGTTTCCGACTCGGTCCACGATCGCGGCCACGCCTGCCGGGTCAACGATGGCGAGGTACGCCTTGCCACGATCGAGCGGCGACGTCGGGACAAGTATCGCCCGACGGACGTCGCCGGTTGCGCACGACGCTCGCGTCCCCCTGCCGTCGAAGCAGCGCAGGCGCGCGGCGACCGTTGTGCCGTGCTTCGGCCGGAGCACGACGTTGCGGGCGGTCACGCGGTGCACCGGCTCGTCGAACGACACGCGCAGCGGGTCCGTCCGGTGGTCGGGCGTGGTCAGGTGAGCCTTCGCCGGACCAAGGTCGCTGAACGTCGCCGTCACGGTCCGGGGCCGATCCATCGTGACGCTGCATCCGTTGGGATCGCTGCCGATGCAGTCGTCCGACCACGCGACTCCGGTCCATCGGTCCATCGTGGCGGCGAGGGCGACGGTCGCCCCCGGCGCGAGGGCGCCGGTGCAGTCGCCGGGGCAATCGATGCCGGCGAGCTTCGAGACCACGTGGCCCGGAACGGTGCCGGCGACCTTCACCTTGATCGTATAGCTGAACGTCGCCGTCACGGTCTTCGTACCGAGCGTCGTCGTGTTGCAGGTGGGGCTCGACCCGGCGCTCGCGCACGCGCCGCCCCACGAAACGAACGAGTAGCCGGCGTCGGGTGTCGCCGTGAAGGTGACGAGATCCTTCGGGTTGTACAGGGCCACGCACGTCTGCGTCGCCGAGCAGACGATCTTCCCGGTGGTGTCCACGATCGAGCCACCGGCCCCCGGATGCGCGGAGATCTCGGCGATCAGCGCGGTCTGCAGGTTCGGCCCGACGAACTTGTCGCGATCGACACCGCCATGGATGCCCTTGATGTGACCGCTCCACGAGTACTGCCAGAACGTCCACCCCTGGCCCTGCCAATCATGCGCCGGCATGGACTTCGGGAGCGGCGTCCGCGGCCAGGCGAACCACAGCGGAAAGCCGTTGTCGGCGAACCACGTCGAGTTCCCCAGCACGGTCTGGAACAGGTATTGCGACCCGTACACCATGGGCCGGACGCCGGTCTNCAGCGCGACGCGGTTGAGCCATGCGCGCGCCCAGCCGAGCAGCACGTCGCCCGACATCCCCGTNGGGATCCGATTCATCTCCATGTCGAGCACCGGCAGCACGNCGCCGACGCCGGGCCGNGCGACGTGCACGAAATGATCCGCCTCCATCCTCGCGTCGTCGGTCGACNTGCTCGGCGTCCAGACGTGATACGCGCCGACCGGAACGCCGGCGATCGCNGCTGCGGAGGCGTTGTCGTCGAAGGTCGGGTCCTTGTATCTGCGTCCCTCCGACGCCTTCAAGATGGCGAACCGCACGTCGTCGCTCGCCACCGACGACCATCGGATCGTGCCTTGGTAGTGCGAGACATCGATCCCGTGCATCGGATACGTACCGACGAGGGCTTCGGGCGAGTTGCGGCTCTCGGCGAGCGTCGCCGTCATCGAGCTCACGACGAGCACGACGGCACAGACGAACGCGGGGAAGCGCAGACGCATCAGCAGAGGGTATCGGCTCGTTCGTCGTGAACCTGTCACGGCCCGATCTCGTAGCCCAGCTGCCGCGGCAGGCCGGCGATCAAGGCGGTCACTGGATCGGGGCGTCGCCCGTTGTCGTCCGCTTCGTCCTTCCGCACGATCGCGGCCTGCGTGATCGCCGCACCGATGGAGAGCAACGGTTCGGGTGGGAACCGCTGCATCGGCAGATCGACCAACGGCAGCGCGGTGTGCTCGTCTTCGATGTCGAGCGCGAGCGCCGACAAGATCTTGCCCCCGAGGTGGCACGGCCCAACACCACCCCCGGTGTACCCGGCGCCGTGGTGGACGGCGCCGCGGGGGAAGGTCCCGAACGAGGGGATATGCCGGCCGGTGACGTCCATCGGTCCGCCCCAGGCGGCCTCGATCCCGACGTCGTCCCACGACGGGAAGAACCGCCGGAAATCGTCGATCAACTTGGCTATCGACGCTCCGTCGTAGCGGAGGCGCGGCCCGAGCCCGACGCCGGCTCCCGCGGTTGCCGCGGCGGCCCCGAAGGCGATGCGGCCGTCCGGTGTCGTTCGGAGGTACCGGAGCGCCGTCCGCCAATCCGCGAGTCCCTCGCCTCCGGTCCAGCCGATCTGGGCGAGGCGATCCGGCGCGGGTTCGGTCACGACGATGTACGTCCCCCGCGGCACGATCGACCGCCGGAACGCCGGAAGCGACGCGGTCCACGCGCCTAAGGCGAGCACGCCGCGTGCGGCCCGCACGCTCCCGTCGGCTGTCTCAACATCGACCGGCGGTCCCTCGCGGAACCGAACGACGGGCGACGACTCATGGATCCGGACACCGCGCTCCAACAGCGCCCGTCGAAGCCCGAGCGCGAGCCGCGCCGGCTGCAACGTCGCATTGTCCGGCTGCAGCAGTCCCGGCGCGGAACACGGGCGAGCGGCATCGTCCCTGCACCGTATCGGCATCGAGCTCGACGAACCGGTCGTCGACACCGACCCGGTGCGCGGTCGCGACGAGTGAAGCCCACGCGCCGTCCTGTGCGGCCGACGTCGCGATCGTGAGATGCCCGCCGCGCGTGAACCACGCGTCGACCCCGTTGTCGGCGAGCCACGCGTCGATCTCGTCGACGCTTCGCTGTGCGGTCGCGGCCAGCGCCAGCGCGTCCGCTTCGCCGAACAGCCGGACCAGCACGTCGAGGTCCTCCCACATCCCGTAGCAGAACCCCCCGTTGCGACCGCTCGGTCCGCTCCCACACAGCTCGTCGCCTTCGAGCACGACGACGTCGCACGCTGGGTCGCGTTCCTTGAGGAACCACGCGGTCCACATGCCGGTATAGCCGCCACCGAGGATCACGACGTCGGCGGTCGTCGCGCCCGTGAGGGGCGGTTCGGGTTCTGGTCGGAGCGACGCGCGGGCTTCCTCCATCCACCAGGAGACTCGCGCCTGGCGGGGCGGCGCGGTCATGGACCGAGGTTGTAGCCGAGCCTCCGCGGGAGCTTGGCGACGAAGTCGACGAACGGGTTGGGATCGTCCTCGTCGTCGAGCGACTCGTCTCGGCGGTGGATCGCGCGGTTCGCAACCGCGGCGCCGACCGACCGGATCGGTTCGGGCGGGAACCGTCGGGGCTCGAGGTCGACCAACGGCAGCGCGAGCACGTCGTCGTACTTGGAGATCGCGCGGTGCGCGAGGATCCGACCGCCGAGGTGCGCCGGCCCAACGCCGTTGCCGGTGTAGCCCAGTCCGTAGTGCACGGTGCCGGGATCGAGCGTTCCGAAGAACGGAAGGTGGTCGCCGCTGACGTCGATCGGGCCGCCCCAGGCGGCATCGATCGCGACGTCGCGGAACGAGGGGAACATCCGATGGAGGTCGGCGATCGCCACCCGGATCGACGCCTCGTCGTACGCGAAGCGCGGATCGATGTGTCGGGCGATGTCGGGCTGCATGCCCCCGATCCCGAACGCGATGCGTCCGTCAGGCGTGTTCCGGATGTAGTGCAGCGCCGAACGGTAGTCCGAGAGCCCCATGCCGTCGGTCCAGCCGAGCTCGGCGAGCAGGTCCGGCGCCGGGTCGGTCATCACGATGTAGGAGCCGCGCACGGTGATCGCGCGACGGAAGCGCTTCCAGTGCTGCGCCCACGCGTTCATCGCGAGGACGCCGGCGCCCGCGGTCACACGCGACGTCGGCGTCTCGGCGACCACGGGGTCGCCGGTGCCGAACCGCGCGACGTGCGTGTGCTCGTGGATCCGAACCCCGGCGCCGAGCAACGCGTTGCGCAGGCCACGCGCGAGCCGAGCGGGGTGCAGCGTCCCCCCGTACCGCGAGAACACGCCGCTGTGCAGCACGGGCGAGTCGACCCGTGCGCGCACCTCGTCGGTGGTGAGGACCTGGAGATGGTCGAGATGGAGGCGATCGGCAGTGATGATGTCGTCGGCCCACTCGCCGATCTGCGACGTGCTCGACGCCGCGTTCAGGTCGCCGTCGGGGCGGAACCAGGCGTCGAAGCCCTGCTTGTCGCAGAACGCGCCGATCTCGGTGACGCTGTCCTCGCCCGCGCGGCACACGCGGAGCGCCGCCTCGTCGCCGAACCGTTCGCAGAGTCTCGTCAACTCCCCCCAGAAGGAGTTCACGAAGCCACCGTTGCGCCCGCTCGGTCCGCCGCCGCAGATGTCCTGCTCGACGAGCAGCACATCGACGCCGGGGTCGAGCTGCTTCAGGAACCAGGCGGTCCACATGCCCGTGTACCCCCCGCCAAGGATCACGACGTCGGCCGTCGTATCGGTCGTCAGCGGCGGGCACGGGTCGCCGGCGAACGCGGGCTGCGCGAGCGCCTCGCGGAGCCACCAGCTTCGGCCGTGATCGGGTGGGATGGAAGTCATCGTTCGCGGCGGATCTGTCGGGGCACGCCCGAGTCTACGGAACGCGTGCCCGCTCGCGAGCGGTCAGCCGACCGGCAGGATCAAGCAGAACTCGTTGCCTTCAGGGTCACCCATGATCGCGAAGTCGTACCCGTACTCGGTCCTCGTCGGTTCGATCACGACGCCTCCGAGCTGCTGAACCCGAGCGATCGCAGGACCGAGCTCCGCGACCTCGATGTCCATATGGAGGCGGTTCTTCCCGGCCTTCGCCTCCGGAACGCGCTGGAACCGGAGCAGCGGCGTGCCGCCCGTCGCCGCGAGGTCGACGTAGTGTGCCTCGTTCGCCGTCCCTTCGTTCGCGATCGACGCGATCCGGGTGTCGAACATCGCGGCCCAGAAGCGGGCGAGCGCCAGCGTGTCGGCGCCGTCGAGCACGAGCCCGTCCACACGTCCGATCGCAGCCATCGACGCATCGTAGCGAGTCGGTCGCCGGTACCGGTTGCTACGGTGAGCCCCTGTCTCTTCCGTGAGGACGCGACCCATGAGTCAGCAGCGTCAGCCGAACCGTCCCCGCAGCTGGGAGGTCACCGATGGCCCCCAGCGCGCGCCCGCTCGGGCGATGCTCCGCGCGGTGGGGTTCTCCGAGGAGGACTTCGGCAAGCCGCAGGTCGCCGTCGCGTCGTCGTGGAACGAGGTCACGCCCTGCAACTACCACCTGGGCAAGCTCGCCGCGCTCGCCAAGGAGGGTGTGCGCCAGGGCGACGCCGTCCCGATCGAGTTCACGACGATCTCGGTCTCCGACGGCATCGCGATGGGCCACGAGGGCATGAAGGCTTCGTTGATGTCGCGCGATCTCATCGCCGATTCGGTCGAGCTCGTGATGCACGCGGAACGGCTCGATGCTCTCGTCGGGATCGCCGGATGCGACAAGTCCGAGCCGGGCATGTTGATGGCGATGGCGCGGCTCGACCTCCCGGCCGTCTATCTCTATGGCGGCACGATCCTGCCTGGGACGTACCAGGGTCGCGACGTCACGATCCAAGACGTCTTCGAGGCGGTCGGGGCGCACGCGAAGGGCACCATCGACGATGACGAGCTGCACGCCTTGGAACGAGCTGCATGCCCGACGACCGGTTCGTGCGCCGGCATGTACACCGCCAACACCATGGCCGCGGTCGGCGAGGCCCTCGGGATGTCGCTGCCGGGCTCGGCCAGTCCGCCCGCGGTCGACTACCGGCGTGAGGTCGCGGCTCGTGCGTGCGGCGTTGCCGCGACCAAGGTGCTCGAGCTGGACCTTCGGCCTCGCCAGATCTTGACCAAGGAGGCGTTCGAGAACGCGATCACCGTCGTGATGGCGGTGGCTGGCTCGACGAATGCGGTCCTTCATCTGCTCGCGATCGCGCGCGAAGCCCACGTCGAGCTGACGCTCGACGACTTCGACCGCGTCTCGCGCCGAACCCCGCACCTCGTCGACGTCCGTCCCGCCGGCAAGTTCGTGATGAGCGACCTCGACCGGGTCGGTGGTGTGCCGGTCGTGATGCAGGAGCTGCTCGATCTCGGGCTGCTGGACGGAGACTGCCTCACCGTCACGGGCAAGACCCAGGCGGAGAACCTCGCCGACGTGAAGCCGGAGCCGCCGGACGGTGTCGTGGTCCATCCGGCGGACGCGCCGATCCACCCGTGGGGTGGCATCGCGATCCTGCGGGGCAACGTCGCCCCGGACGGCGCGGTGATCAAGGCCGCCGGCATGGAGGGCACGGTCTTCGAAGGGACGGCCCGCGTGTTCGACTCCGAGCAGGCCGCGTTCGACGCGTTCACCGCGGGAACGATCGTCGCCGGTGATGTGGTGGTGATCCGCTACGAGGGGCCGAAGGGCTCTCCTGGCATGCCCGAGATGCTCGCCGTGACGGCTGCGGTTGCGGGTGCCGGGCTCGGCAAGGACGTCGCGCTGATCACGGACGGGCGGTTCAGCGGGGCCACGAAAGGCATCAGCGTCGGGCACGTCGCTCCCGAAGCGTTCGTCGGTGGGCCGATCGCCTTGCTCGCGGACGGCGACCGGATCCGGATCGACACCGACGGTCGCACGATCGACGCGCTGGTCGACGATGCGGAGCTCGAGACGCGTCGCGCCGCGTGGAGCGCGCCGGCGCCGACGTACACGCAGGGCGCGCTCGCGAAATACGCGCGGGCGGTGGGTTCCGCGGACACGGGGGCGACGACGTGGTGACGTCGACGATGATCGTCACGCCGGCGGCGCTCGAGTGCCGGATCTGCCACGCGCGGTATCCCGTCGAGCCACTGACGATCTGCGAGGAGTGTTTCGGCCCGCTGGAGCCGTCGTACGACCTCGATGCGATCGACGGCGCGGCGTTCCGAAAGGAGGTCGAGGCCGGGCCGTCGAGCATGTGGCGGTATCAGCCGCTGTTGCCGGGCGGACCCGACGTCGACCGGGTCGATCTCGGCGCGGGGTTCACGCCGCTGCGCCGAGCCGACAACCTCGCCGCGCGCCTCGGGCTCGAGCGCCTCTGGATCAAGGACGACTCCGTCAACCCGTCGAACTCGTTCAAGGACCGCGTGGTCAGCGTCGCGACGACGATCGGTCGCGCGTTCGGGTTCGAGGCCATCAGCTGTGCGTCGACGGGCAACCTCGCGAACGCAACCGCGGCGCACGCCGCGAAGATCGGCATGCCGTGCTACGTGTTCGTCCCCGACGATCTCGAGCGCGCGAAGATCCTCGCGACCGAGATCTACGGCGCGAAGGTCATCGCGGTGAAGGGCAACTACGACGACGTCAACCGGCTCTGCTCCGAGGTCGCCGAGGCGCTGCCATGGGCGTTCGTCAACGTCAACATGCGACCGTTCTACGCTGAGGGGTCGAAGTCGCTCGGGTTCGAGACGGCGGAGCAGCTCGGCTGGCGCCTTCCCGATCACGTCGTCGTGCCGATCGCGAGCGGTGCGCTCCTCACCAAGGTGCACCGGGCGTTCCAGGAGCTCACGACGATCGGCGCCGTCGATCGCAAGGCGTACCGCGTCTCCGGGGCGCAACCGGAAGGTTGTCGGCCGGTCGCACAGGCGTTCCAGGACGGCGCCGAGACGGTCACGCCGATGAAGCCGAACACGATCGCGCGATCCCTCGCCATCGGGTCGCCCGCCGACGGGATGTTTGCGATGCAGGTCGCTCGCGAGACCGGCGGCCACATCGAGTGGTGCACCGAGGACGAGATCCGCGAGGGCATCACGATGCTCGCGGAGACCGAGGGCGTCTTCACGGAGACCGCCGGTGGCGTCACGATCGCCAACCTCAAGCGGATGTGCGAGCAGGGCATCGTGAAGCCGGATGAGGAGACGGTCGCCTACATCACCGGCAACGGGTACAAAACGATCGAGGCGTTCGAGGGCCGGGTCGAACCGAGCTACCACGTCTCGCCCGACCTCGATGAGTTCCTCGCCGCGCTCGAAGCCTGAGCCGCTGCTCGACGACTCCCTCGCGAACCGGCTAGCGTCGCCGGGTGACGCTGTCCGTTCGGCTCCAGCGGTGGTACCTCGGTCTGCACGGCCTTGGCCTTCTCCGCGACTGGCCGTTCGGTGATCCGGCGGACGCCGCCGCTCGGATGGAGGCGATGGAGCGACTCCTCCGTGAGGAAGGCGATGCCGAGATCTTCGAGGAACGACTGATCGACGACGTCGACACCTCCGAGGCGTACCGCGATTGGTCGCACACGTACGACGAGCCCAACGCTCTGATCGACGCGGAGAAGAGTGCCCTGGGCTCGCTGCTGGATGAGCTTCCTGTCGGGCGCGCCATCGACCTCGCGACCGGGACCGGTCGCATCGCCGCGGAGCTGCGGCGGCTCGGCCATAGCGTCGTCATGATGGATCGTTCCGAAGCGATGCTCTCGATGAGTCGATCGGGATCCGAGCGTGTTCGCGGCGTCGTCGGCGACCTGGAGAGCGTGCCGTTCGCCGAGGCGAGCGCCGACGTCATCGTCTGTGGGCTCGCGCTGACCCACGTCGCAGACCTCGGGCCGGTGTTCGCCGGTTTCGCGCGCGCCGTCGCGCCGGGCGGAGCGGTCGTGACGTCCGACATCCACCCGATGGCTGCCGCAACGGGTGGACACGCCTTCTTCACGCGTGCGGATGGGACGCGCGGCGTCACCCGGAACCGCGTGCACTGGCCGAGCGCCTACGTCACCGCGGCGACATCGGCCGGCCTCGTCGTCAAGCGTTGCGTCGAGGTGTTCGTGGACGACGCTCTGTTGCGCTCGTTCGGCGTGGACGATCTCTTCTTAGGCCCGGAGGCAGCGGTCAAGGGTCTTCCGTTCGTGTTGCTCTGGTCGTTCGAGCGCCCGGCATGAACCGGCTTCTCTCGCACGTCGGCCCGCCGCTCCGCGCGTTGCAGGCGGTCCTTCGCAACGGCCGGATCACGCGGATGCAGCTCGCGTTCCTGCTGTTCAACGTCGCGGAGCCCGCCATGTGGGTCGCGATCTTCGTCTACGCGTTCGACCAAGGGGGCACGCAGGAGGTTGGCGTCGTGTCGATCGTCGTGCTCGTGCCCGCAGGCGTGCTGGCCCCGGTCGCCGCTGCACTCGGTGACCGGTTCCGGCGGGAGCGCGTCGTGCGGTTCGGCTACCTCGCGCAGAGCGTGACGACGGGCGTCACCGCGACGGCGTTGATAGCCGGCGCGCCTCCGGTGGTCGTGTACATCCTCGCCGCGATCGCCGCCGTCACATACACGACGGGACGCCCGAATCACCACGCGCTGATGCCGCTGTTGAGTGAATCGCCCGAACAGGTAGCGGCCGCGAACTCCGTGTCGTCGTTGTCCGAAGGGATCGGCTATACGGTCGGTGGGATCCTTGCGGCGAGTCTCGCGGGCGCCGGGGCGGGGGCCGTCCTGTCCGCCGCCGCCGTCGCGTTGCTACTCGGGACGCTCCTGACCGTCGGTGTGCGGACGCCCGCGCCGGAGCGACGTGCAGACGCGTTCCGCCCCTGGACGCTCGCCGCGGACGCCGCTCGGGGGATGGCCATCCTCGTTCGGGCGCCCGGCGCGCGCCTGCTCGTGGTGCTCGCCGGCGTGGTGGCGCTGTCCTCCGGCGCGCTCGGCGTCCTGATGGTCCCGCTCGCGATCGACACGTTGGGGTTGGGCGACGCAGGGGTCGGGTTCCTGACCACGATGATCAGCGTCGGGCTGCTGCTCGGCGCCGCCGCGTCGGTCGTGTTCGCGGGGCGGCGACGGCTCACCCTGTCGATCGTGCTGGCGGCCGGGCTCTTCGCCGTGTCCGGGGCGCTCTTCGGCTGGGCCGCCGCGACGTTGGTCGCCGTGCTCGCGTCGATCGTGTACGGCGCGGCGCTGACGCTGCTCGACGTGCTCGGCCGCACGATGCTGCAGCGTGGGACGACGGACGACGTCCTCACCCGCGTGTTCGGCGCCGTCGAGGCGCTCTGGCTGCTCGGGTACGCGGGCGGCGCGGCCAGCGCGCCGCTGCTGGAGTCGTGGCTCGGCCTGACGTGGGCGTTCGTGGGGAGCGGCCTTGCGGTGATCGGCACCGCGCTCATCATCACCGTCGGGTTGCGTGCGATCGACGCCGTGTCGGTCCTGCCGGAACGCCAGCTCAGCCTGCTCGCGCGGATCCCGATGTTCGCGCCGCTCCCGCGGGTGGACCTCGAGCGGCTGGCCCGCCAACTCGACCGGATCGCGACGCCCGCGGGCACCGAGGTCATCCGGCAAGGGGACGTGGGCGATCGCTTCTACGTGATCGACGACGGCCGGTTCGAGATCGTGATCGACGGCAAACGCATCGCGCTACAGGGCGAGGGTCAGTACTTCGGTGAGATCGCGCTGCTCAAGGACGTGCCCCGCACCGCGACGGTGCGAGCGGTCGAGGACGGTGCGGTGTGGGCGCTCGACCAAGAGGAGTTCCTTGCGACGCTGACGGACCTTCCGCAGGCGGCGAGCGCGGCGCACGCGATCTCGGCGGAGCGGATCCGGACGGCTCAGCGCTCGACCAGCGCGTAGGCGTCGCCATCGCGGACGATCGACCCCGCGACCGGCAGATGACTCGCGGCGAACACCAGATGATCGTCGGCCGCGCGCGCGAACAGCGCGCGCCGCGTCGCCTCGTTCGCGTCGGCGTCCATGTCCGCGGCGCTCACCCATTCGGGATGCGGCGCGTTGAGCGGGGAGATCACCGCATCCCCCGCCCACAACAGCGCGCCGTTGATCACGACCGCGAGGTGGCCCGGCGTGTGTCCCGGCGCCGCGATCACGCGGACGCTCTTGGCCACGTCGACGTCGTCGCTGATGAGGTCGAGGAGGTCGGCCTCGAGCAGCGCGTGCAACGCGGCGAGCGCGGGCGCGCCCGCATCATCCGGCAGTGCCCCTGCCTCCTCGGATGCCCAGAAGTCGGCCTCGATGCGATGGATCACGTGGCGCGCGTCGGGGAACGCGGGGTCCTTCCGCGGACCGACGAGACCGCCGACGTGATCCGCGTGGCCGTGCGTGATCACGACGGCGCGGATGTCCCATGGCCGCACGCCAACCGCGTCGAGCTCCTCGTGGACGTGGCCGCCGTCGAGGTCGCCTGAAGACGCGCCCAAGCCGGCGTCGATCAGCACGTGTCCGTCAGGAGATTCGATGAGTAAGGCGGCGAACCGGCCCGCGAGCTTCCCGTCGCCGTCGAGCCACGGTCGAACGAACGGCCCCTGCACGTCGTCGTCATAGCCGCGGAACACGAACCGCGGCGACACCGTCCGTTGGCCGTCGATGAGGACGTGACACGCGACCCCCCCCGCGTCGAACGACTCGACCATCGGCACACGGTACCGGCCGGCCCGTCACGCGCGACGGGCGGCCCCGGAGGGGCCGCCCGCACGAAGCACGGAGGTCGTTACGGCAGCAGGTTGAAGATGAAGTCGTACTGCGTGCCGCCGTGGCGGCTCACGAGCTTCATCGAGCCACGTGCGTTCCGGAACTCCTGCGTTCCGCCGGTGACCGCGAGCGTGCTGCTCCGACCGTCGAAGAACGCGCCCTCGATCATGATCGCGCCGCGGCCGGCCACGTAGGTCAGCCAGCGGCACTCCCACGTGCCCGCGTGGGGCGAGATCCGGATGCAATCGCCCTGGTCGTGTCCGATCCGGTGCGAGTTCGTCGCGTCGAAGATCGGGTTGTGGAACGTGAGCAGATCGCCCGACGAATCGCCCTTCTTGCCGGTGTTGATCACCTTGTCGGTCAGCGCGTGCTCGCGCACCGCGACACGCATCGGCCGAACGACCGCCCGGGTGCCTGCGAACGAGATCGTCAGCGCGGCGCCGACGATCACCGTCACGAGCGCACCGACGAACAACGTCTTACGCATGGAGCCTCCCCTCCCTCCGGGCCCGACGGCCCGCAGGTGGCGACCGTACGCCCTTTGCTCGAAGCGTGCTGCGCCGCAGGTTGACACTCGGCGTTACGCCCCCCAAACTGTGGTGACCATGTCGAAAGCAGCCGTGTCCGCACGCAGCGTCCTCGTACTTATCGCGTAGGCGCGGGGGCCCCACAGGGGCCAAGCGACCCGCGCCAGATGCCCTCCGCAAGCCGGGGGGCCTTTTCATTTCCCGGTTCCAGCACCAGCCGGGCCACGGCCGGCCCACACCGAGAGGAGTCACCCGAGATGCGCTACGAGTTCGAACGAGACGGCACCGTTGTCGCGAGCGTCCTGTGGGAGGGACCGGGCCAGGTCACCGTGGACGCGATCGACAACAGCACCCGTGCGACCGTCGATCGATACCTATCCTCTGATGTGCAGTACCTGGGTGGCGGTTTCGACGTCGCCGAGGAGCACATCGCCGACGTGCTGCAGATGCGGCGGCGCGACTGGACCCCGTGGGAGTTCGAGCGCGCGTGCCGCAACCTTGCCCACCGCCTCCAGGCGCAGGTGCGGCGGGTCGAAACGGGTCCGGTCGACGGGTGGCCGGCGGGAGAGGTCGCGATGGGCGGGGGGAAGGGATGACGATGAAGGGCGCCGACGCGGTCCTCAAAGCCCTCGAGCAGGAGGGCGTCGAGGTCGTGTTCGGCATCCCTGGCGGAGCCAGCATGCCGATCTATGACCCGCTGGTCGACCGCTCGCCGATCCGCCACGTCCTGTGCCGCCACGAGCAGGGCGCCGGACACGCCGCGGAGGGCTACGCATGGGCGACCGGGAAGGTGGGCGTCTGCATGGCGACGAGCGGCCCGGGCGCGACCAACCTGGTCACGCCGCTGGCCGACGCCAAGATGGACTCCGTCCCGATCGTCGCGATCACCGGCCAGGTGCCGACGCCGGTCGTCGGCAACGACGCCTTCCAAGAGGCCGACATCACCGGCATCACGATGCCGATCACGAAACACAACTTCCTCGTGAAGGACCCGGCGGAGATCGTGGAGACCGTCCGCGAGGCCTTCCACATCGCATCGACGGGGCGGCCCGGCCCGGTGTTGATCGACCTCCCGAAGGACGTGTTGCAGGCCGACGTTGAGTACGTCTGGCCGGAGAAGGTCGCCCTGCCGGGCTACCGCCCGACCACGAAGGGCAACAACCGTCAGGTCAGCGAGGCGGTCAAGCTGATCCTCGCCGCCAAGCGTCCGGTGCTCTACGTGGGCGGCGGCGTGATCAAGGCGAACGCGACCGACGAGCTTCGCCATCTCGCGGAGCTCGGCGACCTGCCCGTCGTCACCACGCTGATGGCGCGCGGCGCGTTCCCGGACTCGCACGAGCTTTGTCTCGGCATGCCGGGCATGCACGGCGTCTATACGGCCGTCACCGCGATGCAGCGCGCGGACCTCCTCGTCGCGCTTGGCTCCCGGTTCGACGATCGCGTGACCGGCAAGCTCACGGCGTTCGCGCCCGACGCGAAGATCGTGCACGTCGACATCGACCCCGCCGAGATCGGCAAGAACCGGGTCGCCGACGTGCCGATCGTCGGCGACTGCCGCGACGTGATCTCGAAGATGATCACCGAGCTGCGCAAGCGCCAAGGCGATGCGGGCGCGCCCGACCGGTCCGAGTGGCTCGCCACGCTCAAGGGATGGCAGACGAAGTACCCGCTGCGCTACGCCCAGAACGGCGATGCCCTGAAGCCGCAGTACTGCGTCGAGCGTCTCCGCAGCTTCGCGGACGACGACACGATCCTCGTCTCTGGGGTCGGACAACACCAGATGTACGCGGCGCAGTACTGGCGATTCGAGCGGCCGCGGCACTGGATCAACTCCGGCGGCCTCGGCACGATGGGGTTCGCGGTGCCGGCGGCGATGGGCGCCAAAGCGGGCCAGCCCGACAAGCGTGTGGTCGCGATCGACGGCGACGGGTGTTTCCAGATGACCGCCCAGGAGCTGGCGACGAGCAACACCGAACGGATCCCATTCATCACCGCGATCTTGAACAACGGCTACCTCGGCATGGTTCGCCAGTGGCAGGAGCTGTTCTTCGACGAGCGGTACTCGGGCGTGTACCTGAACCCGGATGTGCCCGACTACGTCAAGCTGGCGGAGGCCTACGGCGCGGTCGGGCTTCGCGTCGAGACGCCCGAAGAGGTCGACGCGACGATCGAGAAGGCGTACGCGATCGAAGACCGAAGTGTTGTGATCGACTTCCGCGTCGACCCGCGTGAGGGCGTGTTCCCGATGGTGCCCGCCGGCTCGTCCAACGACGACATCATCCTGGGGCCCGAGTTCGCGCCCCACGAGACGCCGGGGGAGGCGCCGATCGTATGAACGGCCACCTGCACACGATCTCCGTGTTGGTCGAGGACCGTCCCGGCGTGCTCACCCGGATCGCCGGCCTGTTCGCCGCGCGCGGGTTCAACATCGACTCGCTCGCGGTCGGTCCGACGGAGAGCCGCGGCGTCTCGCGGATGACGATCGTCGTCAACGTCGAGGACAAGCCGCTCGAGCAGGTGACGAAGCAGCTGAACAAGCTCGTCAACGTCATCAAGATCCTCGAGCACGACCAGGGCGCGGCCGTCGAGCGCGAGCTGATGCTCGTCAAGGTTCGCTCCGAGGGTGACAACCGGCCGCGCATCATGGAGATCGCCGACGTATTCCGCGTGAACGTCGTCGACGTCACACAGGGCACGCTCACGCTCGAGGCCTCGGGCAAGCCCGAGAAGCTGGAGGCGCTGCTCGGGCTGCTTCGCGAGTTCGGTGTCGTGGAGCTCTCGCGCACGGGGCGTGTCGCGCTCGGCCGCGGAGACCGCGGCATCAAGGATCGAACCCTCAAGGTCGCGAGCGACGCGTAGCGGACGATCTCGCGCACGACGGAAGGACTGCTGCACATGGCCACGATCTACTACGACAAGGACACTGACCCCGGCGTCCTGAGCGATCAGAAGATCGCCATCCTCGGGTTCGGGTCGCAGGGCCACGCGCACGCGGAGAACCTGCAGGACAGCGGGTACGACGTGCGGGTCGGGCTGCGGCCGGGATCGTCGAGCCGGGCCAAGGCTGAGGAGGCCGGTCTGAGGGTGCTCGATACGGCCGACGCCGTGGCCGAGGCCGACGTGGTGATGTGCCTGCTCCCCGACACGTCGCACGGCGCGGTCTACGCGAGCGACATCGCGCCGCACCTGAAGGACGGCGACATGCTGATGTTCGCCCACGGCTTCTCGATCCACTTCGGCACCGTCGTGCCGCCCGCCCGCGTCGACGTGACGATGATCGCCCCGAAGGGCCCCGGGCACCTGGTTCGCCGGACGTACGAGCAGGGGATCGGCACGCCGGCGCTCGTCGCGGTGCAGCAGGACGCGACCGGCAAGGCGAAGGAGCGGGCGCTCGCATACGGCAACGGCATCGGCAGCGCCCGCGCCGGCATCATCGAGACCTCGTTCAAGGAGGAGACCGAGACCGACCTGTTCGGCGAACAGACCGTCCTGTGTGGCGGGATCTCCGAGCTGATCCGCAACGGGTTCGAGACGTTGGTGGCGGCCGGCTACCAGCCCGAGATCGCGTACTTCGAATGCATGCACGAGCTCAAGCTGATCATCGACCTGATCTACGAGGGCGGGCTCTCGTGGATGCGGTACAGCGTGTCGGACACCGCCGAGTGGGGCGACTACCAGAGCGGCCCGCGCGTGATCGACGCGCACGCGCGCGAGCAGATGGAGCGCGTGCTCGCAGAGATCCAGGACGGTTCGTTCGCGAAGAAGTGGATCGCCGAAGCCGACGCCGGGTTCCCGGAGTTCCTCCGACTTAGGCAGCAGGCGCGGACGTCCCAACTCGAACAGGTGGGACGCCAGCTGCGCCAGATGATGCCGTGGTTGGAGTCCGAGAAGAAGGTGCCGAGCTGATGAACGAGAACGCAGACCCCGACGTAGCAGCGGCCTCAAGCAGCGAAGCGGATCACGTACGGATCTTCGACACGACGTTACGCGACGGGGAGCAGGCTCCCGGCATCGCGTTGACGAAGGCCGAGAAGGTCGAGATCGCCGAGCAGCTCGCACGGCTGCAGGTCGACATCCTCGAGGCGGG
>C688J18823_10001185_pt1 | contig 16004 bp, 14 predicted proteins | sample HopSoiMetagenom1_FD_18823 | JGI IMG/M metagenome (IMG submission 18823) | reverse complement strand
GGCACGAACATGCCGAGGATCGCGGAGTAGATCGCGACGACGAGCGGAAACGTCGATTTCGTGGTGATCGCGACGAACACATGCGCGAGCCGCTCGGAGATGCCGGTCTTCGAGATCATGCCGAAGATGCCGCCGTAGAACGGGAACTGGATCAGCACGCCCGCAGTCGCCGGAACGGACTTCGCGACCGCGCGCAGAAACGATCGCGGCCGCCAGTGCAGCAGCATTCCCGCCGCGATGAACGCCAGATTGAAGTTGTTGAGATCGAGCGCCGCGAACCCGCCCTTCTCCCGGAAATTCGCGCCAAGAAACCAGATCATCAGTCCCGCGATCAGAACCATCAGAATCGGCGAGCTCTCCCCCGGTGTGGCGCCGCCGACCTCGGCGGCGTCCCCCTCCCCAAACATCACCCCCATCTCTTTCGCCGTGCGCGCTTCGGATGCATCCGGCGCGGAGAAGTACGCGATCGTGACCGACAGCACGATGAGAATCGCGGCCATCGTCATGCTCTGCCAGAGAAAGATCGTCTGCGTCAGCGGAATGACGCCGGTGATCGGCAGCAGCGCCGGCGGAATCGACGACTTCGTCGCCTGCAGCAACGCCGCGGATGACGACAGTCCGAGCGCCCAGACGCTGCCGAGTCCGAGGTATGCGGCGGCGCCGATCGCGCGATAGTCGACGCGTTCGACTCGCTTCACGATTTCGCGCACGAGCAGGCCGGTGAAGATCAGCGACAGTCCCCACGAGATCAGCGACGAGAGCATCGCGAACGCAGCGACGAATGCGACCGCACCGCGCGGGGTCTTGGGAATCGATGCGAGCCGGCGCGTGAGCCGCGCGATCGGCGGCGATGATGCGACGACGAAGCCGCCGACGATCACCATCGCCATCTGCATCGTGAAGTTCACGAGCGACCAGAAGCCGTTGCCGAACTCGGTCGCGAGCCTGGCCGGTGCGATTCCGATCGACAGTCCGCCGATGAACACGAGCACGATCGCGGCGAGCGCGAAGACGAATGCGTCGGGAAACCAGCGCTCGCAGAAGTCGGCGCTGCGCATTCCGATCCGGGCGAGAAAGTTCGAGCGCATGAGGTTGATTCTAGAGGCAACTTCTTTGCAGTCGAAAAATGCCGGAGGAACAGATGCCTTCAGCCAAAGCAACGACCAATCACGACACGATCCGGAAGTGGGTGGAGCAGCGAGGCGGACATCCGGCGCATGTAAAGAAGACCGGCCGCCGCCGCAGCGATCCCGGCGTGCTGCGCATCGACTATCCAGGCTTCAGCGGTGAAGAGACACTCGAACCGATCGAGTGGGACGAATTCTTCAAAGCATTCGACAGCAACCATCTCGCGTTTCTGTATCAAGGCGGACGGAGCCGGTTTTCGAAGCTCGTCGATCGCGACACCGTGAAAACGGCGGGGTCCGCGGGAAGCACGAAGACGCGCGCAAAACGTACGACCTCGACCCCACGCTCCCACGGATCCACGCGCCCACGCACCCGAGCGAAATCAGCAAAGTGAGCAGTCAAACCACCGCTGCGTTTCTTCTCGACCGCCTCAAGCAATGGGGCATCCGCCGCATCTACGGATATCCGGGCGACGGCATCAACGGGATCATGGGCGCCTTCGAAAACGTGGAGGATCTGGACTTCATCCAGGTCCGCCACGAGGAGATGGCGGCGTTCATGGCCTGCGCGCACGCGAAGTACACGGGCGAGGTGGGTGTCTGCCTCGCCACGTCGGGACCGGGCGCGATCCATCTGCTCAACGGGCTGTACGACGCGAAGCTCGATCATCAGCCGGTGGTGGCGATCGTCGGACAATCGTCGCGGCTGGCGATCGGCGGCGCGTATCAGCAGGAAGTCGATCTGCAGACGCTGTTCAAAGACGTCGCGTCGGAGTTCGTGAGCACGGCGATGGCGCCCGCGCAGGTGCGGCATCTCGTCGATCGCGCGGTGCGCGTCGCACTGTCGCAGCGCACGGTCACGTGCATCGTCTTCCCGCACGATCTGCAGGAAGAGAAGATGGCGGAGCCGCCGTACGCGCACTCGACGGTGCATTCCGGAATCGGCTGGACCTCGCCGCGCGTGATTCCGCGCGATGACGATCTGCGCAAAGCGGCCGAAGTGCTGAACGCGGGAGAGAAGGTGGCGCTGCTCGTCGGCGCCGGCGCGATGCGCGCTACCGACGAGATCATTCAACTCGCCGACGTCCTCGGCACCTGCATCTCGAAAGCACTCCTCGGCAAATCGGCAGTCCCCGACGATCTCCCGTTCGTCTGCGGCTCGATCGGCCTCCTCGGCACGAAGCCGAGCTGGACGATGATGAGTGAATGCGACACGCTCCTGATGATCGGCTCCGGATTTCCATACTCGGAATTCCTGCCGAAGGAGGGAAGTGCGCGCGGCGTGCAGATCGACATCGACGGACGGATGCTGTCGATCCGCTATCCGATGGAAGTCAATCTCACCGGCGACAGCGCGGAGACGATTCGCGCGCTGCTGCCGCTGCTGAAACGGAAGACCGATCGCAGCTGGCGCGAGAAGCTCGAAGGCGAGATCCGCGACTGGTGGCAAGTGATGGAAGAGCGCGCGATGAGCGACGCGAATCCGATCAATCCGCAGCGCGTCTTCTGGGAACTGTCGCCGAAGCTGCCGGACAACTGCATTCTGTCCGCGGACTCCGGCTCCGTCGCCAGCTGGTACGCGCGTGACCTGAAGTTCCGCCGCGGCATGCTCGGATCGCTCTCCGGCAATCTCGCCACGATGGGTCCCGGCGTGCCGTACGTGATCGCCGCGAAGTTCGCGTTTCCCGATCGCGTCGCAATTGCGTGCGTCGGCGACGGCGCGATGCAGATGAACGGCATCAACGAGCTGATCACCATCAAGAAGTACTGGCGCGAGTGGAGCGACCCGCGATTGATCGTCGCCATCCTGCACAACGACGACCTGAACATGGTGACGTGGGAGCAGCGCGTGATGGCGGGCGACGCGAAGTTCGAGGAGTCGCAGGTGCTGCCGCGGTTCGGCTACGCGAAATATGCGGAGATGCTCGGCCTGCGCGGCATTCGCGTCGACAAACCGGAACGGATCGCGGAAGCGTGGGACAGCGCGCTGAGTGAATCGCGGCCGACCGTGCTCGAGTTCATCACCGATCCTGAAGTGCCGCCGCTCCCCCCGCACATCACGCCGGAGCAGGCGAAATCGTTTTTGTGGTCGGTGCTGCGCGATCCGGCGCGCGGCGCGATGATCAAGCAGTCGATGAAACAGATGCTGGACGCGATTAAAAAGTAATCGTGCAGTGTGGCGCCGGCGACCTCGCCGGCGCCCCCGGCGGAGAGCGTATTGCAAGAGCTCCTGACCGGCCATGTTCGCGGTCAACGCCTACACGATCCCGACCATCGCTCCCGAATCGGACGGCACCGCGGAGTGGGATTCGACGACGCTCGTCACGGTCCGCATCGGTGACGGCTTCGGCTACACGTACGCCGATGAAGCGACCGCACTTTTCATCGCAAAGCACTTTTCCGATTTGAAGTTCGATCCCATGTCGCCCGAGGCTGCGTGGAGCGAGATGATCGCGAAGGTGCGCAATCTCGGCCGTCGCGGAGTCGCGGCGATGGCGATCTCCGCGGTCGACAACGCGCTCTGGGACTGGAAGTGCAAGGAGCTCGATGTCCCGCTCTGCAAGTTGCTCGGCCAGGTACGCGAAGCGGTCCCGGTCTACAACAGTGGTGGCTTCACATCGATGTCGATCGATGAATTGCAGAGCGAGTTCGCGGGCTGGAAGCGCGTGAAGATGAAAGTCGGCCGCGACTGGCGCGCCGATCGCGACCGCGTGACCGCAGTGCGAGATGCGATCGGTCCCGAGGCCGAACTGTTCGTCGATGCGAACGGCGCGTACTCGCGCAAGCTCGCGCTCTGGCAGGCGGAGGTGTTCGCGGAAGACGGCGTGACGTGGTTCGAGGAGCCGGTGTCGTCGGATGATCTCGAAGGACTGCGCTTCATCCGCGAGCGCACGCCGATCGAAATCGCCGCGGGCGAATACGGCTACGAGCTGCAGTACTTCGACGAAATGATCGGATCGGTGGATGTGCTGCAGGCCGATGCGACGCGCTGCACCGGCATCACCGGCTTCATCAAGACCTCCGCGTTGTGCGAGTCGCGCTCGATGCCGCTCTCCTCGCATTGCGCGCCATCACTCCACGCGCACCTCGGATGCGCGCTGCTGCCGATGCGGCATCTCGAGTACTTCTTCGATCACGTGCGGATCGAGCGGCAATTGTTCGATGGATTTCTCGAAGCGGCGAATGGAGAGATTCGGCCCGATTTGTCGCGGCCGGGCCTGGGGATCGAGTTCAAAGAGAAGGACGCGGAGCAGCTTTCGGTGTCTGGATGACACCGGAGCGCGGACATCCTGTCCGCAGCGCTCGGGCGTCTCGCCCGGGCGCCGATTGGTCGCCGAGCGAGACGCTCGACGACTGCGGGCCGGAGGCCCGCGCTCCGATGACCGGCGTCACGCGCCGGATTCGGTCGGCAGGCCCGCGCTGATCCAGCCGCTGATGCCTGCGGACATCACGCGTACGTTCGTGTAGCCGAGCTCCTTTGCGCGCTTCGCGGCGTTCGGCGCTTTGCGGCAGAGCGGATTCGAACAATAGAAGACGAGTGCGGCGGAGTGGCTGTCAGGCAGCTGCTGCACTGCGCCGGGAACGCGCGCGTGCAGAAAACTCTGCGGCGAGTTCACATCGACGATCACGAAGCCGCTCGATTGATGCAGTTCGCGCGGCGAGATCGTCTGCAGTCCCATCAACCACGCAAACATTGCTTCTCTCCCATCGCCAGCAGCCAGAAGTACGAGGCGAAGAATGCGCTGTGCAGCCACTCCGCCCAGTGCGGATGTCCGAAGAGATAGACCACGATCGCAGTGCTGAGCAGATAGACGAACGTCAGCAGCAGAGCCGTTCCCGGTTGTCGTGCGTTGAATCGCAGCGGCTGCCACTGGATCGCGATCGAGACGATCAAGGCGATGCCGATCAGTGCCGCGGCCTGTCGTGCGAGCGCGAGCGGCGCGAACGTGAACAGCGCGACGTACATCGAGCCGCCGGCGATGAAGATCCAACCGAGGAGGCGATTTCCGGATCGGAAGGAGCGCAGCTTCGGCAGGTAATTGCCGGTCACGATGGCGATCGATCCGAGGAACACGCCGATGGTGCGTTTCTCCATCACGGCGTCGATCCAGCCGAGGCGGCGCACGATGTCCGCGAAGGCGGCGAATGCGAGCAGAACAGCGAATGCAATGACAGGTTTTTTCATCGGTATGCCGGCCGTTTCGTTTCCTGCAGTTTCCATCCAAATGCTTTGGCGAAGCTCAGCAGCGCATCTTCGAGCACGGACATCTGCAGCTCGTACACGACTGACTTGCCCTGCTTCTCCGACACGATCAGGCCCGCTTCACGCAAGACCGCAAAGTGGGCGGACATCGTCGGCTTGGAGACATCGAAATGATCCGACAGTTCGCCGGCGCTCATCGGGCCCTGCCTCAGCAGTTCGAGGACGCGGCGGCGGGTGGGATCGGCGAGTGCTTTGAAGACGAGGCTCACGATTCGATATTTAGCCAAACATCGAAATGATGTCAAGTGATATTTTTTGACTGATGCAGAAAAACGAGCGCAATCGCTTCGATCCGATCGAATTTCCGCATGACGAACGTCCGGTCTACTCGCCGTTCGTCTACCGCGATCGCATCCAGTCGGTCGAGCTCGATGCCGAGGAGCTCGCCGCGCGGTTGCGCAAAGAGACGACGGCCGAGGTGCGATTCGACAACGGCGCGCGGGCGTTGTATGCGACCGATGCATCGAATTACCGGCAGGTGCCGATCGGCGTCGTCGTACCGCGCAACGAAGACGATGTGATCGCGACCGTCGCGCTCGCCCGAGAGTTCGGCGCGCCGATTTTGTCGCGCGGCGGCGGCACGTCGCTCGCCGGACAGTGCTGCAACGTCGCGATCGTCATCGACTTCTCGAAGTACCTGCACAACATCCTCGACATGAACCCCGGCGAAAAGTACGCGTGGGTGCATCCGGGAATCATCCTCGACGATCTGCGCGACGCGGCGGAGAAGCACGAGCTGACGTTCGGCCCCGATCCGGCGACGCACACGCGCTGCACGATCGGCGGCATGATCGGCAATAACTCGTGCGGCGTGCACGCGCTGATGGCGGGCAAGACCGTCGACAACATCGAGGAGCTCGACATCCTCACGTACGACGGCGTGCGGATGCGCGTCGGTGCGACGAGCGAGGACGAGCTCGCACGGATCATTCATCAGCGCGATCGCCGCGGCGACATCTACGCCGGACTGAAACGGATTCGCGACACGTACGCGGATGACATCCGCGCGCGCTATCCGAAGATCCCGCGCCGCGTGTCGGGCTACAACCTCGATTCGCTGCTCGAGCCGGAATTCAATGTGGCGAAGGCGCTGGTCGGCAGCGAATCGACGTGCGTCGTCGTGCTGCGCGCGAAGTGCAAGCTCGTCTACTCGCCGCCCGCGCGGTCGCTGCTGGTCATCGGATATCCGAGCGTGTACGAAGCGGCCGATCACGTGCCGCGCGTGCTCGAGTTCAAACCGATCGGACTGGAAGGTCTCGACGATCTGCTGATCGAAGGACAGAAGGTCAAGCACCTCAATCCGCGCGGTATCAAGATGCTGCCCGAGGGTGGTGGCTGGTTGTTCGCGGAGTTCGGCGGCGAGACGCGCGACGAAGCGAACGCGAACGCGCGCAAGGCGATGGATGCGCTGCGATCGGAAGTGCAGTCGATGCACCTCTTCGATCACCCGCACGACCAGAAGCTCATGTGGGCCGTCCGCGAATCAGGCCTCGGCGCCACCGCGTACGCGCCGGGCCGGTATCGCACGTGGGAAGGCTGGGAGGACGCGGCGGTTGCGCCGGAGAAGCTCGGCGGATATCTGCGCGACCTCCGCAAGCTGCTGCAGAAGTTCAATTACAGCGGCGATCTGTACGGGCATTTCGGTCAGGGCTGCGTGCATACGCGAACTGATTTCGATCTCGCGTCCGAGGCGGGAATCGCGAAATACCGGCAGTTCATCGAGGAGGCATCGGACCTCGTGCTGTCGTACGGCGGATCGTTCTCCGGCGAGCATGGCGACGGCCAGTCGCGCGGCGCGCTGCTGCCGAAGATGTACGGCGAGCGACTGATCGGCGCGTTCCGCGAGTTCAAGTCGCTCTGGGATCCGCAGTGGAAGATGAACCCGGGCAAGGTCATCGATCCGTACGAGCCGACGGAAAACCTGCGGCTGGGTGCGCAGTACAAGCCGTGGTCGCCGAAGACGCACTTCACGTTTCCGGAAGACGAAGGAAGCATGGCGACGGCGATGCTGCGTTGCGTCGGTGTCGGCGCGTGCCGGCGCATGGACGGCGGCACGATGTGTCCGAGCTTCATGGTCACGCGCGAGGAAGAGCACTCCACGCGCGGCCGCGCGCATCTGCTGTACGAGATGTTCGAGGGCAAGGAAGTGCCGGCGTCGTGGCGTAACGAAGAGGTGAAGGAGGCGCTCGACCTCTGCCTCTCGTGCAAAGGATGCAAAGGCGATTGCCCCGTCAACGTCGACATGGCGACGTACAAGGCGGAGTTCCTGTCGCATTACTACGAAGGACGCATGCGCCCGATGCCGGCGTATGCGATGGGGTTGATTCACGTCTGGGCGCGGCTCGCGTCGATCGCCCCCGATCTCGCGAATCTGGTGATGTCGCTGCCGATCGTGAAGACGCTTGCGCGGATCGCGCCGCAGCGCCAGATGCCGCGATTTGCGGCGAAAACGTTTCGCCAAACCTTCCCTTCTCCCCCGCCGCGTGGGGGAGAAGGTGCCCGAAGGGCGGATGAGGGGGACGAGCCCCTCACCCGGCCTTCGGAAAACAAGCGCGTGATGCTCTGGCCCGACACGTTCAACAATCACTTTTCCCCCGACACTGCACACGCCGCGGTCGAGTTCCTCCAGGCGAACGGTTACGAAGTCACGATCCCGCGCAAGCAGCTCTGTTGCGGACGTCCGCTGTACGACTGGGGCATGCTCGATGCCGCGAAGAAACTGCTGCGCGAAGCGATCGACGCGCTGAAAGACGATGACATTCCGATCGTCGGACTCGAGCCGAGCTGCATCTCCGTCTTCCGCGACGAGCTCCCGAATCTTTTTCCCGAGCACAAGGACCTCGCGAACCGTTTCTTCACGCTCAGCGAATTTCTGCAGCGCGAGAAGATCGAGCTGCCGCAGCTCAAACGCAAAGCAGTGGTTCAGGGGCACTGCCATCACAAGGCGATCATGAAGTTCGAGTCCGAGGAGGAGATGCTGAAGAAGATCGGGCTCGAGTTCGAGCATCTCGACTCCGGCTGTTGCGGCATGGCGGGCGCGTTCGGATTCGATCGCGAGAACTACGAAGTGTCGATGCGGATCGGCGAGCGCGTGCTGCTGCCGGCGGTGCGCGCGGCATCGAAAGACACGTTGATTGTTGCCGATGGTTTCAGCTGCCGCGAGCAGATCGAGCAGTCGACGGACCGCAAAGCGCTGCACCTCGCACAGGTCCTGCAGATGGCTCTGCATGAAGGACCTGCAGGACCGGAAGGCGAGCTGCCGGAACGGGAGTACGTCGAGACGCCCGCGCCGCCCGATGTGGGGCGGATGGCGCGGCATGCCGGCGTCTTCATCGGCAGCGCCGCACTGTTTGCTGCCGGGATCGCGGTGCTGAGGAGATGGCGGAAGAAACGCGTGTCATCCTGAGCCCCGAAGAGGGCGAAGGACCCGTCGATCGAGCTCGAGGTACGGATCCTTCCGCGTCCTCGAAGTACAAACCGATCGACGAGTACGCAGTCATCGGCGACACGCGATCGTGCGCGCTGATCTCACGCGACGGCTCGATCGACTGGCTCTGCTGGCCGCGCTTCGATTCGCGCTCGCAGTTCGCGGCGATCCTCGATGCGGAAAAGGGCGGACGGTTTTCGATTCAGCCGTCGATTCCGTTCCGCGCGACGCGCCGCTACATCGATGACACGAACGTCCTCGAGACGACGTTCACCACCGAGTCCGGCGTCGCGAAACTGATCGATCTGATGCCGGTGATGCGCGAGTCGGACAAACGCGCGTACCTCACGCCGTTCCGGCAACTGTTGCGCCGCATCGAAGCGATCGAAGGAGAGGTGCCGATCGCGGTGCGATTCGAGCCGCGGCCGAATTACGCGCGCGACAATCCTCCGCTGACCGCGAAGCGCAATGCACTGTTCTGCGTCGATCGCGCGACGGTGCTTCATCTGCACAGCGATGTCGCGCTCGACTCCGGCAACTTCACGCTCCATCGCGGAGAGCGCACCGATTTCGCGCTCGCATTCGACGATCACACGCCGGCGGTGTATCCCGCGGTGGGCGACGAAGCGACGGCGGAGATCGATCGCACGCTGCGCTTCTGGCGCGAATGGTCGTCGCAGCTGCGGTACGAAGGCGACTATCGCGAGGCGGTGATGCGCAGCGCGCTCGTGCTGAAGCTGATGACGTATGCGCCGTCGGGTGCGATCGTCGCCGCGCCGACGACCTCGCTGCCGGAGTGGATCGGCGGCGTGCGCAATTGGGATTACCGCTACTGCTGGCTGCGCGACGCCGCATTCACCGCGAGCGCGTTGTACGACTGCGGCTTTCATGTGGAAGGCGATGCGTTCGTCACGTGGCTGATTTACTCGACCCGGCTCACGCAGCCGAATCTGCAGATGCTGTACGACGTGGCGGGCGAGTCGAAGATCCCCGAGGCGGAGCTCGAGCATCTCGACGGCTACGCGCACTCGCGTCCGGTGCACATCGGGAATGCCGCCCACGATCAATTCCAGCTCGACGTCTATGCGGAAGTCCTCGGCGCGATCGACGAATACGCGCAACGCGGCAAGGTGCTCAATCGCGACGAGCGGCGGCTCGTGCAGCGGCTTGCCGATATCGTGGCGAAACGGTGGTCCGAGCCCGATGCGGGCATCTGGGAGAAGCGCTCCGGACGCGAGCAGCACGTGCACGGGAAAGTCATGGCCTGGGCGGCGCTCGATACGGCGGAGCGGCTGACGAAATCGGATCGATGGCGCGCGGAGAAGGAAAAGATTCGCGAGATCGTGCTCGCGCGCGGCTTCAATCGCGAACGGAACGCATTCGTTGCGACACTCGACGGCAACGAGCTCGATGCGAGTCTGCTGTACGTCGCGCGCGTCGGCTTTCTCGAGCCGCGCGATCCGCGGATGCAGTCGACGATCGATGCGATCCGGCGCGAGCTCGGCAGAGACGATCTGATTTATCGATACGACACGCGATCGACGAAGGACGGTTTGCCATCGGGCGAAGGCGCGTTCCTCGCGTGCAGCTTCTGGCTCGCCGAGGCGCTCGCGCTGGCGGAGCGCGGCGACGAAGCGCGCGAGTTGTTCGAGAAGCTGCTCGCGCGGCGGAATGATGTCGGGCTGCTGCCGGAGGAGATCGATCCGCGCAGCGGTGCGTTCCTCGGCAACATGCCGCAGGCGCTCACGCACATCGGATTGCTGAATGCGGCGATCTGCATGAGCGAGCAGATGTCGGCACGCAGTCAGCGCAATAAATGAGCGGGGGTGTAGGGCAAGCTCTCAGCTTGCCCCGACAAGCTGAGAGCTTGTCGTACATCAGTCGGCGCGCCCGCGGGTGCTACCGCAAGAGATAGAACATGCCGAGGATGGCGCCGTAAATGCCGTGCGCCGCGAGGAGCACGAGCGGCGTGTTGCGCCCGTAATTGATCGCCAGAAATCCCGGCGGTTCGAGCAGCCGCGTCGGCTCCGGGCCGCGCGATTCCGACACCATGCGCGGATGCACGCCGGGCAGGATCGGCAGCAGCACGGTCACGACGAAGATCCCCTGCACGATGCCGATGATCGCGCCGAGCTGAAGTGACGGCGCGTGCATGTCTTCGAAAAACAGCGCGTAGACGAATGCGAAGAGCCAGCCGTTGACGATGTGCACGATCACGCCGAGCACTTTCGCTTTGTCGCGATCGGCGGTGAACATCGTGCCGACGATGAACGGGATATCGATGCGCGTGAGGCCGAGCGACTGACCGGCGATGGTCAGCGTCGTCAGCACGATCGTCGCGCCGAATCCCCACAGAAGAATGCTCGGCAAGTTCATTGCTGCATCGACTTCTATGCAAAACGAACGCGAAGTCGTCGTCATCACGGGCGCCTCGGCCGGCGTCGGCCGGGCAACCGCGCGCGCATTCGGGCGCCGCGGCGCGCGCGTAGCACTCATCGCACGCGGACGCGACGGACTCGAAGCCGCGAAGCGCGAGATCGAATCGTTCGGCGGAGAAGCACTCGTGCTCCCGCTCGATGTGTCCGATCCCGAAGCCGTGGAACAAGCGGCGGCGACCGTGGAACAACAATTCGGACCGATCGATATCTGGATCAACAACGCGATGGTGTCGGTCTTCTCGCCGATCATGGAGATGCAGCCGGACGAATACCGGCGCGTGACCGAGGTGACGTACCTCGGCTACGTGTGGGGCACGCTGGCGGCGCTGCGGCGGATGAAACCGCGCGATCGCGGCACCATCGTTCAGGTCGGTTCCGCGCTCGCGTATCGCGGGATTCCGCTGCAGTCGGCGTACTGCGCGGCGAAGCACGCGGTGCAGGGATTTCACGATTCGCTGCGCAGCGAGCTCATTCACGACGGCAGCAACGTGAAAGTGGTGATGGTGCAGATGCCGGCGCTCAACACGCCGCAATTCCGCTGGGTTCGCTCGCGATTGCCGCGCAAGGCGCAGCCGGTGCCGCCGATCTTCCAGCCCGAAGTCGCAGCGGAAGCGATCGTGTGGGCGGCGTACAGCGACCGGCGCGAGGTGAACGTTGGCTGGCCGACGACGAAGGCAATCGTCGGCAACAACTTCTTTCCCGGCTACGGCGACACGTATCTCGCGAAGAACGGCTACGACGCGCAGATGATCGATGAGCCGGAGGAGCCGAATCGTCCGGACAATCTGTGGCATCCGCTGCCTGGCGATGCCGGCGCGCATGGCGTATTCGACGACCGATCGACGGACGTCAGTATCGAGCTCGAGCTCAACAAAAATCGGACGTGGATCGCGGCCGGGGCTGCTTTGACGGTATCCCTCTTGCTCCTTTTCAAAGGCAGGAGGTGGATATGCGAGAAGGAGCGAAACTCCTAGGACATCCCATTCACCCAATGTTGATTGTTTTTCCCCTCGGGTTGCTCGCGACGTCGTTCTTCTTCGACATCGGCTGGCTGGTCTCGAAGGCGGGAAACATCGGAATCGTTTCGTACTGGATGATCATCGCCGGCGTGATCGGCGGCCTGATTTCGGCGGTCTTCGGACTGGTCGACTGGCTGGCGATTCCGTCGGGCACGCGCGCGAAAGCGATCGGTGCGTGGCACGGTATCGGGAACGTGTTCGTAGTCGTATTGTTCATCGGCAGCTGGCTGCTGCGCCGCGGCGATCCGTCGACGCCGCCGATGTTGGCGATCGTGCTGTCTGCGATCGCGGTCTGCACCGCGCTGGTCACCGGCTGGCTCGGTGGTGAGCTCGTCGATCGTCTGGCGATCGGCGTCGATGAAGGCGCGCACGCCGATGCGCCGAGCTCATTGAGCGGACGGCCTGCACGCGATTCAGTGCGCCGTTAGTCCGTTGGTTTCTTCTCCCCGCTCGCGCGGGGAGAAGGTGGTCCGGATGAGGGGCGGGCCCTAGCTGTTGCCGCGTCCCGAGAACGGATTGCTGTCCGACTGCTGATCGTTGCGCGATGAATTCGCGTTGCGATCCTGCGCGGCGAACGATCCGCGATCGCGCTCCATCGGACGTTCGCTGTTGTTGCTGATCGGACGATTGATATCGCCCGTCGAACGCTCGAAGCCGGAACGCTCGGTGTTCGCCTGGCGTTCGAACGTCTGTTCGTTGGAGCGAGGCTGTCCGAGGTTCGCTCCGGAGCTCGGCGCTCCGGGGCTCTGCGCGGCGGCGCGTGCACGCGCACCGCGGCTGTGACCGCCTTCGCGTCCAATGTTCGACATGTGCTGGCGATCGCGACTGACTGCTTCGCCACCCTTGCGGCCGGCAACACGCGCTTCGTCGGAAGTGAACTCGTGCGCAGTGCCCTTAGCGTGCGCTGCGCGCCCGCCTTTGCTCGCAATTTCACGCTGCTTGCTTGCATCCATGGACGCAAAACCGCGCTTGCTGGTATTTGCCATGAGGTGTCTCCTTCGGGATTGAATCTGAGTACTGCGTGAACTGCTAACTTCGTTGCGTCAGGCCGCGACCGAATCGAGCACATTTTGTGCCCGAATCGTGGACCTCGCCAGCAAGTGACTGGAAGGAAAGGATTTGCGGTTGCGGCGGATTACGGGACGTAACGCCGTTGCGGCATGTTCGATTCGCTGCCGAGGCTGACGGCAGCCATGCGCTGGATGAGGCGGCGGCCGTCGGCGTCGGTGCGTTCGTAGACCCGGCAGAGCCGTTCGACGCTCGGGACGGGCTCGCTTGCGCGTACCGTAAAGCCGACCGCGGGCTGTTGCGCGTCGGAGGTCGTCACGCGGCGCCATGTGCCGCGAATGAGCTCGCAGCGGGTGAAGACGTTTTCCACCGGCAGCTGGTCGAGATCGTCACTCGCCATCTCACCGCGCGCGTCGGCTTTCTGTTCGTCGAGAGCTTTCGTGACGTGCCACGAGATCATCTGACGGAGCGCCGGCGCGGAGCCGTTCGGCGCTTCGACGATTCGGAGACCTGTGTGGAACTCCGGATGGCCGGAGCGCGCGAATGCATGCAGCCGGGAACGCACGATCTCGCACCACGCTTCGATCGAGCCTTCGTCCCATTTGAATGTCAGGAGGCAGGTCTGTCCGACGGGGAGCGGATCTTCGTGCGCGATGCGCGAGCCGCGGAGCGAGATGTCGAGGATGCGAACGGCCGTCCGCCCGATGCGGCCTTCCAGCGGCCGGCGCGGAGTAATCCTGCCGAGATAACGACGGTCGTCATCCGCGATTAAGTTGACAACGCTCATAAATTTTTCCGAACCCGGTTTTGGACCGCAAACAATATGAGTACGTTCGTTGCGATTAGCAATAGGTAAATTCGGTAGGTCTGTTGCGAATCATGCAAATCGGACGTAACTTTGTCGCGGGTCCAAATAAGGAGTCTTCCATATGGAGCACGACGACGTGGGCGTCAGTGAGCAGGAGTTCGCCGTGTTGAATGAAGTGCGTCCGCTCGAGCCGGAGCTGAAGCGCGCGTTGTACTCCGCGTACGAGCTCGCGGCCGCGACGAAAGCAGCGCTGTACCTCGCCGTGTCCTACGCGAACGAACGTTACGAGCTGGTGACGTCGTATGCGTTCACGCCGGCCGATCGCCGCAGCGTCGATGGAAAAGATCCACTCGTGCAGCGGCTCGGAGCCGCGCATGGACCGATCGTCGTCAACGCGATGAGCCAGGACGAGCGCATCGCGGAAGTGTTGTTCCGCCACGGTAACGAGCGCCTGCTCGCCGTGCCGATCTTCGGCCGCGGACGGCGCATGGTCGGCTTCATCGATCTGCGCGACAAAGCGGGACGCAAGAACTTCGACGCGTCCGACGTCGTGGAAGCGGAGAAGATCGCGCGCGAAGTGGTGAAGGTGCTGGCGTCGAAGAATCTGTACGGCGTCGGCCGCATCTCGCTCGTCGACGTACCGAAGCGCGCGCGCACGAACAGCGGCGCGTGGTCCTCGCCGCGCCTGCCGATCGCGCGCAAGCCGGAAGGCGAGCGTCCGGCGGCTGCAACGTTGTCGACGCGCGCGCTCGAAGTGATCCGCCGCGCGCACGAGCGGATGACGCATCGCGATCTGGCCATCGACCGCCGGCGCCGCATCCTCACCGCGGAAGAATTCGAGCGCGTCCGCATGCTGCTGCCGGCCGCGCTGTCGATTCCCGGCGTCGCCGCGGCGGTGCTGACGAACATGACGCACGACGAGATGCAGATGATCGCCGCGCACGGCGAGCTGACGCCCGAAGCGGCGAAGCTGATCCAGGTGAAGATCGGGCAATGGGCGAAGCGCGCGCCGCGCGAATCGTCGAAGGCGACCATTCTTCCGTCGCGCAACTGCCGCACGATCACGCACGATTCGCTGCGCATGGTGGCGAGCTCACAGCTCTCGGCGCGCGCCGTCGAACGACTCGTGCTGACGATCGCATTCGAGATCACGCCCGACGACGCGACGCGCCGCCAGATCGAACAGTTCGCCGATCACCTCGGCAACGCAGTCGAAGCGATCATCGGCCGCATCGACGCGCAGTCGGAGCGCCGCGCGATGGCGCAGATGCTCCTCGAGCCCGACTTCAATCGCTACGAAGGACTGGCCGATCACTGCAAGCTCGTCTCCGACATCGCGCAGCGTTTCGCCGTCGTCCTCGGCCTCCCCGCGCATGACGCGGAGACGGTGCGCATCGCCGCGCTCGTGCACGACGTCGGCCTTCGTCTGCTCGACTACAACGAGCTGACCTCGGCGAAAGAGTTGTCCGAGGAGCACAAGCGTGCGGTGACGGAGCACCCGCTCGTCGGCGCCGCGTTGGTCGAGCCGATTCTCGGATCGGAGGTCGCGCTCGCCGTGCTGCGTCATCACGAGCGCGTCGACGGCACCGGCTATCCGGGACGCATCCCGAGCGATCGCATCCCGGTCGCCGCAAAAATCCTCGCCATCGCCGACGCCTGGGTCGCGATGACGTCGCCGTGGCCCTACATCGCATGCGTGCCGCCGGGCGATGCAGTCGCCCGTCTGCGCGACGGCGCGGGGACGCAGTTCGATGCGTCACTCGTCGGCACGTTCCTCGCCGCGCGTTTGGAGATCGTGGGCAACGACGAGGATTGATTCAACGACGAGGATTGATTAATGAGGGGTGTCATCCTGAGGCGCGCAGACGCCGAAGGATCCGTTCCTCGAGCGCGATAGACGGGTCCTTCGGCGT
>C688J18823_10001183_pt1 | contig 16018 bp, 25 predicted proteins | sample HopSoiMetagenom1_FD_18823 | JGI IMG/M metagenome (IMG submission 18823) | reverse complement strand
CGCTCGACGTGTCTACTCATGGCGTTCTCCGGGTGGGTTGTGGCGGGTGTGACGTCGCGACGGGGACCGGGTCCCCTATAGGAAGGGGGACCCGGGACCCAGTCGCTTGACTGGGTCCGGGACTCAGTCGGGACGCGGTCGGACGCAGTCATTCCGTTGTCTCTTCTTGCAGTTCAGGAGGTGTGTGACTGCGTCCCCTGATGGGTTGTCAGATTGGGATTCGGTATTTTCAAGGTCCGGGACGCGGTCAGTGATGGCGTGACCTGCGACGATGCCGATGAAAGTCAGAACTGACACGCCGCTGCGGGACGCAGTGGGACCCAGTCGACGAGACGCGATCACTCCACGCCTCCCTTCGGCGCGAGGCTGTGCAGTACGGAGGCGCGCGGGCCACTGGCGGTGACGATCTCTCCGTCGTCCACAAGCCGCGCAATTGCTGCCCGCGTCAGCGCGGGGCGACCAGGGACACGCGCCGTGATGCCGTTGGTGGTCAGCGGCTCGCCAGCCTTGGCGAGCGCTGCACGGACCTTCTCCCGACGCTCCTCGATTTCAGCCTCCTCCCGCGCTTCCTTCTCCTCCCCCACGGTCATCTCTGCCGTGTCGTCATCACGCTGGATCGGCGGGTACAGATACGCCTCAGAGAAGTCGTCGGACCGCCAGGTGATCACCAGGTCGGCGAACCAGTGCATGGGGTTCTTGCCGCCGGGCAGGGCGTGACGCCGCACCTGCGCGGGGCGATCTTTGGCGACACGGAGGCGAGAACGGCCTTCGGAGTTCACCCCGAACGGGTGGACGGCCTCGAGCATGTACTGGACGCCGTCGACGGCGTTGAGCTTGTGGACGCCACCGAGGGCGTACCGACCTCGGCTCTCGGTGCTCTTGACCACGTGGTCCAAGGAGACGACGGCCGCGCCAGTATCGGCGAGCGGCCGCAGGAACGTGCGACCGAACTTGGCGATCTCCGTGTTCTCCTTGAGCTCCAGCCCCATCATCGTCATCGCTTCCGTGACGCCATCGAGAATGGCCAGCGACGCCCCCAAGCTGCTGATTCGACGAGCCAGAGCCTTGACCGTGGCAATAGTGGGGGCGGTGGCCGGGCGGATGTAGTGGAAGTACGTGCGGATGTCCTCCGGCACAGCTCCCAGCAGGAGTAGCCGCCCCACGGTGCCTTCCTCGGAGTCCTCGAAATCGAGGTAGAACGTGTGGTTGTGGCGATTGATCTCGACCAGGCAGCAGATCAGCGCGACCCACGACTTACCGGCCTCGGACTCGCCCTGGATCCCGTTGACGCGTCCGGGGTAGAAGAGGCCGATGCCGTCGTTCCGGGCGCCGACCGTGGGCTGCACGGGCTTGTACGTGCCGTCCAGTACGGGTGACAGGTCGACTTCTGCCCAGTCAGATGTGGGGACTTCGGCTGTAGCGTTTCCGAGTTCGGTGAGGGATGCACTGACGTCTGCGAGGGCAGCATCAAGCTCGTCGTCTTGCTCGATGCGGCTGATCGCGCCGTGCAGGTAGCCGGTGGCCGTCTCCCGGATGACGTGCTGCCGGAGGCGCTCCGCGTGCCAGAGTGCTTGACCGACGGAGTGTCCGGCCAGAACACTGAAGCCGACTGGACCGCCGATACGCCGAAGGTCATCTTCTGGAAGGGCGAGTTGCAGGGCGAGGTAGTCGGTCGGCTCGCCCGCTGCAATCCGGCGGCCGAGCAGGTCCCAGGTGATCCGAGCCGGGGTGTAGCGCAGCATGTCCGCGGTGATGACCTCGGCGACTTCCGCGTACTGGCGCGGGTCGACCAAGACCGTGCCGACCACAGCTTGCTCAAGCTGGGTCCGCTGCTCTTCGCGGGCGCTCCAGTCGCGCTCGCCCTCTTGCCTCGTCACGGTGCGGTGTCGTCCTTGCGGTCGTTGGCGAAGGCCGCGTGAAACTCCCAGCTCATCCAGCCATTGGCGGCGAGCCGGCGGAGTTCAGCACGGGCCTCTGCGAGGGTGAGGCCGTAGTGCTGGGCGATCAGTGAGGCCCAGCGATTTGTGCGTACGGACGGCTGTTCCCTCCCGGCCGTGTGGACCAGGCGGGGACGGAGGCCGGCGCGCGAGGTCACTCGCGGGCTCCGACAGCGCGGGCGCGGAGCGAGGTCAACGCCTGCGCCACCCTGTCCTCGATGCGTGCGGCCCTGTCCGGGTCGACGGCGTACGGCAGCCGACCGGTCGGCGCACGGTCGACGGCAGGGATCGCGAGTGCGCTGGTGCCGTGTTGAGCAACGGAAGTAGGCTTCACGTGAAGCTCCTTTCGGAACGGCGGCGCATACGGGTTGCAGGCCCGCGCCGCCGTTCGGCTGTTCAGGACTGGATGGCGATGGGTGCTCCGATGGGCGGCGTCGAGGCGGCAACCTCGGCGCCGTTGCGGTTCTGCTCGGCGTCGAGCCGCTGCACGTATTCGTGCAGGGCCTCAGCCGGAACCCGGCGGGCGCGGCCGATTTTCACGCTGCGCAGGACGCCGGACTTGATGAGGGCCTTGGCGGTCGTGAGTCCCACGCCGAGCTGCTGCGCGACCTCGTCGGTCGGGTAGAGAATCCGGGACATGCGATCTCCTGAGTAGGTGGCGGCGCGTACTTGTCACCGCTTGCTCATCGCACTCTAGAGAGTCGCCTAGAGTCGTGCAAGTACGTGGCGCTACCTACTCACGCGCGTGACGCCACTTGCTCACGCCGTGGCGCGATGGAATGCTCACTGCATGGACTTGCAGATCGATCAGTGGGAAATCGAAGTGCGCCCCTGGGGCTGGCTTCGACTGCGCGAGACGTCCGGCGAAGGGCCGATCGTGTACCTGCAGTTCCAGATCAACGGCAGCGACGGGCACGAACGAGTAGAGCTGCAGACCGTGGCCATGCGGTCGAGGGGGGACGAGCCGCTCAGCGGACGGGCATGGCGCCGTATCCCCATCTCCCGGCTTGAGAATTCGCTCGCTTTCATCCTCACAGTTGCGCCAGCCGAGGCGGTGGACGAAGACGCGAAGCGAGAACTGTCCAAGAATCGAGCGGCGTTCGTGGATGGCGTTCCCGGCATTGAGCCTCCATCCCTCGACATGCTCGACGATTTTTTCGAGGCGAGCGACGGAGTGATGGTCGTGGGTATCGCCCCGTGGGATAGCGGGATGCTGGTCAGCCCTGCTGGCAGGATGCCGGAGATCAAACCCCCAGAGGGGCGCCTCACCGACGATTTCCTTCAGGATGTAGCCGACGCCTACCGCCTGCTGACGGACGCAAGCAAGGCGCCGGCGCCATCCATCGCCGAGTCGGCTGGGGTCCCCGTACGCACGGTTCACCGTTGGATCTACGAAGCGCGGAAGCGGGGCATCTTGCCCCCCGCGCGGGCGGGGAGGGCCGGATGAGCGGTCGTCGTAGCAACGGAGAGGGCAGCGTCTACTTCTCCGACTCAGACGGAAAGTGGCATGGCTGGGTCACGGTCGGCACCAAGGCGAACGGCGCACCGGACCGACGCCACCGCATGGGTGCAGACGAGGACGTCGTACGCGCCAAGGTGCGCCAACTGGAGCGCGAACGCGACGCGGGCAAGACCCGCAAGGCGGGCCGCCCTCCGACCATCGAGCAGTGGCTTACCACGTGGATGGACACGGCCTGCGCCCGCAAGGTCGCCGACGGGACCATGAGCCCGCGCACGCTTGACGACTACCGCTCGAAGTGCCGCCTGTACCTGTTCCCCGGTATCGGGAAGCACCGCGTCGACAAGCTGGAGGCGTCCCACCTGGACGCCCTGTACCTCGGCATGATCAAGCGGGGATTGTCGTCGGGCACGGTGCTGAAGACGCACCGGATCATCTCCCGCGCGCTGAAGGTGGCGTGGCAACGGGAGATCGTCGCCCGCAACGTCGCCCTCATGGTCGAGCCGCCGTCCGCAGCCGAGGGAGAAATCGAGCCCTTCAACCAGGCCGAGGCCCGTGCGCTGCTCGCCGAGGCTGCCAACCGCCGCAACGGCGCCCGTTGGTCGGTCGCACTCGCCGAAGGCCTGCGCCAGGGCGAAGCGCTCGGACTGCGCTGGAAGTACCTCGACTTGGACAACGGCGTCATGAAGATCTGGTGGCAGCTCCAGCGCCTCACGTGGCAGCACGGGTGCGAGGACGCGCACGCCTGCGGGGCGAAGCACCACCGGAAGGCGTGCCGGAAGAACTGCACCGCGCACAAGAACTACAAGCGCGGCTGTCCGAAGCCGTGCCCGAAGGACTGCAGGGACCACGCCAAGACGTGCCCGGAGCGTACGGGCGGGGGCCTGGTCTTCCGGGAGCCGAAGGGCAAGAACAAGCGGCTGGCGCCCATCCCGCCGCCGCTGGTCCCGCTGCTGAAGGCGCACCGCAAGGACCAGGTGCGCGAGCGCCTGGCGGCCGGCGAGCTGTGGGAGGAGAACGACCTCGTGTTCTGCCAGCCCAACGGGAAGCCGATCGATCCGCGCCAGGACTGGGAGGAGTTCAAGGACATCCTCACGGCTGCGGGCCTGCGTGACGCTCGGGTGCACGACAACCGGCACACCGCGGGCACGCTCATGATCGAGTCAGGGGTGCACCCGCGAGTCGTGATGGAGATCCTCGGCCACAGCTCGATGCGGATGATGACGCGCTACACGCACGTCGCGTCGGTCCTCGCGAACGATGCGGCGAAGCGGATGGGAGACGCACTGTGGGGGTGACCGGGATTCGACCGCACGTACGACACGGATCGGTAACCGCAACTTGGGATGCAACTAGGCCGAAACGACAACAGCGGCTCCCCGAAGGAAACCGCTGGTCAGACCTGGAGCCGCCTTCGGGATTCGAACCCGAGACCTACGCATTACGAGTTTCCGTGATGAACGGTCGGAGCGAGCCGCCACCGATCGTATTGGCTGGTCAGGTGGCCCTTTCTACCCTCGCGACCGCCCCCGACCGCAGGCGAACCGCAACTAGGAATGCAACTGCCGCCATCGAGGCCGCGCCGCACGGCGCCCCGGTGGCGGCTTTTTCGTGGAATCGCGTCGAGTAAGTGGCGTCACATGCTTGCACGACCCATCGCGACCCTCTACGATTCGAGTAAGCGCCACCGCTTACGCAAGCGGCCCTCGCCGGTGCTACCAACACCGAACGAGGGCCTACGGAACCACCTGCAGCAACAGGGAGAACCGATGCTCAACTTTCTCACGTCCCCCGGATCGGCCCGCACGGTGCGTGGCCTGATAGGGACCCTCATCGCGACGGCCGCCGATGCCGTCCGTTCCCTCGCTCCCACCGAGCAGGCGATGGCCGTCGAGGAGGCCCCTGACCCGGCCGACGTCCTGACCGCCGACGAGCTGCCCGCCATCGAGACCGTCGAGTCGGCCGCCTGCGAGTACGACCGCGCTGCCGACCAGGCCCGCCGCGCGGACCGCGGCAAGCGCGCGGCACGCAAGGTCCTCGACAAGCTGCCCGCGGGCATCTACGGCACCTGGCGGATCTTCCGCACCCCTGCCTCTCGTCAGACCCCGGACCTGGCGGAGATCACACGGATCTTCAAGGCCAACAACCTCGGACCGGTCCCCATGAAGCCGTGCGCGCCGTCCCTCAAGGTCGAGCGCGTCGAGGTCCTGGCCGACGTCGAGAGCCTGGCTGGGGTGGCTGCCTGATGAGCAGTCCCCTCATTGACGTGATCGCCGACGCGATGATCAACCGGCGGGTCATCGAGCAGCACCCCAAGCTGCAGCCGCTCCTGTCCCGCCCCACCAGCCAGTGCGTGTACGACGGGCGCCCATCGGTCGAGGTCATCACCGGGCCTCTCGGGCAGCGAGTCGGACACTGCGCCGAGTGCGCCAAGGCTGACAAGCAGCTCGCCGCTACCTGGCCGCGTACCTGGACGTTCACCAACCGGCACAACGGCCGACGGGTCACCATCACCTGCCTGCCCGGCTGCACGGCGAGCCACGAACGCCACATGGCCACCCCGACGTTCCCCGAGGACATCGTCTGCGGCACGCAGTCCGACCCCGACGCGGTGACGCTGCCCATCACCGACGACCCTGAGTGCGAGCGCGTCGACTACCGGGTCCTCAACACGTTCATCGAGGCCAATCCGTTCTCGCAGGAAGTCGCGCGCCGTCTCCCGCACGTCGTCGTCGAGGTCCTCGATGAGCACTACATCGAGCCCCTTGACCCGGACGGTCTGGAAACCGTCATCAACGTCTTCGCGGGACGCCTCGACGAGCTGCGGCGCGTGCACGCCGAACTGGTCCGTGTCCGCGCCGCGTACGCCGCGCGGGAGACCCGCATCGACGGCTGGGTCGACCAGGCCGTGGGGACGGCGTCGTGACCAGTGCCGCCAACGTGCAGGCGCCCACCCCCGCGGTGGGCGCCCAGCCCCAGCCCGTACTGCAGATGCTCGCCGCGGTCGCGCTGACCGGAGCCTTCGCCATCACCCACCGCCTGAGCCCGGGGATGAACACCATGAGCAACCGCACACAGCCCCACGTCCCCGCCGTCGCTCTCGGCACGGCCGGCCACCTCCCCTACGCGGTCCAGAGCGACGGCCCGCGCGAGCACCCCGAGGACTCCGAGGTTCTCACCGCGCTCGCCCACGAGTGCGCCGAGCGTGGCATCACCCTCACCCTCACCGACACGCCCGCCCTCGACACGCCCCTCCTCGTCGATATCGACGGCCGCTCCACCCTGCTCACCCCGTCCGACGAGCTCGACGAGGCCCTCTACGGCGTTCGCCGCCTGGGCCGCTGCATCGACTGCCTCAAGGTGCTGGACGCCACCGCGACGCCGTACGCGGACGGCTACACCACCCTCGACGGCAGCCCGCTCATGATCTGCCGAGCCTGCCGGGACGAACAGGCGGCACTGGCCAGCGTCTTGGACCCCGTCGGCCAGCTCGTCGCGGCCCTCCCCACGGAGGTGCCGGCCGCGCTGGCCAAGACGATCCCGTCATGCAGTAACGAGACCGTGGCAGCGATCGTCGAGGACCTGGTCGCCCGGCTCACCGTGCTCGCGGCCTCCCCCGCCGGAGGTGTGCGGTGACCTCACAGCCCACCGCCGAGCAGGCGCCCACCCTCCTGGTGGGCGCCCTGCCCGGGGCCGTCAGCAGCTTGCTCGCTGCGATCGTCGAGGCGCTTGATGTGCCGCTCGCCGACCAGCCGGCCGATGACCCCACCGCCGCCGCACTGATGCGGCAGCGCGCCAACGAGGCCGGGATCATCGCCGCATCCGTCCTGCGCGACCTGAACCCCGGCAACATCGAGGGCGCCGCCGAGCAGTTGCGCGGCTGGACTGCCCAAGCCCCGGTCACCTACCGGTCGTGGCAGCAGCGCACCGCCCAGGCCGCCGCCGAGGAACAGCAGCTCCTCGCCGAGCCCGCCCCGGCCGAACGGGGTGAGAGCCGGTGAGCACCGAACCGCGCACGGTCATCGTGAACGTCCTCGTCACCAAGCCGCTGGAGATCGACGAGCCCAACTGGTGCGCCGGCCAGCACGACGGAGCCCAGTTCAAGGTGGACGTCACCCACGACGGCCCCGAGATCTCCGCCCAGTTCGACACCCCGCACGGGCCCGTCGACTACTTGAGCGCGCGGATCACGCACGCCCCGTACGGGGAGCTCGCGCCCGAGCTGCTGCCCACGGTGGCGGTGGTCATCGACGGCGAGGCGGCATCGCTGGACCCGGACCAGGTCCGCGCGTTCACCGCGGCCACCCGTCAACACCTCGAGGCCCTCGACGCGATGGCCGACGAGTGCGAACGCATCCGCCAGAGCGAGGGCCCGTGACCGGCTACCCCGTCCGACGGCCGACCGAGCACGCCGCGATCCGTGCGGCGTGCCGGTCGACCCGGCAACTCCCGCCCATCCCCGCCCTCATGGCTGCGCTGCTCATCGCGAACGAGCGCCGCGACCGCGAGGCCGTGACCCTGTGCGCTCACCGTGTGGTGCGCGCCGCCGCCCCGGAGGTGGGCGAATGACCCGCAAGAAGTTCAAGGACATGCAGACACCCGAGCAGCAGTACGCCCCCCAGCAGGCCGCGTCTCTGCGCCAGCAGGCCGACGGCCTGGAACGACGGGCGGCCGGCGTGTCGAACCGGATCCTCAGTGCGGCCTGGGACATGACCGTCCGCGAGGCCGAGCAGACCGTGCCGCAAAGGGAACGCGACCGGGCGAAACAGGACCGCGACCAGGCGCGGCGGCTGCGTGAGCAGGCCGACCAAGCCGAGGTCGAGGCACAGCCGAAGAAGCGGCGGTGGTTCTGATGACCACCCGCGAACTCACCAGAGGCCAAGCCTGGGTGCTCGGCACGGCCGCCACCGCCATGGTCGCCGTCGGAGCCGTCGGCAGCGTCGGCACCTACAGCAACGCCGTCACCGCATTCCACCGGCAGGCCACCGCGGCCGGCGTCGTCGCCGCGGGCGAGGGCCTCACCCTGATCCTGGCCATGGTCATGCTCGGCCGCACCATGCTCGGCATGGCCACCCCGGCCATGGTCCGCGGCGGCATGTGGCTCGCCCCCGTCTCCGCCAGCTGCATCGGCCTGTCCATCGCAGGAGACGCCCGAGAGGCCGCCGTGTACGCGGCGACCCCACTCGCCATGTCGCTGGCCGCCGAGGGCCTGGGGTTCATCGCCCGCAGCATCGTCGTCTACCGCACCGGTGTGGACGCCGAGGTGATGCGCCGCAACGCGGACGCCGCCCGCCAGCTGGCGTACAACCGGGCCGTCGCCGACGGGCACCCCGACGAGGGCAAGCAGAAAGCTGCCGTTCGCCGGTACTGGCGCCTCGCCCGGTACGTCGGTGTCGGCGACACCCAACTCGGCGCCGGCCTCGTCGACGTCCAGCGCGTCCGCGTCCGCGAGGGAGCCGATGCGGCCCTCGCATCCATGTACGGCAGCACCGTTGTGACGGACAACCTGTCCGCCGCAAAGCAGTCCCGGCCGGCCTCCGCCACGGAGGTGCTGCGGGCCCGCTTCGCCGACATGGACCCGGCAGACGCGATCCGCCTCGCCCACGATGCCCGACCTGATGCGGCCCCGGCCGAACTGGCGCAACTGCTCGGAACGTACGGCGTTCCCGTCGACCCCGTGGCCGTCGCCCTGGTCCTCGGGCAGCGTCCGCCGGAGTACGAAGTGAGCCGCCCTGATGCGCCTGTTGCGCCGCAGCTCAGCGAGCTGCCCGCGCTCGGCGTTCAAGGCGCCGTCGAGGAAGCCGCAACAGCCCTCGGCGAGGACGCGTCCGCCCGCGAGATCGCCGTCCATCTGGAGCGCATCCGGCGCCTGATCGTGCCCGAGAACCACATCCGCACCGCCCTGTCCCGGGCCGCCAAGAAGGCCGAGCCCGAGCCCCCGGCAACACCCGGCAACACCCCCATGGAAGGCGGCTACGCGTGATGCGCTGGCTAATCCTCGGCGCCCTGCTCGGGCTCCTGCTCCTCTACCCGGCCGCCCTCGCGGTCGTCATCGCCGTGGCCGCGGCAGTCCTGTCCAAACCCGTCATGATCGCATTTGGTCTGGGTCTGCTGGCCCGGGGCCAGACGCCCCGCCTGCGCAGGTGGACGCGATGAGCGAGCCGACGTCCAACCTTCCGGAGCCGTACCGGCACTACGCCACGCCCGTCGACCCCGACCAGGTGCCGGCGCACCACCGGCCGCCGAACGTCCTGTACGACGAGTACGGCCGGCCCGTGCACTTCACCATCGGCCAGCCCCCGCCCCCGGCGAACATCGTCGTGCAGCTGCCCGAGCAGCAGGGCGTGAGCCGCCAGCAGCGCGAGTTCATGCTGTACGCCCTGGTCTGGCTGGTCGTCGCCGTCGTCCTCACCGGCTGCGCGTGCGCCGTCACGGTCATCATGGGCGGCACTCTCATGGGGATCATCGGCGTCGTCAGCGCCAACATCCCCATGGTCGCCGTCTCCCTGGCCGCCGTCGTCCTCGCCGCGGGATGGGCCGCATCCAAGATGCGTCCGACCGCCAAGAAGAGGCGGTGACCTGCATGGCCAAGCGGCAGAAGGTCCGCGTCGTCTCGTGCGAGGACGACCCGCGCGCCAAGGGGAAGACCGGCGAGATCGTCGACGAGGCGCCGCCCGGCGAACTCACTCAGGGCCGCTGGACCGTGAAGGTCGATGCCTTCTGGATCGGCGACGTCCTGTGCGAGTCCAGCGAGCTCCGTCCGATCGACTGACCAGGAGGAACCCCATGGACCGCGAACAGCACCTGAAGCTGGCCGACTCCGCCGTGACGCGTGCCGAACGGCTCGCAGGTGATGCCGAGCGCTACGTCACCAGCCACGACCCGAACCGCTACTCGCAGGTGCAGAGGTACGCCGAGGCTGGCGCCGTGTGGGCGGACATTGCCCGCACCCACACCGCCATCGCCGCCGTCCTGCCCGAGACCGTCGACACCCCGGAGGACTGACCATGCCCAACTCGTACACCCGCGGCGAGAAGGCCCGCCTGGCGTGGCTCGTCGCCAAGGCCGCGAAGCAGTCTTTGGCCGGTGACCGCAACAGCGACACCATCGACGACCGCATCAAGAGCGAGGCCGACCGCATCGACCAGCGGGCCGCCGACCGTGGCCAGCGGGAGGCCGACGCCCTGCGCAAGCAGCTGGACAAGGCCCGCACCGACGCCGCCACATCCAAGGCGACCATGCGCACGAGCCGCGGTAAGGACCGGGCCTATGCCCGGCAGCAGATGCAGCAGCACGAGCAGGCCGCGCGCCGCGCCGAACGCGAGCTGCGCAAGTACCAGTGACCGCGCCCCGGGGACGGCCCCAACCGCCAAGTCAACGGCCGTCCCCGGGCCTCCCATCCCTCCGCAGAGAGAAGGAACCACCAGCATGACGGACATCACCAACCGGGCTCCAGCTGAGGCCGAGAAGACACCCGAACCGGTGTCCCTCGTCAAGCCCGAACCCGCCGCCGAGCAGGCCGAACACAGTCCGCGCCCCCGCCGCCGAGTCCGTATCGACTCGCTGCGCCGGGTGTTCGTCGAGACCCGGCAGAACGCCGCGTACCGGCTCGCCGTCCGCCACAGCTCCTACACGTGGGGCGGTGGCCGCATCCTCGCCCGCCGTGCGTGGGAGGCCCGCACAACGGCGCTGCACGCCCGGATGATGCGCATCGCCGAAGCCTCCGGCAACGAGGAGATGGTGCAGAAGTGGGAGCAGCGCGCCTACGCCTACCGGTTCGCCCGCCACAAGCGGCGCATGGACATGCTGCAGATGGCGCTGAACGCCCCGCGGGCCATCGCGTCGGCCATCGTCGGCGCCGGCGGCCTGCTGCTGATGCTCGGCATCATGGTGGCCGTCTACAACCACGACGCCCACGACGTCCTGACGCCCGCCAACGCCGTCATCGAATTCGTCGGATGGCTGGCATTCATCGCCGGAATCGTGTGGGAGCCGCTGCTGTACTCGACGCCGCTGCTCGCCCTGGCCGGCCTGTGGGCGGTGGGCAAGAACCAGAGGACCGCGCCCACGTGGGCACTGCCCGTCGACGCGGGTGACCTGGACGTACTGCCGGACGAGAACGCCATCATGCGGGCCCTGGAAAACCTGAGCATCGCCCCGCTGAACAAGGCCATCAAGGAGGGCTGGAAGGCCCGTTGGGTGCAGCCCACGACCCGGCTCGGCAACGGCTATCACACGCAGCTGCAGCTGCCGTTGGGTGTCACCGTCGAGATGGTCAACGCGAAGAAGAACATCCTCGCCCACAACCTGATGCGCAAGCCTGTGGAGACGTGGCCGACCGAGCCGCCCAACATGCCCGGAGTCCTCGACCTGTGGGTTGCCGACCAGGGATCCCTGAACGGGCCCGTACCACCGTGGCCGCTCCTGCACGAGGGAACGACCGACTACTTCAAGGGCGTACCGGTCGCCGTCTCGCAGCGCGGCGAGCCCATCATCGGCAAGCTCATGGCGGCGAACTGGATCGTCGGCGGAATCATGGGCTCGGGCAAGACGTCCATCGTCATCTCGCTGCTGCTCGGCGCGATCCTCGACCCGCTCGTCATCGCCGATGTGTACGTGATGGCGACGAACATCGACTACGACCCGCTCAGGCCGCGCCTGCGCACTCTGGTCAAGGGCGACGACCCCGAGCAGCTCAAGGCCGCCCTCGACGCGCTGCGCAGCCTGACCAACGAGGTCACCGAGCGCGGCAGGCTGCTGGAGGAACTCGGCGGCGAGTCGCCCAAGCTCACGCGCGAACTGGCGCTGAAGGACCCGCGGATGCGGCCGAAGGTCGTCGTGTTCGACGAGTGCCACGAGCTGTTCATGAACAAGGAGTACGGGCCGGAGGCCGCCCAGCTGGCCATCCGCGTGATGAAGAAGGCCCGCAAGGTGGGCATCACCCTCATCTGGGTCACCGTCTCCCCGACTGCCGACAGCATCCCGCGTGACGTCACCCGCAACACCTCGCACCGTGTGGCGTTCGCGGTCGGCGACCAGGTCGCGAACGATGGCCTGCTCGGCTCGGGCAAGTACAAGGCCGGCATCAGGGCGACCGAGTTGGTTCCCGGGCAGGACGTCGGCACGGCGGTGACCTACGGGTTCACCAGCAAGCCGTTCGAGGTGATCCGGGCGCACTACGTCGCCCGCGACCCCGAGAAGGGCGTCGACGAGGTGACGCCGGTCGTCGAGCGGGCCATGAAGGCGTACAAGAACGACGAGGGCGTGTGGGAGGTGCCCAAGTTCGATGTCGCCGACCCGCTCACGGACATCGCGGCCGTCCTCGGTCACGAGCCGCGGATGCGAACTCAGGACGTCATTCACGGGCTGCAGGACCTCAACCCGACCGAGTACGGCAACTGGTCGTTCCGGGATCTCAAGAGCGTCCTCGACAACGCCGGACACGGCGAGTACAAGACCAACGGCAAGATGCACGTCAGCCTCGACCGCATCCTCGACGCCATCGCCGCCCGTAGCGAAGACGACGAAGACGACGAGGGAGGAACCGAGGACTGAGGGAGTTCTCCCTACCCGCCTCCCCACCCTGCCTCCCTGTACATGACCTGCAGAAATGGCCAGTTAGGGAGGCAAGGGAGGCACCCGGGTGGCAGCCACTGAACGTCCCGAAACGGGGTCTCAGCCTCCCCCGCCGTGCCTCCCTCCCCGCGTATGCTCCAGCGCGCGGGGCTACGCGTGGCGCGGCCGACGGCCCCTGCAGGAGGCACGCTGGACAGCCTCGCTAGGGTGACAACGAGCGGAGGGGCGCCGCGTACGCGACACCCCTCCTTCGGTGAGACATCAAGAAGTCACTTCTTGGCGGAACGCTTCTTGACCGTCTCGACTACGGTGTTCTCAGGGTGACGGCGGGCGTAGTCCAACGTCACCATCCGGCCCGTCTTGGCGCTCCGGGCTCGCTTCCCGGAGCCGCCATTTCCCTTCTTGGGCATAGGTGTTACCTCCCTTCTCTCTTGACACAGAGCTGTCGCGCGTCACTCTACGACTCGGCACTGACAACAGCCGTGCGTCGAGGTCCCTTTGGCTGGCCGCCCGCGCGATCTCGGGTCTTGGTGAATCCCGCTCCCGCAGAAGACTCAGCCGCCACACTGGCCCGATGGCACACGATCTCTCCAAGGGCGCGCCCGCGCCGGAGCCGCCAAAGGTGTTCAAGGGCTACGTCGCGACTGTGACACTCCACGCAGACCGGGCCGAGATCAAACGCAAGTTCATGGGCAAGATGACCGGCGCCAGGGATTCAGTGACGCCCCTTCGCAACGTCATCAAGGTGCTCTCCAAGGAGCCCACACGGCTGATGAACGGCTACGTGCAGCTCGCCACAGAGCAAGACCGGGGGCGCCTCGTCATCGCCACCGCCGAGGCCGAGAAGGCCATCGCGAACAACTCCCGCACGGTCATGTTCACTTGGAACCAGCGTGAGAACTACGCCGCCTACCTGGCCGCGGTCACCGCTGGAATCCACGCGCAAGGCGGAAACCCCTTCGGGTAGGGAAGAGACCGCTGGCGGGCCGCTCCCGCCCGGCCTTACGCGCTGGTCACCTCACTGATGGCCGGGCACCCACGCGCGCGAGGGTCGGTCGACATTCCCGAGGCTCCCCAGGGTCAGTGCAGAGCGTCGATGGCCTTCACGATCAGAGCGCGCGCCTCGGCGCCGTATACGGCCATGCCGCGCAGCTTCTCGAACGCCTTGATGTACATGACGATCTCGGACGGCTGCGTGACCTGGACACGGGCCGCCAGCAGCTCCACCGAGACGAGGGATTCGTCGTACACGTGGAACACCTCCTGCGGCCACATGCGGCGCTGCGGGACGGCGCTGGGGATGATGCCCAACGACACCTGCGGCAGAGCCCCAGCCGTCAGCAGGTAGCCGAGCTGAGCGGCCATCGCATCCGTGTCGCCCAACTGGTAATAGAGCACCGGCTCCTCGATGACGATCACGAACTGGTGCCCCTGCTCGTGGATGATCCGAGACCTCTCAAGGCGCGCGGCGACCGCTTCCGAGACGTCGTCGGGGATATCCCGGAAGCGGCTGATCGTGGTCATGAGTCCGCGCGCATAACCCTCGGTCTGCAAAAGGCCCGGCACCATCGTCGGCGAGTAGACCCGGAACAGCTTCGTCGCCTTGAACAGCGGCACGTAGCTGTGCTGCAGCTGCTTCAGGCCGGTGCGGACCTTGCGCCGCCACTCCACGTACATCGACTCGGCGGTGCGGGACTGGGCGATGATGTCGCCGGCCTGGCCCTCGGCGCCGCAGGCCTCGCACCAGCGGCGGATGTCTTCGATCGACGGGGGCGTGCGCGCACCCTCGATCCGGTACGTCTTCGGGTGGGACCAGCCGCAGCGTGCGGCCAGCTCAGACCCAGTGATCCCGGCGTCGGCCCGGAGTTCCTTCAGGCGCTGCGCGACGGCTTCGCGGGCGGCCTGCGCCGACGAGGACGGGGAGATGGGCATGAGCTGGCCGTACGCCTTCCGTGCTAGCTGATCTTGTACTGGTCGTGCGGGATCCCGCGATCCCACACCGCTTCGAACGCCTCGGCGCACAGCTTCGCCGCAGCTGGGTCCTCGCTCATCTCCCCTCCTGCCGAGGCGCCCTCGCCGGTGAAGTGGTTCCACCGGATGAGCCGGCCGTCGATGAGCCAGAAGTCGTTGCCGGGCAGCGCGATGTCCGAGGCCCGCCGGCGCGGCAGCCAACGCACCTGCTCACCCGCGGCAACGTTGGTGAACGTGCCGTCGTACAGGAAGCGGGTGTACTCGCTGACCGGCTCGGAGATGATGCGGGCCCGGCGCACGACGACGCCGCGGCTCACGGTCTCCTGGATCAGGTCGAGCCACGGCCGCCACCAGGACGCGCGGTCCGCCGGGTCATGGCGGAATCCTGCCCGCCAGTCGGCGAACGGGCCCTTCTCGTAGTCGACGGCATAGCTGTCTCGCATCTCCAGGTGGACAGCTGAGCGCGTGGCGGAGCCGAGGAGTTCAGGCCACGTCGGAACGCTCAAGGGCATCGCACGCCTCCCTGATCATCGGCACCATCCGGGCGGGAATCCGGACCACGCCCTCGTGCGCAGGGATGCCCACCGCATGCCCGGGCACCTCGAACCCGGCGCACTCCGCCTCGAGTTCCGGGCCCGGCTTCCAGCCTTGGAGCACGAGTTCCTTCTGCTGCTGGTCGACCCACACGGTGGGGCTTTCGCCGTCTCCGGTGTTCGGGTCGATCCCGATGAACTGTAGGGCCATGACCGCCTCCGGTCGTTGTGGTGTTCAGGGATGTACACCACCGTCTGGCGAAGGTCTGCACTGGTCAAGACCGCAAACAAGTCACGTGTACATCGGTGCACATTCCTGGCTGCGGCACTGTTCACGCTCCTAGCGTCGGGAGACACAACGAAACCCGGCGGCCGCTGTGAACGGCCCCGGGGTTGGCCGACTGGTTGGAGTCGACATGGCCGAGAGTACGCAGACCGCGAGCACTGCCGCCAGTTCCGCGTTCGGCTGGTGCGCATGGCACCAGGGCCTCGCCCGGGGCGTCCGCCTGATCTCGGCGCAGGAGACCGGCTCGTCCTCCGGC
>C688J18823_10001182_pt1 | contig 16034 bp, 14 predicted proteins | sample HopSoiMetagenom1_FD_18823 | JGI IMG/M metagenome (IMG submission 18823) | reverse complement strand
CTCCTTGGCCGCCGGCGGGCGGCAACTGGCCGGGCCGGGGCAATTGGCCTTGCGCGAGCGCCGGGGCGGCGGCGAGCAGCAGCGCGGCGACGGACATGGCGGCCATGCGGCGGGGCTTCATCGGCTATCTCCTTCGGTGAACTCAATGAAGGGAATCTACGTCAGAATAAGTCGGTGTTGCGACGGTTCAGGTTCGATCCGCGGGATCTTTTTAATTGCCTCCGGCGATGTATCCCGCGATCCGCCAGCCGGCGACCAAGTCCTTGATGTAGCAGAGCCGTTCAGTGGTGAGCGACCTCAGGCTGCCGGGAGCGACAAAGCCTTGCTTGCCGTCGGGCAGGGCGAGGCGCGCCCATTGGGTGCGGCTGGGGGCTGGTTCGCTCTCGCCACCTTCAAAACCGAGTAACCGGACGAAATGCGGCCCGAGCGTGCCGACGTTGGCGGCATCCGGCTCGGGGGCGCCGCGGACCGGCGTTTCGTCCACGCGCGGATACGCCCAGTCGATGTCGCTCGTCACCGTGGTGTCGAGGAGCCTCGCGAAATCGATGACGTCATAGGTCGGGCTGGCCGGCGCGCAGATGACGCCCGGCCGGGACTCCAGCGGCTCGACGGTGGCTTCCGCGGCAAACGCCGCGAGCGCTTGCCAGCCGGTGCCGCTGCCGTGTTCCAGCGCGATGGCGGCGGCGAGATTGTCGACCGCGGGTTTGCGTGGATCGAAGCGCTGGCTGAAGTCGCGGCCCCAGAAAAACCCCCGCTCCAGCACAAAGGGGGCGAGCTCGGCGTAGTGGCGGGTTTTGACGGCGACTGCGAGCGCCGCGCGAAACAACGCAAAAGTTACGTCGTCCAACGCGGCTGGCCGCGTAATGGCAACGGGTTGATAGGGCCTGGGCGGGCGCGAGGACGATTGCGCCGCGGCGGACAGGACGGCGCATAGCGCTGCCATGACGGCCAACAGGAATGAGCAGGAGAGGCGCATGGGTGATGCCGAATCGCGAACGGTCAGACTAGCGCCGGAACCGGTTGTCTGCATCTCGCGTTCTCGAGCGGCTTTGCGCAATCGGCTTTGCGCATGCTACCGCCATTCTCAATCCTTTCCCCCCTCAACGAGACTGCCAAGAGAGATTGCGATGCCCGCGATGCTGTCCTCGCCTTACATGCTGCCGATCCTGATGCTGCTCGGCTCCAACATCTTCATGACGCTCGCCTGGTACGGCCACTTGCGCTTCAAGGAGGCGCCGCTCACGGGCGTCATCTTCGCGGCCTGGGGCATCGCGCTGGTCGAGTACTGCCTGGCGGTGCCGGCCAACCGCTGGGGCAATGCGGTCTATTCGACCGCGCAGCTCAAGACCATGCAGGAGGTCATCACGCTCCTGGTGTTCGCCGCCTTCTCGGTGCTCTACCTGAAGGAGCCGATGGGCTGGAATCATGTCGTCGGCTTTTCGCTTATTGCGCTGGGAGCATTTTTCATATTTCAAAAGTGGTAGGGTGCGGCAAACGCGGCTTTTTTCGAGGGGAAAGTAAAGCAATGATCAAGATCACGCCCGTGATAAAGGACCTGCTGGACAAGGCGCTGGCGGACGGTACGCCGTGCCTGATCGGCACCGCGTCGAAGGACGGCCATCCGCAGATCAGCCCGAAGGGCAGCGTCGCGGTCTTCAATGACGATACGCTCTGCTATTGGGAGCGCAGCCACCGCTCGTCGCAGAAGCGGCTCGGCGAAAACGCAAGCGTCGTGGTCTATTACCGCAACCCGGCGCGCAAGGAGAATCCCTATCGCGCCGGCTGCATCCGTTTCCACGGCAAGGCGCGCCTCGTCACCAGCGGGCCCGATCGCGACAAGGCCTGGGATCTGACCAATCACGAAGAGCAATCGAAGGACCCGGACAAGAAGGGCGCGGCGGTCATCATCGCGCTCGATCTGATCGAGCAGATCGACAGCAGCGTCATCATGAAGAAGGACTAAAAATTTATGGCCACGCACCGGCTGGAGGCTTCGCCCGAGACCGTGCACTGGGGTTATTTCGACGCCACGCTGCCGCCGCAGCTCACGGTCGACTCCGGCGACACCGTCACCATCTCGTCGGTATCGGGCGTGCTCGGCATGCTGCCGAAAGCGGACTCCGGCCTGACGGTTCCGCCCGCGTTGCAGGCGATCCATGACAAGGTGCAGTCGAAGCTCGGCGGTCCCCACATCCTCACCGGGCCGGTCGCGGTGCGCGGCGCCAAGGCCGGCCAGGTGCTCGAGGTCCGCATCAAGGCGGTCGAGCTGTTCCAGGATTGGGGCTACAACACCGTCCGTCCGCTCGCCGGCGCGCTGCCCGACGACTTCAAGACCATGCGGCATATCCATATTCCGCTCGACAAGCAGCGGATGATCGGGAAGTTGCCGTGGGGCCTCGACATCGAGCTTAAGCCGTTCTTCGGCATCATGGCGGTGGCGCCGCCCGCCGCATGGGGCATGATCAACTCGCCGCCGCCGCGGCGAAACGGCGGCAACATGGATAACAAGGAGCTGGTCGCCGGCACCACGCTCTATCTGCCGATCCACACCGACGGCGCGCTGTTCTCCTGCGGCGACGGCCACGGCGTGCAGGGGGACGGCGAGGTCTGCATCACCGCGATCGAGACGGGCCTGGTCGGCACCTTCGAATTGATCGTGCGCTCCGACATGTCGCCGCTCGAATGGCCGATGGCGGAGACGCCGACCCATGTCATGACCATGGCGTTCGATCCCGACCTCGACGATTGCGTGGTGATTGCGCTCCGCGAGATGATCAAGCTGATTTGCGCGCGGACCGGCATTTCGCGGGAGGACGCCTACACGCTGTGCAGCCTGGCCGCGGACTTGCGGGTGACGCAGGTGGTCAATGGCGCCAAGGGCATCCACGTGATGCTGGAGAAGAAGCTGTTGCAGAAGGGGCGCTAACAGGGATCCCGTCGATGAGTGAATCGCTGCCGCTGTTTTCCGACGGCAAAGCCTACGAGCGCGTGATGGGCCGCTGGAGCCAGCGGGCAGGGAAGGTGTTTCTCGACTGGCTCGCGTTGCCGAAAGACCTGCGCTGGCTCGACGTCGGTTGCGGCAATGGCGCTTTTACCGAAGCGCTGATTGCGCACAGTGCGCCTGCGGAAGTGATCGGAGTCGATCCTTCGGAAGGCCAGCTCGCCTATGCGCGGACCCGGCCCGGGGCGAAGCTCGCCAAATTTCAGCTTGCCGGCGCCCAGGACCTGCCGTTCGCCGAGCAAAGCTTTGACGCCGCGATAATGGCTCTGGTGATCAGCTTCGTACCCGATCCCGCAAAAGCCGTGAGCGAGATGACGCGGGTGGTTCGGCCGGGCGGGATGGTGGCGACCTATATGTGGGACATCCCGGGCGGCGGCTTGCCGGTTCAGCCCATCAACGAGGTGATGCGATCGATGGGCCTCGGCTATCCGCTGCCGCCCGGCGCCGAGGTCACGCGGCAGGACAACATGCGGGCACTATGGGAAAAGGCCGGGCTTCAGTCGGTCGAGACGCGCGCCATCCGCATCGATGTCGAATTTTCCGGCTTCGATGATTTCTGGGATTCAAACAGCGCGCCGGTTGGACCTTCCGGCAAAGCGATCGACGAGCTTTCGCCGGCGATGCGCGAGAAGTTCAAGACGGAACTGCGTAAGCATCTGCCGCAGAGGCCGGATGGGCGCATCTCCTACGAGTCTTTCGCCAACGCGGTGCAAGGCCGCGTTCCGGCGTAGCTCATCGCGGTTTCATTCCACTGCGGCGCACGTGGATTCGAGCGATTGGGCCAGCCGGCTGCTGGAGAACGGCTTCTCCAGAAACTCGATGTTCTGGATGCGAAGCCACTTGCGGTGATTTTGCGACGGATCATAGCCCGACATGCACAGCACGCCGATTCCGGGTCGTGCCCGCATCGCCTCCTTGATCAGCGTCACGCCGTCGATCCCGCCCGGCAGCACGACGTCGGTGAGCAAGACATCGAAGCTTGCCGGCGACTCGATCATGTCGATGGCCTCGTTGCCGTTGGCCACCGCGTGAACCCGATAGCCCAGCTGCTTCAACTGGGCCGCCGTGACGATCCGCACGTCGGGGTCGTCCTCCACCAGCAGCACAGCTTTTTCCCGTGCGGTCGCGCACGGTCCGGCGGCTGCGCTGGATTCGGTCGAGCAGCTGACCGTGTCGACCTTGGGCAGCCGGATCGTGATCGTCGTGCCCCGCTCGGGCTCGCTCTCGATCTCGATGTGTCCGTTGGACTGCTGTACGAAGCCATGCACCATGCTCAGCCCCAGCCCGGTGCCCAGACCGTCCACCTTGGTCGTGAAGAAGGGTTCAAAAACACGGTTTCGCACCTCCTCGGTCATGCCGGCGCCGGTGTCCCTGACGACGATGCAGACCTCCTCGCCGGTCGGCCACCGGNTGCTGCCTTCCGTGGCCGCCAACTGGGACGGCTGGCACTTTGTGGTGACGGTGAGCTGGCCGCCTTCCGGCATCGCGTCGCGGGCGTTCAGCGCCAGGTTCAACAGCGCGTTGGTCAATTGATTGCGATCGACCAAGACCATCGCCGCCGTTGCCTGGAAGTTCGTTTCGACGCTGATGTGCTCGCCAAGAGTGCGCTGTAACAACCGCAGCGTATCCAGCATCAGCTGATCGACCGCGGTCGGCTCGGGCTTCAATGGCGATTGCCGTGCGAACGCCAACAGCCGCTGCACCAGTTCCGCTCCGCGCCGGGTGGCCCGCAGCGTCGCCTCGATCAGTTCCGGCTCCGCGGTCAGCCCGCGCGCCGCTGCTCCCGCGACGAACGAGAGGCCGCCCTGGATCACCGCCAACAGGTTGTTGAAGTCGTGGGCCACCCCCGCGGTCAGCTGACCGACGGCCTCCATCTTCTGGGCTTGCGCCAGCTTTGCTTGCGCTTCCTCGCGCCGGCGCATCTCTTGCGCCAGTTCCGCGGTCCGCTCGGCGATGCGGGTTTCAAGGTTCTGCTTTGCTGACGCCAGAACGCCTTCGACGCGTTTGCGATCGCTAATGTCGGTGATTGCGCCGATCATTCGAACGGGGCGGTCGGTGGCGTCGTACAAAGCCGTGCCGCGCGTGTGCACCCAAATATAGTCGCCGTTTTTGGCTCGCAGCCGGACATCGAGTTTGTACGGCTTGCGCTCCTCCAAGTGCACCCGCGTCGCCTCGACAGCGGCGGCTTTATCGTCGGGATGGACAAGATCGAAGAACGTCGACTTCACGTTGAGTAACTCGTCGTCGGCGTACCCCAAAATTCCTTTCCAGCGAGGCGACAGGTAGTCCTTGCCGGTCAGAATGTCCCAGTCCCATACCCCATCGTTAACGGCGCTCTCGACCAGCTGGTAGCGCTCCTGGCTCTCCCTCAGCGCATTCGTCCGTCGGGCGACGCGCCTTTCGAGCTCCTGGTTCGCCCGCGCCAGCACCTCCTCGGCATTCTTGCGATCGGTGATGTCCGTCATCGTGCCGATGATTCGAACAGGGCGGCTCGCCGCATCACGGATGATCCTGCCCCGGACCTGCACCCAACGATAGCTGCCGTCTTTGCAGCGCATCCGGCGGTCGATTGAGAGCGGCTTATCCTCTTCTAGATTCTTGCGGCGTACCTCGGCGACCGCAGCCCTGTCGTCGGGATGGAGCAGACTCTGGTAGACTGCATCAGAGTTGGTCAATTCGTGGTCCGCATAACCCAGGATGCTCTTCCAGCGGGGTGACAGATAGACCTCTCCGCTCAGGAGGTTCTTGTCCCAGATGCCGTCGTTGACGGCGGCCTCGACCAGTTTGTAGCGCTGCTCGCTCAGCTCCAGCGCCGCTTGCGCCATCTTCCGCCGACGAACCTCCTGCGTGAGATCGGCGGTGCGTTCGGCGACGCGGAGTTCGAGTTCCTCGTTGACCCGCGCCAGAGCCTGTTCCACGCGCTTGCGCGCGGCAACGTTTTGTATCGTGCCGAACCAACCTGTTACTGTCCCATCGATGGCGCGGACAGGCATTGACCAAACCTCGACCTCGGTGATCTGCCCGTCGTCCTTGAACACACGGACCGTTACGGGAGGAGGTGCAAGGCCGCTCCTAAGCTCTCGACGAACTTGCTCTAGAATCGTCCGGTCGTCGGGATGGACGAGCTCTGCTACGGAATTCAATGTGGGAATGAATGAGTCCTGCGACTGGCCCATGACGCGGTAAACGCCGTCGGACCAGATGAATTTCCCCGACTGAAGATCAACCTCGTAGTGGCCCAACAAGGCCATCGTCTCCGCGCGCAACAGCTTGTCGCGGCTTGCCTCGGCCACATCGCGCGCCAGCGTCATCTGCGCCGTCGTGGCAATCAATTTTTGCTCGCGCTTCGCACCAAAGCCCATAACGATCAGAAGGGCGAGCGAAACCAGCAACGCGATCTCCCGATAGACGTCGGCGTTTTTGTCGGCGAGCCGATAGACCTCGGTCTCCGCGATGCCGACGGCTGCGATCAGCGGGAAGTCGTCGAGCCGCCGGAACGCAATCAATCGGCTGACGTCGTCGAACGCGCCTGGCGTGTTCCAGTAGCTGCCGGATTGAGCCAGCCGCGCGGCCACCAACACGGCCGCGTCGGGCGGCAGCGCTCTGCCCATGTTGTTCCAGCTCACTTCGGCGTTGGTGGCGATGATGCGTACGACGCCGTCGAGTCCGGTCAGGGCAACATTTCCATTTTGCCCGAGGTCGACCAAGCCGACTTGCTTTGTCAACTGGCTTGGGTCGAGGGTGGCGGAGACGATGCCGGCAAACGTGCCGTCCGCCGCCGTGATGCGGCGGCTCAGTACGAGCCCTGTCCTGCCGGTGACTGGAAGCACGACCGGCTTGCTGATGACAAGCTCGTCCGCGGTCGAATTGAGATGAGTCCGGAAGTATTCACGATCGCTGCGCTCGTGGCCGAGAACTCCCTTTGAAAAGCTCCTTTGGGCGGTAAGGCCGTTGGCATCGATGATTGAAAACTGAAATGTCAGATCGTTGTGGACCGAGGGGTCGCTGACCCAGGTGTCGAGGTCGAAACCTGAGGGGCTTTGCAGGTACGATTTGCGAAGAAACAGGAGGCTGGCATCGACGGTTTTAAGGATGTGTGAAAAAGACTGATCTAGGGCGATGGCGAGATTTCCCGCGCGACGTTCCGCGGCAACGCGGGCGCCGTCCCGATCGGCGAGCAGAAAGCACGCCAGCGCGCCATAGACAAACGCTAGAGCCGCGATGCCCAGATAGGTAACCGGCTGATTCAGCGAGCGCGCAATGCCGCGGACGTAGTCCCGGCTACCGACGGAAATCAGCTTTGCGAAGATTGGCGCTGTGCTTTTGATTGCAGCCTCCACCACGCCTGCCTGCAGGGCTTTAGCGAATCGCGCGAGCGCCTATACCTGAATGGTATTGAAGTGCCTGCGGTCCGTGACGCCGGCGTTCGGGTTATCCAGACAAAAGATGGATCGGGGCCTTGGTCGGATCGCACCAACCCACTCNNTTTAATGGGATACGCCCNTATTCTCGGAAGGCTACCGCGCCGGCGCGATCCTGAGNATGCGCCCGGCATTGTTGTCGGTGGCGAGATAGATCGCGCCATCCGGTCCGACGCGCACGTCACGGATACGCTCGCGCAGGCCCTGCAGCAGGCGCTCCTCGCCGGTGACCTTGTCGCCGTCGAGGCTCAGCCGCACCAGCATCTGGCCGGCCAGCGCGCCGACGAATAGGCTGCCCTGCCACGCCGGGAACAGATCGCCGCCATAAAACGCCATGCCGGACGGCGCGATCGACGGCACCCAGTATTTGATCGGCTCCTCCAGGCCTGGCATCTCGGCCCTGCCGCTGCCGACCGGCGTGCCGTCGTAATTGACGCCGAATGAGACCACCGGCCAGCCGTAGTTCTTGCCGGGCTGCGGAATGTTGACCTCGTCGCCGCCCTTGGCGCCGTGCTCGTGCTCCCACAATTTACCGGTGACCGGATGGATCGCNGCGCCTTGCGCGTTGCGGTGNCCGTACGACCAGATTTCCGGCTTCGCGTCCTTGCGNCCGACGAACGGATTATCGTCCGGCGCCGANCCGTCGGGTTTGACGCGGACGATCTTGCCGAGATGGCTGGTCAGCTTCTGCGCTTCGTCNCGATCGGTGAAATGCTCNCCCATNGTNAGGAANAGATTGTTGTCCGCGNTCTGCGCGATGCGGCAGCCGAAATGGTTGCCNCTCGACAATGGTCCGTCCTGGCGAAAGATCACTCTCACGTCGTCGAGCTTGTTGTCGCCGACAAGCATCGCNCGCGCCATTGCGGTGCGCGCCCCGCCGCCGGCCGGCTCGGCGAAGCAGAAATAGATGGTCTTGTTCTGTGCGAAGCCGCGGTCGAGCACGACGTCGAGCAGGCCGCCTTGTCCGTACGCCGCGACCTTGGGCACGCCGTGCAGCGGCGCGCTCAGTNNGCCNTCAGGTGCTGCGATCCGCATGCGGCCGGGCCGCTCGGTCACCAGGATGCGGCCGTCGGGGAGAAAAGCGAACGCCCACGGATGCGACAGCCCGCCGGCCACGGTCTCGATCTTGAGATCGCCGGCTGAGGATTTGAACGTCTGCGCGTCCGCTCCGGACGACAGCGTAAGCAAGCCGGCCGCGACCGCGATCGAGAAACGCATCGACGATCTCCGTGACTTACGACGGACGTCACCGGATATAGGAATAGGTCCGCTGCCGCACCAGCAGCATGAACAGGATCGCGATGTTGGCGATGTTGATGGCGACGCCGGTCGCGAAGGCCGGCGTGTAGTGGCCGTAGATGTCGTAGAGATAGCCGGCGAGCCAGCCGCCGGTGCCCATGCCGCTGCCGGTCAGCAGCAGCACCGCCGGCACCCGCCAGTGCGCTTCGCTCATCGGGTAGAGCTCACGGATGGTCAGCACGTAGGCCGGAATAAGCGCGCTGAAGCCGAGCCCGAAGGCGGTCGAAACCGCGAAGAGACCGACAGCGTCCTGCGTGAATAGAAATCCGCTCATCGCCGCGCATTGCAGGATCGAGCTGCAAAACGCCGTGAGCACGCCGCCCATCCGGTCGGACAGCCAGCCCCAGCCCTGCCGGCTGAAGAACCCCATGCCGAGCAGCACCGACAGCATGGTGGCGCCGACGGTTGCGGAAATTCCAAGATCGCTGCAATAGGCGACCAGATGCTGCTGCGGCATCGACATGGTCACGCAGCACAGAAAGCCCGCCAGTGCGATCATGCCGAACACGACATTGGGATGCCAGCCGAGCACCTTCGGCCGGGCGCCGCCCGCTGCGCTCGCAGCCGTCTCGTGCTGGATCTCGGGTGGCGGACGGAGATAAATGACCGCCAGCGGCACGATCACCGCCAACTGCAGGATCGCGAATCCGATCATGGTCCAGCGCCAGCCGAAATACGCGATCGAGCGCTCGAAGATGGTCGGCCAGACGAAGCCGGCCAGATAGCCGCCGCTGGAGATCAGCGCCAGCGCCGAGCCGCGGCGCCGGTCGAACCAACGGCTGACATAGACGAACAGCGGCGCGTTTAGTCCGGCGTTGCCGAGCAAGCCCATGAACAGGCCATGGCCGACATAGAGTTGCCATGGCGCGCCGAGTGACGAGATGAACAGGCCGACCGCGATCATCACTGAACCGGTGATGACGGTCCAGCGGATGCCGTAGCTGTTGGCGAGCCGGCCCATCAGCAGTCCGCCGACCGCGCCGCCGAACATCGACAGCGACACCGCGAGCGAAGGGACCTGCCGGGCGCCGCCGGTCTCCGAGGCGATCTCCTTCAGTCCGACCGCCGTGATCCATGGTCCGCCGAACGACAGGCCGAGCAGGACGAGCGACACGCTGGCCACGACCCAGGAGGTGCGCGTTTCGATCGACCGCGCATCCGTGGCGCGTGTGTCAATGGGCCGCTGCTCTGTCGAGCGCGACTCGATGCCGTGTGTCGTCAAGCCAGTTCCCGGCGGATTGGCGCTTAAGTCAAAAGGCCTGGGCGGTTTCCAATCGCCTAGGCCCGGGCGAATTCGAGGTGCTACTGTGTACCCAAGACAAGGAGGAGACAAATGATAAAGGCGATGATCGCCATTGCGCTGGCCGCGGGTTGGGCGATCGCTGCGCAGGCGCAGGGCTTTCCGTCACGCCCGGTCACGATTCTGGTTCCGCTCGCCGCCGGCGGATCGACCGACACTATCGCGCGCATCTTGGCAGAGGGCATGCGCCCGCATCTCGGCCAGCCGGTGATTGTCGAGAACTCGCCCGGCGCGGGCGGCACCACCGGCGTGATCCGCGTCGCGCGCTCCGCACCCGACGGCTACACCGTGCAAATCGGCCAATGGGGCACCAATGTCGCGAGCGGCGCGGTGTACGACCTGCCGATCGATCTCCTGAAGGACCTCGAGCCGGTCGCGCTGATCTGCACCCAGCCTTCGATGATCGTCGGCCGAAAAAGTCTGCCGGCGGAGAATCTCAAAGAGCTGATCGCCTGGATCAAAGCCAATCCCGGCAAGGTTACGGTCGGCAACGCCGGGATCGGCAGTCCGGGCCACGTCGGCGGTGTGTTCTTCCAGAATACCATCGGCGCTCAAATGCAGTTCATCCCGTATCGCAGCGCGGGTCCCGCCTCGCAGGACATGCTGGCCGGCAACATCGACATGATGATGGACACCGCGGCGACCTCCGGCGGGCACGTCCGCAGCGGATTGCTGAAGGCCTTCGCGATGACCGCGAACAAGCGTTCGGCGGTGGTGCCGGACGTACCGACCACGGACGAGGCCGGATTGCCGGGCTTCTACTTTTATTTCTGGCACGCGCTGTGGGTGGCCAAGGGCACCCCGAAGGAAGTCATCGCCAGGCTCAACGAAGCGGTGGTGAAGGCGCGCAACGACCCCGCGACGCACAAGCGGCTCGCCGACGCCGGACAGGAGTTCTTCCCGGCCGACATGGCCTCGCCGGAGGCGCTCGCCCAATACCAGAAGAAAGAGATCGACAAGTGGTGGCCGGTCATCAAAGCCGCGGGCATCAAAGTGCAGCAGTGACTTAAAATCCAGTCTGGGGGGACAACATGCGGAAGCTGATCGGGGCGTGCGCCATGGCCGCGGGCCTTCTAGGGGGTCTTGCCGGCGCGCAGGCGCAAACGTTTCCGTCGCGGCAGATCACACTGGTGGTGCCGTTCCCGCCGGGCGGCTCGACCGACGTCGCGGCCCGCATCATGGCCGAGAAGATGCGGCCGATCCTCGGCCAGCCGGTCATCATCGAGAACCAGGGCGGCGCCGGCGGCAGCATCGCGGTTGGGCGCGTCGCGCGCTCGGCGCCCGACGGTTACACCATCGACATCGGTCAGTGGGACACCCATGTCGGCAGCATCATCTACAATCTCAACTACGATCTGCAGAAGGATTTCGAGCCGCTCGGGCTGATCTCGGTCAATCCGCAGCTGCTGGTCGGCAAGAAAACTCTTCCGGCCGACAAACTCAGCGAACTCGTGACCTGGATGAAGGCCAATCCGGGCGACGCCAAGTTCGTCAACCAGAACGCCGCGGCTGCCATTTCGGGTCTGTTGCTCCAGCAGCTCACCAACACCAAGCTGACCTTCATTCCTTATCGCGGCGCGGGTCCGGCGATGACCGATCTGGTGTCGGGCCAAGTCGATCTCCTGGTCGCGCAAGGCGCGGTGACGTTGCCGCAGATCCGCGGCGGCACCATCAAGGCGATCGCGAATTTGTCGCCGCAGCGCTCGGCGTCGATGCCGGATATCCCGACCTCGGACGAGACCGGCGTGCCGGGGCTCTATATGTCGGGCTGGTTCGGGTTCTGGGCGCCCAAGGGCACGCCCAAAGACGTGGTTGCCAAGCTCAACAGCGCAATGATGCAGGTGCTCGCCGACCCGGCCACCAAGGCGAAGTTCGCCGAGCTCGGTCTCGACGTGGCGTCGAAGGAGCAGCAGACGCCGGAAGGGGCCGCCGCGTTCCAGAAGGCCGAAATCGAGAAGTGGTGGCCGATCATCAAGGCCGCCAACATCAAGGGCGAATGACGGTCATGGCAAAGTTTCTGAACGCCATCGCTACCGCTGCGGTCTGCGTCATGGCGGCGGGTGCTCATGCGCAGACCTATCCGACGCGGCCGATCACGCTGGTGGTGCCGTTCACAGCCGGCGGACCGACCGACACGCTCGCCCGCATCTTCGCCGAGCGGTTGCGGATAGCGCTCGGTCAGACCGTCGTCATCGAGAACACCACAGGCGCCGCGGGCACCATTGCTACCGGCAGGGTCGCGCGCGCCGCGCCCGACGGCTACACGGTTCTGATCGGCCACTGGAGCACGCCCGTCGTCAACGGCGCGATCTATCCGTTGACCTACGATCTCCTGAATGACTTCGCGCCGATCTCGCTGATCGCCAGCAACCCACAGCTTCTCGTGACCAAAAAGTCCGTTCCGGCGAAAGACCTGAAGGAGCTGGTTGCCTGGGTAAAGGCCAATCAGGACAAGNTTTCCGCCGGCACCGGCGGTTTGGGCGCAGCGTCCCACATCAGCGGCATCTATTTCCANGGCGTGACCGGCACCAAGTTCACCTTCGTGCCGTATCGCGGCACCGGCCCGGCTTTGCAGGACGTGGTCGCCGGCAATCTCGATCTGATATTCGACCAGGCGGCGAGCGCGCTGCCACAGGTGCGCAACGGCAACGTGCGGGCGTTCGCCGTTACCGCGAAGACGCGCCTGACCTCCGCCCCGGACATTCCCACGGTCGACGAGGCGGGGCTGCCGGAATTCTACATCGCGATCTGGCACGCGCTCTGGTTGCCCAAGGGCGCGCCGAAGGACGTCGTGATGCGCCTGAACGCGGCGGTGCGTGAGGCGCTCGCTGATCCTGCGGTGCGCGCGCGGCTGGTTGAACTCGGTCAGGATATTCCGCCAGCCGACCAGCAGACGCCGGAGGCGCTCTACGCCTACCATAAGTCCGAGATCGGGAAATGGTGGCCGATCATCAAGGCGGCCGGCATCAAGCCGGAATAACAAAACGACGTCGGAGGGCATGAGATGAAGACGATACTGACCGCCGCGCTGGCGATGTTCGCGGCCGGCGCCGCCGGCGCGCAGGCGCAGAGCTATCCGTCGAAGCCGGTCACCATCATCGTGCCGTTCGCGGCGGGCGGACCGACCGATGCGATGGCGCGTGCGCTCAGCGATCGACTGCGGCAGTCGCTCGGCGGCCAGACCATCGTGATCGAAAACGTCACCGGCGCGGCCGGCTCGATCGGGGTGACGCGCGCGGCGCGTTCGGCGCCGGACGGCTACACCATCAGCATGGGTCATCTCGGCACCCATGTGATCAACGGCGCGATCTATTCGCTGCCCTACGATCTAATCGAGGACTTCGAGCCGATATCGCTGCTGGGCTCGAACCCGATGCTGATCGTCAGCAAGAACGCGGTACCGGCGAAGAACCTGACCGAGCTGATCGCCTGGCTGAAGGCCAACCAGGACAAGTCCACCTTCGGCACGGCCGGCATCGGCTCCGGCGCGCATTTCAGCGGCCTCTATTTCCAGAGTTTGATCGGCACCCAGATTCCTTATGTCGCCTATCGCGGCACCGGGCCGGCGTTGCAGGATCTCGTTGCCGGTCAGATCGATGTGATCGTCGATCAGGCGTCGAATTCACTGCCTCAGGTGCAGGCCGGCCGGATCAGGGCCTATGGCGTGACCGATACCAAGCGGTTGGCCGCCGAGCCCAGCATCCCCACGGTCGACGAGGCGGGCCTGCCGGGCTTCAATGTCGCGGTGTGGTCGGCGCTCTGGGTGCCGAAAGGCACGCCCAAGGACATCGTCGCCAAGCTCAACGCCGCCGTGGTCGAGTCGCTGGCCGATCCAACGGTGCGCAAACGTCTCGGCGACGTCGGCGTCGACATCCCGGCACGGGAGCGACTGACGCCCGAGGCGCTGCGCACGTTGCAGCGGTCCGAGGCGGCCAAATGGTGGCCGATCATCAAGGCGGCGAACGTCAAGCCGGAGTAGCTCGGAGGCTTGTTATGAAGCGGTTGTTACTGGCGGGTCTGCTCGCCGTCGTGAGCGTCGCCGGCGCGTCGGCGCAGGATTACCCGAACCGGCCGATCACCGTCATCGTACCGTTCCCGGCCGGCGGGCCGACCGACGCCATCATCCGCAATCTCGGCGAGCGCATGCGCGTCTCGCTCGGCCAGCCGCTGATCGTCGAATACGTCACCGGTGCCGGCGGCACGGTCGGCACCACCCGCGCCAATCGCGCCGCACCCGACGGCTACACCATCATCTGCGGGCACTTCGGCACCCACGCCACCAACGGCGCGGTCTATCAATTGCCCTACGATCTGGTGACGGACTTCACGCCGATTTCGCTGCTGCCGCGCAATCCTTATCTCGTCGTGGCGCAGAACAATCTGCCGCCGAACAACCTGCGCGAGTTCATGGCTTATCTGAAGGCCAATCCGGGCAAGGTGAACATGGGGCATCCCGGCGTCGGCACCGGGCCGCATCTCTTGGCCATTCAACTGGCGAACCTCGCCGGCGGCACGATGAACTACGTGCCGTATCGCGGCTCCGGCCCGGCGATGACCGATCTCATTGCCGGCCAGATCGATCTCATGGTCGATCAGGTGCAGACCTCGTCCGGACAAATCCGCGCCGGCACCATCAAGGCCTATGCGATCGCGGCGCCGGCGCGGACAAGCTCGGCGCCCGACGTGCCGACGGTGGACGAGGCCGGCGCGCCGGGGCTGCACATGTCGCTGTGGTACGGTTTCTGGGCGCCGCCTGGCACGCCCGCTCCGATCGTCAAGAAACTGAATGCCGCCGTGCAGGACGCGCTCGGCGATGCCGAGGTGCGGGCGCGGCTGTCCACCTTGGGCATGGAGATCCCGCCCCGCGAGCAGCAGACGCCCGAGGCGCTGATGGCGCAGCAGAAGGCCGACATCGCGATCTGGTGGCCGATCATCAAGACGGCCGGCATCAAGCAGCAGTGAGGACGCCATACGCCATGATCAGGAAAGCGATTGCTGCTGTTGCCATTGCCGTCTTGTGCGGTGTCGGATCGCTTTCCGCGCAAACCTACCCATCGAGACCGATCACCGTGATCGTGCCGTTCGCCGCCGGTGGCGCGACCGACGTGCTGGCGCGCTTTCTCGGCGAGCGGCTCAGAGCCATTCTCGGCCAGCCGATCGTCATCGAGAACGTCACCGGCGCCGGCGGCAGCATCGGCGTCACGCGGTTGGTGCGCGCGCCCGCCGACGGCTACACCATCGAGATGGGCACCTCGACCACCAACATGCTGCTGGGCGGGCTGTATCCGTTGCCGTTCGATCTGCTCAACGACATCGCGCCGATCCTGATGATCGCCAGCGAGCCGCTGATGATCGTCGGCAAGAAGGATTTGCCGGCGCAGAACCTCAAGGAGCTGATCGCCTGGCTCAAGGCCAATCCCGACAAGGCGTCGATCGGCATTCCGGCGGTCGGCGGCACCGGCCATCTGGCCGGGCTGTCATTGCTGAATGAGATCGGCAGCAAGGCCCAGTTCATCCCGTACCGCGGCAACGGCCCGGCGCTGCAGGACCTGGTTGCCGGCCAGATCGATCTGCAGATCGAGCCGTCGTCGAATTTCTTCGCCCAGGCCAAGGCCGGCGCGATCAAGCCCTACGCCGTCACGTCGCGCAAACGCAGCAGCGCGGCTGGCGACATCCCCACCACTGACGAGGCGGGCTTTCCCGGCTTCCATCCTTCGCTGTGGTACGGACTGTGGGCGCCGAAGGACACGCCGAAGGAGATCGTCGCGCGGCTGAATGCGGCGATGCTCGAAGCGCTGGCGCGCGAGGAGACGCGCAAGCGCTTCGCCGACCTCGGGATCGATACGCCGTCGCGCGAGCAGCAGACGCCGGACGCCTTGCGCGCGTTTCAGAAGACGGAGGCCGACAAGTGGTGGCCGATCATCAAGGCGGCCAACATCAAAGGCCAGTGAGATCGGCGGGGAGAGCGCAATGAGGCGGCGGGAATTTATTGCGGGGCTTGGCGGCGCGGCGG
>C688J18823_10001181_pt1 | contig 16036 bp, 13 predicted proteins | sample HopSoiMetagenom1_FD_18823 | JGI IMG/M metagenome (IMG submission 18823) | reverse complement strand
GTCTCGGCGGCGCAGGCCCGATTCTCCTTGTCGGCGGTCCGCGCGGCCGCGCGGGCGGTCCGCGGCGCGCGATCGGTCCGCCCGCTCGTCGGCGGCGCCGACGTCGTCGTCAGCGTCGGCGGGTTCGCGAGCGGACCTGCGGCGCTCGCGGCCCGGCGGACGCACGTGCCGCTCGTCTTGATCGAACCGAACAGCGTTCCCGGCATCGTCAACCGGATCGCGGCGCGGTGGGCGGCGGCGGTCGCCACGACGTTCGACGGGACCGCCGGGCGGCTCCCCGACGGCGTCCGCGTCGAACGGACGGGCAATCCGATCCGCTCCGAGATCGCTGTGGTGCCCGAGCGACGCGACCGGCTGCGCGCCGAGGCGTGCGAGGCGTTCGGCCTCGAGCTAGGTCGCACGACGGTGTTCGTGTTCGGGGGGAGCCAAGGCGCTCTGCATCTCGATCGCGTGATCGCAGACGCGCTCCCGGCGTTCGCCGATCGAGGTGACCTCCAGATCCTCGTGAGCGCCGGACCGGGCCACGATGCCGACGTCGCGCGTGCGGTGGACCGCTCGGCAGCCTTGCGCGTGGCGGTCGTGCCGTTCGTCGGACGCATGGATCGCGCCTTCGCGCTCGCCGACGTGGTCGTGGCACGCGCCGGCGGCAGCGTGGCGGAGGTGACGGCGTGCGGCCTCCCGTCGATCCTCGTGCCGTACCCCCACGCCACGGAGAACCACCAGGAGGCGAACGCTCGCGAGCTCGTCGCAGCCGGCGCCGCGCGGATGGTGCTCGACCGCGATCTGTCGTCGTCCACGCTGGTGCGCGGCATCCTGGAGCTCGTGGACGATCGGGCGACGAGATCGGCGATGGCGGCGGCGGCGCGGGCGTGGGGACGGCCCGACGCCGCCGACCGGATCGCGGACCTGTGCGTCGGGGTCGCGAGGGAGGCGCGATGAGCGATCCTGACTCCCTTTGGACGGCGCCTCCTGGATCCATCCCGACGTTGCCCGTGCCCGATCTGGCCGGCGTGCGCCGCGCGCACCTGATCGGGATCGGCGGCGCGGGGATGCGGAACCTCGCACGGCTGCTCCTCGCGCGGGGGGTCGGTGTCCAGGGCTCCGATCTCAAGCGATCGCGCGCCCTGGACGACGTCGCGGCGGCCGGCGCGACGGTGCACACCGGTCACGATGTCGCCGCAGTCTTCGACGATCCACGCCCCGACGTCGTGATCACGTCGAGCGCGATCCCGGCGGACGATCCGGAGCTCGGCGCCGCCACGGAGGCCCGCATCCCGATCTGGCGGCGGCAACAGGCGGTCGCCGCGCTCGCGGTGGGCCGGCGTGCGATCGCGGTGAGCGGGACGCACGGCAAGACCACCACGACATCGATGCTTGCGTCCATCCTCGTCGCCGCCGGACGTGATCCGTCCTACCTGATCGGCGGCGATCTCAACGAAACCGGCGGCGGCGCGCGCCACGGCGACGGCGACCTCTTCGTGTTCGAGGCCGATGAGAGCGACGGCTCCTTCCTCCTCGGCACGCCGTCGATCGGCGTCATCACGAACGTCGATGTGGATCACGTCGACTTCTATCCGGGCGGCCGCGAGGAGATAGAGCGTGCGTTCGCGCGGTTCACGACCGGGTGTGGCGCCGTCGTCGCATGCGCCGACGACCCGGGCGCGCTGCGTGCCGTCGCGCTCGCCGACGTCGATCGGGTCACGTACGGCGTGACGACCGACGCCCGATACCGGGTTGGCATCGATGACCTCGGTCCGCACGGAGCGCGCGGCACGATCACCGTCGACGGCGCGACCGTCCCCGTCGCGCTGCGGATCGACGGCGCACACAACCTCCTCGATGCCGCGGCGGCGATCGCGGCCGCACACCTCCTCGGCGTCGATCCTCGCTCGGCGGCGGACGCGCTCGCGACGTTCGATGGCGTGCATCGCCGCTTCGAGCTGCGCGGCCGCGCGCGAGACGCCGAGTTCTTCGACGACTACGGCCAGACGGCTACCGAGATGGAGGTCACGATCGCGACGGCGCGACGCCGGGCGCCCGCCCGCGTGATCGCGCTCGTTCAGCCCCATCGGTACTGGCGCGTCCAGGCGCTGTGGCGTGAGCTCGGCGCGAGCGTCGTCGATGCAGACCTGGTCGTCGTCACCGACGTGTACGGCGCCGCGCAGCCGCCGATCCCCGGCGTGACCGGTCAGCTCGTGGCAGACGGTGTCGTGCAGGCGGCAGCGGCGCGCGACGTCGGGCCGACGGTCGTCTACCTCCCGCATCGCCTCGACGTCGTCACCTACCTCGCCGACGAGGTGCGCGCGGGCGATCTGGTCGTCACGATGGGATGCGGCGATGTGTGGCTCCTCGGCGACGCCGTGCGCGAGCGCATCGAGGAGCTGGACCGATGACCGACCCGATCGATGCCGCCCGCGCGATCCTCCGCCAGGCGTGCGGCGACCGCGTCCGGGACGACGTCCCGATGGCGCCGCTGACGACATTTCGCATCGGCGGACCCGCGGCGCTGTTCGTCGAGCCGGCATCCGTCGACGATCTGCACGCGGTGGCGAGGGCGGCCTCGACCACGGGCGTGTCCGTGGCGATCGTCGGCAAGGGGTCGAACGTGCTCGTCGCCGACGAGGGGTTCCGTGGGATCGTGGTCCGACTCGGCGGCGGCTTCCGATGGTCGGCGCGCGACGGCGATGTCGTGACGGCGGGCGGGGCGATGCCACTGCCGGCGATCGCGGGGGTCGCACAGCAGCACGGGCTCGCGGGTCTCGGGTTCGGGGTCGCCATCCCGGCGAGTCTGGGTGGCGCGATCCGGATGAACGCGGGCGCGCACGACGGCCAGATGGCCGACGTCGTCGCCTCGGTTGACATGATCGAGCTCGCGACGGACCGGATCCGAGCTGTTCCGGCGGACGAGGTCGGCTTCGCCTACCGGTCGACCGCTCTGCCGGCCGACGCGGTCATCGTTGCGGCAAAGCTGCGGCTGCGCCCCGGCGACCCGGCGGAGATCCGGGCCGCGATGGACGCCGCGCGGCGGTGGCGCCGGCAGACCCAGCCGATCGCCGAACCCAACTGCGGGAGCGTGTTCACCAACCCGCCCGGTCAGCACGCCGCAGCGCTGATCGACGCGGCGGGGCTGAAGGGCGCCGCGATCGGGGGCGCGTCGGTCTCCACGAAGCACGCCAACTTCATCGTGACCAGGCCCGGCGCGAGCGCCGCCGACGTCCGGGCGCTGATCGACGTCGTCCGCGCCGGGGTGACCAGGGCGAGCGGCGTCGTCCTGCAGACGGAGGTGCGCACCATCGGCGGCACGGATGTCTGAGCCCGAGTCACCGGAACGCTCGGTCCGGCATCGCCGGGTGGTCGCGTTGATCCTGCTCGTCCCGATCGTCGCCGCGATGGCGGCGTGGGCGCTGACCTATACCCCCCTGTTCGACGCGAAGCACATCCACGTGCAGGGCGCCGTGAGCCTGCGGCCCGACGACGTGCGGCAGATCGCAGGGATCCAGCCCTCGACCAACGTGTTCCATCTCGAGCCGGACACCGTTACGGCACGCCTGCTCACCGACCCGTGGATCGCATCGGCGACCGTCGACACGGACCTTCCGAACACCGTCGTGCTCACCGTGGTCGAGCGGCGGCCGGTCGGCGCGATCGACGCGCCGGGGGAGCGGTCGGTCCTGGCGAGCGACGGCACGATCCTTCCTGCGGGGACGGCACCTGCTGCGACCGTCGACGCATTGCCGTCGGTCGACGCCTCGCTCGGAACCCCCGACGAGGCACAACGTGCCGCCGCCGCGGCGCTGCTTGGTGCGCTCGACCCGGTCGTCGCGCAGCGGGTCACCGATGTCGACGTCGGCCAAGATCTGAGCGAGACGCTCACGCTGCGTGACGGGATCACCGTGGATGCCGGGATGCCGGGGAGCGAGACCGCGAAGGCGACGGCGTTGCGTGCGGTGCTGCGGTGGGGGACGGCCGGAGGCCACCCGCTTTCGACCGTCGACGTGAGCGCGCCGGATGCGCCGAGTGCAACGCTCGCCGACGGCTCGACCTTCACCCCGTGAGGCCCACGGCGTGCTTCCCGTTAAGTATCACGCGGACCACGAACCCGAGCCTGGGCGCGCGCACCGCATGAGCGCTTGACGGCCTTAGTTGCCACTAGTAAGGTCACGACCTCGACTGTAGATAGATATAACAATAACTATTGGGTAGAGGGTTAGTGTTGCGGCGGTTCGCGACGGTTGGGGAAGTACAGCGTGACGTGGAACGGGCGATATGGGGAAGAGTCGAGGGTAAGGAAGCCTTTCGGAGAGGAACGAGCTTCCCGCCGCGAGCGATCGGGTTCGAGGCAGGGCGGTGACCGTACCGGGTCGCCCGGAGGACTGGACTGAACGACATGGATGCTCCCCAGAACTACCTCGCCGTCATCAAGGTCGTTGGCATCGGCGGCGGCGGCGTGAACGCGGTGAACCGGATGATCGAGGCAGGCCTCCGGGGCGTCGAGTTCATCGCCGTCAACACCGACGCGCAGACCCTGTTGATGTCCGACGCTGAGGTGAAGCTCGACATCGGTCGCGAGACCACTCGCGGCCTCGGCGCCGGCTCCGACCCGGCCGTCGGCAAGGGCGCGTCCGACGAGCACGCCGACGAGATCGAGGAGATCTTGAAGGGCGCCGACATGGTCTTCATCACCGCCGGCGAAGGCGGCGGGACCGGCACCGGCGGCGCACCGGTGATCGCCGACATCGCGCGGAACCTCGGCGCCCTGACGATCGGCGTCGTGACGCGGCCGTTCGGGTTCGAGGGACGCAAGCGCGCGACGCAGGCCGACGTCGGCATCACCGACCTCAAGAAAGCGGTCGACACCCTGATCGTCGTCCCGAACGACCGTCTGCTCCAGGTCGCCGACCCGACGATGCCGATGGTCGATGCGTTCCGCATGGCCGATCAGGTCCTGTACCAAGGCGTGGACGGCATCACGTCGTTGATCACGACGCCGGGGCTGATCAACCTCGACTTCGCCGACGTGAAGTCGGTGATGTCGGGCGCGGGATCGGCGCTGATGGGGATCGGGATCGGGTCGGGCACCGACCGTGCGACCGAGGCGGCGAAGTCCGCGATCTCGAGCCCGCTCCTGGAGTCTTCGATCGACGGGGCGAAGGGCGTCCTGCTGTCGATCGCCGGTCCGACAGACCTGTCGCTGCACGAGGTGAACGCGGCGGCCGACGCGATCACGCGTGTGGCGCACCCCGACGCAAACATCATCTTCGGTGCGGTCGTCGACGACATGCTCGGCGAGGAGGTTCGCGTGACGGTCGTTGCGGCCGGCTTCGACAAGGTCGCGCTGTCAGCGGACAACCGTTTCGAGAGCCGGCTCTCGCGCTTGCTCGAGGAGCCGGTCCGCGCCGAGGACGACGAGCCGTTGCCGTCGCTGTTGCACGACGACGCCGACGTCTTCGCCACCGAGGAGAAGCCGGCGTCGGTTTCGTTCGACGCCGAGGAAGACCTGGACATCCCGGACTTCCTCAAGAGTTAACGCACCAGCCGCCCCGCGCGGCCCCGCGGATCTCGGGGCGGGCGGTTCGGGAACCGAGGCGACCTTCCCCCGCCTCGAGCGCCCGGGCCACCCGCCCCCTTCCGTATGCTCGGCCGGTGGTGAGCGCCCGGGGCGAGGTCGCGCGCAATCTCGAGACCGTGCGCGCCCGGCTCGCCGATGCGGCGACGGACGCCGGCCGCGAGCCCGCCGACGTCCGGCTCATCGTCGTCACGAAGACGGTCTCCGTCGCCGCGATGCGCGACGCCATCGCGGCGGGAGCGAGCGACATCGGCGAGAACTACGTGGCGGAGCTCCGCGACAAGCGGCAGGCCATCGGCGATCCCGGCGTGCGATGGCATTACATCGGGGCCCTACAGTCGCACACCGCACATCGCGTGGCCGACGCCGCCGACGTCGTCCACACGGTCGCCGGGGAGCGTGCCGCCCGGCGCCTCGCCGGCCGCGCGGCCCGCGCCGGGCGGACGCTGGACGTGCTGCTGGAGATCGACTTCACCCGCGAGCGAGCGGGGCTGTCGCCCGAAGGGGCTGGTGTCGCGGCGGACCTGGTGGCCGGGTTGGAGGGCGTCCGGGTCAGGGGCCTCATGACGATCGCGCCGCCGACACCCGACGCCGAGGGCGCCCGGCCGTGGTTCCGCCGGCTCAGGGAGCTCCGCGACCGGCTCCGAGAACGCCATCCCGACGTGCTGGACCTCTCGATGGGGATGTCGTTGGATTACCAGGTCGCGGTGCAGGAAGGCGCTACGATGGTCCGGATCGGGACGGCGGTGTTCGGCGCTCGAACACCACCGCCTGGACGGTGAGCGGCCCGGGACCCGTGGCCCGGATCGCGAGCGAGAGGAAGCGAGGATGGCCGGCGTGTGGAAGAAGACCCTGAACTATCTCGGGCTCGTCGAAGAGGACGAGGCGTTCGTCGACGAGATGCCCGAGGCGGAGCCGGCGAGCGTCCGGCGCATGCGTCCACAGCCCGTCGGGGACCGCTCGGCCGAGGCTGAAGGGGTCGTGCGGACGATCGCGGCGCCGCGCCCCCCGGCGGCCGCGCCGACGACGATCCATCGTTCCGAGCCGAAACGCTTCAACGAGGCGCGTGATGTCGCCGACCGCTTCAAGAGCGGTGCGGCGGTCATCATGAACCTCCAGGGCACCGAGGACGCGACCGCACGTCGCCTCGTCGATTTCGCGTCCGGCCTCGTCTACGGCCTTGACGGCAAGATCGAGCTGATCGCCAACCGGGTGTATCTGCTGAGCCCGGCCGACGTGGAGGTCAGCGCCGAAGATCGAGAGAAGCTCGCGGGCGGCGCCTTCTACAACCAGTTCTAGCGACGGTTCTCCCGGCGGTTCTGCTCGGCGGGCGTTCGATGCCTGGACGGCGGGCGGCTCCGCGTCGGCTGCTAGCCTTCTCGCCCGATGCTCGCCGCCTCGAATCCGCTGCAGACCATCGTCTGCCTCGCGTTGTTCGCGGCCGAGCTCTTGTTGCTGGCACGGGTGATCGTCAGCTGGATCGTGTTCGCGGGATGGCGGCCCCCGTCGACCGGGCCGGTGCGATCGGCCTACGATCTGGTGATCGACGTCACCGACTGGGCGATCAGGCCGCTGCGGAAGATCGTGCCGCCAGCGGGCATGTTCGACATGTCGGTGCTCGTCGCATTCATCATCATCTTCGTGGCACGGGTGGCGTTCTGCTAGGGCAGGGGGAAGCTTCATGACGGACGAACGAACGGAAGCGCCGGCTGCGGGTCCGCCGGTCACGCCGGCGGACATCCAGAAGCAGGAGTTCGGGGTGTCGCGGTTCGGCGGCTATCGGATGCGCGACGTCGACGAGTTCCTGGACCGCCTGACGGCCTCGACCGAGGCGTTAGTGGCGGAGAACGAGCGGCTCCGCGCGGGCGGCGCCCCGATCATGGGGACGTCGGATCTCGACGAGGTGAACAGACAAGCGGATGAGATCTTGCAGCGTGCCCGCGAACAAGCCGCACGCATCGTGGCCGAGGCGAACGCCCACGCGACGCCTGCGGCGGGGGAGGGTACGAACGACCGGCCCGCGGTCGACGCGTTCCTGCATCAGGAGCGAGCGTTCCTGCAGAACCTGGCGGGGCTCGTCCAGGGTCATGCGGAGTCGGTCAAGGCGATGGCGCGCAAGACCCGCCAGCCGGCCGATCAGGCCACGCCAACGCCCCCGCCGACCGACGGGGGACCGCGGTCATCGAGCGAGGGGCCTGGCACGTCGACGGAGCCGTCGGGCACGAGCGACCCACCCCGGTCCACCGGCACGAGCGGCGAACAGAACCGTTCGGGCCGCGACGCCGACGCCGACGCCGTCTCGGCCGACGCCGTCTCGGCGGGCGCCGGCGAGGCTGGGGACGAGACCATGGTGATCGAGGTGCCGCAACCGGCCACCGCGCCGGGCGGCGATCGCGAGACCGAGTCGGGTGATCCGTCCCTGAAGAAGCTCTTCTGGGGCGAGGAGCGCTAGACCGTCACACGCGCCGGACCGCAACCCCGACCGGCATCCCGTCGATCTCCGCGGTGGCCGTGTAGGCCTCGTCGTCGCCGGGGTCGGTCCGGAGCGCGGTCGCGAGCGTCTCACCCGCGATGAACCCGGCGTGCGCGTCTCGCGCAGCGGCGAGCTCGCCGTCGGCGATCAGGTGCAGGACGATCCGGTCTTGAACCTCCAGGGCCGCGGCGCGACGCGCATCCTGCGCGACCCGTACGAGCTCCCGAGCCAGTCCCTCGGCGCGCAGGGCCGGAGTGAGCTCGAGCTCGAGCGCGACCGTGACGCCGCCGTCGGACGCAACGCCCCACCCGGCGACGACGTCCCGCGTGAGCACGACGTCGTCATGGCCGATCTCGACCGGACCGTCCTCGACGTCGAGCGTGACCGCCCCACCGGCGGCGAGCTGCTCGGCCAGCGTGCCGTCGTCGCCCGCGAGCGCGCGAGCGACCGACTGCACCCGCGGACCGAGCCGCGGCCCCAACGCCTTGAAGTCGGGCTTCGCTCGCCACGTGCCGAACGCGTCGGCGGATGTCGCGAGCCGGACCTCGTGAACGTTCAGCTCGTCCGCCACGATCGGCAGCAACGCCTCGACCCCGGCGTCATGGCCCGAGACGTGCGCGACCGCCTCGGCGAGGGGCTGGCGGGTCCGGACCTTGGTCTCCACACGGACGCGACGTCCGAGCTCCACGATCTGCCGTGCGGTCGCCATGGCCACGTCGAGCGACGGATCGACCGCCTTGGCGTCGGCGTCTGGGAAGTCGGACAGATGCACGGAATCCGGGAAGCCCGCCCTGCCCGCAGCGAGGTTGCGCCACAGCTCCTCGGCCACGAACGGCGTGAACGGGGCGAGCAGCTGGCTGAGCGTCGTGAGGCAAGCGTGCAGCGTCGCGAACGCGGCGGCACCGTCGGCTCGCTCGCCGTCGGATCCGGGGTGCCAGAACCGGCGGCGCGACCGGCGGACGTACCAGCCCGACAGGTCCTCCAGGAAGGTCTGGATGCGGCGGCCAGCGCCGGTCGCGTCGTAGCCGTCCATCCGCTCGCGCGCGACCGCGACGGTGTCGGTCAGCTGTGACCGGATCCAGCGGTCCATCGGATCGGTCGCCGGCGTGTCGGCGTCGGCCTCCACGCCGCTCGCGTTCGCGTACGTCACGAAGAACGCGTAGACGTTCCACAACGGCAGGAGGAATTGCCGAACGTTCTCGTCGAGGATGTCGTGGCCGATCCGGCGCGACTCCCACGGTGAGCCGTTGGTCAGCATCCACCAGCGCAGCGCGTCGGCGCCCTGCCGGTTCAGCGCCTCCCACGGATCGAACTGGTTGCCGAGCGACTTGGACATCTTGCGACCGTCCTCGGCGATGAGGTGACCGAGACATACGACGTTGCGGTACGCGGTCGTGTCGAAGTGTAGGACGGCCTCGGCCATCAGCGTGTAGAACCAGCCCCGCGTCTGATCGATCGCCTCGGAGATGAAGTCGGCGGGGAACGACGACGCGAACGCGTCCAGCCCGCGCCCGAGGCCGGGGTGGTACCCCCACTGCGCGAACGGCATCGCGCCGGAGTCATACCACGTATCGATCACCTCCGGAACGCGCGTCGCCGTCGCGCCGCAGTTGGGGCAGGCGAACGTCACGTCGTCGATGAACGGCCGATGCGGATCGACGCCGGTGACGTCGGTGCCGGCGAGCTCCGACAGTTCCGTCAGGGAGCCGATCGCTGTGTCGTGCCGGTCGCTGCAACGCCAGATCGGCAACGGCGTACCCCAATAGCGCTCACGGGAGATCGCCCAGTCGATGTTGTTCTCGAGCCAGTTGCCGTACCGGCCTTCCTTGATGTGGTCCGGATACCAGTTGACGTTCTCGTTCACCGCGACCAAGCGATCCTTCACCTGGGTCGTTCGGATGTACCACGAGGTACGGGCGAAGTAGAGGAGCGGCGTGTGGCACCGCCAGCAGAACGGATACGCGTGCTCGTAGACCGCGACCTTGAACACGCGGCCGCGTGCTCGCAGCTCATCGACGATCGCAGGGTCGGCGTCTTTGACGAAGACCCCGCGTACGAACGCCGGCGCGTCGTCCGTGAAGGTGCCGTCGTCGGCAACCGGCCGCCAGACGGGCCACCCGTGCGCTCGACCGACCTCGAGGTCGTCGGGTCCGAACGCCGGTGCGAGGTGGACGATCCCCGTCCCGTCGTCCATCGACACGAACTCGGCGGAGACGACGGTGTGTGCGTTCTCCACGTTCGGATATGGCGGTTCGTATCTGGTTCCGACGAGCGTCCGTCCGTCGAAGCTGTCCCCTTGCGCCCAACCTTCACCGAGGACGCGCTCGGCGAGGGGGACCGCCACGATCAGCCGCTCACCGTCGCGCTCGTACACCGCGTATGACCCGTTCCCTAGCACTGCAGCGCCTTCGTTCGAAGGCAGTGTCCACGGTGTCGTGGTCCAGACGAGGAGGGATGCGCCTTCGAGATGTGTGTGGCGAGACTCGGTGATCGGGAACCGGACGAACAAGCTCGGATCGCCGACATGTTCGTAGCCTTGCGCGACCTCGGCGTCGGACAGCGCCGTGCCACAGCGCGGACAGTAGGCGGTGACCTTGTAGTCCTGTTCGAGCAAGCGTCGTTCATGCAGCTGCTTGAGCGACCACCACACCGACTCGATGTAGTCGGTCGACATCGTCCAGTACGCGTCCGACATGTCGATCCAGAACCCGATGCGCTCGGTCAGACGTTCGAACTCGCCGACGTATCGCTGGACCGACGCCCGACACCGCTCGTTGAACGCGCCGATGCCGTAGCGCTCGATGTCGCGCTTGCCGGTCGTCCCGATCTCCTTCTCGACCTCGATCTCGACGGGCAGTCCATGACAGTCCCAGCCACCTTTCCGGGGAACCAGGTGTCCGGTCATCGTCTTGTAGCGCGGGTACACGTCCTTGAACGTGCGCGGCTCGACGTGGTGGATGCCCGGCTTCCCGTTGGCCGTCGGGGGGCCTTCGTAGAATTGCCACCTCGGTGCGCCGGCGCGTGCCTCCAGCGAACGCGCGAACACGTCCGTCTCGCGCCACCACGCGAGGATGCGTTCCTCTAGCGCGGGGAACGACGGTTTCGGGTCGACCGGCTGGTACGGCATCGGGTCCTCCAGATCCTCACTCGTCCTCGGTGCGAGGACGAGGCCGGAGGGCCCCGCGGTACCACCTCGCTTGCCGCCCGGACCGGCGCGGCCGCTCTGCTCGGTCGCCTCCTGCGATCCGGCCGCAACCGGATCCCACGACCTGCCGCGCTCACGGGCGGCTCCCGCCTGCGCCTACTGCGGGTGCGGATCGTCCGCGCCCGGTTGGGGCAGGGGCTCGGGGAGGATGTTCTCCGGGACCGCGGCGCCGGCTTCCACCATCCCGGCTCGCTGTTGCCACGGCTCGCCCGGGTACTCGTTCCCGTCGTTGCCGATCCGCCGATGCTACACCCCGGGTCGGATCCCGCAGCATCAACGGCTCGGCCGCGTCGCTCCGCGCACGGAGGCCCTGCGCTACACGGTATCGAGCGGCGGATGCCTCGCTGAAGAAACCCGTCCTGCTATCCTTCGCCGACCATGGCGGCCGCGAAACTGACGACGGACGAGATCGACGAGCTCCGCACGCGCCTGGAGTCCGAGCGCGTTGAGCTCGCCGCCCAGCTGACGACGATCGAAGACCAAGCGTTCGCTGCGACGCAATCCGACATGTCAGGCGACGTCGGCGTCGACGATGAGTCGGCCGACGCCGGCACGGCGACGTTCGAGCGCGAGAAGGAGCTCTCGATCGAGCAGAACGTTCGCGACCTGATCCAGAAGATCGACCGCGCGCTCAAGCGCATCGACGACGGGACGTACGGGATCTGCGAGGTCTGCGGCAAGCCTATCGAGAAGGCGCGCATCAAGGCGCTCCCGTACGTCGACCTCTGCATCAAGGACGCGCAGGCGCGCTCGCGCCGCTGAGGCGCGGATGGACGCGGCCCGCCGTCGCGGCGGCCTCACCCTGTGGCTCACCGCCGCCACCGTGTTGGTTTGCGACCGGCTGACGAAGCTGTGGGCGGAGCGTGCGCTTCCTGATCACCCGCGCGACGTGGTCGACGGGATCTTGAGCTTGCGTTACACGACGAACAGCGGTGGCGCCTTCAGCCTCGGCGATCGTGCCCCGCTCGTGTTCGCGGTCGCCGCGATCGGCGTCTGCACCGCGATCGCCGTCACGTCGTTCCGTGCGCGCTCGGGCGCGCACGCGATCGCGCTCGGCCTGGTGCTCGGCGGTGCGGCCGGAAACCTGATCGACCGGATCGCGCGCGGACCGGGGCTGTCCGGCCGGGTGGTCGACTTCATCGACCTCCATGTCTGGCCCGTGTTCAACGTCGCCGACGCCTCGATCGTCGTTGGCGCGGCCCTGTTGGTCGTGGTCGCCTTCCGGGAGGGAGCCGCCGCACGCGATCGGATGACGGCGGACCACGATGGGTGAGCGGTTCACTGCGACGCCCGGCAGGCTCGACGTCGTCGCTGCGGCCGCGACGGGCGCGACCCGCGCGGCGATCCAGCGGGCCATCGCCGACGGGCGCGTCACGGTTGACCGCCGGTCGCGAGCGCGCTCGTTCGTGCTGCACGGCGGCGAGCAAGTGGAGGTCGAGCTGGCCGAGCCCGCCGCCCTCGTGCCCGGCGGCGATCCGGTCGAAGTTCGCTACCGCGACGAGGCCTTCGCGATCGTGGAGAAGCCGGCGGGCGTGCTCACGCACCCGACGAACGTCCACCGGGAGGACACCCTCGTCCATCGGCTGCTCGCGATGGGGATCCCCCTTGCCCCGGCCGGCGGCCCGATGCGACCGGGGATCGTCCACCGGCTGGACGCGGGCACCAGCGGCCTACTCGTCGTCGCGAGCACCGACGAGGCGTACGTCATGCTGCAGGCGATGCTCCGTCGACACGAGGTCCAGCGGCGGTACCTCGCGCTGATCCGTGGCGCGCCGGCGCACGACGACTTCCGCGTGGATGCGCCGCTCGGGCGGCGCGCGGCCCGGATCGTCGTCGACCGCGTCGGCGGCCGCCAGGCCGCGACCGGGTTCACCGTGCGCGAGCGCCTCGCCCGAACGACCCTGCTCGAGGCCACGCCCGAGACCGGCCGGACCCATCAGATCCGGGTGCACCTCCAGGCGGTCGGACATGCGATCGTCGGGGACACGCGGTACGGAGGAGGCGGCGACGAGGCCCATCGGATCGGCATGCACCGCCCGTTCTTGCATGCGTGGACGCTCGACCTGGCCCACCCGCTGACCGGCACCGCGGTACACGCGGAGGCGCCCTTGCCGCGCGACCTGGTTGAGGCGCTCGCACGCGCCCGGGCCGACCAGCGACCTTGACGCTCCACCGACCCGGGCGTAGCTTCGACCTTCGTCGAATCACATGCGTGTAAGTTCTCCACAGGCGCCGGGCATCCTGTGGAAAAGATGCATGAAGGGGCTGGACGCAGCACGATGACAGACCGGTTCGTCCACCTCCACACGCACACCGAATACTCCTTGTTGGACGGGGCGGCACGGATCGAGGCGCCGAAGTCCAACCCGACGGCGCCGACCGTGTTCACCGAGGCGCTCGCCCACGACATGCCCGCGCTCGCGATGACCGATCACGGCGCGATGTTCGGCACCCTCAAGTTCTACGAGGCGGCGCGCGCGGTCGGCATCAAGCCGATCATCGGGGTGGAGGCCTACGTCGCCCCCGGTTCGCGGTTCGACCGGACGCCGGGCGAGAGCGAGGAGAAGTACTACCACCTCACCCTCCTCGCCGAGAACGAAACCGGATACCGCAACCTCCTGCAGCTCGTCTCGAAGGCCTACCTCGAGGGCTTCTACCACCGGCCCCGGATGGACAAGCAGCTCCTCGCGGAGCACGCCGAGGGCGTCCTGTGCCTGTCGGGGTGCCTGTCGTCGGAGATCGGCGTGCAGCTGGTGGCCGGCCAGCGCGACCGCGCGCGCGAGACGGCCGCCACCTACCGCGAGATCTTCGGGCCCGACCGGTACTTCATCGAGGTACAGGACCACGGCCTCGCGGACCAGCGGGCGATCCTGCGTCATCAGGCGGACCTGCGCACGACCTTGGCGTTCCGCTGGTCGCGACGAACGACCTCCACTACACGCGCCGCGACGACGCCAAACCGCACGACGTCCTGTTGTGCATCCAGCAGCAGAAGCTGCAATCAGACCCGAAGCGCCTGAAGTTCGACGCCGAGGACTTCTACCTGAAGAGCGCCGCCGAGATGCGCCGCGTGTTCGCCGAGCTCCCCGAGGCGTGCGACGCGACGCTGGACATCGCCGAGCGCGTGCAGCTGCTGCCCGAGCTGGAGCGCGTGCTGGTCGAGGGTGTCACCGAGTACCGGCTGCCGCGGTTCGAGACACCGGCCGGTGAGCCGCTCGAGAGCTACCTGCGCGAGCTGGTCGAGCGCGGGACGGTCGAGCGCTACGGCGATCCATTGCCCGCCGCGGTGATCGAGCGGACCGACCACGAGCTGTCGATCATCTCGAAGATGGGCTTCGCCGGGTACTTCCTGATCGTGTGGGACCTGATCCGGTTCGCGCGCGAGCAGGGCATCCGCGTCGGCCCGGGCCGCGGATCGGCGGCTGGATCGGTCGTGTCGTACGCCCTGCGGATCACCGACCTCGACCCGTTGCGCTACGGGTTGTTGTTCGAGCGATTCTTGAATCCCGATCGCATCGAGATGCCCGACATCGACATGGACTTCGACGAGCGTCGGCGTGACGAGGTGATCCGGTACGCGACCGAGACCTACGGCTCGGACCACGTCGCGCAGATCGTCACGTTCCAGACGATCAAGGGCAAGCAGGGCATCCGCGACGCGGCACGCGTGCTCGGCTTCCCGCCACGCGTCGGCGACGAGCTCTGCAAGATGTATCCGCCGGCGATCATGGGGCGCGACGAGCCGATCGACTCCGCCCTGCAGACAAGCCCTGAGCTCCGCGAGGCCTACGAGCGCCAGCCCGAGGCGCGCGAGATCATCGACACCGCGCGCGCCCTCGAAGGCCTGCGCCGCGAGGACTCCGTGCACGCCGCCGGCGTCGTCATCGGGGACCGGCCGCTCGTCGAGTACCTCCCGCTCAAGCTCACCAAGGACTCGCGCGACGATGCCAAGAAGATGGTCACCCAGTTCGATATGAACGGGGTGGCGCAGCTCGGACTTCTCAAGATGGACTTCCTCGGTCTGCGGAACCTGTCCGTGATCGAGGAGACCCTCCGGCACCTGCGCACGCGCGGGGTCGACCTCGACATCGACCACGTGCCGCTGGACGACGACGAGGTCTACGCGATGCTTCGGCGCGGCGACACCATCGGCGTGTTCCAGATGGAGTCGCCCGGCATGAAGAACCTGCTCAAGCTGCTCGAGCCCGACCGGTTCGAGGATCTCATGGCGTGCAACGCGCTGTACCGCCCTGGACTGCTGTCGATGGGCCAACACACGGAGTACGCGGAGCGCAAGCACGGCCGCAAGAAGGTGACGTACGCGCACCCCGACCTTGAGCCGGTGCTCAAGAACACCTACGGGATCATCGTCTACCAAGAACAGGTGATGCAGACGGCGGTGGCGATCGCCGGGTTCTCCATGGGCGAGGCCGACACGCTTCGCAAGGTCATGGGCAAGAAGATCCGCGAGAAGGTCGCGGCGCAGCGCGAGAAGTTCGTCGGGGGCGCCGTCGCGCGGGGCCTCGAGCGCCGCGCGGCCGAGGGCCTGTTCGAGTACGTCGAGCCGTTCGCGGACTACGGCTTCAACGCGTCGCATGCGTGCGCGTACGGATACGTTACGTACCAGACCGCGTACCTGATGGCGCATCACCCCGTCGAGTACATGGCGGCGATCCTGACATCGGTCAAGGACGACAAGGACCGGAAGCCCTACTACCTGTATGCGTGCCGGGGGATGGGCATCGAGGTCCTGCCGCCGGACGTCAACGAGTCCGACATGGACTTCGCACCG
>C688J18823_10001180_pt1 | contig 16039 bp, 19 predicted proteins | sample HopSoiMetagenom1_FD_18823 | JGI IMG/M metagenome (IMG submission 18823) | reverse complement strand
CCGTACCACGCTCCCGTCTTCGTCCTCACGCACTACGAGCACGAGCCGATCGAGCTCGCGGGCGGGACGACGTTCTATTTCGTCGGCGACGGTTTCGACGCCGCGTTCGCGCGCGCCTCGGATGCCGCAGGTGATCGCGGAGTCGACATTGCCGGCGGCGCGTCGACCGTGCGCCAGGGGCTTGCGGCAGGCGTGATCGACGAGCTTGTCCTCGACTTCGCGCCTGTCCTGCTCGGCTCCGGTGAGCGGCTCTTCGACGGGATCGCCGATCTCCGCCTCGAGCCGGTCGAGGTCATCCACTCGCCGCTCGCGACGCACGTGCGCTACCGCGTCGGCCGGTGAGCGAAGCCAGGCGAATGTTGCGCGTAGATTGGTATCGCCATGTCGAGCTGGTACGACGCCTGGGCGGACCGATACGCGGAGTGGTCGACCGGCGTCGCTGCTGACGTCCCGTTCTACGTGGGGCTTGCCCGCGAGGCTGACGGGCTACTGGTCGAGCTTGCGGTTGGTAACGGGCGCGTTGCGATCCCGGTTGCTCAGGCGACGGGAAGGCGTGTGATCGGGATTGACTCGTCGCCGGCGATGCTCGAGCAGGCGCGAGTGCGCGCCCTCGAGGAGGGAGTCGAGCTCGACCTGCGCAAAGGGGACATACGGGAGCTTGAAATCGAGGAACCGGCGGCCCTGATCTACTGCCCGGGGCGGTCTCTGCTGCATCTGCCCACATGGGCCGATCGTCGCCGCTGCTTCGAGCGGGTCGCGGCGTCGCTTCGGCCGAAAGGCCGCTTCGCCTGGAATGCGTTCGCATTCGACCATCACGTCGCATCCGCCATCGACGGCCGGCATACCGACACGCCGCTGCCGCACACGAACCACTACAGCGTCGGCGACAACCGAGTCGACATCACCTTGGACGATGGTGGAACCGGTTCGCTCTGGTGGGCAACCAAGAACGAATGGCTGGGGCTCCTCGACGTCGCGGGCCTGCGGCTGGAGGCTCTCTATGGCGGATTCGCCGGCGAACCGCTCGACGACAACAGCCGCGAGTACGTCTTCCTGGCGCGCCGCTAAGCGCTAAATCTGGGCGGCACGACAGCTCCGGGTCCATTTCCCGAACGTAGGCGGCGAGCTCGGCGTCGAGTGGAATTCACGAACACTTGCGCGGTGTCACGTTTTCGTGGTGTCGATCCGAGCCAGAACTTCGCGGGCGCGGTCGAGGTCGTCTTTGCTCACCCAAACCGCGACTGGGCCACCACCGAATCCTGGTACGCCGAATGACGCCGCTGCGATGTCCGTCAACTGCGAGTACGACTCGATGCCTTCGGATCCGAGAGCAGATCGCAACAGCTCGGCCTCGAACTGGTTCGCGAAAACCGTCAACCGTGTCGCGTCGGCCACGCGACGAACAGTACGCTCGGCTATGACGCCGGCGGCGGGTCGGTCCACCAATCGCGTTGGCCTTCGACGTCTCCGCGTGGATCCTCGCCGAGATTCGGCGCGCCGATGACGATGATTTCGAGGCCCTCTGGCCCGGCCTCGTAGCCGCGCCACATGCCTGGCGGGACGCGCACGGCGTCCCATTCCTCGAGCTCGACGATCTCGTCGTCGATTTTCATCCGCCCACTCCCGCGGAGGACGACGTACACCTCCTCTTGCTCTTCGTGCGTGTGGCCGTACGGAAAGCGATAGCCCGGCGGCACGCGCTGGTAGCTCAGGGCGGATTTCTCGAGATCCAGCGCCTTGGTCGCCGCGCGGAACTCGAGGTCCGGCGCGCCGTCGAACCTGTGGCCGATGTCCTCCAAGTCCTCCTTGATGTTCCTGAGCGTGAACACCACAGCCGCGCGATCCTATGGCCCTAGCGCGAGTACTCGACGAGCGACGCGTGGGTGCGGAAGCCGATCGACTCGTACAGCCTGCAGGCCGGCTCGGTCTGGCAGTAAACGATCGCCTGGCGACCACCTTCCTCGTAGAGGCGGTGCAGTGCGAACGTGCAGACGACCGTGCCGAGGCCGCGGCGGCGAAACTCCGGCCGGACGCCGACCGGCTCGAGCTCGCCGACCCGGTGCTCGTCGTCGGGCCAGCAGAGGCAGTACGCGGCAAAGCGGCCGTCCGGCGCCTCGACGACGCAGTCGAGCGACTCCCGGTACGGCCATTCGGCGCGGACCTGTGCGTAGCTCGACTCAGTGACGCGCGAGGGCGCCCACACTTCACGATGGATCGAGACACGCTCGGGCACGTCGTCGGGGCGGACCGTCCGGAAGCGGAATCCGTGCGGCAGTAGCGGCAACTCGGGCGGGTCGGCCAGCTCGCGCTCGAGGTAGTGCAACGCTGGGCCCGCCTGGTTGAACCCGTGACGCGCAAGTGCTGCGCGCCGCGCGTCATCGTCCTCGTACGCGTACGCGCTGCGCGCCGTCGGTTCGGAGAGGATCTCATCGAGCAGATGCAGGTACTCCGGGTGAACGTCGTGCTCGAGCCGGCCGTCCTGCTTCAACCATGACCAGGCGACCGTGCGGCCGTCCTCGACCCAGAGACGAATCTTCCACTCCGTCTCCCGGCCTTCGTGCTGACGCAACCCCCACGCGATGTCGCCGATATGCCAGGGCGCGCGCGGCCCGAGCAGTCCGCGCTGCTCGAGTGCGAGTTGCTGCATCGCTGAGATGATCGTCGATGTGAGCCGCACCGGAGCAGCTTGACGTCCGTCGCCGCATCGCGCATCACAGGCGGCACGTGCGACGTCAGGCTCGACGCCCGTGCTGGGGCGCGGGATAATCGGGCGATGGCCGAGGAGGCACCCCCGCTCGACCCTTCCGTCGCGCGCCGCGAGGCTGAGCGTCAGCAGACTCCGATCTCCCCGCCACAGACCGAGATCGAGGAAGTGCAGGCGCCGACGACACCGCGGCCGAACGTGGCGTACTACCTGTTCAACTTCGTCAAGCGCGACGCAGCGAACGGGCCTTCGCCGCGTGAGCAAGCGGCCGGGTTCATGCGGCTCGGGATGTGGGGCGTCGACGCTTCTGAGCGGCACCGCAACGCGCTCGCCACCCGCGACCTTGTCCTCATCTATCTGGGCGCGCCCGAGCGGGAGTTCATCGGCCGCGCAGAGCTCGGATCCGCGGCCCATGATTGGACGCCGTCCGAGGCAGAGGCGCTCGGGCGGGATTCCGCCGGCGGTGTGTTACTGACTCATGTCGAGGAGTGGGATCCGCCGGTACCGATGAGTGCGGTGCTGGCGCAGATCGGCCCGTCAGAGAACGCGAAGGCCGAGTTCGAAGCCGGCGTCGTCCGGATCACGGCCGGCGAGTATGCGACCGCGCTCGCGGTAGCGGCGGAACGCGCGACCCCGGCGCACGCCGTCTAACGGACCGTACGGACCTGCAGGAACAGCCAGATGGCTGCGGCGGCGGCAACGCCGAAGACGACGCCCAGAATCCAGTGACCGCTGATCAGAAACAGGAGGGCGACCAGCGCGAGCGCGGCGGCGATCAGGCCGGCGCGCCGCACCATGCGCTGTCGCGCCTGCGTCCTTCCGCCGACGCTCATCGACCCGCCATACCGTCCATCCTCACCAGCGACATCTCAGCACGAACGGCGTACGCCGTCCAGCGTCGGTGCGTCAACGGTGGTTGCCGAACACCGCTCGTGGTGCACGTCACGTTTCGTCCGTCGCGAGCTCGATGAAGTGCTCGACGCGCTCCGCCGGGCTGCCCCCCTCGGCGAGCTCGAGCGCGGTCATCGCTGCAAACGCGGCGCACCACGCCAGGAGACGGCCGCCGTCGGCACCGATCGCCGGCCCGAGCTGCTCGGCGCGGGACGCGATCGTCGCGACGTCCTCCGTCCGCCAGAGCACGACGTCGATCGCATCGAACGCGGGCTCGCCCAGGCACGGCGCCGGATCGATCGCGACGAGGCCTCGCTCGTTCCCGCCGTCGAGGATGTTCACCGGCGTCAGGTCACCGTGGAGGAGGACACTTGCCGTCGCGTCCTCGGCCAGTCGCATTGCCAACCGTCGGCCGCGCTCGTAGAGCTGCGGCGGGACGACGCGCATCAGGTCCGGACGGCGCTCGTAGTTCTTCTTCCCGGACTCGTAGAGGTATGCGATGTGGTCGGCGACCGGGCGGTATGACGGATCGGGCGCGCCGGCCGCGTGGAGCGACCTGATCAGAGAAGCAACGCGTTCGAGGCGTGGGTATCCCGGGAGCTCGTCGAGCGCCGTCCCCGGTTGCACCGCCTCGATCAGAAGCGCGCCGGCATCTTCGTCCAGCGCGAGCACCGCAGGGACATGATTTGTCGTCCACCGCCGGAGTGCAGCCGCTTCGTCCAAGATCCGCGTCCGATTCGGGCTGATCTTCAGGACGGCTCCGCGCCCGGCCGTCGTTCGGCAGCGGATCACGACGGAGATGCTTCCGCGCTGGATCAGCGAGTCGAGCGCCAGGTGCCAGCGCTCGGCGAGGTCGCTCAGGACCGGCGGTAGAGCGTCCAACCACGGCTCGACGGCAGCACCGAACCGTCGCCCGAGACGCCGCCGCAGCTCCTCGTCGAGGTCGGGAACGTCAGAACGCGGCATCGCCACCTCGGCGGCGCGCTACCCGAGTCGCTGCGCCACTTCCCACACGTGGCCGTCGGGGTCGGCAAACGCCGCTGTGCGCACGCCCCATTCACGGTCGATAGGCCCGTTCAGGAGTGCGACACCCCTGCGTCCGAGCTCCGCGCACGTCGCGTCCGCGTCGTCGACCCAGATCGTGAGCTGGAAGCGCGACCCCGACCCGGGCTCGGCGACGGTCGCCGGTTCGATCAGCTCATGCGCCGCGCCGGTCTGCAGCACGTTCAGGATCAGGTTGCCGAACCTGTAGGCGATACCGTCGTCGTCCTCGACGAGCGGCGTCACGTCGAAGACCCCCTCGTAGAACGACTTCGACCGCTTCGGATCTTCGACGAACAGGGTGATCGCTCCGACGCCCTGCAGTGATGCACTCAACTCGCACCTCGCTTCGTTTGGGGATGGACCGGAGAGGGGGGACCCTGTCAGAGGATCCGACCAGAGTGCGTGGTACATTCCGCGGCCGAAATCAGGCGGGTCTATCAGGGGGTTTGGCGTGAGGCGCTTCGCTCGGATTCTGTTCTTTGTCGTCCTGGCCGCGGCCGCGTTCGCGGGCGTCGCCAAGGCGCTCGACTTCAACGACGAGTCGGAAGAAGCGCCTCCGGGCGAGGTCGGCCGCGTCTTCTACTTCGAGTTGCACAGCCACGCCGGCTGTCCGCCGTACCACTACGTCGTGGAGTCCGGCCAGCTCCCGCCTGGCCTGACGCTCGGCAACAAGACGCCGAACATGGGGCTCGTCCAGGGAATCCCGACGAGCGGGGGCGACTACAAAGCGTGGATCGCTCTCAAGGACACGTGCAACGAAAGCGCAGAACTGCTTTTCGACTTCGACATTGCGCAGCGCAGCTTCTTCGTCGCGACCGAGGAGATCCCGAGCGCGCGCATCAACGCGTCGTACACGGCGAAGCTCGAGGCCGGCGGTCATATCTACACGTCGATCGCGTGGTCGATCACCAAGGGCTCGCTGCCGGCCGGTTTGACGCTCGCAAAGGACGGCACGATCAGCGGCACTCCGACGGCGGCCGGTGCGTCGACGTTCACCGCGCACGTGGAGGCGGTCGGCGACGACAGCCACACCCGCATCGACGAGCGCGAGTACACGCTGAACGTCCTTCAGCCCCTCTCCGTCGCTGCGACGCGGCGGACGGCAGAGGTCGGCGTTCCGTTCAGCTCCCAGCTATCCGCGGTCGGCGGGACGTCGACGTACACGTGGTCGGCGACCGGGCTGCCGGCCGGCCTCGCGGTCGACGCGAGCGGCACGATCGCCGGCGTTCCGGGCGCGCCAGGCTCGTACCTGGCGAAGGTCCACTTCGTGGACGCAAACGGAGGCGCACAGGATGCGGACGTCCCACTGGTCGTGAAGCCGCGGCTCGCGATCGCAACGGCGAGGCTCGCGTCTCTGCGCGTCGGGCACGCGTCGCGTCGCGCACTTGCCGCGCGCGGCGGTGTCGGGCCGTTCCGGTGGACGGCGCGGGGACTCCCACGCGGCGTGCATCTAAGTGCGGCCGGCGTTCTCGCGGGCAAGCCGTCCGCGGCGGGGACGGCGCGCGTGACCGTTCGCGTGCGCGACGCACTCGGCGCCGGCGCGACGAAGACCTACCGGCTGACCGTGCGCTGAAGCTGAGCTAGAGGTTCCGGCGCCAGAGCAGGAACCCGAGTGGCAGAAAAGCCGCGAGCGTGACGTACGGCATCAGCGCGACGCGCGCCGTGTCGCTGACGGGTCGGACCGTGCCGCGGCCGAGCGCGTCGCGTGTCGCGGCTGCCGCGGCGCCGATGCCGCTCGCCGAGACCGTCGTGGCGCCGAGCGTCGTCGCTGCACGATCGAGCATCGCCCGGCTGTTGGGATCGGGCCGGTAGTTCGGGTCAGGGATGCTCGTCGGGAAGATCCGATCGTCGTCGCGCCAGACGTGGACGAACACGACATGGATACCGGGGGCACGGCGCAATGAATCGGCGAGGCTCGGGGCGATGGGCTGGCTCTCCCCGTCGGTCAAGACGATCAACGCGCGGTACCGAGCCTGGGGTCGGAAATACGCCGCGGTGGTGAACTGCGCCAGCGTGTTGAGCTCGGTCGCTCTGCCCGCGTAAAACCGCGACGGCGGCGGTTGCTCGACGAGAACCGCTTGCCGGACGACCGCTGCAAATGCTCCCTCGTCCGTCGTCGGGAAAAGGTGCGGCAGGACGCGATCGGTGAAGGACGCAACCCCCACGGGGATCGACGCGAGCCGCGGACGGAGCGCGAGCGCGAACGCGCGTGCGCGCGCGAGTCGATCGGGCGCGCGGGGCGCCGGCGAGGCCGCCATCGAGCGCGAGATGTCGAAGACGACGTACGCCTCGGCGTCGGTCCGCTCGTGGCGCGTCGTCGAGTGCTGAATCACCGGTTGGGCGGCGGCGACCGCGATCAGCGCTGCGGTCGCCACGATCGCCGCGGCCGGGAGCAGCCGCACGCGGTGGAGCGGCGCCGGAAGGTGCAAGCTGCGCCGCGCATGGTCGTCGCGGCGCGACCAGACGAGCCACGCCGCCAGTGGGATTGCGGCAAGAACGATGGACAACGCAGCGGTCGGCGTCAGGAACGCGAGCTGGACCGCGATCAATAGCCCTGCCCTTCGGACCCCGACCCGCCGCGCTTGCCGGCGTCCGGGTTTCCGTTCGGGGACGTCCCGACGAACACCTGCGTCTGCGGGTCCTGCAGCAGCAGTTCGAGGTTGAACTTCGCGTCGGCGTTGCCCGGGTCGAGCTTGATCGCACTGCGGAACAACCCGATTGCGGTCAAGATCTGATTTCGCTCCTCGGCGGGGTCGTTCGGCGTCGGGCCGGTTTTGGCGAGGATGCCCAGCATGTTCGTTGCACGCGAACGGGTGCGCGAGTCAGGCGCCGTCTTGCTGACGGCCGTGAGCGCCTGCTGTGCGCGAATGCGACGCGCGGGGAGCTCCGGGTCCGATCCGAACTGCGCCTGCTCGTTCGGGTTGGGGTTCGCCGAGCGATAGACCGCCAGTGCGCGTCTGAACTCGAGGTCGTCGCCGAGCCCGATCAGGTCCTTCGTCGCGGCGGCGACAGCACCGTGCGGGCCCTTCCACCGTGCGACCGGTGGAACGGTCGTCTCGCCGAACTCGCTCGACGCAGCGTGCATCACCTGGAATCGCGCATCGCCGCGGACGAGTGCGCGCTGCCAGCGCCGCACGTCTGCCATTGCGAACAGGATCACGACCGCGACGGCGAGACCGACAACGCCCGCGGTGAGCTCGAGCGCGCCGCGTCGAGTCACGCGCCGCTCCGCAGGCCCGACCGGTCGAGCTCGCCGCACTGCTGCTCGTTCAGCGCGAGCAGTACCGCGAGCAGCGCTGCGCCAAGTAGGAAAGCCCACGGCGTTTGGCCGCTCAACAGGCCCGACGAGCCCGGATGCTTCACGCCGGCCGTAAGGCTTCGTTCCTGGATGAACGCGCGACGGCCGACGAGCCCCTGGAAGAAATGCAGCGACGGGTCGGTGGGCTCGAGGCCGATCAGGTGCAGGGCGTAACCGTGTCGCTGCAGCGCGGACACCGAGTCGACGACGTTCGACGCGTCGTCGCTCGTCGTCTCGAGGTCGCTGATCAAGATGACGGAGCCGTTGCGAACATGCTCGCGTCGAAGCGCCGCGTCGGCGAGGTTGAGCCCGGCGGAGATCCTCGTGCCACCCTGCAACGGGGCCCACGGGCTCGACGGGAAGCGGAGGTCGCCGTTCCGCGTCGGGATCGGCACGAACAGGCGTGCCACGGGCTCGAGCTCCCGCGCAGGCGTTCCCGGCGGGAGCAGCTCGTATGCCGAGTCGGAGAATCCGACCAGCCCGATCGGGTTCCCGGCCGCGACGATCTTGCGCAGCGCGTTGACGATCAGCTTGTACGAGCCGCCGGTGATGCTGTACGAGAAGTCCATGACGACGACGCTCGTCCCGTTCGCCGGAAGGTATGCAGCCTCGGTCACGCCTCCGCCGCGTGCAAACGCGAGCTGAAGCGCGGCTGCTGCGGCGACCGCGAGCGCGAGCACGACGCGCAGGACCTTCGTGCGCCGTGCCGCTCCGCGGAACACAGTCGCCTCCGAGTACGGAACTGCCGGACCGCTGTCGCTACGTCGTGGGAGTCGCACCGTTCCCTCCCGTCGCAGAGCGGACACGCGTGCCGAGCTCGCCGGCGTCCTCGGGACCCGGCGACGGCGGCGACCACGCCAGGTCGCGTGCCGCGCGGACAAGGTCGTCCTGTCCCGAACGACGAAGCTCGGTCGCGACGAGCTCGAGCGCGCGGCGCCTCGGCTCGCCGGCCGGCTGTGCGTTCGCCCACTCGAGCAGTCTGAGCGCACGCTCGAGCGGCGGGAGCTCCGGCCGGCCACCCGGCATTCGCGCCCGGCGCCACGCGCGCACGCGGCGCACGACGAGCCCCACCGGCACGGCGAGCGCGACCACGAAAGCCGCGAACAGGAGCCACAGCAGCGCGCGCGGCGTCACGCGGTACGAGGCCGGCGGCGGCGTGAGCGACGCCTTGTAGAAGAAGTTCTCCAGCTGCGACTCCGTCTGGTTCACGCGCGTGACGGACTCGACGACCGGCCATTCGAGCAGCAGCGGGTGCACGCTCGTCCGCCCGCTGACGTAGACGCGGGCGGGCGGGAAGGTCGTTCCGCGGCGCTGGGTCGGTTTTGCGCCGCCCGCAGCAGCCGCGACCGGCGGGAGCACCTGTACGCACGCCCGCGAGAGGCAGCGCAGCGTGTACGTCTCGGTGATGTACGAGATTCGTCCGGCGTCTCGACGCGTCTTCTGCTGGTCGAGCCGGTCGAACGGCCCGAATGCGGTCGCGATCCTCAGGCGATCGGGGTCGACCTTCTTCGTGTCGACCGCGACATCGATTCGCGCGGTCAGGGCGTCGCCGAAGAAGACGACGTTCGGGTCGAGGCTCGCCGTCGCGTCGACCCCGGCCCCGTCCGGGAGCGCGCTCCCACCGCCACCGGCGGAGAGGATCGACGCAGCGACCGTGATCGCTCCGACGACGATGGCCGCGACGACTGCGGCGAGGACCGCGCGGCGCGGGATCACCACTTGCGCCCCCGCGTGTAGAGGCGCCGGTCCGCCCACGCCAGGAACGTGGCGAGGAGGTCCGGCGCGCGGTCGGACGTCACCTCGACCGCTTCCATTCCGAGCGAGCGGAACATCGCACGGAGCGCCGCGAGGCGCGCCTCGTTCGCGTCGCGCACGGCGGCGGCTTCGCGCCGCGTCAGTCGGACGCGCGAGACGTCGCCCGTGTCGGCGTCGACGAACGGCACGACCAGCCGCGACACGTCGGGGAACGTCGCATCCCACAGTGGGTCCTGGATCAGCACCGGGACGACGTCCCAGCGCCGTGCCGTGACGCGCGTCCACATCGTCCGGTCGGGTGGGACAAGGAAGTCGGAGAGCAGGAAAACGAACGTCCCGGCCGGCAGATCGCGACGCTGCTGGACGAGGTGTTCGAGCGCGCGCGCGACGTTGTCGCGCGGCGCGCGGAACGGCCGAGCGTCGATGAGGTGGCCGAGGTCACCCTGCGTTCGCGGCGGCCGCCAGAGCGCGTCGTGGCCGTCGCCGAAGTCGAGGTAGCCGATGAAGCTTCGCGCGGCGACGGCGCTGTCGGAGATCAGCTTCGCCGCGACGTCGATCACGCGAGCCTTGTCGAGCCACGGCAGCGGTGCGCGGGTCGCCGCGAGCGCTGCTCGCCGGTCCGCGACGACGACGACTCGGGGCGCCTCCTCGGCGTAGTGCTCGCGGACGACGAGCTCGTCGCTGCCCCGCGCGATCGACAGCCGTGCCGACGCTGCCCAGTCGATCGCTTTGATCGTGTCCCCGGGCCGGTAGGGACGTGACCCCGCGATGTCCGAGCCGGCGCCGCGCCGCTCGCTCCGCATCGCGGCGAACGAGAGGCCGATCAGGCGGCGGTGCTGGATCAGCGGGAAAGTGCCCTGGGTCACGCGGTCGCGGCGGCCGGAACCTCGCGCACGAGGTCGGGACCGGGAGGCGGAGCAACCGCAAGGCACCGCGCACGNAACCGCTCGCCTGCGACGTGCCAGCCGACGTCGCGCGCCTCCGCCAGGAACGTCGGTGTGAAGAAGATCCGGTGGAGCAAGACGGGGACGAAGAGCCGCTCCACGTCTTCCGGATTCACGTACGTACGACCGTCGAGGAGCGCCCACGCGCGCACCGCGCGGTCGAGCGCGAGCGAACCACGGACCGACGAGCCGGTTGCAACCTCGTCGAGGTCGCGCGTGGCGCGAACGAGGCGCACGATCCACGTCCGGATGAGCGGATCGACGTAGACCTCCTGCACCGCATGCTGCAGGTGCTGCACGTCCACGAGCGACACGGCCGACGCGAGCTCACCGAGCGGATGGCCGCCGACCTGCTCCTCGACGATGCGGCGTTCCTGCTCCTCGTCCGGATACCCGAGCGCGGTGCGCACGAAGAAGCGGTCGAGCTGCGCCTCGGGAAGCAGAAATGTCCCCTCCTGCTCGATCGGGTTCTCGGTTGCAATCAGCAGGAACGGCGTGGGGACGCGCCGCGTGACCCCGTCGACCGTCACCTGCTGCTCGGCCATCGCTTCGAGAAGCGCGGATTGGGTCTTCGGCATCGCGCGATTGATCTCGTCGACGAGCAGGACGTTCGCGAACACAGGCCCCGGTCGGAACTCGAAGTCGCGGTCCTTCGGATTGAAGACGGATAGCCCCGTCACGTCGGTCGGCTGCAGGTCCGGCGTGCACTGGACGCGTGTCGTCGTCGCGCCCTCGATCGACTGCGCGATCGCCCGCGCGAGCACGGTCTTCGCCGTCCCCGGCACGTCTTCGAGCAAGACGTGGCCCCCGCACATCAGGGCGGAAAGGACGAGCTTGATCTCGTTCGCCTTGCCGTGGACGACGTGCTCGATGTTGGCGAGCAGCCGGGCCGCAGTCTCGGACGCGCCGTTCACGCTTTGATCGTATTCGTCGCGCCCGCGAGGTAACAACGGCCGGCTTGCGACTTCGGCAGGACGACGCGCAAGAGCGTTCCCTTCTTCACCTTCGCCCTGACCGTCCCGGACGTTGACGCGACTCCGGCGCTCGGCTGTCGTTTCAGGGTGAACGTCTTGACGGCGATCCATCTGCCGCCCGTTTGCCGCTCGAGCATTGCGCGCGCGCCGCCGAAGAAGTCGTACGCGCGGATCCAGACGAACCATCGTCCAGGCCCGCGGTAGGTGAGCGTCATGAACGGATGAACCTGAACGCTGACCGGATCAGTCGTCCCGCCGCGCCAGTGCGCCCTGACCTGCGCGGTCGCGAGCAGGGCGATCTGCGTCGACCATAGCCCGCCCGCCTGCGTCTGGGCGCCGCCGTCGGCATGAAAAGGCGCGACGCTGCCGCACTCCTTGACCTCGACCGTGACGTCCTCGCCCGCGCGCCCACTCGCGACAGCGCCGCTCACAGGCACGGGGTCGGCGCCCTGCGCTTCCTTCACGCGGACCTGGATGGAGATTCCCGGCGCGTCGGCGGAGGCGGGCGCCGCGACCGCGAGTGCGAGCAGCGCCGCAAGCGCCATCCGCATCCTGAAGCCCGTCTTCCTCATCGGACCGTCACGGGGTCGCTGACGCTGGGGAGGTAGCAACGGCCGACCTGGTTCGCCGTCAGGACGAGCCGCACCGTCGTCGGCCGCGCGAGGCGCAGCTTCAGGTCGGCGCCCGACGACTCGGGCATCGCGCCGCGGTCGAGGGCGATCGTCCGCAGCGCGACCCAGCGGTTCCCTCGACGACGCTGGAGCATCGCGTGGCCGAACGGCGCGTTGCCGCGGACGACGATCAGGAGGTGGCCGCGCCGGTCGACGTCGAGCAGGATCGAAGGCCGCACCCGAACGACGGCGGCGGTGCTCGAGCTCCCGCGCCAGCGCGCGCGGAACTTCGTCGTCGTGTCGACGTTCGCAGTCGTCGTCCACGCGCCGAGCGACGTTGTCTTGATCGTTGCGACGTGCATCCAGACGCCGTAACCGCCGCAGGCCCACGAATCGACGCTGATGTCCTCGTCGCCACGATTCGTCGGGATACGGCCGAAGACCTGAACGCTCGCGTTCGTGGTCACAACGGCGGGCTGCACGTTGATCGCGATCGGCGCCTGTGCCGCGCCGGCGGCGGTCGCCGTGCTCGCAAGCGCGGCCGCAGTGGCGGCCAGTATCTTCGCTGTTACGGTCATACGCGGATCACGTTGCTCGCCGAGGGGGAGAAGCATTTCCCGGCCTGAGCGGCGGGCAGGACGATTCGGACGTCCGAACCGTGCGGCACCCGCGCTGCAAAGTTCGCGAAGCCGCCGGGGCCGTAACCGCCGTTTCGGACCGTCACCCACCGCACGAGCAGCCACACGCCGTGCGAGCGGCGCTCCACGCGCAGCCGCTTCCCGCGGAAGACGTCCTCCCCCCAGACCTGGACGTGGAAGTACCCGGACACGAACTGGAGGTTCAGTCGCGGCCGCACGTGAACGGTGAACGGATCACTCGCGCCGTTGCGCCAGACGGCGCGGTATTGCGTGTTCACACCGGGCGGCGTATACGGGACCGCGGCGAACGCGCCGCCGCGTGTCGTCGTCGCGGTCGCGATCTGATGGAACGGCGCGTAGCTGCCGCAGGCGCGTTCCTCGACGGTCACCATCTGGCCCTCTGCGCCGTTGACAACGCTCCCGTAGAACGTGAAGTCGCCCTCGTACGCGTTTGTCACCGACGGCCGCGCGGCGATCGAGATCGACGTCGCGGCGATGCTGCGTGCGGGGACGACCCAGCGCCCGATCGTGAACGCCGTCGCCGCCAACACCGCGACACCGATTGCGGCCGCGAGGCCGAGCCGTTGGGGGCGCCGCCCCGGCCGGCGCGCTGCAGCGACCGCCGCGTGCCGCGCGCGCTCGGTCGCATCGCGGTCGGCGCGGGGAAACGCGGCGGGGACGTCGGAGAGCAGGCGCTCGAGGTCGTCACGCATGCGTCTGCTCCAGGTGGTCGCGAAGAGCGGCGCGCGCGCGGCTCAGGCGCGAGACGACGGTTCCGACGGGCAGGGCGAGCAGGTCGGCGATCTCCTCGACCGAGGTGTCGAGCCAGTAGTGGAGGACGACGACGGTCCGCTGCCGCTCGGGAAGCTCACGCACGGCGTCGACGACGAGCTCGAGGAGCTCGCCGTTCTCGACCGGCGGCTCGGGGCGCAGCTCGGCCATCCACCGGCGCGCGTCGTGTCGGCGCTCGCGCCGTAGCTCGTCGATCGCGAGGTTGACGGTGATCCGCTTCAGCCACGGACGGAACGGCCTGGCCGGATCGAACCGGTCGAGCGAGCGAAACGCGCGGTGGACGGACTCCTGCGCGACGTGGTCCGCGAGCATGCGGTCGCCCGTGACGCCGTACGCCCAGTGCCAGGCGAGCGGCCAGACGTGTTCGAACAACTCCTCGATCGCCGCCTGCTCGCCCCGCCGGGCCAGCGCGACGAGACGCGCCTCGTCCATGTGATGACGATACGTCCGCCGAGGGGCGAAAGCTTGCACGGCGGAAGGCCGAGGGTCAGAGCCTTTCTTTTTTCGGGTCTGAACGTTGTTCCCGTAAGGCCCCGCCGCTCGTGAGAAGGCGCCGGCCGGGGCCGGCGATTACCAGACGAGGGGCAAGAGCCTGTAGCGCACGCGCTCGCAGTAGCTGCGGTAGCCGGGATCTGCGCGAAGGCACGCCTCTTCGGTCCGGATCCGCACGAGCTGGCACGTGAGCACTGCGGCCAGTACGGAGACGTTCCAGTTCGACGGGTTCTCGAATGTGTAGGCGATGTCGGCAACGAAGTAGCTTGCGTAGACGGGGTGCCGGACGAGCCGGTAGGGACCGGATGTCCGGATTCCTCTGTTCGCTGCGACCAGGCCGAAGCAACGACCGAGAGCGCCGAGGCTGCAGATCGCAGTCGCGGCGCCGAGCAGCTGGAGCGTGAAGAAGAGCCAGCCCAGACCGAAGAGCGGCGCGTATGCCGGACGCGCGGCGAGGATGCCCCACGTCCCGATCGCGGTTGCCACCCACGCAAGAGGCTCGCGACTCGTCGTCAACGGGTCGCGGCGCACCATGAACAGCGTCGCCGCCACCAGCTCGAACAGGACGAGACCGAGGCCGACCGGATGATGCGTTGTGCGCCAGTTCATGATGTTCGTGCCGGCGAACCCGAGGTAGAGCGCGGCGAGGATCGCGTTCGACAGCAACGGCCGGCCGCGCCGCGTCACAGGGTCGGGCTTCGACACGGCGGTCGGCCGACGCGCGCCCGTGACCTTGTCGCCGACGCGGAGCTGCCGCTGCGCGGCCTCACCCGCACGGATCTCGAGGACGCCGGCTGCGTGACGTGCGCCGGCCGTTCGCCACGGCGGCACGTTGTCGGAGATCTTGACGATCCGGTCCTCGTCGTCGAGGAAGACGACGTCGATCGGGAAGCGCATGAAGCCGGTATGAACGGACGAGGCCGGCCGGAGGAGGACCCCCTGGTCGGACGGCAGCTCACTGCGGCCGAGGAGACCCTTCATTCGTGCGAGCGCCGTGTCCGCCAGGACACAGCGCTCGCACAACGTTTCGCCGTTCTCCCGCCGGAGCGCGACTTCCACCTAGAACCCGATGTGGATGTGGTTGTAGTGGTTCGCGAGCGGGAAGGACGGGCCGCCGAGACCGAGCAGGGAGATGACCTGCTTCGGCATGACCTCGGTCGGTAGCAGCAGCAGGTCGCGGACCGCCTGCTCCGTGAGGCCGCCCGGCTCCTGATGTCCCTGGATCGGTGTCCCGCCGAGCGCGGAGATGTCACTCGCGCGCCCATAGATGTGCGCGGAGATGACACCCGGCCGTGCATAGAGGCGGTGACCCGAGACGAGGCACGACACGGTGACCGAGCCGAACGACTCCTTCAGGTACGCGATGACGGCGAGGACGCGGACGTCCACCTTGCCTTTGATGATGTCGTCCCGGCCGCCCCCGTAGATCGACACCGCGGGATCCGACAGGAGCCGCTGCGCCATCCGCGTCTTCGCGGCTTCGAGACCGTGCACGAGCGCGTACATCCCGACGGCCCGGTCGTACCGTGCGAGCGCGAGGGCACGATCGGCGAACGACGCAGCGCCGTCATACGCGAGCGCGGTCGCCCACTCGCCGCCGGCCGACTTCTGCATCGAGGCGAGGCGGTCGGCGAGCCGGTTGAGCGTCACGCCGTTCGCCGGCGTGTGGCCGGTTGCACCCTTCGCGCGCAGCACGCCGAGCACGAGCGCCCAATCGACGCCTGAAGACTGCGCCGCGAGCGACAGCCGTCGCGCGAACTTCGGCGACAGCCGGAGCGCCGGCGGAGTCGGGTCGGGAAGCGCACGGTTCAGCCACACCGTCGAGTAGGCGGGCGGCCCCTCGAGCTCCGGCTTCGGCGCAGGATGCACCTTCGGAAGCAGAACGAACGGGCTCGC
>C688J18823_10001179_pt1 | contig 16041 bp, 12 predicted proteins | sample HopSoiMetagenom1_FD_18823 | JGI IMG/M metagenome (IMG submission 18823) | reverse complement strand
TAAAAGGTTTCTCCATCAGTTATGATTTAAGAAGATTGTCAAGCGGTGTTCAGTTAACTGCAAATTATACACTCCAGTTTGCTGATGGTACCGGCTCCAGTTTTAATGATGGACAAAATATAGTTGCTGCCGGACAACCTAACATTAGAGTTCCACACTCACTAGATTACGATCGACGTCATAATATTGTTATCAATATGGATTATCGTTTTGGTTCAGGTGCAGATTATAAAGGACCTATGTATACACATAAAAAGGGTGATAAGGAAACCACATCTAAACTATTGCAAAATGTAGGTGCAAACTTAACATTCCGTTTGGGATCGGGAACACCTTATAGCAGACAATCCAACGTTACTCCGGAAGGACAATTTGGATTGAATATCAACAAATCGTTGGAAGGTGCTGTGAATGGATCGAACTTGCCATGGACTTATAAAATAGATCTGCGAATTGATAAATCACTAGTACTGCAATGGGGTAAACCTGATGGAGAAAATAAACGCAAGGAATCCAATTTGAACATTTATTTGCAAGTGTTGAATGTCTTGAATACAATGAATATCCTCGACGTTTATAAAGCAACAGGAAATGCTAATGATGATGGTTATTTATCAGCTTCACAATCGCAAAGTGTAATTGCCAATCAAATTGATCCCAACGCATTTGTTGATTTGTATAACGTAAAAGTTAACGATCCTTCAAATTATTCTAGACCCCGAGTGATTAGAATTGGTATTCAACTTGATTTTTAAAATCAGAAAAAATTTATATTATAATATAATGCTATGAAAAAAAATATTTTGCACTTTATCCTCTGCACGCTGATTCTTACTTTTTCTTTGAATGGAATTGCAAAAGAAAACTTAACGAATGAGAAAGAAAAACCTGCACCTAATCAAACACATGCGATAATGGCTGGGTGTACTCCTGCCGTAGATAAAGCAGATTTGGATATCAATAACGTAAGAGCAACTATCTTAACAGGTGGTGATATGTGGTGGGATTTATTAAACGGAAAATATTTTATTCCAAAACCGGCTAAAGGAGCAGTTGGTACTACTGCAATATTCGCAGGCTCTCTTTGGATAGGTGGACAGGATGTTGGTGGATCATTAAAAGTTGCAGGAATGACGTATCGTCAAACAGGTAACGATTTTTGGCCAGGCCCTTTGAATGATTCTGTTAGTATTACACCAAGTCAGTGCTCAGCATGGGATAAACATTTTACAATCAACCGTGCAGATGTGGAGACATATTACAATTGGGTAACTGGTAGTCAGGCAACTGCAAATCCTACTCCTAAAGATGCAATGGACGTTATCAAATCATGGCCAACTGTTGGCTTTGATAATAATTCATTAGCTCCTTTTTGGGATATCAATGGAAATGGAACATATGAATATGATCAAGGTGAAATACCTGATTTTGATATTACAGGAACAAGAGGTTGTGATGCACAACTTTTTGGGGATCAAAATATGTTTTGGGTTTTCAACGATGCAGGAAATATACATACAGAATCTCTTGGAACTTCAATTGGTTTAGAAGTTCAGGCACAAGGCTTTGCTTTTAAAACTACCGATGAGATTAATAACATGACCTTTTACAGATACAAAATTATTAACAGGTCATCTTCCTCTTTGTACAACACTTATTTTGGAGTTTGGTGTGACCCGGATTTAGGCTCTGGAACAGATGATTTTGTGGGTTGCGATGTTGAACTTGGATTGGGCTTCTGCTACAATGGGGATTTAGTGGATGATAATCCTTTCCCAGGACAAATTCCTTATGGTGCTAACCCTCCTGCTATTGGTATCGACTTTTTTGAAGGACCATTTGCAGATAGTAATGGAGTTGACGACGCTGCTGGCAGCGTACCAAAAAGCTTTTTAAATTATGGTAACGGAAAAATTGATGATGAACGAATTGGTATGGCGAAATTTGTTTATTATAATAATGACGTAACCTCACAAGGAAACCCTGTTGGAGCATTAAATTTCTACAATTACTTAAAAGGTATTTGGAGAGATGGATCTCAAATTACATATGGCGGAATTGGACATCTTACCGGTGTTCCTTGTAATTATATGTTCCCTGGAACCTCTGACCCTAAAGGCTTTGGAACCAATATGATTCGACAAAATCCTTGGGATGAATCCATTGCAGGGAACAGTCCTTTTGACAGACGTTTCTTGGAAAGTGCCGGTCCTTTTACACTAAGAGGTGGAGCCGTTAATACCATTACAATCGGTGTCGTATGGGCACGTACCACACAAGGTGGTAACCTCGCTTCTGTGGGATTGATGAAAGGAGCAGATTCTAAAGCACAAAAATTATTTAATGCATGTTTTAAAACATTGGATGGACCAACTGCACCAATTCTTGCTATTCAAGAATTGGAAAATCAACTTGTTTTAACTTGGAGCAATCCGGAGACTTCCAACAATTACAAAGAAAAATATACAGAAGATGCTGATAAAGCGAGTGCTTCAGATAAACCATTTAATTTTGAAGGATACAAAATATACCAACTAAAAGATGCTTCTGTAAGTGTGGCGGATTTATTTAATGTGGATAAGGCTCGTTTAGTTTTACAATGTGACGTTGTAAATTCCATTTCACAAATTGTGAATTATACACCTGATTTAACAATTTCAGCTGTTGTTCCGAAAGAGATGGTGAATGGTGCAAACAAAGGGATTGTGCACAGTGCATCTATTACCGAAGATAAATTTGCTACCGGAAATTCAAAACTAATTAATTATAGAACATATTATTATGCAATTGTAGCCTATGCACATAGTCTTCAACCAAACTCTGATAGTTTGAACTTATCCAAGCTTGAAGAATGGGCACCTTATCTTCAAGGGCGACTTTCTGCTGAACCAAATGTGGCATTTGCGCACCCAGCAATCCCACACGCACCATCTCCTGAACAAGGAGGAACTATATTTCCTGCCATATATGGATCTGGTCCTAAAATTACGCGGGTCGAAGGACATGGTAACGGTGGAAATTTGCTCGATTTGACAGATGAAACCGTAAATGATATTTTGACGAAAAATTTGTCACCTCGTATACAATACCAAAATGGAAGAGGACCGGTTGCAATTAAAGTTGTAGATCCTTTAAATGTACCGCAAGGAAATTTCAGATTGACATTTTCAGATATTGATGACAACGGAAGATGGACACTGGTTAACACAGGGACATTAGAAACGATTTCATCTGATACTACTTTTAAATTACCCGGTGAACAAATCATTAATGGACAACCGACAGGTAAAAATGATAAAATGTATCCACGTTGGGGAATAAGTATTTATGTGAAAAATGTATTATACCCTGGTGTACAAAATTCTGTGAACAACGGATTTATGGAGGCAACAATGGAATTTGCTGATCCTTCAAGAAAATGGTTGACAGGTATTCATGATGCGGATGGCTTGACAAATTTTAACTGGATACGTTCCGGTAGCGTAACATTTCCGGCTCCTGATGCTGCAATGGGTGATTTTGTTGGATTGGATGATTCCAAAGCCTATCAAAATGTACTGAATGGAACGTGGGCTCCTTATCGTCTTTGTGCTTCTAGTACTTCTTCTGTTTCTATTGGTGGACCTGCTTGGGATTTATTCCAAACGAATAACCAACTAAAATATATAGCCAGTGTTGATGTGATCATTACAAATGATAAATCAAAATGGACAAGATGTCCGGTATTGGAAATGCAAGAAGATCCTGCGTTGGCAATTGGTAATGCAAAAAAATTGAACATGCGTTCTAGCGCATCTGTAGATAAAAATGGAAACACACAGTTTCCATCAACTGATAACGATGATTTCGCTACAGGTATGGGTTGGTTCCCGGGCTATGCAATTAATCTTGAAACCGGTGAACGATTAAATATGGCCTTTGGAGAAGATTCCTATATGACTGGAGATAATGGAGCAGACATGCTTTGGAATCCTACTAGTTCTACGATGGATTATACCTCCTCTGCAAAATATGGTAACCCTTTATTCGGTGGTAAACACTATATCTATGTGTTTGGCCACAATGGAGAAGCTACTTATTTAAATGTTGATCAATACAGACCAAATCAACCGAAAAATGTACCACGTTATGATAAAGGTAAATTCATTCATGATTTATTAAAGTTGACTGCAGACATTGGAGTGCTTGCAAATAAATACAAAAGAGATGTATTTGCAGATGCAATGTGGGTGAATATTCCGGTATTGACTTCTAAATCTGCTAAAGTATTGGATACAGATGTGAAAATTCGTTTACGCGTTTCAAAACCATACAAAACCGCTTATGCAGTTGATAGCTTATCTTATGACCTAGCTAATCCGGCACAAAATAATAACAATCCAATGTATGAGTTTAGTCTTGACGATTTAGCAACAACAACAAATGATGTTGAAACGGCTAAATCATATCTGGATCAAGTTGGTGTTGTACCAAATCCATATTATGCATATTCCGGTTACGAAAAATCAGGTACAGATAACGTTGTTAAATTCACCAATCTTCCAAAACAATGTACAGTTACTATTTATACATTGAATGGAACATTGATTCGAAAATTGAAGAAAGACGATGCAGGTACCTATCTAAATTGGGATTTGAAAAATCAAGCGCTTATCCCTATTGCAAGCGGAATGTATTTGATACATGTGGAAGCTCCTGGAATAGGTGAAAAAGTATTGAAGTGGTTTGGAGTGATGCGCCCTATCGATTTAGATGCCTATTAATCCGATTATAATAAATTGAATAGCATATCCGCCGAAGCGTCCAACCATCAATTAATTAGGGTAGACAAAGAAGTGGGAAACATAAATAAGATCTTAATAGTAAAAATATGAAGCACAATTATAAAATAGCTGCCATTATCCTGGGATGTTTTTTCCTTTCATTACATTCCTCTTTTGCGGGTAACCCTGATCGTGCAGGGCAATCTGGTGCTACCGAATTATTGATTAATCCATGGGCTCGCAGTACCGGATTTGCAGGCTCTAACGTTGCAGGTGCCAGAGGTATTGAATCAGCATTTACAAATGTTTCTGGTCTTGCGTTTACTAAAAAAACAGAATTGGTGTTTTCGCATCAATCATTCCTTCAAGGAAGTGGTATCAGTCTTAATTCTGCTGGTTTTAGTCAACACGTTGGTGAAACCGGTGCAATAGGAATTACGGCTACAGCAATGGATTTCGGTGATCTTGCTATCACAACGGATGAGTATCCGGAAGCAGGAAAATTAGGTAAATTTTCTCCGCAATTCTTAAACGTTGGTTTCGGTTACGCAAAAAACTTTTCTGATGATATCGCTGGAGGCTTAATGATTAAAGTCATTACTGAAAAAATATCAAACGTAAGTGCCAGAGGAATTGCATTAGACGCAGGTATTCAGTACACTGCCGGTAAATATGATCAGATAAAATTTGGTATTGCACTTAAAAACTGGGGACCAAAAATGAAATTTAGTGGTGATGGTTTATCTTTTAAAACTCCTGTTCCTGCTGCTACTAACGGATCTAATACAATGACTGTTGAGCAACGTGCTGCTCAATTCGAATTGCCAGCCTTGCTAAACATCGGTGTTGGCTATGACGTTTATTTTGAAAAAGATTCTGCGAAATTAAAAAATAATCGCGTTACGATTAATGCAGCATTTACATCCAACTCATTTTCAAAAGATCAGTTGAAAATAGGATTGGAATATGGTTGGAGAAATATTTTAATGATACGTGCAGGATATGCCTACGAAAAGGGTATATTTTCAACATCAGATAGAACAAATGTATTCACAGGCCCTTGTGCAGGCTTTACATTAGAAGTACCAATGGGGAAAAATAAATCTTCCTTTGGAATCGATTACTCTTACACAGCATCCCATCCTTTCCAGGGAACACATGCTATAGGGGTTCGAATAAATTTATAAATTTTCATATATTTGTCAAATAAAGAGAGAGTCTGATCTTAATCAGATTCTCTTATGTTTTTATTTAAGCTTATTAAACTTTAATATCATGTCTCAATTTTCATATTTTACCGAAGAAGGATTAAAAAAATTAAAGGATGAATTGCACCAATTAAAAGTGCATGAACGTTCATCTATTTCAAAACAGATTGCCGAAGCCAGAGATAAAGGGGATTTGTCGGAAAATGCCGAGTATGATGCGGCAAAAGAAGCACAAGGCTTATTAGAACTTAAAATATCCAAATTAGAGGAAGTATTAAGCAATGCAAGGTTGATTGATGAATCTACTCTTGATCTATCCAAAGTACTGATCTTATCTAAAGTAAAAATTAAGAATGTCAGCAATGGTTCTACAATGAGCTATACGCTTGTTGCAGAAAATGAAGCCGATTTAAAAGCCGGAAAAATATCTGTTGATTCCCCTATTGGAAAAGGATTGCTTGGAAAGAAAATCGGTGAAAAGGCTGATATTACAGTCCCTAACGGAACATTGCAATTTGAAATTATAGATATTTCACGCTAATGCCCAGCCTGTTTTCAAAAATAGTTAATGGCGAAATCCCCAGCCATAAGATTGCAGAAGATGATAAATTTTTTGCCTTCCTGGATGTATTTCCACTTGTTCCTGGTCATGTACTAGTGGTTCCTAAAAAAGAAACCGATTATATTTTTGATATAGAGGATGCAGACCTGGCAGAAATGATGGTATTTGCAAAAAATGTTGCAAAAGTATTGAAACAAGCAATGCCTTGCAAACGAATTGGTGTAGCGGTAATTGGGCTGGAAGTGCCGCATGCTCATATTCATTTGGTACCAATGAACAGCGCTGATGATCTTAATTTTACACGTACAAAGTTAAGCCCATCTCAGGAAGAGCTGAAGCAAATCGCTGAGAAAATCAGAGCAAAATTTTAAATTCTCCCTCTACTTTTTTCAAGGAGAGGGCTGGAGTGCGGTCAAATCTTCTTTCCCGGATTATCTGCAATAAACGCTTTCCAACCGGTATAATTCTTTTTACCTCCCACCGGCTTACGCTGGAAATAATGACATACTGCTGCCGCCAACCCATCCGTAGCATCTAAAAATTCAGGGCTCTCCGTGAAATTTAATAAGGATTTCAACATCGCACTTACTTGTTCTTTTGATGCATTTCCATTACCAGTAATTGATTGTTTTATTTTTTTTGGTGAATACTCCGTAATCGGAATATTTCTGGAAAGAGCGCCCGCAATCGCCACGCCTTGAGCCCTGCCCAGTTTAAGCATCGATTGTACATTTTTACCAAAAAAAGGTGCCTCTATGGATAATTCATCCGGTTTGTATTCGTCAATCAAACTTACGATTCGATCAAAAATTTTCTGAAGCTTTAAGGCATGATCATCTACTTTTTCCAGTCGTAGCACTCCCATAACAATCAATTTCATGGTGTTTCCCTGGATGTGAATCAACCCATAACCCATGATATTGGTACCCGGATCTACTCCTAAAACTATTTTATCTGTTTTCATGATTTCACCCTGACCGCTTTTTTTCTTATTATTGTGTGAATATGAATAACGTGAAAAATAAACGGTTTTACAAAGTTATAAGTCTTTTTATTAAGGCAATAGTATTAGCCGCTTCATTTTATTACGTCATTCACAAATTAACCATTGCGCCTTCACTTTTAGCCCTTGCACCCCTTCAACTTTCTTCAAGAAGTATTTGCTATTTAGTGCTAACAATCGCATTCATGTTTTGTAACTGGGGATTGGAAGCACGTAAATGGCAATTGCTCATCTCTTCATATGAAAAAATATCCTGGATTCAATCCTTACAATCTATCCTGGCCGGTATTACCATTGGTATTTTTACACCCAACCGGATTGGTGAATTTACAGGAAGAATTTTTTTTCTCAGGGAAACAGATAAAATAACCGCTTCTTTGAGGAGTATTTTTGGAAGTTTTGTGCAATTGCTGATTACTACCCTGACCGGTTGTATTGCTATTGTGTTCTATGTGCAAAAAAATTATAATAACCATGTTCCGCTTCAGTCTTTTTTAGACCCTGAAAAAAAATGGAACCTGATCATCCTGTCATTACTGTTAATCATTTTGATTCTGGCTGTTTTACGCTTACCCTTCTTTTCAAAATGGAAGCAGCGCCTCTCTCCATTTTTTAAAATTCCCCCAGCAGTATTTTTTCAGACATTTTTTTTGTCTGCCCTTCGCTATTTGGTTTTTACAACACAGTTTTATTTGATCCTGATAGCACTTGGAATGGAGATTGAATTTACATCCGCTTTCTTATTAATTGCTGTTACATTTTTGATCACCTCCGTTATTCCTACATTTGCGTTAACCGAAATTGTTGTGCGAAGTGCTGTAGCGGTTTCCGTGTTTGCGGTGATCGACACGGTTCATCCGGAGATTGCAGCAGCCGCATCCTTTTTATTGTGGATTATAAATCTGGCGATTCCTGCATTGTTGGGTAGCTTGTTCATGGGAAAACTTCAATTTTTTAAAGCTTGAACATGACGACATTTTTTTTTGTACTCGTTTATATCTTCATTGCCCTTTCTTTTATTTACTGTTTATTTATTACTTCCTTTTGTTTAGGCTGGCTGAAAACAAAGGGCGATGTGGATATTGATGATGAATTGAATACGGAAATAAGTATTATTATAGCTGCACGAAATGAAGAAGGGAGTATCGCTTCCTGCCTGCGTGCTTTAATTAATCAATCGTACCCGGCAGTACACATGGAAATAATTGTGGTAGATGATAACTCCGAAGATACTACCGTAAAGATTGTGCAAAATTTTTGTGAGCAATATCAATTTGTAAAACTTATTTCGCTGGATGCTCTTAAGAATGAACAAGGGAAAAAACAAGCCATACAAAAAGCAATAGAGCAGGCCAAAGGAGAACTTATTTTTACTACCGATGCAGATTGTGTAATGGGAATGGATTGGTTAAGAGTGATGGTTTCCTATCAGAAAAAAATAAATGCAGAAATGATAGTAGCACCGGTTTGTTTTAACAGAGAAAAGCAATTATTTGAAAAGATGCAAACCCTTGAATTTATGGCGCTGATGGCAAGTGGAGCAGGGGCACTTTATTTTAATAAGGCAATTCTTTGCAATGGAGCCAATTTGATGTACACTCGAAAAGCATTTGATGCCGTAAATGGATTTGATAAGATAAATGATTACCCGAGTGGAGATGATGTATTGCTCATGTATAAAATCAACAAGAAATTTCCTGGGAAAGTTAAATTTTTGAAAAATCAAGATGTGATTGTGTACACACCGGCCAAGCAAACAATACAAGCATTTATGCAACAACGCAAACGCTGGGCTTCCAAAAAAATAACACAACTAAATAGTCCAACCAAAGTAATCTCTGTAATTGTTTATTTGTTTAATTTCTTGTTATTTAGTTTACCCCTGCTTTACTTTTGGATACAGCCTTGCAGCTGTGTAGGTATTGATTTTGTATGGATCTGGACGCTAATTTTTTTCATAAAATGTGGAATTGATTTTTTGTTGTTATTTTTAGCTGCATCTTTTTTTAATAAAAGAAGATGGTTGCCTTTTTTTATTCCTGAACAGTTAGTATATGTACCTTATGTAGTGTATACAGGTTTTCAAGGAATGTTTGGTAATTATGTTTGGAAGGGGAGAAAAATAAAAAATAAATGAACGCAAAAAAAAACACATATTCCAATTCTCTTTCATATGCAGCTTGGCAGCGTGTAAAGAAAAATAAGCTCGCTATGTTGGGTTGTGTAATTATTTCTTTCTGTTTGCTAATAGCAGTGTTGGGTTATGCGATTACCCCGGATTCAACTCCTGATGCGAATAACCAGCTACTTGAAATTTCAAAAAAGCCACCTGGTTTTAAAGTAAGCATGTTACAAGTTCGAAAAAATGAGTCCCCTCATGGAACTAATTTTTTTAATAAGATGTTGTTTGGTGAACAAAGTGATTATCGATCTGTACCCATTACATCCTATCAATTCAAAGACGATGCAATTGTTTGCAAAGCATACAACACTTCTTCCAAAAAAGAAACAGAGATACGTTTTAACCTGGCAGACGTAGTATTCGCTGTGAATGTAGACAGTATCCTAAAAACAAATCTTCAGGAGGGAAGTATTGAGTTTTATGATTTAACAACGAATAAAAAAATAAAAAAGCAAATTGCTGAATTAAAAATGGAAATTGAACAGCAACATATCATTATAAAAAAATACATATTGGGGACAGATCCTTCCGGGCGTGATTTGTTGAGTCGGTTAATGTTGGGCTCAAGGGTTTCATTTTCTGTTGGACTCATTTCTGTTGTTATTTCTATTTGCATAGGTATGGTTATTGGCTCTATTGGTGGTTATTACCGTGGTAAGATAGATGCAATTATTGTTTGGTTTATTAATGTGGTATGGGCCATACCTACTTTGTTGCTTGTGATTGCCATTACACTTGCTTTGGGAAAAGGTTTTTGGCAGGTATTTATAGCAGTTGGACTAACAATGTGGGTTGAGGTGGCGCGTGTGGTTCGTGGACAGGTACTCAGTTTACGTGAGAAGGAATTTGTGGAAGCAGGTCGCGCACTGGGTTTTAAAAACATGCGTATATTATTTAAGCATGTATTGCCAAATGTGATGGGTCCAGTAATTGTGATTTCGGCAGCTAATTTTGCAGCAGCCATTTTAACAGAAGCCGGTTTAAGTTTCTTGGGCATTGGCTCTCAACCACCCACACCTTCATGGGGAGGAATGATCAGTGCGCATCGGGGATACATCATTGGTGATGCTCCTTATCTTGCTTTTTTACCGGGAATAGCAATTGCCTTGTTGGTACTTTCGTTTATATTATTAGGCAATGGGCTGAGAGATGCGTTGGATACGAAGTCGATGGATGATGATCAGAAGATGTTGTAGTATGGCTTATGCGGTTCTTCAATAAAAAAGAGACTGCCTAAAAGGACAGCCTCTTTTCAAAGAGATTATGGATATACAACTAAATTAGTTAATCACTAATTTTCCTTGGGTGGATTGATTTGTTTCCATATCTGTAATAAAATAGATCAACATACCTTTCGCTTCTTTGCTTAAATCAAGCGTTTGCGAAAGACCACTTGTTTTCGTATCGCATAGAACTTTCCCAAAAAGATCTATAATTTGTATCCTTTGATTTATTTTTAATCCATTAAATGTGAAGCTGCCTTCACTTGGATTTGGGTATACATTAAGGTCACTAAATTGATTTGTAGCCACGTCTGCTATTACGTGGTCAATTACTCCTTTATAATCATATCGTGCAGCATCACCACCTACACCAGAAACACCATATTTTATTCTAAAGTACCCATTATCAGCAAATCCTGAACCCCATGAGTTTTTAATGAGCCAGCAGCCCTTTGTATCATCCCATCCTACCAAGGTAACTGCATGGTTTAAGTTTGTGCCATCACTCATACTTAGTATTGAAGTACCTGTCAGATTAGATAAATTAGAACCTGAACATATAGCCACGTAAAGTGGGCCGTAATCATATAAAGCCTGTTTTAACGCTGTTTGCGAACTACCTACATTTGCATAACTTCTGGCCTTTTCATGATAAGTATATGTTTTACAAGTTCCGTTCGATGCCATATACGAAGCATCTTTTTCTAATACCGCACCATTTTTAACATACATATTAAGTGCAGCATTACTTCCGCCACTACATCCACTGCTGGTCCCATCACAATTAATGAGGTATTGTTCCGAAAAATCAAACTTTGTTTTATCCCAGATGTTTACAACAGCCTCAAATGCTGCTGCCGTAGTAAACGCCCAGCAGCTGCCACAACTCCCTTGATTTTTTACCGAGGTACATTTGTCCCTCCAACTAAATGTAGTTGGCAATCCGTTCACGGATACAGGTGCTTCAATTTTAGAAGGTTTACTTAATTCAATTGCGGGACCGGCATACGCAGCTTCACAATTTACCTTTAGCTGATAGGTATTTAAAATTTCACTTGCCCCTTCAAAGGGTCTTGTATAAACTAATTCCAAATCAGTTATACCTTTATCTGTTGGTATAAATTTAATGGAAGTAATGCCATTTGCTCCAATAGTATTATTTGAAGTATTGCTTTCAAAACTTTGTTCCAACTCCTTTAGAGTTGTCAAGGCATGATTTTCCTTCACCATCCAAACGTATCCGGTTGAAGGGTTAGAAGGTAGTTTTACTTCCAACAATTGTTGAGCATTTAAGTTAAGGGTTTGATTCCCGTCTTCTAATTTAGCTTCCACTAGTTGTTGTGCAAAAGAAATTATACTGCTGAATAACAGTATAAGTACAAAGGATAGTTTTGTTCTCATGATTAATTAGTTGATTTAAGTAAATAAAAAATATTAAATAAATTTACTTAACGATTTTTTTTACTAAAGGATAAATTATAGAAATGTTAAGACGAAGTGATCCGTATTCTATACTGTCTTACTTTGTTAATACGGTATTAAAGGCTGTTTATATTATGTTTAATTCGTGTGTAATATTAATAAGGGTGATTGTCTCAGGATAGGAATCAGAGGGAAATTATGAATTATTAGAAAAATAAAGAATGCTATGAATTTAAATTTAACCGAAAGGTAGGCTTAAAACAGCCTTTTTTTTATTCTAAATATTGGAATAAAATTGTAGTCTATTAGCAAAAAAAGAGGCTGTCCTTTTGAGAACAACCTCTTTTATTGAATCTTTTATAAAGTCTAAAACGGTAAATCATCTTCCTGTGATGCAGCTGAAAATGATGCGGCAACACTGTTCATATTGCTTGCGCCGCTGGATGCTCCACTAGCTCCGCCGCCATTTTCAATTCTCCAGGCTTCAAGTGTGTTGAAATACTTCACTTCGTTTTTTGGTGAGGTCCACTCACGTCCACGTAAGTTAAAATGTACTTTTATTTCATCACCAACATTGTACTGATCAATTAAGCTGCATTTATCCTGTGTTAATTGAAAAGAAATATGTTGTGGGTATTGAGAAGAGTTATCAGATAATACGAATTCTCTTTTTCTGAATTTTTCAGACACTTGTTGTGCCTCTCCTTTTACTTTTAAAATTCCTGTTATGTCCATGATATATATAAGTGTTTATTGATTACAATGTAATTAAAAATTCTCAGATAATAAAATTTTCCAGGCTTCTTCTACCATCCCTTGTTCGAGTAACGCCTTAGCAATGGTGTGAAGTATTGGTCCTTTGGCTGTGCTATGCCCTAAGGTTTTCAGCGTTTCCTGCATGGTGGAGTTTTTATATTGGATCACCTCTTCTTTTGTAGGAAGTTTTTCAACATTACCCAGTTGCCCTAAATTATTACCGGTTAAAATGCTTGAATTTTTTATGGTTTCTGGAATTTGATCAATACCAATACCCAGATTAAGGATGGGTTTGGTTACTTCAAACAAAGCACCTGCATTGGTGCGGCTGTACCAATTAGCTCCCAGGCGTGCTACTAGGTCAATTTTGCGAGGATCAATTTGCTTGTTCTCATCTAGTACATCTTCACTGATATGCATGAGCACGATTTCACAAATAATAAGATTGCCTGCCCCACCTTGTGTCCCCAGTTCAATCACTTGTTTTACTTTACACTCCAATTGTGCCGGAGATTCTTTTACTCTAAAGGGCTTTACCAAATCTGATTTAAGAGGTGTAAAACCTGCTTTTTCAAATTCATTTACACCTTTTGCATATTCCGTACTTGCTAAGGAAGCCTGTTGTACCATATTGTAATTAACCACATTGATTACCACTTCCGGTACTTCCTTTATATTATCATAGGTATGCTTTGTTAAGCCTGTTCTACCGCTTAAAGCAGGAGAAAAGATAGCAATGGGCGGATTGGCACTGAATACATTAAAAAAGCTAAAAGGAGCCAAATTAGGATTCCCCTTTGCATCCACTGTACTGGCAAAGGCAATAGGGCGGGGAGCAACAGCACCCAGCAAATAGCTGTGCAATACAGGTATTGTTACTTCTTTAGGATTTATGGTTAGCATAACAACGAAATAGTTGACAAATTTAAAACTAAAATTTAAGGATTGAAAAAATTGTTATCAACGGCTATGGCCGTGATGTTTATATGTTTGGAGGAAAGAGAGATATAAAGCAAGGAGGATGAATGTGTTTGCTTTTAAATCGTTAAAACTTTGAAAAAAACCTTGTTATTTGTTATAAAAATATATCTTTGCAGTCCAATTTAACAAAAGCTGCGGATGTGGCGTAATTGGCAGCCGCGCCAGACTTAGGATCTGGTGCCTCACGGCGTGGGGGTTCGAGTCCCTTCATCCGCACTGAATTTAAAAAAGCCCCAACGTTGGGGCTTTTTTAATTCTAATTCTTGAAAAAATACAACTATTTATTTTTTCTTTCTGTTAAAGAACTTTAATCATACTACGATATACCTATTTTTAGGTATTGCCTCTCCCTCACACATCCTCTATTTTTGCTATATATAATGTTAACATGCAACCCATTTCACTTCAACACCTTCCCAAAGAATGTCCACCTACTCTTTGTTTTTTTGAACTCGAATTCAAAAAAAAGAAGTGTTGCAAGAGTTATAAAGATGGTAAGCAATGTCGTAAATGCCCTAAATTAAAAGCATTGCAAGCGTAGCCGTTTCTCCTTTATTATCAAACGTTCTCTTAAACTTAGTTGTCGATGGCCTAAAATAGGGGAAGCAGAACCACAAGCTTTATTTACCTTTCGACTGCCAAAAAAAGACGTTTATCTATCATCTTTATCAGTTTTTCGATATCCCTATTGACTCCAAAAGCCCTGAAATGCAGTGAAGTAAAGAAAAAGAACAATAATGTAGTGTTATTCCATTTTTTTGCCATATCTTTGTGGAAGTTATTAATCAAAACACAATTATTTAAAAATGAAAAATGGTATTGTAAAATTTTTTAATGAAACAAAAGGATTTGGATTCATTAAAGCAAGTGACTCTAATGAAGAATTCTTTGTTCACGTTTCTGGATTAAAAGAAGAAATCCGTCAAAATGACGAAGTTCTTTTCGAAGTTCAAGAAGGAAAAAAAGGTTTAAACGCAGTAAATGTAAGATTAGCATAATCATATTAAACTAAGATTTTTACCGAAAGCCCTGTTCTGCAAAGAACGGGGCTTTTTAGTTTTACTACCGAATTATCCTAAATTTCAAAAAAAATCGTACTTTTGTGCCCTTAAAACAACATACACAAAAATATCATTAATTAAAATAAGGATACGATGAATATTACGCAAGAAAATATTGATGAATTGAATGCAGTACTGAAAGTAAAGGTAGTTGCTGAGGATTATTTGCCAAAGGTAGAGAATGCATTGAAAGATTATCAAAAAAGAGCTTCTGTACCTGGTTTTCGCCCTGGAAAAGTACCAAGTGGAATGATCAAAAAAATGTACGGAAAATCAATCCTTGTGGATGAAATCAATAAACTACTAAACGATTCCCTTTATAAATACCTTCAGGAAAATAAAATCGAAGTGCTTGGTAACCCTTTACCAAAGCCAGATTCACATATTGATTGGGATAACCAAACCGATTTCGAATTTTTATATGAAATGGGACTTGCACCTAAATTCAATGTGGACCTATCTCAAAAAGATAAATTCACCTACAAGACCGTAAAGATCGACGAAGAACTGGTGAATAAATACATTACTGATGTAGCAAAACGCTATGGAAAAGTAGAACAAGTGGAGGTTTCAGCAGCCGGTGATTTACTAACAGGTGATTTTGTTGAGCTGGATGCTGCCGGAGAAATCACTGTTGGTGGAGTTTTCAAAACAGGTAACTTGTTTCTGGAGCGCTTGAAAGACGAGGGTGTTAAAAAGCAATTAACCGGTTTGAAAAAAGACGATAAAGTTGTATTAGATGCTCAAAAAATAGCGGAAAGCCCCGCTGAATTAGCTAGTTTGCTGGGAATAGATAAGGATGCAGCTGAAAAATTTACAGCAAAACTTCAGTTTACAGTTAAAAATGTAAGCCATTTGGCACCTGCAGATGTTAACCAGG
>C688J18823_10001178_pt1 | contig 16053 bp, 10 predicted proteins | sample HopSoiMetagenom1_FD_18823 | JGI IMG/M metagenome (IMG submission 18823) | reverse complement strand
CGCCGCCGCGGCTCCTCCCCCTGTTGCTGTTCTACGGCTGCGGATGTTTCCGTTGCGATCTCAGGCACCAGCCTTGATCTCGGTCCATGCGTCGAGCCATATCTGGTCGATCTCTGGCGGCAGCTCGTACGGCGTGAGGTCCTTCTTGAACATGTCCTCGGTCACGACCGCCGACGTCAGCGTCTCGGGGACGATCCCCTTCTGCACCAGCGTGTCGGGCTGGATCGACGTGAAGGGCGGCTGGTAGCCGTTCCACTGGCTGAAGTTCTCGGTGCCTTCCTTCTCGTCGAGCATGAAGTTGATGAACTCGTGCGCGAGACGTGGACTCTTGGCCACCGACGGAACGACCAGCAGGTCGTTGCCGATCATCGTCTTGCCGTCTTCGGGCTTCCAATAGCCGAGCACATCGGTACCGACGCCCTTCGGCAGGTACCACTGCGCACCGACGATGTCGCCCGACCATGCCTCGGCGACCGTGTAGTCGCCGGCCGGGAGCTTGGCGTACACGCCGTTGATCGTGAGACGAGCGTCGTTGTCGTTGATCGTCTGCTCGATCGCCTGCTTGGCGGCGTCGATCACCGCGGGGTCCTGCGAGTTCACGTCGAGGCTCCCGTTGCGCAAGATCGTGATCGCGATCGTGTCGCCGTAGGAGTCGTACAGGCTGATCTTGCCCGCGTAGTCGTGGTTCCACAGCGCTTCCCAGCCCTGCTGCGCCGCGCTGGCATCATCGACGATGTCCCTGCGGTACGCGACGCCCCACGTGTAGATCGTGTACGGGACGGAGTAGTTCCAGTTCTGGTCGTAATACGGGCCGGGGTTGGAGTAAGTGGGCCAGACGTTGGCCATGTTGGGGATCAAGTCGTGTTGCAACGGCTGAAGCAGCCGCTTGGCGACCAGGCGCCGCAAGTAGCCGGGCGTCGGCACGAACACGTCGGGCACGACCTGGCCGTTGACGACCTTCTGGATGCCTTCTTCCAAGTTGTTGAACGTCGTGATCTGGACGTCGACCCCGAACTTGTCCTCGAAGTCCGCGACCACCTTCTTGTAGATGTAGTCCGCCCAGTTGTAGAGGACGAGCGGGCCCGACTCGATCGGCGTGTCCGCGGCGATCGGGTCCTGCGTGAGGGGAAGCGTGACCGGCGCGTCCAGCGTGGCGATCGGGATGTTGTCGAGCGGGTCGCCGCCGCCGCCGGATGTGGTTGTGCCCGGCTTGGAGCACGCGGCGAGGATCGCCGCGAGGCTCGGCATCGCGATCGCCGCGCCTCCGGCTCGCGTCAGGAACTGACGCCGGGAGATGTCCTTCGGATGCCGCATCTTCCCCTCCTGTTCATCGTCGGGGGCCGGCGGGTGGCCGTCCACCCACGGCGCCGATGGCGCTGAGTACCATAGGTCGACCGCACTATGCAAGGCGCCCGAGGCATCCCTCTTTCTGCCTAGCCCGGGCCGTGCGGGCGGAAGCGCTCTCTCCACCTTGTAGTACGCACCTTTCGTTGCCCCGGTTCTGCCCTCGCGATGCGCGGCGCCGGCCGTTGCTAGCATCCCGGCCTCGCCCGAACAGGCGATCCACCCAGGGAAGAGGGGTACTCGTGAGCGACGCTGCCGAACCGGTTGTGCTGGTCGAGGACATCGGTCCGATCCGGCGGCTGACGATGAACCGGCCGGGCGCCCTGAACGCCCTGAACCACGATCTGATCTCGGGCATCTCCGACGCCATCCGAGCAGCGGGCGCCGATGACGCGGTGTCCGTCGTGATCCTGCGGGGGGCCGGCCGGGCCTTCTGCTCCGGCTATGACCTCAACGAGGACGCCGACGAGGGCGAGCTCGACGCCCGTGCCTGGCACGCGAGCCTCGCGGGCGGTGTCCAANGCATGCTCGAGATCCTCGATTGCCCCAAGCCCGTGATCTCGTCGGTCCAGTCCTACTGCCTGGCCGGCGGGACGGATCTGATGCTCGCCTGCGACCTGGCCGTCGTCTCGGACGACGCGAAGTTCGGCTACGTCGACATCCGGTTCGGGTCGGGNGTGGTCTCGATGTTCCTCCCCTGGGTGGTCGGGGTGCGCAAGGCCAAGGAGCTGCTGTTCACCGGTGAGGACCGGGTGTCGGCCGACGAGGCTTTGCGGATCGGCCTCGTGAACCGGGTGGTGCCCCGTGACGAGCTTGATGACGCGACGCTCGCGCTCGCGGAGGAGATCGCGAAGAACGAGCCGTTCGTCGTGCAGATGACGAAGCGTGCGGTGAACCGCGCGTGGGACGTCGCGGGGTTCCGCGCGGCGCTCGCCGCGAACACCGAGCTCGACGTCATCATCGAGACGACGAACCTGCCGACGCGCGACGAGTTCCGGCGCATCACCGCGGAAGACGGCCTGAAGGCCGCGATCGCGTGGCGAGACGCGAAGTTCCGCGGTGAGGGCTAACCGCGTGCGGTGGGATCTGCGCCCGCTCCTTGCGCCGACGTCGATCGCGATCGTCGGCGCGTCGGAGTCGCCCGACTCGTGGGCGCCCGAGATCGAGCGGTCGCTCAGGCACGTGGGCTACGCGGGCCAGCTGTACCCGATCAACCCGAAGTACGACATGGTGTGGGGTCGGCCGTGCCTGTCGTCGATCGGCGAGCTGCCGCGCGGCGTCGACCTCGTCGTGTTCGTCGTGCCGGCTCGCGTCGTCGTCCGGATGATCGACGATTGCGGCGGCCGCGGGGTCCGCGGGATCATGGTCGTGTCCAGCGGGTTCGCCGAGGCCGGCGAGGAAGGCCGCGCGCTGCAGGCGGAGCTGCGCGAGGCGGCGCTCCGGACCAAGATCCCGGTGCTCGGCCCGAACGTCGAGGGATTCGTCAACTATGTTGACCAAGTTGCACCGTACGGTACGACGCCCCCGGCCGACCCGGTCAAGGGCGGGATCAGCGTCCTGTCGCAGTCGGGAACGGTCGCGTGGACGATGAACCAGATCGCGTCGGATCGCGCCGTGGGTCTGCGGATCATCCTGGGTGTCGGCAACGAGGCGGTCCTTGGCCTCGGCGACCTGTTCACGTGGGCGGCCGGCGACGCCAAGACGAAGGTCGTCACGAGCTACGTCGAGACGATGCGCGACGTCGAGGGGATCGGGCGCGGCCTCGACGCGTTGCTCGCCGCGCGGAAGCCCGTCGTGATCTGCGCGCCGGAGGGTCGCTCCGAGGCGGCGCTCCGATCGATCATCGCGCACACCGGCGCGCTGGCGGGCAACACCGGACTCCGCGACGCGTGGCTCCGTGGCCACGGCGTCGTCCTCGTCGAGGACCCGGTCACGATGTTCGAGACCGCGTTGTTGCTGTCGCATGTCAAGAAGCTGCGCACCGACGGCGTGGCTGCGGCCCTGCAGTCCGGCGGGGCGTGCACCCTGTTCGCCGAGGCGGCGGGCTCGGCCGACCTGCCGCTCCCGGAGTTCACCGCGCCGACCAGGAAGGCGTTGCGGAAAGCATTGCCATCCTTTGCATCGCAGAACAATCCGCTCGACGTCACCGGGCAAGCGGCGGTCGAGACCGACATGTTCGTCGACGCGCTGGCGGCTCTGGCCAAGGACCCCGGCGTCGGGCTCGTTGCGTTCGACGCGTTCCCTCCGCGTCTGGAAGGCGAAACGCCCTGGGCCGACCCGGTGTTGACCAAGGCGATCGAGCTGCAACGGTCGACCGGCGTCGCCTTCGTCTCCTTGTGCATGAGTCCGCTCGCCTATACCGACGAAGCCAAGGCCTTCACCAAGAAGTGGAAGCAGCTGCCGTTCCTCCAGGGGCACCGCGCGTCCGCGAACGCGATCGCGGCGGTGCTCGAGTACCAACACGTGCGGACGCGCGCCGTACCGATGCTGCCGCCGCACGAGAACCGTGGCAAGGCGCTGCGGGTGTTGCGCGGGGCATCGGGGCCGGTGGACGAAGCCACCGCCGCGGCGGTGCTCGAGCTCTACGGCGTTCGCCGTCCGAAGGAAGCGGTGGTGGCGACGCCGCAGAAGGCTGCCGCGGCAGCAGCGAAGATCCGGTCTGCCGTCGCTGTGAAGGCGCTGGCGCCGGAGCTGCCGCACAAGGCCAAGCTGGGCGGAGTGCGGCTCGGGCTGCGCGGTGCTGCAGAGGTCGAGGTGGCCGCCGCCGAGGTGCTCGCGGCGGCGAAGCGCGCCGGCGCGAAGGCCTCCAAGGTGCTCGTGCAAGAGATGGTGCGCGGGCATGAGGTGCTGGTCGGCGCGATCGTCGACGACCAGTTCGGCGCGACCATCACGATCCGTCCCGGTGGGGCGCTCGCCGAGGCGGGCGCCGCGACATTCGTCGCGGCGCCACTGACCACGGCACAGGCTCGGGCCTACGTGGAGACGCAAGCGGAGCGCTGCGGTTTGGACGCCGCCGGGCACGACCTCGGCGCGCTCGCGAAAGCGGTCGCGTCGATCGCGCGCGCCGCGCACGACCTGCGCGATCGAGTGGCTTCGCTCGAGGCGAACCCGTTGCTGGTCGGCGCGCGCGGTGCGGTTGCGGTGGACGCGCTCGCCGAAGCGAAGCCGCCCGCGTGATCTACGGGCTCCTCGCCGCGATCGGCTGGGGCACGACCGACTTCCTCGCGGCGGTGTCGGGCCGGCGGCTGGGCTCCTTGCCGGCGCTCGCCGTGAGCCAGCTGGTCGGGATCGTGCTGGCGACCGCGCTGTTCCTCGTGAACGGCAACGGGGTGGCGTCGCTGCATGGCCTCGTCTGGTTTCTGGTCGCCAACGGGCTGATCGCGATGGTCGCGTACTCGCTGCATTACCGCGCGCTCGAGCTCGGGCCGGTCGCGGTCGTGTCGCCCGTCGGCGCGGGGTACGCGGTGGTCGGGTTCGCGCTCGCCGTGCTCCTGCTTCCGAACGAGACCCCCGGCCCGGTTGCGATCCTCGGCGGCATCGTGACGATCGGGGGGGTGTTCCTCGTATCGGCCAACCTGCCCGCGTTGCGCGCGGGCCTGCACGAGCGGCCACCGGGGTTGTGGTGGGCGGTCGGATCGGCGGTCGGCTTCGGGGTCGCCGGGTTCATCCTGGGCGTGATCGCGAAGGACTCGAACGACTGGATCGCTACGTTGTTCACGACCCGGATCGTGCTCGTGCTCGCGTACATCCCGTTGCTCGTCGCGCGGCGCCGAACGTTCCACAAGGTGGCGGGCGCGACCACGGTCGCATACGTTGCCGCGGCGGCCGCCGGCGCGTTCGACCTGATGGGTGTGGCGAGCTACTCGGCGGGCGCGACCCGCGGGTACCTGTCTGTGGTGCTTGCCGCTAGCGCGATCTTCCCGGCGATCGCCGTCGCGCTGTCGGTCGTGTTCCTGAAGGAGCGTCTCGTGCTCAATCAGTACCTCGGGATCGCCGTCGTGATCGGCGGTCTGTTGTTGCTGGCTCTGGCTCCCTAGTTGGCGGGGACTACCCGATACCGGGTGACCTGGCCATATCTCTCAAGCCTGTCTGTGGGCCAGCCGATATGCGGTCGATGGCACTTCGCGACGCGATCTCCGACGCTGCCCCGATGCCTGCCACCGATCAGCTGCCACAGCTGCCGGAGAAGGCCGAGCGCCGCCGTGCGAACGACGGCTGGCTCGACCGGTGGATGGCAACGGTGTCTGACCTCACACGCCTCACCACCACGCACCCGATGATGGACGCGGTTATCGACGAGCAGGTCGGCCGTCGGATCCGGATCGGCGATCACTGGCTGTCGGACTTTGCGTCGTGCAACTACCTCGGCCTTGACTTCGACCCCGAGGTGATCGAGGCGGTGCCCGAGTACATCGCGCGCTGGGGCACGCATCCTTCATGGTCGCGGCTGCTTGGGAGCCCGAGGCCGTACATCGAGATCGAGGAGCAGATGACGGAGCTCCTCGGCGCCGAGGACGTCCTGCTCCTCGCGACCATCACCCACATCCACATGTCGGTGATCCCGGTCCTTGCCGGCGAGGGCACGATCTTCCTGGACGCGCGGGCGCACAAGACGATCTTCGACGGCGCGATGCTCGCCGCCGGACGCGGGGCCACCGTGGTGCGGTTCCGCCACGACGACGACCAACACCTGGAGGAGCTGCTCCGCCAGCACGGGGGCTCGCCGCGGATCATCGCGATGGACGGCGTGAACTCGATGACCGGCAACGCGCCGGACGTCGCTCGGTTCCAGCGGCTCGCCGCGGAATACGACGCGCTCCTCTATATCGACGATGCGCACGGCTTCGGTGTGATCGGGGAGCGCTCGCCCGACGAGCTCTGCGACTACGGGCGGCTGGGCAACAGCATCATGCGGCACCTCGACGTGTCCTACGACAACACCGTGCTCGTCGGCGGGTTCTCCAAGGCGTACTCCTCGCTCCTCGCGTTCCTGGCGCTGCCGACAAAGCTCAAAGAGGCGCTGAAGGTGCTCGCACCCCCCTACCTGTTCTCCGGGCCGTCGCCGGTCGCGTCGCTCGCGACCACGCTCGCCGGTCTCGAGGTCAACCGGACCCGCGGCGACCTCTACCGCCGCGACCTGTGGACGATGACGCATCGGGTCCTCGATGCGCTGGACGAGCTCGAGATCTCGACGCCCAACACCTCCGGGTATCCGATCATCGAGATCCCGCTCGCGGACCACGACGAGATCGATGAGGTCGGACGGTTCCTGTTCGACCACGGGATCTACGTGACGATGGCCGCGTACCCGCTCGTCCCGAAGGACGAGGTGGGGTTCCGCGTCCAGATCACCGCTGCGAACACCGACGAGGAGATCGAGCACCTGATCGATGTCCTCACCCAGGTCCGTGAGCGGTTCCAGCTCCGGGCCAGGCACCTGGCGCACTAGCCGTATCGCTCGGGAGGCGTTCCACAGGAAGGAGAACCGTCCGCCTCAAGACTTGCTCCAGCGCGGACCGGAACGTGCCGATGGGTCATGACGTGAAGGCTCGACTCTGGATCTTGTACGTCGTCGGCGCGCTGGCCACGGTCGGTGGCTACTACGCGTCGGGTCAGACGGTGTGGATCTTCCATCTGATCGGCCTGTCCGCGGCGATCGGGATCATCGCCGGCGTCGTGATCCACAAGCCCGAGCACAAGCTTCCGTGGATCTTGTTCGCGGTCGGCCAGATCCTCTTCGTGACGGGGGACGTCCTCTCGTACAACTACGAGAAGTTCTTCGGCACCGAGCTGCCCTACCCGGCGATCTCCGACGCCTTCTACCTCGCGGTCTACCCCTGCCTGGTCGCCGGCGTGTTGTTGATCGTCCGCCGGCGGACCGCCGGCCGTGATCGCGGCGGTCTGATCGACGCCGCGATGGTCGCCATCGGGATCGGCGTCATCTCTTGGGTGTTCCTGATCGCGCCGTACGTGCACGCCGACGAGATGACGTGGCTGGAGAAGGCCACCGCGATGGGTTACCCGGTGATGGACCTGTTGCTGATGGCCGTGACGGCGCGGTTGATCGCCGGCGGCGGTCGCAAGCCCCTCAGCTTCTACCTGCTCGGGGCCGGCGTCGCCGCGTTGTTCGTGACCGACGCGATCTACGGCTGGAAGCTGCTGAATGAGGGGTACACGCCCGGGAGTGGTCCGCTCGAGGCGGGCTGGGCACTCTTCTACATCTTGCTGGGCGCCGCAGCGCTTCACCCGTCGATGCGCACGGTGTCGGATCGACAGCCCGACGTCGACACGCGCGTCAGCATGGCGCGGCTCGCGTTCCTCGGCGGCGCGTGCTTGCTCGCGCCCGCGACGCAGGCGTTGGCCGATTGGCGAGGCCAGGAAGTTGACCTCACCGTCGTGCTGTGGGGAACGATCGTGCTCTTCGTCCTCGCGGTCGTTCGGATGGGCGGCCTCGTCCGACAGCAGGAGCAGTCGGCGCTGCGCGAGCGCGCGCTGCGCGAGGCTGGTTCGGCCTTAGTCACAGCGACGAGCCGCGAGCAGATCTTCGACGCGACGATCCAGGCCGCGCGAACGGCAGCCGGCGAGCGATCCGTCCTTCGACTGCTCACGCGCGACGGGGACGAGATGACCGTGGCGGCCGCCGCCGGTGGCGCCGACGTGGTCGGGTTCTCCCATCCGATCGACGAGCTGCAGGATTGGAAGCGGACCCGGCTGGATGCCGGCGAGTCGTATCAGCTGGCGAGCGCCGACGCCGTCCACCGCGCCGCGCTGGACCTGCCGGAAACGGACGGGACCGTTCTGGTCGTTCCGCTGCTCGTCCGCGATGAGCTGCACGCGTTGATGCTCGTGGCCGTTCCCGGTCCGATAGGCGCCGCGATCACACAGACGATCGAGGCCTTGACCGCGCAGGCCGCCTTGGCGCTGGACAGCGCGATGCTGACCGAGGAGCTGTTGTTGAAGCAGAGCGAGGCGCGGTTCGCGTCGCTCGTTCGCAACGCGAGCGACATCGTCACCGTGGTCGAGATCGACTCGACGATCTCGTACGCGAGCCCGTCGTCGCAGCGGACGCTCGGGTACGGGACCGAGCAGCTCGAGGGCACCCGGTTCATCGAACTCGTCCACGACGAGGACAAGACCCGCGCGCTGTCGTTCGTGACCTCGAACACCGAAGGCGATGACGTGACCGCGACGCTCGAGTTCCGGATCAAGCGCGCCGACGGCAGCTTCATCTTCGCCGAGACCCAGCGGACGAACCTGCTGCACGACCCCAACGTGCACGGGATCGTGCTGACCACCCGCGACGTGAGCGAGCGACGCGAGTTCGAGGAGCAGCTTTCGCACCAGGCGTTCCACGACTCGCTGACCGGCCTCGCGAACCGGGTGCTGTTCCGCGACCGCGTGACCCACGCACTCGAGCGCCAGGTCCGCGACGAGCGGCCCGTCTCGGTGCTGTTCATGGACCTCGACGACTTCAAGACGGTCAACGATTCGCTCGGCCACGCCGCGGGTGATGTCCTGCTCGGCGAGGTCGGCGAACGGATCCGCGAGATCCTGCGCGCGCCCGACACCGCCGCGCGGCTGGGTGGCGACGAGTTCGCGGTGCTGCTCGAGGACGGCGGCGACGGCATCGGTGCCGCCGACGTTGCGGAGCGCCTGATCCAGTCGCTGGACGCGCCCTTCCACCTCGAGAACAAGGAGGTGTTCGTCCGGGCGAGTATCGGGATCGCCGTCGCGGAGCCCGGCGACCACGAGATCGACGACGTCGAGGCGCTGATGCGCAACGCCGACGTCGCGATGTACATGGCCAAGGAGCGGGGCAAGAACCGCTACCAGATGTTCGAGCCCGAGATGCACGAGACGGCGCTGCGCCGGCTCGAGCTGAAGGCCGACCTGCAGCGTGCGCTCGAGCACGGCGAGTTCATCCTCAACTACCAGCCGGTGATCGAGCTCGACTCCGGCAAGATCTCCGGCGTCGAGGCGTTGATCCGATGGATCCATCCGCAGCGCGGGCTCGTGCCGCCGCTGGACTTCATCCCGCTTGCCGAGGAGACAGGCTTGATCGTGCCGATCGGCCGGTGGGTGATGCGCGAGGCGTGCACCTACGCGGCGGGATTGCACGAGCGGTTCCCGAGCGACCGCCCGTTGCACATGGCGGTGAACCTATCGGCCAAGCAGCTCGCGCGCGCGGACATCGTCGACGAGATCCGCGGCATCATGAGCGAGACGGGCATCGACCCCAACTCGCTCATCCTCGAGATCACCGAGTCCGTGATGATGGCCGACATGGAGCTGTCGATCGCGCGGCTCACCGAGCTCAAGGCGCTCGGTGTCCAGATCGCGATCGACGACTTCGGGACCGGCTACTCGTCGCTGAACTACGTGCGGCGGTTCCCCGTCGACATCCTCAAGGTCGACAAGTCGTTCATCGACGGCGTGTCCGAGGGCGGGGAATCTTCGGCGTTGACCGCGGCCGTGATCGAGCTCGCGGGGATCCTCAACCTGAAGCCGGTGGCCGAGGGCATCGAGCGCGTCGACCAGCTGGAGCGCCTGCTGGAGCTGCACTGCGCGCTCGGCCAGGGCTACTACTTCGCGAAGCCGCTCGAGAGCGCCAACCTCGAGGAGATGCTCGCCGAGCGTCGCTCGATGGAGGCTGAAGCGGGCCTCCGCCCGAACGTCTGATCAGTTCGCCGCGGCGCCGTGCCGGTAGAACGGCTCGGGGTCCGGCTCGAGCGGCGTGTTCCCGAGGATCAAGTCTGCGGCCTTCTCGGCGGTCATCATCACCGGCGCGTAGATGTTCCCGTTCGTGACGTAGGGAAAGACGCTCGCGTCGACCACTCGAAGGCCCTCGACGCCGTGGACGCCCATCGTGAGCGGATCGAGCACCGCCATCTCGTCCACGCCCATCTTCGCGGTGCACGACGGGTGCAGCGCGGTCTCGCCGTCGCGCTTGACCCAGTCGAGGATCTCGTCGTCCGTCGAGACGCTCGATCCCGGTGAGATCTCGCCGCCGTTGAACGGTGCCATGGCCGGCTGGTTGAGGATGTCGCGCGCAACGTGGACGCCCTCGATCCACTCGCGACGGTCCTGCTCCGTCGATAGATAGTTGAACGTCATCGCCGGGTGGACGCGCGGGTCGGCGCTCTTCAACTGGATCGTGCCGCGCGCATCGGAGTACATGGGGCCGATGTGGACCTGGTAGCCGTGGTCGCCGGCCGGCGCCGAGCCGTCGTACCGGATCGCGATCGGCAGGAAGTGGAACATCAGGTTGGGGTACGCGACGTCGTCGTTGCTCCGCGCGAACCCGCCGCCTTCGAAGTGGTTGGTCGCGCCGGGCCCCTTCTTGAACAAGAGCCATTGCGCGCCGACGAAGGGGCGGCGCCACATCTTCATGTACGGCGCGACCGAGACGGGCTGCGTGCACGCGTACTGCACGTACACCTCGAGGTGGTCCTGCAGGTTCTCGCCGACGCCTGGGAGGTCGGCGACCACGTCGATCCCATGCTCCTTCAGGTGACGTTCCGGTCCGATGCCCGAAAGCATCAGCGTCTGCGGCGAGTTGATCGCGCCGCCGCTGAGGACGACCTCGCCCGCGCGGACGCGCTTCGGCGCCCCCTTGCCGCCGATCGTGTACTCGACGCCGACGGCACGCGTGCCGTCGAACAGGATCTTGGTGACGAAGGCGCGTGTGCGCACGTCGAGGTTGGGGCGGTGCATCACCGGGTGCAGGTACGCGCGTGCGGCCGACAAGCGCTTGCCGTCGTGGACATTGCGGTCGAACGGCGCGAATCCCTCCTGGCGGAAGCCGTTGACGTCGTCGGTGAGGTGATAGCCGGCTTGCTGGCACGCCTCGAAGAACGCGCCGAACAACGGGTTGGTCGCGGGACCACGCTCGAGCACGAGCGGGCCGGAGTGGCCGCGCCACGGGTCGTCGCGGTCGGCCGCCAGGCACGTTTCCATCCGCTTGAAGTAGGGGAGGCAGTGCGCGTAGTCCCATGTCTCCATGCCGGCGTCGGCTCCCCAGCGCTCGTAGTCGAGCGGGTTGCCGCGCTGGAAGATCATCCCGTTGATGCTCGAGGAGCCGCCGAGCACCTTGCCGCGCGCGTGGTAGATCCGCCGCCCGTTCATGAAGGGCTCGGGCTCCGACTCGTACTTCCAGTCGTAGAGACGGTTTCCGATCGGGAACGCAAGCGCGGCCGGCATCTGGATGAAGAAGTCCCACGGATAGTCGGAGCGGCCGGCTTCGAGGACGAGGACGCGGTTGCTCTTGTCTGAGGAGAGGCGGTTGCCGAGGCAGCTGCCGGCCGACCCGCCGCCGATGATCACGAAGTCGAACGTTTCGGTCATGCTCGCCCCCTCGTCCGCTTCCGCGAGTCTGCCACGACCGTGGCGCGCTCTGCGCGCCGGGCGTTGTCCAGGCGGCAACTGCCGTGTTGCGGAGTTCGCGCCTGTGGCCCACCATCCACCGGTCGGCTCGAGGTGAGGGGGTCACGTGAGCGACGACGCACAGGCCACGGTGTCGTGCCGCAACGTCTGGAAGATCTACGGCCCCAACGCCGACAAGATCATCGGCACCCCGACGGCCGATCTGCCCCGCGCCGAGCTACTCGAGACGACCGGCTGCGTGGCGGCCGTGCGTGACGTGTCGTTCGATGTCGCGCAGGGCGAGGTCTTCGTCGTGATGGGCCTGTCCGGTTCGGGCAAGTCGACGCTCGTGCGGATGCTCAACCGGATCCATGACCCGACGGCGGGCGAGGTCGTGCTCGACGGCGACGACATCATGAAGCTTGACGAGGACCGGTTGCGTGAGGTGCGACGCACCAAGATCTCGATGGTGTTCCAACACTTCGGGCTGTTGCCGCACCGGAGGATCGTCGACAACGTCGCGTTCGGACTCGAGATCCGCGGCGTCGAGAAGGACGCGCGCGAAGCGAAGGCCAACGAGGTGCTCGAGACCGTCGGGCTCGGCGGGTGGGGCAACTCGTACCCGGACGAGCTGTCGGGCGGGATGCAGCAGCGTGTCGGTTTGGCGCGCGCGCTCGCGACCGACCCCGAGATCATGCTGTTCGACGAGCCGTTCTCGGCGCTGGACCCGCTGATCCGCCGTGACATGCAGGACGAGGTCATCCGCCTCCAGCGCGACGTCCGCAAGACGATGATCTTCATCACCCACGACCTGGCCGAGGCGCTCAAGCTCGGCGATCGGATCGCGATCATGAAGGACGGCAAGTTCGTCCAGGTCGGGACGCCGGAAGAGGTCGTCGCGCATCCGGCGGACGACTACGTGGCCGACTTCACGCGCGACGTGCCGCGCGCCCACGTGCTGACGGTCCGTTCCATCATGCGCCGTACGAACGGCGACGGCGAGTACGCGGGCGACGTCGCGGCGTCGACGATCGTGCAGGACCTGCTTGCGAAGGTCGCCGAGGAGCACCGGCCGTTCCGGGTCGTCGACGACGGGCAGCAGGTCGGCGTGGTGGATCGGACCGCCGTTCTTGCCGCGATGATCGAGGATCGCTGATGGCGGTCGTTCGCGACGAGCGATCGCTCCTCGAGGTCCAGGCCGCAGCCGGAACGATCCACCAAGCGGAGCACCCGTGGCGAGGGCGCCTGCTGTGGGCCGCCGCGATCGTGGTCGCCGTCGCGATCGGGCTGGTGGCGTTCCCCAGCGGGTTCCCGAGCGGGCTCACCATCGACGTCGCCACGCCACTGAACAACGCGAACAACTGGGTGATCGCGCACCAGTTGACCAACCCCGTGTTCGTGCACGTTCTCAACCCCACGAAGAACGGGATCAACGCGGCCTCCGACCAGCTCGTCAAGGGGATGGCCCGCCTTACGTGGCTGGGCATGTTGACGTTGGTCGTCGCCGTCGCCGGCTACTTCGCGGGCTGGCGAAAGGCGGTGCTGGCAGGGGTCGGCTTCCTCGCGATCGGGGTCTTGGGCTACTGGTCTGAGAACCTCGAGATGCTGACGTTGGTCCTTCTGTCGGTGTTGGTCGCGTTGGCGATCGGGATCCCCGTCGGGATCCTCTCCGCGCGGCACCGGCGCCTGGAGCAGGTGCTCCGGCCCGTGCTCGACGCGATGCAGACGGTGCCGGCGTTCTCGTACTTGATCATCGTGGTGCTGCTGTTCAGCATCGGGATGACGAGCGGCCTGATCGCGACGGTCATCTTCGCGTTGCCGCCAGCGATCCGGCTCACGAGCCTCGGCATCAGGCAGGTGCCGGCGGACGCGGTCGAGGCAGGCCTTGCGTTCGGTGTGACGAAGCGCCAACTCCTGCGCAAGGTGCAGCTCCCGTTGGCCAAGCCCGCGATCATGGTTGGCGTCAACCAGACGATCATGATGGCCCTCGGCATCGTCGTGATCGCGGCGACGATCGGTGTCCCGGGCCTGGGCGCGGAGGTGCTTGAGGCGCTCCAGCGCCTCCAAGTCGGCAGGGCCCTCGCCGCGGGACTCGCGATCGTCGCGGTCGCGATCGTGCTCGACCGCGTCACCTTCGGCTGGAGCGAGGCCCAGCGCTCCCGCCGCGGTTCTCACAGCGTCCACATCTTCGGGTGGACGGTCTCGCGCCGTGTGCTCGCGATCGCCCTCGGTGTCACCGTGATCGGCGCGGTCTTCGTGGGGCGGCAGGTGCTCCGACAGCAGGACTTCCCGGATCAGTGGGTCGTCTCGATCGCACAGCCGGTCGACCACGTGGAGGAGTCGATCACCCGGTCGATCGGCACGTACACGCGGTCGATCTCGGACGGCGCGACGCGATGGGGTCTCGTCCCGTTGCGAGATCTATTGCAGGACCTGCCGTGGTGGATGGTCTGTTTCGGCGCTGCGGTGGGGGCGTACGCCGCCGCCCGGCGGATCCCGCTTGCGATCGCCTCGTTCGTGCTGATCGCCGCGATCGGGGTGATGGGCCAATGGGCGAACGCGATGGACACGCTGAGTCAGGTGATCATCGGCGTGATCTTCAGCGTCGCGATCGGCATCCCGCTGGGGATCTGGGCCGCACGCAGCGATCGGGTGCAACGGATCATGAAGCCGATCCTCGACGCGATGCAGACGCTGCCGCAGTTCGTCTATCTGGTGCCGGTGATCGCGTTGTTCCACGTCGGTCGCATCCCGGGGATCATCGCGGCGCTGATCTACGCGCTGCCGCCGTGCATCCGGCTCACGGATCTGGGGATCCGGCAGGTACCCCACGATCGGGTGGAAGCGGCGGTCGCGTTCGGCGCGACGAAGAACCAACTGTTACGAAAAGTGCAGCTCCCGTTGGCGAAGCCCTCGATCATGCTCGGCGTGAACCAGACCATCATGATGGTGCTGTCCGTGGTGATCATCGCCGGCCTCGTGGGCGGCGAGGGGCTCGGTTATCAGGTGATCAACGGGCTGTCGCACGACTTCGGCACCGGCCTCGTCGCGGGCATCTGCATCCTGCTGCTCGCCATCGTGATCGACCGGATCACGCAGGCCATGGGCCAGCCCGCGGGACGCGCAACGAAGACCGCGCACGGGGTCGGTTGGTTCTTCGGACCATCCCGAACCCGCCGCGTGGCCGTAGAGATAGGCGGAGAAGAGATTCCGGGGGAGATCCCGGCCGGAAAGGGGGAGGCATGAGGTTCGGCAAGCGGGCGTTCCTATGGAGCGCTCTCGCATCGCTGGCGCTTGTTGCCGCGGCCTGTAGCGACGTTTCGAGCAGTTCGGCAGGAGGGGGCAGCTCCGTCCCGGACAACTCCGCGACGACCATCAACTTCTCGATCAGCCCATGGGACGGCTCGGCGGCCAACGTCGCCGTCGCCGAGTACCTGTTGGAGAACAAGCTCGGCTACTCGGTGGGCGACAAGGACATCGACGAGTACGCGCAGTTCAAGGCGCTGGCCAACGGCGACCTCGATGCGACGCTCGAGGTGTGGCCGTCCGGTCACGCCGCCGACTACAAGAAGTACATCGCGTCGGACAACGGCGTGGTCGACGGTGGCCCGCTCGGGATCACGGGACGGATCGGGTGGTACATCCCGACGTACATGCTGCAGGACCACCCCGAGCTCGCGACCTGGGAAGGCCTGAAGCAGGACGCGACGCTCTTCAAGACGGCCGACTCGGGCGATGCGGGGCAGATCCTCGATGGTGCGCCCAGCTACGTGACGTACGACCAGACGATCGCCGACAACCTCGGCCTGAACCTGAAGGTGGCGTACGCGGGATCCGAGGCCGCTGAGCTCACCGAGCTCGACACGGCCTACCAGGACCAGAAGCCCATCCTGATGTACTTCTGGACGCCTCACTGGGCGCACGCGAAGTACGACCTGACGCAGATCAAGCTGCCCGAGGTCTCCGACCAGTGCAAGCAGATCTACTCGACCGGCGACAACGCCGACCAGTACAACTGCGACTATCCGCCGGACACGCTGTACAAGGCGTTCAACGACCAGCTGTCGACGAAGGCACCTGCGGCGTTCGCGCTCCTTTCGGCGATGCAGTGGGACGACCAGGCGCAGGACGGCGTCGGCGCCGACATCCACGACGGCATGGACCCGCAGGACGCGGCGAAGAAGTGGGTCGACGCGAACCCGTCGGTGTGGCAGCCGTGGGTCGACGCCGGTATGGCGGCTCAGAACGGGAGCCCGGTGGCCAACGCGTCACCGTCGCCGGCCGCGTAGCGGACGGCGTCGTTCACTGACCCTTCGCGAGGGGGCGGGCCGAAGGCCCGCCCCCTCG
>C688J18823_10001177_pt1 | contig 16056 bp, 13 predicted proteins | sample HopSoiMetagenom1_FD_18823 | JGI IMG/M metagenome (IMG submission 18823) | reverse complement strand
ATCTTTATATGTATAAAACGTGCCGTTGATAAAAAACGCGTTTCGGGAGGAATGCTTTGTGATTGTTTGTTGAAGACGTAGAAACAATTCCATATTGATTTTTTACGATTTATAGAGTAGCTAATTTCGGTTGTTCTATGCACAAATATATGCAAATTAAGATTTAATTCCTTGAGGATTATACGTCCATTTCTTTTACCACTTTGGTAACACTTTCAATCACTTGATCGATTTCTTCCATGGTCGTGTATTTGCCTAAACTAAAACGGATGGAACTATAAGACTCTGAATCACTTAAGCCCATTGCTTTCAATACATGTGAGGGTTGCGCGATGGCTGATGTGCAGGCAGAGCCCATGGATACAGCGATCGTTGGAATTTTATTGATAAGTGATTCGGATCGAATTTTTAAAAAAGCAATATTGGTGGTATTGAACAGGCGATTTTTTGTGCTGCCATTAATATATACATCTTCCAAGTCGCAGAGGTGTTGTTCCAGTTTGGTGCGCAGTCGTGAAATTCGTGCAGCATCATCCCACATTTCCAATTTAGCAATTTCACATGCTTTCCCCAATCCTACAATACCTGTTACATTCAATGTTCCGGATCGAAGTCCTCGTTCATGCCCTCCTCCATCCATCATCGGGAATATACTTACACGGGGATCTTTTCTTCTTACATAGAGTGCGCCTACTCCTTTTGGACCATAAAACTTGTGTGCACTCAAACACATTAAATCAATGTGTTCAGTCATTACATCTATATTTATTTTTCCAACAGCTTGTGTTGCATCCACCATAAAAATGCTGTTGTTCGCGTGAACACTTTCAGCAATGCGTTGAATGGGTTGTATAACACCTGTTTCATTGTTTGCATACATCACACAAACTAAAATGGTTTGTGGAGTTAATGCTTTACGCAACTCATCCAGATCGATTAAGCCTTCTCTGTTAACGGGTAAATAGGTGATTTTTGCACCTTTTTTTTCCAGGGCCTGGCAGGTATCCAATACGGCTTTATGCTCCGTTGCAACGGTAATGATGTGATTGCCTTTTATCTTATAATTTTCCCACACACCTTTAAGAGCCAGGTTAATCGCTTCTGTGGCGCCTGAAGTGAACACAAGCTCCTGCTCAATGCAATTGATCAGATCAGCAACCTGTTTGCGAGCGGTATTGACTGCATCCTCCGCTATCCAGCCAAATGCATGCGTACGACTGGATGCATTCCCGAATTTCTCTGTAAAATAAGGTAGCATCGTTTCCAAAACCCTTTTGTCTACAGGTGTTGTTGCATTATAATCTAAATAAACGGCCGTTTTCACGTCTCAAAAGTAAGAAAATTGTTCATTTCCTGGTGGGTAATAAATTTTCGAGCGCCTCTAAATCACTTTAAAGACGATAAAACTCCCTTTTATTTAGAATTATTCTTAATTTTGTGGTTAATTATGAATGAGGTCAATTCTATATCCGAACTCCGTATCGATAGTGAACAAATTCGTGCTGATTTTCCTATCCTTTCCCGCAAAATAAATGGCAAACCACTAATTTATTTTGACAGCGGGGCAACGGCTCAAAAACCACAACAAGTAATTGATGCGGTAGCGAATTATTATGCACAACAAAACGCAAATATCCATCGTGGTGTTCATACACTGAGCCAGGAAATTACCGTAGCTTACGAAAAAGCAAGGGGTACTGTTCAAAAACACTTGAATGCTGAATTTGCACACGAGATTATTTTCACAAAAGGAACAACCGAATCCATTAGTTTGGTTGCCTATTCATTCGGTAAAAAATTTATTGCTGCAGGAGATGAGATAATTGTATCCGAAATGGATCACCACTCCAATATCTTGCCGTGGCAACAGCTATGTGAAGATAAAGGTGCCCTGTTAAAAGTATTGCCAATAAATAATGCCGGAGAGTTACGTGTGGATGAACTTCAAAATTTAATTACGGGTAAAACAAAATTAATTGCGATCACACATGTTTCCAATACACTGGGAACAATCAATCCGGTGAAAGAAATTGTTCAACTAGCACATTCCAAAAATGTTGCTGTACTTGTAGATGGTGCACAAGCAGTGCCTCACATGAATGTTGATGTAAGAGAATTAGATGCAGACTTCTATTGCTTTAGTGGGCATAAATTATTTGGACCAACCGGTATTGGTGTTTTGTATGGAAAAGAAAAATGGTTAAATGCAATGCCTCCTTATCAGGTAGGTGGTGGAACTATTAAAACAGTTACATTCAAAAAAACAGAATACGCAGATCTTCCTTTAAAATTTGAAGCAGGTACACCACACATGGAAGGTGTTATTGGCCTGGAAGCAGCACTTCAGTACGTAAATAAAATTGGTTTAAAAAACATTGCTGCTTTTGAACATGGCTTATTGGAGTATGCAACTACTGAATTAAAAAAGATAAACGGCGTAAAAATTATTGGTAATGCAAAAGAAAAAGCCAGTGTTATTTCTTTCGTTGTAGAGGGATTACATGCGTTGGATGTGGGGACTATTTTAGATCAACTGGGAATTGCGGTTCGCACCGGGCACCATTGTACACAGCCTTTAATGGCGCATTACTGTATTCAGGGAACCATACGTGTATCACTTGCATTTTATAATACTGCTCAAGAAATTGATGAGCTAATTAAAGGTTTAAAACGTGCCATTGAGATGTTGCGTTAACAAAATTAAAAATGAGCATAGCTGAAACGGAACAGGAAATTTTTGAAGAATTTGAAATTTTTGAAGACTGGATGCAAAAGTATGAGCATTTGATTGACCTAGGAAAATCACTGCCCATGATTGAAGAAAAGCACCGAACAGATGACAAACTTATTAAAGGTTGTCAGAGCAGAGTGTGGATGCATTCAGAATTAAAAGATGGAAAAATAATATACACAGCAGATAGTGATGCCATCATCACAAAAGGCATGGTTGCCTTAATGATACGGGTGTTATCAGGGCATACACCCGATGAAATTATTACTGCTGAATTGGGATTTGTAGAAAAAATAGGATTGATAAAACACCTTTCTCCTACAAGGAGCAATGGATTAGTAAGTATGATTAAACAAATGAAATTAGATGCGCTTGCCTATAAACAAACTCAACGCTAATCATTTTAAACATTTATAGAACGAAGCAATGCCTGCAATAATAAATACACATAACACGGAGTTGACACAACGTGTGATTGATACGATTAAAACATGTTATGATCCGGAAATCCCTGTTGATATTTGGGAGTTGGGCTTGATCTACGAAATAAACCTGGACGAAGAAAACAATTTAAAAGTGGTGATGACCCTTACTTCACCAAGTTGCCCGGTTGCGGAAACACTACCTCCTGAAGTAGAAGATAAGCTACGCGAGGTAGAAGGTGTTCGTTCTGCTAAAATAGAATTAACATTTGAACCCACCTGGGAAAAAGAAATGATGAGCGAAGTAGCACAATTAGAGTTAGGTTTTATATAAGCAATGGATGATCAACTTATCAATAAAGTAGCGCAAAGTGGTTTAGTTACCATTGATCTGGAGGAATTTTATCCTGCCGGAGAACGTGTTGTTTTTGATATTAAAGAATTTTTATTTCAAGGATTAATACTGCGTGAAAAAGATTTTCGGGAAGTAGTAAAGAATATAGATTGGAAATTTTATACCGATAAATACGTTTCTCTTATTTGTTCGGCAGATGCGATTGTTCCTACCTGGGCTTATATGCTGCTTGTTTCCAGTTTAGAGCCTTATGCAAAAAAAGTTGTATTTGGAGATTTAGAAACATTGGAAACCGTTTTATATGATGAGATCCTGTCAAAATTACCAATTGAAAATTACAGAGATTCCAGAATTGTAATTAAGGGGTGCGGAAATTTGCCTGTGCCTAAAGCTGCATATGTAGAGTTAACAAGGCTTTTAAGGCCTGTTGCAAAAAGCATTATGTATGGTGAGCCATGTTCTACGGTTCCGATATTTAAACAAGCGAAATAGTTTTATATAAAAACCGAAAATTAAGATAAAGTGTACGACCCCTCCGGGGTCGTCTTTATTTCTGTACGTTCGTTTGCTACAAAGGTGTGACCCCCTACCGGGTCATTACAGAATTTTAATATTCAAATAAAAACGTCAAAGGTTTTAAAAACCTTTGACGTTGTGTATGATCCTGAAAGGATCAAACCTCCATTCCCCGGGCTTAATAAGCCCGGACGTTTTTCCCCTCCATATAATTAATGAAAGCTCTGTTCACTACTTTATTACCACCAGCTGTTGGATAGTTTCCTGTAAAGTACCAATCTCCTTGGTTATTCGGACAAGCATTGTGCAAGCCTGCTATGGATTGGTAGATAATTTCAACCTCTGCCTGAATGCCTTCTGGTAATAATAATTCGGCTATCTTTTTGGAAATCTGCTCCGTTGTAAAAGGTTCGTAAATTTCTTTTACCACATTTTTTATTTTTTCTTTCGGAAGATCTTGTTGAGCTTTCGCCTTCTCATATAATTCATCCAATAGGTTATCTTTAAAATTATCCTTTAATAATTCAACAGCTGCTTGAAAAGCAACAAAATCACCTAGCTTAGCCATATCAATACCATAACAATCCGGATAACGGATTTGCGGAGCAGAAGATACCACTACTATTTTTTTAGGTCCTAAACGATCTAGTATTTTTAATATACTTTGCTTGAGTGTTGTACCTCTTACAATGGAATCATCCATCACCACTAAACTATCCACTCCCTGTCGGATAACACCATAGGTAGTATCATAAACGTGGGCCACCATTTCATCTCGTTGAGAATCATTGGTAATAAAGGTGCGAAGCTTTGCATCTTTGATGGCGATTTTATGGACACGGGGACCTATTGCCAAAATTTCACTCAATTCCGGATCAGCAACAAAGGCACCTAGCTTTAATATTTTATGACGCTTAATTGTATTGGCATAATGATTCAATGCTTCAATCAAGCCACCAAAAGCTACTTCAGCAGTGTTTGGTATAAAAGAGAAGACAGTATTTTCCAAATCATAATCAACCGATTTAAGAACAGCAGGACAAAGTGTATGACCTAGTTTTTGCCGTTCCTTGTATATATCCGCATCACTTCCTCTTGAAAAATAAATGCGTTCAAATGAACAAGGCGTTCTTTTACCTGGTTTAATTATTTCATATTCCGCAACTGAACCATTTTTTTTGATGATCAACGCATGACCAGGAGAAACTTCTTTTACTTTTTCAATAGGCACTTTAAATGCTGTTTGAATAACCGGGCGCTCGGATGTCACCACCACTACTTCATCATCTGCATAATAAAATGCCGGGCGAATACCATTTGGATCACGTAACACAAAAGCATCACCATGACCAAATAAACCAGCCATTGTATATCCGCCATCCCATTTTTTGCTGGCATCTTTCAATATTTTTTGAACATCCAATTCCTCCGCAATCAACTGGGATATTTTATCATTTGAATGTCCTGCTTTTTTAAATTTTTGAAATAAGCGTTCATTTTCCACATCCAAAAAATGTCCTATCTTTTCCATTACCGTTACGGTATCCGCTTTCTCTTTTGGATGTTGGCCTAATTCTACCAATTGATCAAACAATTCATCTACATTGGTAAGATTGAAATTACCTGCTACCACCAGATTACGCGTCATCCAGTTGTTTTGACGTAAAAAAGGATGGCAGTTTTCCATCGTATTTCCACCGTATGTTCCATATCGTAAATGTCCTAAGAATAGCTCACCTGTATAGGAAATATGCTTCTTGAGCCAAACCGCATCTTTTAATTTTTCAGGACTTTTTTGATGAATTTCTTCGAATTGGGAATTTATTTTTGCGAAAATTTGCTTGATTGCTGAGCTGCCTGTTGCTCTGTGTCTGTCGATATAATGTGTTCCCGGTTCTACATTAAATTTTATATTTGCGACTCCTGCTCCATCCTGTCCACGATTGTGTTGCTTTTCCATCAGTAAGTACAATTTGTTTATGCCATATAAGGCGGTACCGTACTTTTTGATGTAATAATCCAATGGTTTTAATAATCGGATTACTGCTATTCCACACTCGTGTTTTATTGCATCGCTCATAATAAATCGGGAATTAAAGACGCTGCAAATTTACGGTTTTATTCCGGTTTATTTATTGATTTAGGTTAAGAATTAATATTAACAAAGGGTTGCGGAGATAGGATAGATTGAAAATTTTGGTTATATTAATAAATCCGCAGTTTTGATGAATTTATTTTGTTTCGACAAATGCTTTTACTGCTTTCTCGGCTTCAGCAAAGGCGTGTTCTAATGTATCATTGAGAACGACTATATCAAACTGATTAGCAGTAAGTAGTTCCACTTCTGCTTTCCCAATACGACGGGCAATACTTTCCGGAGTTTCTGTTTCGCGCGATTTCAATCGCTTTTCGAGGTGTTCAATACTTGGAGGCATTACGAATACAGCTAATGCCTGATCTCCAAATTGTTTTTTTAAGTTAATTCCTCCAACCACATCCATATCAAAAATAATGTGATGGCCCTTTTTACGGATGCGTTCAATCTCTGCTTTTAAGGTTCCATAAAAATTATCTTTGTATACTTCTTCCCACTCTGCAAACTCGCCATTATTTATTTTTTGTTTGAATTCTTCTACCGAGATAAAATAGTAATCCACACCATGTGTTTCTCCAGCACGTTTAGCCCGGCTACAAGCCGATACAGAAAACTCCAGGTTTGGTATTTTTTTTAATAAATACTGCACGATGGTTGTTTTGCCTGCTCCTGATGGAGCTGAAAATATTACTAATTTACCTTGCATACTGCGTTTCGCTAAACTGCTTACAACACATTTAACAACTGTTCCTTTACTTTTTCTAACTCATCTTTCATTTGCACAACTAGTTTTTGAATAGCTGAGTCATTTGCTTTTGAACCGATCGTGTTTATTTCTCTACCTATTTCTTGCGTAATAAAACCTAATTTTCTTCCCGCTGCCGGCTCTTCCATAGTTGCTACAAAATAATCAAGATGGGTCTTTAATCGTAATTTTTCTTCTGTGATATCTAATTTTTCGATGTAATAAATCAACTCTTGTTCAAACCTGTTTTGATCAATCTTATCTTTATCAATTGCTTCTGCGAGGTTTGTTTTGATCCGTTCTTTTATATTCGTGATTCGTAATCCATCTAACGAAACAACTTCTAACAATAAGCTTCCAATGATCGCTATACGTGATTTAAATTCCTTTTCCAGTGTTCTACCCTCGTCTGAGCGAAATTTTTGAAAGGCTTCAATAGCCTGATCCGCCGCTTTTTTTATTTCTTTCCATTCGGTTTCATCCAGCTCTACAATTTCTTTCTCCGCCTTCAACACCTCTGGCATTTTTAATACGAGCGGTAATAAATTTTGCGTTTCTTTCAATTCTGCCGACAATCCTTCTAATTCTTTAAAGTAAAATTTGGCCAGCGTTTTATTAATAGCAACTGGTACCGCATCCTGCAATGCTTCCAGGTAAATGCTTACATCTACCTTTCCTCGTTCTACCTGTTTTGAAACTTCTGAACGGAGTTCCAATTCTTTTTCTTTATAAATATAAGGAATTCTAAAATTAAGGTCAAGTTGCTTACTATTCAGAGAACGAATTTCTACATTGACTTTTTTTCCGGCTACTTCGGCAATTGCTTTACCAAAGCCCGTCATTGACTTCATCATAGGATAATGTATTTAAAACAAATGTACTACTTTTCCTTTACCTTCATTCACCCCTCATTTGCTATCTTCAGGTTTTGTTTTTTGAAGACTGACCAGGTATACACCTGTAATGATCATCAGCGCTGAAATAATCTTGCGGGCATCTAGCTCATCCTTTCCAAATATTACTGCTATCAGGGTTGCAATAAATGGTTGTAAATAAATATAAATACTTACGATGGATGGACTTAATGATTTTAACGCATAGGTGTTTAATATATATGCTAAAAACGTTGTTGCAAGCACAACAAATGAAATACAAGCCCAAGCAATAGGAGGAATCGATTTCCAATCAACCAATTGCAACTCCGAATAACCAAATGGAAATACATATACAAAACCGAATATAAATACCCATTTCACGACTGTAAAGGTGTTGTATTTTTTCATCAATGGTTTTGCAAGTACTACATAACAGGCCCAGGAAAGGGAATTGATTAATACCATTACATCTCCAACAATGGTTTCTGAACCAAATGAAAACTTTTTATTGAATAGTAATAACAACAAGGCACCTGCTATTCCTAAAGCAATGCCTGCTATTTTATTGAAAGACATTCGTTCTTTCAATACAATAGCTGCAAATAAAAGAACTGCTATAGGATTTGAAATCATAATAATGGAAGCATTAATAGGTGTAGTTAAACTAAGTCCTTTTAAAAACATCAGTTGATTGATCGCCACTCCGCAGACACCCAGCAATGCTAAACGTGGAAAATCCTTCTTATCAATTTTTTCCTTTACAATAAATGTAGTAATCAGTAGAAACATCAGCAATGCACCACCAATTCGCAACAGCACAAATGCAAACGGCTGAATATACAGTGGCATCACTTCTTTCGCAATTGAATAATTTGCACCATAGATAATATTTGCAAGCAAAATGGCCAGGTGCGCTTGTATTGTTTTATTCTTCATACATCAGCTCAGCCAATTAATTCTTTTGCGTTGGCAATCGTCTTTTTAGAATTTCCTATTGTTATTTTATTACCGATCAGAATAACCGGTCGTTTCAAGAAGGTATATTCTTCCAGGATATATTTTTTATATTCTTGTTCCGTCAATTCTTTTTTATCCAAGCCAAGTGCCCTGTATTTTAAGGCCACACGACTAAATAAAGCTTCATAACTGCCAGCCTTTTTCTTCATGTCCTCTAATTGCTCTGCGGTAATTTTTTCTGTTTTTATATCTTGAAATTGAAAGCCCTTCTTTTTCAAATCCAGTTCATTCATTATTCTCGCACAAGTAGAGCAGGAACTTAGGTAATAGATTTTTTTCATGGTTTATACGCCGTGCTTTTTGAATAATTCATATTGTAATGAAGTCCTATGCTTTCTTTTCTATTTCGTGCATGCTTGATAATGATATAGGCTACATTGATCAGATTGCGTACTTCACACAGTTTTACAGACACCGTTGTTTTTAAATACAGGGCTTCATTTTCTTTATACAGTATTTCCAATCGATCAAATGCACGTTGCAAACGTAAATTTGAACGAACAATACCCACATAATTTGACATGATGGCTTGCACTTCTCTTAAACTTTGTATCAGCAACACCATTTCTTCCGGCTGTGCCGTACCTTCTGCATTCCAATCCGGGATGGTTTCACAGAGTGCAACCGTTTTGACAGCTTCAATGGCACTCCATGCTGCATGATGTGCATACACTACTGCTTCTAGTAATGAATTGGATGCAAGTCTGTTTGCACCGTGCAAACCGGTAGATGAGCATTCACCAACTGCATACAAATTGGCGATACTGCTTCTTCCTTTTTTATCTACTTTAATACCGCCACACATGTAGTGTGCGGCAGGTATTACCGGGATGTAATCCTTGAGCATATCGATACCCAGTGCCATACATTTTTTATAAATATTTGGAAAGTGTTTGATAAGCTCTTCTTTATCCAGATGTCTACAATCCAAGTAAACATAATCATCTCCACGAATTTTCATTTCGTTATCAATCGCTCTTGCTACAATATCTCTTGGTGCTAATGATTTACGCGCATCATACTTTTGCATAAATTCTTTGCCATCGATTGTTTTCAATATTCCTCCAAACCCTCTTACAGCCTCTGAAATAAGAAAAGATGGGCGTTCACCAGGATTATACAAAGAGGTGGGATGAAACTGATAAAATTCCATGCCTTCTACCTGTCCTTTTGCACGATACACCATCGCAACCCCATCACCGGTAGCAATAACAGGGTTTGTAGTTGTACTGTATACATGCCCTGCACCACCGGTAGCCATTAATATTGTTTTGGCAAGTATCGTCTCAATTTTATTGTTGTGTAAATCCAAGACGTAGGCTCCGTAGCATTCGATGCCAGGCGTACGGCTATTGACTTCAATACCAAGGTGATGTTGTGTCAGGATATCAATTGCAAAATGATGATCTAAAATTTCAATATTGGGGTGATTGTGTACTGCTGCCAGAAGTGCGCGTTCAATTTCAAATCCGGTATTGTCTTTATGATGCAAAATTCTATATTCGGAATGCCCTCCTTCTCTTGCCAAATCATATTCTCCACTTGCTGTTTTATCAAACGTAGCTCCCCACTCAATTAATTCATAGATACGTTCTGTGGATTCAGTAATAACCATTCTTACCACCTCTTCATTGCAAATACTATCACCGGCAATCAATGTATCCTGGATGTGTTTTTCATAGGAATCGGGACTATACATAACAGCAGCGATTCCTCCTTGAGCATATTTTGTATTGCTCTCATCTTCATTCGCTTTGGTGATCATGCACACTTTTCCGAATGGTGCAACTTTTAATGCATAACTTAATCCGGCAATACCAGAGCCTATAATTAGGAAATCGGTCTTTCTTTTCATTCGCTGGCTAAGGTAGTTTTTAGTATCTTTGTATTCCACTTTAGCTATCCCAAAAATAAACAAAAGATGAACACCGACGCCAAACACCCTGTCATTATATATGCAGAAAGCACTCCCAACCCTGCTTCTATGAAATTTGTTGCCAACCAATTGCTTTTATCGGATGGAGCAACTGCACAGTATTTATCCAAAGCTGAAACAAAGGGCGCTCCATTGGCAACGAAATTATTTGATTTCCCTTTTGTGAAATCTGTTTTTTTTGCTTCCAACTTTGTTACTATCTTAAAAACGGATGCTGTTCAATGGGAAGAAATCACATTGGAATTACGTGATTTTATTCGCACCTATATCAATGAAGGCAAACCGGTAATTACAGAATTACCAAAAACGGAAGTTGCTGTTGACAATACTTTTACTACCAAAAAGCCTGTTTTTACAGAGCATGCGGCTCCGAGTACGGAATTAGAAGTAAAGATCGTAGAGATTTTGGAACAATACATTCGCCCTGCTGTTGAAGGTGATGGTGGAAGCATTACTTTTAAAGGATTTACAGATGGAGTCGTAACCGTTCAGTTAAGAGGATCCTGCAGTGGGTGTCCTTCCTCTACGATTACATTAAAAGCAGGTATTGAAGGATTATTGAAACGAATGATTCCTGAGGTAAAAGAAGTTGTTTCAGAAGCACTTTAACAGGTGCATATTAATCTTGTTTAAAAATCTTTTTATTCATCACATGTTCATTTGTAACGATTTGCAAATAATAAATTCCATTTGCATACGATCCCAGATTGATCGATTTTTTATATTCACCTTTAACCTGTTTTAATTCCAGCGACGCTATCGTTTGTCCGGCTGTATTGACCAGATTGATTTTTACGTTTTCTGTTTTCAATAAATTAAATTCAATTGTAATTTCATCCGTTGTCGGATTTGGAAATACATTTACAAAAACAGCTGAAGGATCTTCATCAATGCTTACTGTAGTTATGGTCACTGGTTGAGAATTTATTGAACAGCCGGATGAATTCGATACACTTAAATAATAATTTCCATTTGCCTGAAAAACATACTTAGAGATTGTTGCTCCTGGAATAATTGCATTATTAAGATACCACTGATAGGCAAAAAAACCTGCAGTACAAATCAGTGTATCTCCATTTTGAGTAATCGTTGGAACAGCTGGTATCGGAAGTACTGTTAACTGAATCGTATCCTTGTTTTTGCAACCTGCATCAGAAACTCCTGTTACAATATACGTTGTTGTAACTGTAGGAGTCGCTACCGGATTACTTATTGTAGAATCACTTAATGAAGTACCCGGGGACCATGTATAAGAAGTACCACCGCCAGCATTCAATTGAACGGGTTTGGTTTTACATGCGCTTATATCGTTTCCAACAGTGATCGTTGGCAATGCTATCATCGCAATTTTTACGCTATCAACATTACTGCAGCCGTTGGCACCAGTGACAGTAAGTGTATAGGTAGTGGCTGCGGATGGGCTTGCTACCGGATTAAAAATAGTTGAATCATTTAACGATTTTCCAGGATGCCATACATAGGAAGTTGCAGTTGTACTATTCAGTTGTATGGAAGTGTTTTTACAAATACTTGTATCCTTACCTGCATCCACAAGAGGGAGTGTTAAAACAGTAATTTTTACACTGTCTTTATTTTGACAACCATTTGAATTTGTTCCGACAACTGTATATGTAGTGGTTACAGAAGGATTGGCCAAGGGGTTGATAATCGTTGAATCACTTAAAGTTTTTCCAGGTTTCCAGCTATACGATATAGTTCCTGTTGCATTCAATTGTATTTTTTTATTTATGCAAACATTTGCATTTAAACCGGCATCAACAGTTGGTAATGGATTCACAATAACATTAATGGATGCCGTCGCAGAGCAACCAATGCTATTTTTTATTGTTACCGAATATGTTCCTGCCGCGGAAACAGTAATTGATTGTAAGGTATCATTAATAGAAGTGCTCCATTTATAATGGGTAGCAACAGCAGAAGTAAGTTTTACATTTTTTCCAATACAAAATACAGTTGGACCATCTGGAGTAATAAAGGGTGCTGACAATGGCACAACTGTTACAACAACAGTATCCAAATCAACACAACCACTGCCATTTGTTATAGCAACAACATAGGTAGTGGTGCTTGTTGGTGTTGCAACCGGAGTTGCAATAGATGGATTGCTTAAACCTGTGGCAGGACTCCAGGAGTACGCAACAGCACCTGTACCAGAAGCAGTCAAGTTAACGGAGGCACCTGGACAAATGGAAATATCGGGTCCTGCATTAGCAGTAAACTGACAGTATTTTATTGTCTCATAATCTTCTAGTGAACTTGAACCTTTGCTGGCACCTGTAACAAATACATTTCCGGAATTATCCAACAGAATAGCAGAAGCTAAGTCGGCATTGTTTCCCGTGCCATTATAATTTGTGACCCATTGTTGTACACCTGTTGAATCGTATTTCAATGTAACATAATCATTGCTTGCTCCCGTTGTACTTGAACTACCGGTAATGTATACATTTTTATTTGCATCAACGGCAATGGCTTTCCCTTCATCATAACCATTTGATGAGCTATTATAGCGAGCAGTCCATTTTACATTTCCTGATTTATCATATTTTATCGTTACAATATCTTCTACATTACTACCTGTACCAATACTTCTACCGGTAACATATACATTGTTTACTGCATCTACTTTTACAGCATTGGCACGATCATAATCATTACCGGTACCATTGTATGTTTTTGCCCATTTTTGACTCCCTAATGAATCGTATTTTACAGCCGCATAATCATAATTGCCTGGTGTTGCAGTTTGTGTATAGCCCGCGATAATCACACTACCTGTAGCATCTACGGCAAGCGCTCTTGCTTCGTCGTACTTGCTGGCTGGACCATTATATTGCACAGCCCATTTTTGAGTAATGGCGTTGTTGTATTTAATGGTAACCATATTGAAATCGCCGGAAGTTCCTTGGTATGAATAGCCTGTAATGTAGATAAGATTGGCGGTAGGACTTACATATAATGCATAACCCGCATTTACTCCCCCTGTTCCGGTGTATCGACGTGCTATTTGCTGTACACCTGAAGAATTGTATTTAATTGTTGTAGCGGCACTGGTTCCAGAGGCACCATCACTGGTTCCGGTTACATATACATTTCCTGAATTATCCACAGCCACGTCAAAGGCTTCATCAGTGCCATTCACGGTGCTGTTATTGTAACGAGCTGACCACTGTTTAACACCTGATGAATTATACTTTACCGTTACATAATCAAAACCAACAATACTGTCTCCATAGCTCCAACCCGTTACATAAATATTGTTTCCAGATGCATCAATGGTTATGGCATGTGCTTCATCTAAACCATTTCCTGAACCATTGTATTCAGCAATCCATTGTTGTGTTCCGGAAGCATTATATTTAATAGTGACATAATCAAGTGTTCCACTTGAACCACGCCCTACGCCTGTTACGTAGATGTTTCCAGATGCATCCATCACCATATCTTCCGCCTTATCTGAATAAGATCCAGAACTGGAGTAACGCTTTTGCCATTGAATATTAACTTGAGCACTGGCACTGAAAAAAAGGAGACAACACAGTATAAAAAGTACTTGCTTTTTCATGCCATTCTAATAATTTATTAAAGCTACAAATTTTAATCCTGCTTCGCTAATTTGCGTGGCAGGGACTAGGTTATACGTAAAAAATTTACATATATTTACATTTTAGCTAAAGAAAATGTCATTTGAATGAAGAATAAATTTCTCCAGGTTATTTTTTTTATCTTCTTTCTGCCATTTATTTCAATGGCCAACCACATTGTAGGGGGTTCTCTGACCTACGAACAAATGGGTGGCTCGACCTATAGAATTACATTAACCCTATACCGCGACTGTACAGACCCCACAAATCCATCTTTTCCTACTATTGTCAAAATTAATGTTGTCAAAAGCAATGGAGCAGCCTTTAAAGTAGTTACCATACCCTTTTCAACTGCGACTGCTGTTCCTTCAAAAATCGATACTTGTGTTGCTAATCCTGGGATTTGCTTGCAAGAAGCAGTGTATTCCCAGATCGTAACGGGCATCCCACCCAGTGCCGGTGGATATCATCTGTATTATCAGCTTTGTTGCCGCACAAGTGCCTTATTAAACATTAAAAATCCAAGTACTTCCGGAGAAACTTTTTATACGCATATACCTGATAATAATGTAGTTACAAGCAATAGCAGTCCTCAATGGGTGGACAGTCCTCAATCCTTCCTGTGTCAAGGCTCTGCAATTAATATTGATAACAGTGCCATTGATGTGGATGGAGATTCCCTAGCCTATTCGCTTTATACACCTTATGATAGTAATACGGTTACATTTCCGGGAGGTTTATTTACAGCCGTTCCATTAACATGGATGAGTACCTATGGTGCCACCAATCCTTTTAATGCCTCCATCCCAAATTCAATGCAAATAAATTCTGAAGGTATCATAACAGGTACACCCCCTCAAACCAGTGGTAATTTTGTAGTAGGGGTCCGTTGCCAGGAATGGAGAAATGGGATAAAATTGGGTGAAGTTCTTCGTGATTTTCAAATTAGAGTTGTTGTATGTCCTCCAAAAATACTAGCCAACTATACATTTATTGGTAATTGCAACGGGACAAAAGTTTCATTTACAACCCTTACCACCGGAGCCACTTCTTACTATTGGGACTTTGGAAACACCAAAACGCTAGCAGATACCTCTCGGATTAAAAATCCAGTGTATACTTATACTGAATTAGGTAAATACAAGGTAATGCTCATTATCAATAAAGGTACACCTTGCGCTGATACACTTATTCAAACAGTTCACGTAACCTCCCTGAATGCAGCCTTTACAAGCAGTGCACCGAGTTGTCAGAAATCCATTGTTAACTTTGCAGATATTTCTGTGATTGATACCAGCAATACCATTGGCGGATGGAGTTGGAACTTTGGAGATGCAAACACCTCTACTTTAAAAAATCCGAAAAACACCTATGTAAATAGCGGCAGTTACATTGTTAGACTTATTGTAACAGCAGCTTCCGGGTGTAAAGACACCACAACTCAATCCGTGAGTATGCAAACATTACCCGATGCAAATGCCGGTAATGATACCAGTCGTTGTGCAAACAATCCCACTGTTTTGTTAAACGGAAGTGTAACGAATGCCGGTGGTGGTAAATGGATTGGCAGTGGAGTGTTTACACCGAGTAATGCCATATTAAATCCAACTTATACAGCCTCTACTCAAGCTATAAAAAATGGAGCGGATACAGTCCTTTTTATATCTACGAACAATGCATTATGCCCACCAGATACTGATATCGTAATTATTCATTTTTCTCCAGCTCCTACTGTAAATGTGGGGAGTGATCTTGTTGT
>C688J18823_10001176_pt1 | contig 16060 bp, 23 predicted proteins | sample HopSoiMetagenom1_FD_18823 | JGI IMG/M metagenome (IMG submission 18823) | reverse complement strand
GGAACACGCTACAGGGTCACAGTCGAAGAGTGGCCGTTCCGTGTCAACGGGTCATGCCCTGATGGGCAAACGGATTGGGAGTACGCCACGGTGTCCACCATCGGCGTACCTATCGGCTAAAAGGAGGTCGGCATGACTGAATACGGTGTGGATGTTTCCCACTGGAATGCGGTTGGCGATTGGGGCGCGGTCCACGGAAACGGAATCTCGTTTGCGTCGGTCAAGGTCACAGAGTCCAACAGCTACGTGTCCCCGGACGCGTCCGGGCAGGCCAACGGAGCGCGGGCGGCGGGAATCGCGGCCGGCGGCTACCACTTCGCGCAGAACGACACCAGCCCGGAGGTTCAGGCCCAGTTCTTCGCTTCCGAGTGCAACGCCCGCGCGCTGCTGCTGCCCGGCTCGTTCGTGCCGATGCTGGACCTTGAGGCGGCCGGGTTGCGGGCAACGGCGGACGATTTCACGGCGCGTTTCATCGCCGCGTTCCGCGTCTACAGTGGACAATCCAAGATCGCGGTGTACAGCAACGGCGACTGGTACCGCAACGTTCTGCACCCCGACCAGTGGGCCGACACGAACGTGTTCCTGTGGATCGCCGTATGGAACGGCGACCCCGGCAACCCCGGCTGGTCCCACCCGCGTCTGGCACTGCACCAGCACACCGACGCGGGCACCGTGCCCGGCATCAACGGCAACGTCGACCGGGACTGCACCGTGACCCCGTTCACGGTCACAGACCTGACGTTGGGCACCGGAAGCACTCCCACGCCGCCCGTGACACCGCCGATCGCGCCGTCCACCTACACCGTTCAGCCCGGTGACACCCTGTCCGCCATTGCCGCGATGTGGGGAACCACCGTGTCCGCCGTTGCCGTAGCCAATGGAATCTCGGACCCGAACCTAATCCGTGTGGGCCAGGTGCTCCGCAAGCCGGGAGTGAATCCAGCGCCGATTCCCCCAGCCGGGACGTACACCGTGCAAGCCGGAGACACGGTGTCTAGTCTGGCTGCCGCGTGGGGAACCACGGTCGCCGCAATCGTAGCCACGAATCACCTGGCGGATCCGAACCGGATCTACGTCGGACAGGTGCTGATCAAGCCGTCCGGAGGGGCTCCAGCGCAACGTACCTACACTGTCCACAGTGGAGACACGTTGTCGGGGATCGGCGTGGCCGTGGGAGCCGATTGGCACGTGATCGCGTCGGCCAACGGGTTGGGATCGCCGTTCACGATCTACCCGGGCCAGGTGCTGGTGATCCCATGATCAGGGCGCGCGGCGGCATTCCGCTTCTTGTGCGCTCCGGGCGCAATCCGTTTGAGGTGTTGATGCTGGTCGCGTGTGTGGCAACCGGCACCGTGGGATTGTTCCAGCCGTCATCGACATCGAATGTAATCATTTCCATGTTGCCGAACTGGGAGGTGATCACCTGGTATTCCGGATTGACATTGGGCGGTTTGGTGAGTTTGTTCGGCGTGTCCCGAAATGGTGTTGTGTCGCTGGTGTTGGAACGTGCCGGCCTGGTCACGTTGACGTGTTTGATGTTGGCGTACAGCACGGCTGTAGTGACACAGGTTGGCGTTAGGGGCGCTCTTCCCGCCTTGTTTACCGGGCTGTTCGCCGTCGCTTGCGCGATTCGGTTTGTGTACATCACCACCGATCTGAAGCGTATGGAGGACATCACCGCCACTCGATCGGACGGTGAGTGATGAATTGGGAGTATATTGTTGCGATTCTCGGAGCCATGGGTGGTGCCGGGGGAGTATTCTCTACGATCGAGGGCATTCGGAAGCGTAAGCGGATCCCGATTGATCAGGGAACTGCTATCGCGAACAGCGCCGTCAAGCTGATTGAGAAGTTGCAATCGCAGGCGGACAGCCTACAAAAACAGTTGGTGAACGCGAACACGCGGGCCGACGATTTGGGCGTTAAGCTCCGGGCCGCCAACCAGCGGGCCGACGATCTTCAAACCAAGCATGACAACCTTTTGGTCCAGGTGTCGGACGCCCAATCCGAAATGCGTCTAATGAAGTTGACTATTAAAAGTCTGTCGACCGAGTTGGAAAAGTACACAGGAAATACCACATGGAGGTCACCGTGAAACCCAGTATTGGACGCATCGTCCACTACGTCAGTTACGGAACGAAGAACGGCGAATACTCGCCGGAATGCCGGGCAGGCATCGTCACCGAAGTAGGCCAGTGGGTGACGATTGAGGAGTCGTTCACCGAAGGTGAGGACAACGCGCGTATCCGTGTTCTTCGCCAGGAGTTCCACCCGGAGGCGTGCTCGTTGTCCGTGCACAACCCGACCGGCGTGTTCTTCAACTCCGGCGGCGTGCCGATCGAGCACGACGAAGACACCAAGAAGCCCGGCTCGTGGCACTGGCCGGAGCGAGTGGACGGATGAGGCCATGTTGCGTGCGCTGTTGATTCCGGTCGCCGGGCTGCTGGTGGCGTTGGCCGTGCTCATCGGAGCACGCGCCGGACAGATCATGGCCGTTGCCTCCGCCGTCATGTTCGGCGTGGCCGCGTTGCTCGTACTGATGGGAGCGTGAACGATGTCCGACAAGGTGATTTCGTGGCTGCGCACGGTGGTGCCCGCGCTGTGGGGGCTGTTGGTGGCCTACCTGGTGACCAGGGTTCCGGCGTTGTCCGGGATCGCGGACGGCCTGAACGGTGTCGGCCTGTCCATCCTGGTGCCGGTCGCCGTGGCCGCGTGGAAGCTGGCGTTCAACGCGATGGAGGGTGCGCTCCCGTCGTGGCTGACCGCTGTCCTGCTGGGACACCCGGCCGCGCCGTCGTACGCGCCCCGGTTGCCGTTCACCCCGACCGTAAAGCCGTTCAGTGACTGAGTGACACACCGAAAAGCCCCCCACCGGGAATCCCGGTGGGGGGCTTTTGTGCGTTCTGGGGGCATAAGGAGGCCCGGCCGAGGTATCCACTCGACCGGGCCAGATGTAAAGGATTTTCAAGGTCCTTGACAGGCACCGAATTGCGCACACCAGTACGTTTAAGCGTCGGGGTCATTCTTGAAGGACGTTGCGCGTTGCCATTACGCCACCGTGGCATGATTTGGAGCCACGGGCCGGATTCGAACCGGCAATCTCAACTATCTTTGCCCCTGGCGGGTGACCTGGTGTTCGGTGCAATGTTGAATCTTGAGCGATAAGTTGACGGTGCCACGCCTAGCCTCTGCCGGATTGGGCTACCGGGGCATGTGGTGCCCCGGGGTGGACTCGAACCACCACTGTTGGCGCGTGCTGTGACGACAAACTTAACGTGTCAGATTCAATTTGGTTAGCCCGCCGCTCAGCGGGTAAGACAACCTTAGCACAGGGGATGACATCCCACAAGAAAGCCCCCTCCGGCCGGGAGGGGGCTTTCTGACCTGCGAGAACTATCAGGCGAACAGGTACCCAAGAACCGTGTCACCCATCCGTCGGTCCGACACCTCCAGCGTGTTCGCCGACTGCCGGGCCGCCGTGACCGCCTTCTGAAGCGTCACCACTCGCGCCGTCAACTCCGCGACCCGCGCGGCCGGGAGCGCGCCGGAGAACTTCGTGGTGGTCCACAACCCCACCTGAACGTCCTCCCCGAACGTCTGCGTCTGCGCCGGGTGCTCCGTGGTCGCCGGGTACGCCACGTGCGTCCGCATGACCTTCTTCGATCGCGCCGTCTCCACGGGCACGGTGGCGTAGTGGCCGCGCTGCTCGTCGAAGGTCCACGACTCGGCCGGGTCCAGGACGGGCAACTTCCGCACGAACGTGTAGATGTCGGTCAGCTGCTTCTCCAGGAACAACAACGTCGTCACCGGCACGGCGGACACCAGCACGACGCCATCGACAACCAGATCCGCCGTGGCGATCTGGTTCGCGGCATCCTTGGTGATCACCACGTCGAACAGCTCGGTCAGTGCCGTGGTGACAGCACCGATGGCGGTGTTGGCGTTGATCTGAACCGGTGTGGACTCCGACGGCAACCGCTCCCCGTCGTCGTCGTTCGGCTGGTAGGTGCGGGCGATCCCGGACAACAGCGCCGTCTTGGCCACGGCGTAGTGGGCGTCGGTGAACGTCCGAGCGGAGCGGCCCTTGACGCCCTTCTCGGCCGCGAGGAGCTGGTGAAGAGTGGGCATGGCGAATGGTCTCCTTGGTTGCTGCGGTTGGTCAGGCGTCGACCAGTTCGGTCTGTGCCGCCTGGAAGCGGGCGGCCAGCTCGGACGGGATCCGGCCCCGGTCGCTGACCTTCTCGCCGTTGCCGCGTGCCCACTCGCGGATGGCCTGGGACTGGGCACGGCCCAGCGGCGGGCGGCTCTGGCGGCGGGTGTAGGTCTTTGCGGTACGGGTGTTGGCGACCTTGCGGGCGGACTCCACGAACGGGGCCAAGCGGTCCCGGAGCTCTTCCGCGTGCGTGTCGGACAGGTCGATCGTGTAGTTCACGCCGTCGATGGCGAATGCCACGGACTCGGTGGCCTCGCTGCCGTCGATGTCGTCGATGAGTTCCACGATGGTCTTGCTGGACATGGTGTGTGACCTCTCTTCGTTGTTGCCGGGTTCGAACTATAACCTATGTGGGAATGTTTTGGTGGCGTTCGCAGGCACATCCTGGGTGCATCAGGTCGATAATGAACCCGGGGTATGGGTCGTTCAGGTGGTCCAAGATCTCCTGAATGTGGCCCACGTTCGTGAACCAGCCGACGAGTGCGCCGGTCCCCCGCCAGCGGCGCAGTGCCCCGTACTGCACGGCGGTGGGTTTGCCGCCGTCGGGTGCCTTGCATTCCAGCTTGACGGAGCGTCCCCGGACCACGGCGTCCACGTCGGGTTCTCCGGCGTTGCCGAATTGTGACCCGTGGACCTTCCTGGCGTAGGCGTACTCCAGGGTCCGAATGTACCCGATGCCTTCGGTGACGATCTCCGACTCCGGCCGCCGCCGGGGCTTGGCCGCCTTGATCGCGGCCTTCCGGCGGAGCTCGGTCGGGTCGAACTCGGCGTCGGCGATCATGAAACCCTCCTAGAATGTGGCGACACAGTGACCGTCATGTCCGGCCCCGCCGGAATGATGGCAGGGAAGTAAACGGATCTTCCTACAGGGGATGTGTCCGGTGCCCGGTGCCGGAGTCCACCCGTTCTCGACCAGAAACGCCATGTCCACCAGGGTGAGCTCATTCTTGTCGGCCCTAACCTCAAACATGGTGTTCTTGAGCCGACTACTAAGTTCCCTACGTTCAAGGCGCAGCCCGATAACGCAGGTAATCAGGTCGTCCCAATTTGCATCTCGATTTCCGGGCAGTCCCATGGCGGACGCGAGGGAGGCCACACGCTCACGGTTCGTCCGCCATAGGACCTGGTACTGACGGCTGGAATTCTGATACAGCTTTCGGTACCATTGAATACGATGGCACAACGCGCGCGTCAGGTCGTTCATCACATTACCTCCAAGCTAGCCGGAACAAGATTCGGAACGTGACGACCCGGACCCGGCGCAAGGATCCGCAACGACTCCTTGGCACGAGTCATGCCGACATAGAACAGGCGGATGGCTTCGTCTCGACCATCCTTGCCGCTCTGGACGCGTAGCCGTGCCGCGTTGGAAATGTCCGGAGCCAGATATACGACGTCCTCACCCGCGCCCTTCACGCTGTGAATGGTGCCGATCGTCAGCCGGGGCGTGCTCTTCAACGCGTTGTGCCCATGCTGTCGGGCCACCGCCAACGGGTACTCCGCCACCGGCTTCTTGGCCGCCAGCAAGCACGACGCCAACCAGTCCGGATCCGGGCTGGTTGCCCAGTCAAACGCCTCGCCAGTTTTGAACAGGGCAACCACGTCGTCCTCCGGAATGGTTTCCTGTGCCCAGTTCGCCACATTCCGCTTGGCGCTGGTGACCAACCCGGCGTCCTTGATCTTCACCAGTTCCATCCACGCCCGAATGTCGTCGCCAGTCCAGTCCCGATCGGCCAACACCAGATAGTGGTAGACCCGCTCCGCCGTGGTCATGCCATCTTCTTTCGCCGCGCCGAACGGATTCCAGCGGCCTTCCAGCGGGCGGTAGGGGTTGTGGAACGGGACACCTTCCTGACGAAGATTCGTGATCAACGGCTGCAACATGTAGTTGCATGACGCGATCACCATGACACTCTTGCCCGCGTCCAAATCGCGAACGACCCGGGTCACCAGGTCCGGACTGGCCAGCGACTCCGGCACGTTGAACGCGGTCCCGCCCACGATCTCCCCGGTGTCGACCCCATCGGCGTACCGGGTGCGCGCCATGTAGGTCTTCTCCTTGCGGATCGCGACACGACGAATGAGAACTTCAGCCGCCACACGCACGGACTCCGGCACCCGGAACGACTTGCCCAGCACATGATCCGACACTTCCGGACCGTGCAATTGCAGCAGCGGCAACGCGTCCCCGCCGCGCCACTGATTGATGGCCTGATCGTCGTCCATGGCCAACACCAGCCGATCCGCCTGCAACCCCCACGCGAACAACAAGGCCGATTCCAGCGGTGTCTGATCCTGCGACTCGTCCGACACAATGAACTGCGGGTTGCCCGGCGCGTGCTCACCGTCGCGGGCACGGTGCAACGCGCCTTCGATCATGTCCGTGAAGTCCATGGTTTCCGCGTCCGCCTTCCACGCGGTCCATCGCTTCGCGAACTCCGCGACGTTACGCGGCCAGTCGGCCGGATCGATCATCTTGGCGCGCAACAGGTCCAGGCATCCCAGAAGATCATCGCCGGTGACGGCCTTCGCCGGGTCCGACACGAACGATCCGGTGTCGCCGCCGTTGCGCCGGTTGTCGGGGGTGACCCGCATTTCTGGGGTCACCTGCGCGTTCCAGTCGCTGATCACCTTCGGGTCCAGCGCCACCGTGCCGTGGCCGGCGGACCGGTAGGCGTGGCTGTGCAGGGTGCCCACCATCTTCTTGTTGGGGCTCACCCCATCCTTGAAGCGTTCGGCGATGGCTTGCGCGGACGTGGTGGAGAACGAGGAGACCAGAACGCAGTCCGGCCCTCCCTGATTGATGATCTTGCGGATTTCATTAGCGAGGTACCGTGTTTTTCCGGTTCCGGGTGGCCCCCACACTCGGGTCACCCGGCCCGCGTACGCGTCGTCCATGAGGATCGCACTCCTTGGTGTGCAACAGGTTTCAGCCGTGAAGCTTGCGGGCCAGCGCGGCGCGCTCAGTGGCCACGTCCACCCCGTCCATCACGGGAAGGTTCTTGATCCGATTCATCTTCGGGCAGTACGACCGGAACCGGCATCCCTCGCAGTGCTCACCGGTTGTCGGCTCCACCCAGCCCGACCGGACCCGCGTGGACGCTTCCTCCGCGTCCGCCGCCAACCGGGTGGCGGCATGCGCCACAGACTCCGGGTGAAGCTCGTGGATCACCTCGCGGCGCTCCCGGATGGAGAACAATCCGACCGTGATCCGCGTGGCCCACGGCCACGCCTGCTGTGCCGCGCGAACGTACGTGGCCAACTGAATGTTGTGCTCCAGCTCCTCCGGTTTCGTGGGAACCTTGCCCAGTTTCCAGTCACGGATGTGGATCCACGTCATGCCGGCCCGCAACACCAGGTCCATGACGCCGGACACGAGCGTGGGCGTAGTGAGGGTGAAGCGTTGCTCCACGGCCAGCACGTTGCCGTGCGCCGGGGTCGGGACGGTGTCCAGGAGTTCCAACAGGAGCCGTTCGGCGTCTTCCCGCTCGTAGTCGCGGACGTGTGCGGCGTTGGCGTCCCAGTACGCGCTGAACGCGGCCAGCGCTTCCAGGCCGACCGACACGGACAGGGTGACGCCGGGACGTTCGTCGCCGCGCTGCAACGCGGTGTACGCGGCTTCCATGCCGGCGTGGATCGCGGACCCGATCAGTTGCGGCACCCCGCGTGGCTGTGCCGGTTGCGCGCGCGCCTCGTATTGGAACCACCACGCGCGGGGGCACTGCTCCAGGGCGTGGGACTGGGACACCGACCACGGCCGGGCCGGAGCCCGGCCGTGGTCTGCGCTGACATCAGTCATGCTCGTAGGTCTCCACGGCGAAGCCGTCGCGGGTGGCGGTGATGATGCTGTGATCCCCGAACTTCTCCCGAAGCACCGCTTCGAAGTGACCCGAGTACCTGTTCAGCTCCCGGAGCGGCTCCGCACCGGCATGGATTTCAGGCAACGGAACATAGTCGCCCTTCTCAGAGTCCCAGCTCCGGATGAGGTTGCCAGAGCTCAAGAATCCATCCTCGTAGTCCCCCCCCTCTTCGTCGTCGTCGAAGATGTCGTCATCGGCGTCGTCCTCCGGGTCCGGGGTGGCGTCGCCCGGCTCACCGGGCTTGAGATAGAACTCGCCCACCCCGAACTCGCAGGGCTCCCCATCGTTGAAGTAGGGAACGTACTGCCGCCAGCGGACGGCCGCCACGTTCTCCGCGTTCAGCACGGCGTCCAAAAGTTCCAGGAAACGCGGGCCGCTCCACTGTTCGGCAGCGGTCTTGCCGCGCGTGATGTCGCCCTGAATGGGACGTCCCTCGAAGGTGTCGGTCACTTCTTGCCTTCCTTGATGACGGTGGTGAGAAAGTCTTCACGGCCGACGAAACGGTTACGTCGGCCACCCATCCATGGACTGATGTTCATGTGCTGCAACCAGTCGGAGGGGGTGGGAATGTAGCCGAGGTCTTCCACGATGTGCCGTTCGGCGATTTCGCGGGTGGGCACCTGGTAGGTTCCGGTGCCGTTCTTCTTGGTGATGGTGATTGTCGGCCCGAACACTTGTTCCACCAGGAACACGCCTTCAGTGTGGTGGCGGAGGGCACGGTGCCGGACGTCGCCCATCGCGGACTTGCTACTGTCGATGAACTTTTCGATCGGGAGATAGTCTTCCGGGGTGCCGCCCCACTTGCGGGCGGCGCTCATGGCGTGGTGCCAACTGTTGCTCACGCGGTCACTGGTCCTCGTAGGGATTCCGGGGAACGTGCCTCTTGCATACCCACACTTTCTGCTGAAAGTGGTCGGTGATAATGTGCTTAGGTTTGTTGGTGCACACTCGATGCCAACACTTGTCTTTGCCGGTGAAGGTTTGCTTCATGATCGCGCCGTCAAGGATTCGATGCGGCCCGATGCCATCGCGACGGGGGCTCATAACCTGAATCCGTTCTTTCCCGGTTTCAATCTGATATGAATAGATTACTCGATGGTCACCGACTTGTCAACTCTTGTTGTAGGTAAGAGCGGTCTCCATGCTCCGCCGCCGCCCATGCTGGTACCGCGCGACGACGGCCACGGTGTTGATGTCCCGCGCCTGCTCGTACCCGGCGCGCTCCAACGCCTCCAACCACTGCATGAACAACACATGCGTAGCCGCGTCAAGCACGTGGCGACGCTCCCGCACGTGCCAACGCACGTACGGGAGCACCACAAGAGCCACGCCCAGGGCCGACAGAACGATGTCGGAATTCACTTGGGCTCCCACACCTTTCCGTCCTCCAGGAGGACGGTGTCGTTCACCTTGTACACGGTGTCCATGTTGAATCCGGACTTTGGCGGCATGAACTTGAAATTCGTGCGCCGCTGCGTCCAGTCCCGCCACGCCGTGCAGAAGTGGTACAGCTGTTCGTTCTGGTCCTCGCGAAGCGACTCGGTCCGCTGCCGGATGATCTTGTTCCGGAACGTGAGGATAGGGTTGCCGGCCCGCATGTCCTCCCCCGTGCGGAGGAAGTAAAAGAACTCGTCCGCCCGGATGGGGTCCACCATCGTGGCCCGGTAATGGAATGCGGTGGCCACCGACGGCTTGGCGTACATCTGGACGTGCGTGGCGTAGCCGATCCCGGCGGACCGCTCCAACCCGTCCTGGTTCTCCCACACGAACCGCACGATTTCCGGCGACGCCGGGGTGAAGCTGTCCGGGAGGATTGAGTGCCCACTCCACCGCATGAGCAGACGCGCGGCGGAAGAGCAGGTCCCGGAGTTCCTGATACCCCGCATGTGGATCTCGTCGGACGGCGACCGGCGACGGCCGACGTCCATGTTCGCGCGGGTCTCCGGCTCCAGGCCGGTGATCAGGTCCACCACCAGGAAGAAATGGGGGTTGGTCTGGCACGCCAGTTCCACGGCGCGGGCGCGGTGCTGGCCGTCCAGGAACTTGCCGTTCTTGTCGATGCGGATCGGGTCGCCGATGTACGGCCATCCCTCGGGGCTGAGCATCTGCCGGGAGTAGGTCTTGGCCAGGGTCTGGTCAAGCCGCCGGTTGTCGGTGTTCGCGTTCAGCAGTTCCGTGGACAGTGTGCCCGTGAGCCGCACCGTCATGCGCTCCACGCCCGGCGGCAGCGCGGCCGGGACGAGGGTCAGTCCGTTGATCTTCGGTGCGGTCGGCATGGGTCGTTCCTTCGTCGGCGCAGTCCGATTGATCTTGTCTTCAGTCAGCAACGTGCAACACTCCCTCTTCCTTGGTGATTCGGCTGTCTCCCAGTTCCACGGCCCGCCGGAGGTTCATGGCGAGTGTGGTCCGGGGGATTCCCAACTGTTGCGCCACGGCGTCCTGACTGACATCGGGGTTGCGCTTTCGTGCGGCAACGAATGCCTTGACGATTGCTTCCCGACTATTTTGCAGTCGCGGGTACTCTTCGAGTTCACCGCGCTTGCGGACGCCGTAGTAGCAGCCGGAGCACAGGCCACGCGAGACGTGCCGTCGTTCGCCGGGTTCGGCGTTCTTCGAGCCCGTCATGGGCTTGCCGCACCGCCGACAGATACGCTCGTCTTCGTCGTGGTCGTTCATGTTTCGCTCCTTTCCAGACCAAATCTAGTCAGCCTGGCTCGGGTTGTCAAGTCCTATACTCGATGGCGAGAAAGAAGCCGCCCATCGGGCGGCTTCTCCTCACCGCGTCGGCGCGACCACCGACGTGCACTGACCAGCCTGAACGGGGGGATTCACCCCCAGACCCACCAGGTACGCCAGCACGACCGCCAGCGCAGCGCCCCCGACCCACCGCAGGGGATGAACCACATTCGTGTTGTTAAGCATGGTCGGCACGGCTGAACTCCTTCGGCGCGCGACGCCTCGACTTCTTCGGGACGTCATCCCTCATATCATCGGGCATCGACTCCTCACCTGGGAAGTCCGCCTCGAACGGCCACACCCGGCCATCCTCCGGAGCACACAGCCGACACCGCCCGCTGTGCGTCACCACCCACCGGCCCGGCCACAACCACGCCTGACACCCCGGACACGAGCCCCACCGCGTCACCCGCGTCAACGGCTCCCACCCGGGAACCCCCGGCGTGGGCACGAACCCGAACGACAAAGCCACCCCGCCATCCGGGTCGAACAACGCGGCCCCGGCCGCCCGGACACCGCCGGACGCAATGGGCCATCTACGTTCCGTCAGCGTCGCCCACTGCCGCATCACCCGCGCGCCATGCCCGGCGTTCCCGCCGCACGGCACCGCAAGATGCCCCATGTTGGTCTCCGCCAACACCCGCCACCCGCCGCCCGGAACCGTGAACCGGGACGGGATGAACAGCGACACCCCGCCGGCACCGCCACGGCGCGCGTACGCGCTGCGACGGCGGCCGGCGGTCTCCCGCACCTTGACCGCGCCCCGCGTGGCCAGGAAGGGGATCTGGGTGGCCAATGTGTCCGCGCACGGCTCATGCACGCAGGCGTAGAAATCTCGGCCGCGCCACCAGGTCGCGCACCGGAGCAGGCACACGGCGCACTGCGCCGTGTGCCCCGCGACAAGGTCAACCATCGGTGTGCACATCCGCCGAACGCGGCTTCGAGCACACGCACAACGCGTCGTCCACCCTCGCGGCGGTGAACTTGTGCGGATGCGCAAGGGATTCCTCGCTCTGGCCGCACCGGCAGTTTCCCGCCCCGGAATCCGGGTCCTTGCTGTATTCGTGTGTCGCCATCAGGCCAACCCTCCATTGATCGAACGCAGACGCCGTTCCTCGCTGGACGTCATCAACTCGTGAGCCGACTCCAGCACCTGGCCCCACTCGTCGGTGGTGAACTGGGTGGCGTCGATCTCCCACCAGTTCGAGCGCCGACGGAGCTTCCCGTCCGGGCCGGTCATGTACGGCCGGGCCTCCCGGATTCGGAGGTAGTTGATCAGGTCCTTGGCCGCGCGTCCCGCGTACTGGCGTCCGCCCGGCTGTGCGGACACGTACTCCCCGAACGCGGCGAACAGGATCATGACCTTCGGTGCCCCCAACGCCCCCCAGTTCCGAGTGTCCGTCAGGTACGCGCGCTTCACGTCGACCGCGTCCGTGTCGACCGTGGTCGCCGGGTGCGTGGTCAGGTAGTCCAACAGCCAGTTCTTCGCCGTGGTCGCCAGGTCCGCGCCCGTGGAGTCCTGTTGCCAGTGCCCCACCAGCTCGGTGGCGATTGCCGCCCACTCCTCCTTGTTCTTCCCCACCGGCAACGATGGGATCATCGCGTCCCGTTCCAGCGATGCCCGGAACCCCTTCGGCCCCTCGAACATCGGTTTCGGGTACCACTCCGCCCGCAACGGGTTGCCTGGCGTGTACAGACGGGGGCCGCCGCCGGGCCAGCCGTACCCGGGGGGAATCTGGAAGATCAACCGGCCCTTCTGGCTCTCGCCATAGTCCCGGTGCTCCATACCCCAGGTGCGGACCCCGGCCGCCCGGTACTTCTCCGGGATCAACAGCTTGTCGAGCAGGCCGAGGATGGACACGGTGTCCGGATGCCGGGTGCCCCATGTCTCGGGTTCGTCTGGTTCCGCGTCCGCCTGGGTGTCCTGTGGCGTTGGCTCCTTGACCAGCGTCAATACGATTTCGGGGCCTGTTTTGTCCACCGGGATGTCCACGGCCGGGTCCGGTTCCGAGGCGTCCGGGGCCACGGTCAGCTCCACCGGCTTGTCCGCGTGCTCCGCGAGTCCGGTGACAACCGCGTCCCGCTCCGCCTTGGCCTCGGCGCGTTCGGTGGCCGCCTTCTCCGCCATGGCGTGCACGTTGAGCACGGTCCGCGCGATGTAGTCGGTCCGCTTGGACGGGTTCACCTTGTCCGTGTCGCCGCCGGCCGCCAGCCGGTGGCACATGAGCGCTTCGACCTGTTCCGCGACGGGCACACCCGCATCGTGCAGCAACCGAACCAAGGCGGCGTCGTAGGTGGACTGGTCGTCCTTGAACTCCGGCCGCCGCCGGTGCCAGGTGTCGGCCAGCTTCGTCGTGTCGTCCACGTCGATCATCTGGGCGACGACCAGCGGAGTGTGGCCGCGTTCCCTCGACGCTGTGGACGTGGCGCGACGCCACACCGCATGCAGGTCGACACCGTCCAGGCTGGCCGCGTCGTGACCGCTCACGGGTGTCACGGCGGACACGGCCGCGATGGCTTCTGGCCCGGCCAGGAATTCCCGGAAGTCCTCCGGATTCCAGGTGAACCCGGTGTTGCGGATGATCGTCACCGGACGGTGGCCCTCGGCGGGGCCGCCGTGCTTGCCGTCCGGCCCCTTGGTGTTGGTGGAGCCGACCGCGCGCATGAGTCGGGACAGGTCGAACACGGAGTCGACCCCGGCCGCCCACTGGCCAGCCCGAACCTTGATTGTCATGTTCCAGGACTTGGCGAGGTCCGCGATGTCCGCGCGTTCCGCGTCGTTCTCAAAGAGGGCGGGTTCGGTGAACGCCCACCACACTTGGATGCCGCGCCCCGTGTGAATGATCAGGGTCGGTTCGATTCCCAAGGAATCGACGATGGCCAGTGCCGCGTCAAGGTTCGGGGCAAGCCCGTCCTTGGCGTGACCGTGTCCCGCGATGTCGATGTCAGCCCACAGGCCCGGGATACCAGCAATATCCCGCGCTTCCGCGCGCCTCTTTTTACCGTCCTGCTTTTCCTCCCTCATCTTCTGTTCAACTACTGCGCTAGGGACGAAACCCATTCCGATATACACCGCGTGCACGGCGCTTGGTTGGCGGCTGGCCAGCTCCAAGACAACGGACGCGATGGACCCCGGGACCTCCGCCGGAATCCATCGCGCCACCCTGTCGGGAAGTGTCCAGACGCACAGGCAATAGCCGGTCAACCGGTCGTCGCCTGTGCCGTCTGGTCCGCCGAGAAGCGCCGAACAGAACGCGTTGATGTCCTGTTCGGCATTGCTCATCCGGGGTACTCCTCCAGATCCACACCGCCATCAGCAACGGTGTCAGTGTTGGCGAACGTCATGGGCGGGCTGTTCTTGACCCACGCCTTGACGGTGTCCTTGTACTTCTTGGTCACCTGGATCTCGTCGGCCGTGAGCCGACGGGACACGGTGGGCACCAGTTCCGAGTACTCCTCGCCGCCCTTCGCGCGGGTCTTGGCGAGGGTGAACGTCATCTCGGCGGCCCAGTAGGGCAGCCGCTCGGTGGCCACCAGGCCCTGAATGAAGTCGACGACGATCGTCTTCGACGACGGGGGCACGGTGACGACGGTCGGCAACAGCGCGCCCTCGGTCATCAGGAAGATCAGCCGCTGCTCACGGCAGCCCTGTCCGGCGCGGCCCTTGAGGTCGGATCCCCACTGGGCCATGGGGCACGAGCGGCAGTCCCCGGCGGGGTTCTGCCGTGCCCGCGCGCCGTCGGCGGCGTAGAGGCCGCCGGGGACCGGGATCTTGCCGTCGGCGCTCATGCACTCCGGCGGGTTGCCCTTGGGGTCCGGGTCGGTCCAGAACATGCGCTGCGGCGCGATGAACACGGGGATGCCGGTGAGGGCCTTGAGGGTCTTCTCCTCGCCGCCCACGCTGATCTCCCACGAGGTGCCGCCGCTGGACGGGAACTTGACGCGGGGGAGGTCGCGGACGACGGGTGCGCCGTTCTCGTAGGTCTCCTCCAGGATCTCCGCGAGGTCCTCATCGTCGGGCACGAACCCGGGGAACCGGGTGAGGAGTTCGGCGAGTTCGCCGCCGGGTTCGGTGGTGGCGATTTCGGTGGATGGTGCCATGGGTGCCGCTCCTTGTTCGATGTGCGTTGGATGATGCCTCTTCCCCGAGGGGAGGCAGGAGCGACGCGCCCCGCGAGGGTAGCGCCGCCGTGGTCACTCTCCGGCGTGTCGTTGGAGGGTGATGGGGAAACCGTGATCAGTAGACGACCGGCACCGTGCGGGCGGCGGCGTCTCGGATCCTGACCTCGGAGGTGAGGTGCAGGGAGCACACGGCCGCCAGGGCGTCCGGTGGCTGCTCTCCGCGTTCGCGCAACTCCTTGAGGTAAGCCTTGAGGGCTGACGCCGAGTAGTTGGGTTGCAGCATGTGGCCGAGTCCGGAGGCTTCGAGTGCGGCCCGGATGTCGGCGGGGCCGTTGTCTCCGGTGTTCTCGACGTGGTAGACGGGGAACAGGTAGGCGGTTTTGCCTTCCAGGGTCGCGGAGTTCTGGCCTTCCTCGGACCAGTCGGTGCGGATCTCGGCGTCCAGTTCGGCGGCTTCGGCCTTGTGTGCCTTGATTTCCGCTTCCATCGTCTTCATGCGCGCCTTGAGGTAGATCAGGCGGCGGAGCTTGGTGTTGGTGGAGTCGGTGGCCACGGCGGGGGCTGGCACTTCGGTGCCGTCGGCGGTGATGACAGTGGCCCTGTCCTGGGATGGGGACAGTTCGAGGTCGGACCACTTCTCGTCATTGGTGGTGAAAGAAGCCCACCGGCTGGACGCGGTGGCTGGCGTGGGTCCGGCGTCTTCCCGCTGGCGGGTAACGGGGCGGTATACCTGACGGCCGTTGCCGTTGTCGACCCATTCCCATGTGGTGGTCCCCCCGGTGGAGAGGGTGGCCGCGCCTTCGTCTGGGGTCATGCGCACCTCCTTGGTGATCGTGTAAGGTAGAGACTAGTCGAAACTAATCGGGTTGTCAACTTCTTACCGGCCGCATTCCACCAAAAATTCCGCACCTTCCTTTGTCAGCACCACCGACGAACCCGACCGACTGATCCACGACTTACGGGCCAACGCCGACAGAGTCCGTTGCTGCGTCCCATTCACCGGCCGCCCGTCGCACTGATACCGCGCGTTCGGCGCGTCCCATGTGACCCGCTTCGCCCGCACCCGCACGGCAAGATCCAATCGGACCACCGTCGCGTCCAACCCATTCAGACTCTTCACACCCTGCTC
>C688J18823_10001175_pt1 | contig 16076 bp, 12 predicted proteins | sample HopSoiMetagenom1_FD_18823 | JGI IMG/M metagenome (IMG submission 18823) | reverse complement strand
GTCATATTTGCAAAAATAAGCGATGATATGAAATTCGTTATAACAACTAGGACCTAACTTGGAGTTCCTGTATTAGAGTATGACGAATTCCGAAAAAGAAAAGATTCTAGAGTGCAAATCCCGCCCAGCCCACTAGATACTACTTGGGGAAGAAGTGCTATCTTGGTTTGGATAGGATCCTGCCATAGTATAATCAAATGTAGGGAGCACTTGTAGTCAAATCATGAACAATGCAAAAATGCATGCATTTACTAATCTTGTGATATTAATAATGATTTTGATAAAGCCTCCATAATGACAAAAGTAAATAGCACGTAAGTATAGACCGTAATACTTTCAAATCACTTCAAATCTCGACGAGGTACCTGCTTATAATTTGTGTCCATTAACATCGTATTAGTATCACCAGCGTATTGTTTTGGCACTCCTAAGATATTTGGATCTTCGATCCACCCAAGCTATCGTCTTAAGGTAGGCTGCGCCTGCGCTTGCATTTAATCTAATTTCATAGCTGAAGAAATATGTATTCTGGTTCACATATGCCATTTGACGCATTTGACAAGGCTATTTGACGGCGTATTTGACACATCTAAATAAAGACATTTTATATATTCTTAATGTATTTTCTTATGTACCGGATATTAATTATGCCAGCAGCTATTTCTGAAACAATAAAACCGAAAGTAATAAGTCAATGGCTTCTAGGCCTTCGCAGAGACATCATAGCACAGGACAACAACATTAGTGCAGGAGCAGTTAGCAACATTATTGATAATTGGAGTATTGCTCTTGGAAAACCTGAAGCTGATGCACTTCGGGAGTTAGCAAAAGTATTGAATTCTGCTGGTCTTACTCCGGCTCAATGTGCCATTGGCTTTCGAACTATGACATTGCTACGCGAGCAGAACATAGATGCAGATGCATCCGCACAATTGATCGGAGATACATATAAAAAATGTAAAGAATTTGAAGTTACATCAAGTAAATTCGCTACATGTATAAAAGAACTTATCAAAGTTTCAGATGATCATCACATTCAACTACATAAAATTGAAGAGTACATAGACGAAAAGATAACCAAAAAGAAAGAATTGGAGAATGAACTTGAAGATTTAAAGAATGAGATATCAACTCTCAAGAATCAAAAGTCAGAAATTGAAATGTCCGAGACTTGGCTTTGCAGCAAAAGAAAATGGCAGATTTAGAAATCAAGTCATATACTGACGCAAAGCAAGTATTGGATAGACAGAATATATCTATCAACGAAGATCTTCCCAAACTTGCCAACGCGATTAATTGCATTGAAGAATATGAATACGATCCCAAGAGGCTAATTGCAGAACTTAAAGATATCCAGCATTTAGATGGCAAAAAACGAGCGCTAGAGATAGCTACAGAAGAACTGGAAGAGCGTACTGCGAACCTGCGTCAGCAAGAATCTTTGTTGCAAGATAAAATCTATATACACTCGGAAAATCTACCTGTGTACAACCAACTTGCAGATATGGGATTCGGTTCAAGCCAGCTGAAAGCGTTGCTTGATAAGGTCATAGATATTACAATCTCAAATGGTATAAACTATTGCTTGGCAGTAAATAAATTCATGAATGACATAGAGACTCAGTATAATACTAAACTAGGGTTTGAACTCCGGATAGAAGAACTTAAATCAGAAATTCAGGAGCTCGGAAAGGAACGAGAAAAGGAATTGCAGAGAGTAAAAGTCCAGCCCTGTATAGGACCAGTCATCACTGGACTATTACAACGAGGTTTAACTGAACATGATATCTTAAAGGTTGCAGATAGATGCCATAATGAAATATCAAATCGAACTTCCTATGTAGAAGTTCTGAGAAAAGGGATTATAAATTTTCTACAGAGTATCATGATGATTTGCGTGGAGAATGCGAGTCTGTATGCGCGTAGTAAAAAACAACTAGGAGTTATAAATTAACTGAGACTCCAATATGCAGCATCATTGATAGAATCGGATAGATGAACTGACTAAATAAAGTTGTTTAAGTAGCATTGTTACTAATAGTATCAAAAATAAATCCATGGGCAATTGAATTATGGGTTCAAATCCCAAAAATAAAACAACAAGAAAGTTAGTTATGATACAATATCCTTTACCAACTTTGTAAAGACGTTGCAAAGTCGAACACATGGAACGACTGCAGGGTAAATTTTGAAATGAGAAACTGCCTCCCATATTCTATTGAAAGATTTTGATAACATTAGGATGATTTAATTCAGATAGTATCTGAGTTTCTCTTTCGAAACGTTGTTTACTTATTAGATTTATGTTGAGCTGCTTTAGTGCATAGCTCTTGTTAGTCTGCTCTTTATCCACTATTTCATATAATGCTTCCAAACGCACTAGAACTAATTTTTCGTTTAATTGTGTATTTCAATTGAATTTGACTAGTCTACCATCATTTAATGGATAACATTGCTGATATGGTAGTGTAGATTATGATACGATAGACATTTTATAAGAAGCCATCTCGTCTACTGGTTTAGCTACACATTACTTAGTAATCATCATATAAGGATATTATGTATACAAATCATCAATATACTTTGAAAATGTAAGTTTTATTTACTAAGGCGCGCAGAGCTACACATAGTTAATATTAAAAATAGAACAGAGCTATTGCAGTGGTTCTGAGCTTAAACTAGAGATATTGGCTACCTGATTTATACAGATCTAGAAAAAATATTCATTGAAAATCCTTCCAAAAATTACATGATAATAAGACGCTGAAAAGGGAAATCTCTTGAACTTGTAAGATCCTTATTAGGGCTCTATCCGTGCAAAATACAAATACTCAAGGTAAAAGTAAATATTGTCAATTATATAATTAAAGATAAAATTAGTTTTTAATTTGCAAATTTCAGCAGTATACAGCAGACAGTCTTTAATTCTTGAGGCTTATAGGCCAAAGTTTTTCTTATCTCCTTTTTAATTTTAGTCTGACTCTATTGATTACCGAAGGTACCATATGCCAACTGTCTCGCGGCGGATGTAATTCCCATGCTTGGTGGTAACTACTTAAATCAGATATGATGAATATAGATGATGAGGATGACAAACGAACAAAATAATTATATATATAACATAGAAAACCAGCGTTTTAACATAGAAAAATTTGTAATATACTTGAATAATCTATTAGCAACAGAAAATGTAGCAGAAAAAAGGCTACAATCACGAATACAAAGTACACTTATAGCTGAAGTCGGACAAATACTAGAATATCATTTAGAAGAAACAAGGAAACAACAAGATAGACTTAGGTATTTAATAACAAAGTTTGGAGGAACACCAACCAATGAAAGAGCGCAGCTGCTTGGTTTGACTGCTCCGTCCCTTATTCAAAAAGAGTTACAAAAGGTAATGACTGTTGCAGAAGTCGAGTTAAAGGAAATAGAGCAAGATGCAATATTAGAAAATGCTGAAATAATTGCTTATAATTTGTTACTACAAACTACAATAAAAATGAGTATTGATGATAACGTTAAGGAAGCAATACCAATCCTTAGACAAAATCTTGAGGAGGAAGAAAAAATGAATAGGTGGCTTCAGGCTAAATTGCCTATAATATTTGCCAAATTGTGGCCAGAAATAGTATCACCTTCGTCAATGACAGCAGAACAAGCCGAAATAATTGACAATATTAAACAAACATTTACGTGCGAAATTTGTGATGATGCTTTTTTTGATTCTCCTAAGGACTTGAAGCAGCATATCATCACAATTCATAACCAAGATACAGTTAATCAAACGGCCAGGTAACAGGTATTATAACATTGGAGCTAATTTTATAGGTGTTGATTCTAAACCTTAATGGAGATCTATTAGAAAATTTGTCTATCGTAGTTGGAGATGAGTCTGAACATTTTCAGTTCTAGAATTAATCACAATATACATGGATGTATGAACGATTTGTGATTTTCGCTCCTTATATCATTGCTCACTTTTTGGGGTAAGATAATGTACCTGTGAAAGCAAAGTATACACTATGAATATAAGCCTGAATCATAGGAAATATAATGTGATGTGATGTTTAGCATTTCGTTAGGGAATTTTAATTACTTATTATGCTAAGTTCATTCGAACAACCGCACTTGCTTGATATTAACTGGCCCTGACATATCTTCTATATGTATCCAAATGGTGGTAACTGGAACACAAAGTGGCCTTCAATATTCAGTCATCTTTTCAATTGTGCTATCACCGATTTGACAAAATTTTTTTGTATGTAGAAATTGCAAATCGTAATTCTAGTAATTTAAAGGGGATCAAGCTGGTGATAATAATAAGTAGTAAAAGATGGCATAGAGCAGTAAATCTCAGTGATGAATTTCCTCTCTCACGATAGATTATAAGCAGTTCTAACAAGAAACCTGCGGCCGCTGTGCTTCCAACAATCAGGGCGCTTTACAACGAATTGCTACGTCATGGCAAATCTATGTATGAGTCATCCTTCAAGTATGAAATCGTCGTCAACTTCGGCTCATGTTCTTGATGTTACGACGGCAGCTTTACTATTTGATTCTACTACATCTGACATATAGAAAATTAACATAGAACTGACAAATACTATAAACTATATACTCGATTGCATATTGCTTATTATGCCACTAGTCTGACTGTCATGACTGATGGCGTAAAGATATAGTGGCAGGGTGCGGTACCCCTATCGGCTTCGTTCAACAGGCTACGGCTGCTACGGTCCATGTTCATATGTGTAGTAGCGGCAGGGTACCGCGTCCCTATGCTTATAATGGTAAAAAAACGTTAAATAAGTTCCCGTTGTTGTCATTTATAAATTAAATTATAAAAAAGTGGAATAGCGGCCCGGCTCGAAGAACTACTTATCTGTCTTATACTAGCGCTTCTTTGCTTGATAGTAGTTCTTGCCTTTAATGTCTATTATCTTCGCACCCGGCTTACTGAATTTGAATCTATCTTAAGACTATTAAAGCCGGCGATTTTCTCGGATGCAGCTGATCTTACCATTATCTCGTCGGCTTCTGGTCAATTCATGATACCATGGCCACGGACTTATTGAATCGAACCCGCGCCCAAGACCATCTAGGCCGACGGATAAAACCCAGAAATATTATTATCTGGTATATGGTATCAACCATTGGACTTGCTAGTATACTCATGATAAGCTTGCCGGGTTCTGCCGGCGAACACTACATGCCACTTATTGCTGTACTGCTGGCACAGAAGATCATCTGGAGACAAAGTATATGTCGCTAATTCCGGTGATAATACTATCTCCGTAATTGATGAAGCAACTAATAGTAACTACAGGTGATGAAGCAACGACAAAGCCGCATGCAGGTCGTGTGTATTGTTGTTAGCTACGGGATTTACTTATTAATTCCACCAGAAGTGCTGTTCAGCCTTACTAAATTCGCAAAAGTATTCCCACCGTCACTACTTGTCCTCATTACGGGATTAAGTGCTCCTGTTGCGTTTGTCCACCACGTCACGACTACGTTACTACCTGACGCGCTTATACTTACGTTCCCATATACAACATCTATCTTTGGATTTGTGTTAGGGGGGCTGAGAACCATTGTCTTTGCGAACGTTTTTCCACCATCATTACTCTTTGTGAAGAATATGGCAACGCCATGGAGAGCAGCACTAGCATTATTCCATGCTGCATAGATATTATTACCGGATACTGCTACTGGCAGTAACAGCGATCGGCTTAATATCTCTTGAAAGTACTTCAGTGGTAAAGCTGAAGCCACAGGAACTGAAATCATCATTGCAGCAATTACCGCAATTGCGCTAATCGTTATTGCGGATTGGTGATTTGCCATTTCTAATCAATACTAAGGTACGTATATATATGCATATTCTTCCGGTCTAAACCGGTAGAAATAACCTTTTTTCGGCTTCATCCAATCGTCAACTTTGTTCTCTTGCCTAGCCTTTGCGATAGGGGATGGAGAAGGCTCTAGAGGTGTCTCCGTTCTCTACAAGTGTCGCAAATGTCGCAAGTGTCGCAGATAAGCATAATGAGAATAGAGAGATCCACCAAACTACAAAACCGGATCTAGATAAGAAGAACAAAACTGAGGCAATGAGGCTGCCTGCGCTACCTTGTGTCTGGTGTGATTATAAAGATCCTATAGAATTCGATCTCGCTAATCATCTTCTCACAAATCATAAGCAGCAGTTATTGAAATTGCCGATTGGCAAAGCCTCCATGGAAACCAGAATAGATCATGCTATTCAGTGGGCAAAAAGAACAATGAGGCTAGGATATGCTGATGACGATGACGATGAGGAGATAGAAGAAGATAGTGATTCCAATTATGACTACGAATTACCACAGTCTGCAAATTCAGGTAGTATCTGAAAACGTAGACTTTATACTATCTCACTTTCAACAATCTTTTTTTCCGAGGAAGATTATGACAAAACGCATTGGATACCAAATAGAGGTCAATAGTAAGCGTGAATTATTAGATCGTTTTAGGCAATCGAATTACGAAGATTGCCGCGTCAATGCTTATCCTTCATTTACCAATTATCAGGAGATTAATAGAGTGGCTCCAAGCTTTCTTATGATAGATCTTGATCTTAGAGATTTCACAAATATAAAACACAAACTTGATAGAGGATTGAAAAGAATCCTTCATAGAATTGATACACTGATGCATGGTCATCCATCAGTCTTATGGATCGGGAATGGCTATCATATTTATCAACCTATGGATGGTTTCATTCTAGAAGAACAAGAGCGATTTGCACGATTGGTTGATCCCGCCGGCAAAGATCTGACATCTAGATTCATGCAGTTCGCAGAGGATTTTTTAACAAACAAGAAAGAAGACCCTCAGCATAATCCTACCATGAATTCATGCTTGGTTAGAATACCAGGAACAATCAATTCAAAGTGTGGACAGGTAGTCAACGTTGTACAACGATGGGGTGGTCAAAGGCCGTCGATACAATATCTGCTGCGCGAATTCAGAAGATGGCTTTTAGATGAAAAGATAGAAGAACGCAGGACGATTAGACTTTAATCCCAATCACATCATCAGACGCAATATTATTACAGTAAAAAGAGGCGGTTATCTGCCGATAAGTTTGGATAAACTGAAAACGGAAAACACGTATTTGTACAAGACGATAAATGAACAATAAGGCAGAGCCCAGGATAATACCTCATACGTCAATGGAGTTGATTTGGAAACAGAATATTAGTTTATTTGTCCAGACTTGTAACTATGGTGTGGAACATAGTTCGACAACGTTTCACAATATGGTACCTCATGGCTAATCCAACAAATTCAACTTATTAACCATTTTTGCATATGAAATCTGTCAGTCACCACCCTGTTTTAATTTGATATTCTTCACCGGCCTCATAGATCGGAGAGAAATCTAAACATTAGTCATTTACTGATCTATGAATCATCTTATAGCACACAAATATGCCTTCCAGAAATCATAACATTACCATATTGGCGACATTAAATGTGTGTTAGGCTGTGGCCGGGCAAGCAAAACCAAGAAATACTGCTCGAAGCCGCGAACTACAATATACTGTGCAGGTTGAATGGAGGACTAACTTCTATATTTGAACCTGACGCTTATGTGATTCTGTTTATAGTATGATTAATTGAGTATCAGAGTTAATGATAATCTCCTCATTTGCCTTGTTTTGCTATTTCATTTAATGATGATAATAACATATTATTCTCTGTCAGCTTTCTTAGATTGATCATACTTTGTTCTTAGCTCTTCTATTTCTGAGGGAGCAGGTTTTGACCCTCCGTTATTAGTAGTTGTAGTGGTAGTAGTTGTGGTGGACGAACATCCTAAACTGCTTTCGATGGTTATTGCTTGCTGTCTTAGATCTGCAGCTTGTTGTGATGTCAGTTGTCCGTTATCTCCTTTTGCATTCACTTGATGTAAGAAAGCATTCAATGTATTACAAGCGGCCGCATGATTATTACGATTCAATTGACTTAGAGCAGCATTTAATGGAGCTTCTAAGCTGGTTGTTATGCCCTTAGAAAGATGCATGTTGTCTATTGTGTTTATAATATTCTGTACTGCTTGCTGAGGCGTAAGTATAGTCCAACTGAAGATAGCAGGTGTAGGATCTTTATTTTCCGTGGTATCTACTGCTCTTACTTTAAATATATGCTGTTGTCCAGCTGCCAAGTTGTCATAGCTAACTGTGCTGGGATTAGTATTGGAACCACATGTTGAGAAGGAACTTGCATCTAAACTACATTCAAAGCCCGCTATAGGGTTGCTGCCTTGAGTAGCTGTAGCCTGAAATGTGATAGATGTGGAAACTGTTGAACCACCGTTTTGAACTGGGGCTCCATTACCATCGAGAGCTGAGATGATTGCTGTGTTTGGTGGTAACGGTGGCTGTGGTGGGTTTGGATTGAATATAGCAACATTATTCGATAATGCGATTGTGACATAAATTAGATGATTAACTGGACTATATACAGGAGTTGCTGGAGAATCACCTACAGAAGATATTGTACTTATTGGCTGATTGGTAGAGCCATTAATTATTGTGATATCATCAGATGCAGCATTGGCGACATAAATCTTGTTATTAATAGGATCGTGCGCTATTCCAACAGGCCCGCTACCTGCTGGGATTATACTTGTAACTTGGTCTGTAGCATCATCTATAACATATACATTGTTAGAGAACTGATTTGCTACGTAGATATCGTGATTAGTAGAATCGTATGCTGCAAATATAGGATCAGATCCAACAGAAATAGACTTGACTACTGTATCTGTTGCTGGATCAATCACAAAGACTTTATCCACTCCTAGCGCTGTAGTTACATAGACTTTTCCATTACTAGGATTAAATACATCTGTATATGGGTTTTGAATTCCGCCTATTGTTCTTATTACATTATTTGTAGAACCATCAATTACTTATACAAAACTTTCAAGCTGATTTGTAACATATAACTTGTTATGAATTGAATCATACGTAATACCTGTAGGTTGTCGTCCTATTGATCCTGTTATTACCTTTATTACTTGATTGGTGTTAGGGTCAATTACTGACACACTGCCAGAGGCCTGACCGAAGTAAGTATTTGCTACATAGACCAGCCCATTGTTTGAATTATAAGCTAGTTCTCGCGGATTTACACCTACATTAGCTATAATTACTATCACCTTATTTGTCTGTGCGTTAATGACTGAAACTGACCCTTCATCATAATTTGCTACATAGATTATTGAATTATCAGGATCATATACTGCACCATATGGTAGCCTTCCAACAGGTATGGTACCTACTAACGAATCTGCATATACTAATGAAGGTAAGAAATTGCAGCCAACAGAAAAAGTTGTAGCTACGGTGCAAATAACTAAAATATGACTAATAGGGATCTTTCCAGGATATCATAGACTAGAAAAAGTATTTAATTACGTATTTAATAGAAAGGTAGTACGAGTATAGAAAATTTATAGTTAGATTTAACCATTAATAATATCGGGTAAATTATGACACTTATCAATTTTCTAGAACTACACAGGCACGACTTATTGAGACATACTTGATTACAGAACACTAATCCCATGCTAACGACTAATGATAAAGTAAGCATCTTATGAAGTATCGACTACATGATGTGTTTCTAATTCAATTATCTTATAGTATACATTTAGATCTCATAAAGGGATAGAAGTAACGATATTACATACTATCGATGTTAAATCTGCACTAAGCTGTAGACGCTATCACTTCATGTTTCTTGTTGTTCAATGTAAAGCATTGCAGAAGTATTGAATGCCATATTCGATAGTAAGAATATATTTACTGGCCTGATTCGATCCTCTGCATTCATAATTATAATAATGGCAGTGTCAGCAAGTCTATTACTATCGTATACTAATGTCTGGGCAGCCAATAACGACCCAGCACAAGGGATGAGAATTGCAACCGGCGCTCCTACAACATATATCTCACGCTGTACTATTGTAGGACCTCCAGGAGCAACACTGGGACCGTGGATTTATCTAACTTTTGATTCTCGTGGTGGAACAAATGGAAATCATGATGTAACATGCAGCGTTCATGATGAGGCAGATATAACACAACTAACATGTACAGTAGCTGACCCTGCAATTTCAGGAGGAGTTAATGTAGGCATTTGTACCACTAATAATAATAATAAGCACCTACAATGCACAATTCCCCCTCAGCCAGATGTCTTTGGATGTAATTTACAATCCTAAACTAACTTCTAAATCCCGACCTAATGTCCGGAAGAGTGCCCTTATTCTGATCAGCACAATCGATGCTTGTCCACATCATACTGAGAAAACCTAATAATATCATCGTGGACATAATGGCAGGCTAGGTATGGCAGCGTCGACATTCCTCGGGGCGGTAAACTGACAGGGTAAACAGATATCTATCTGTGAGTATAGGTCTTAATCGATATACTTCTCGTCAATTAATCATTACTCGCACCGTTAGTATATTTACAAGTGTAGGAGTCAAATTATTATGAAATGATGGCGATTAAGCCACTGTAAATGAGATGCCCAAATTGCCGGCGATGTATACTACCTAGCCGCTTTATTGGTTTTACTCATCTAGTCACCGTAGAGATCTAGATCTAAAATCCTTCAACATCTGGATTCTCTGTTGTGATATTATTCCATTAGCAAAAACTAAAGTGCTGCATGTATTGCAACGCAGCATTATACGTCTAGTCTTGGTAGGCTTTAACGTAGCCATAGCATTGCAAAAAAGACAGTACACGTATCGTTCTCACGAGTCCTAACGGGGCAATTTACTATAATATAATGTCCTGCAACTAAGCTATATATAGCGACAAGAGAGTGAACAATTTGGTTTATTCGCTAGATCTTATAACTACTTGAAGATCGCCGGCAAACAGACTAACAACTAAATAAAACAAATGACTACTGTCAGGTACAGACTAGATGATAAGAAAGCGAAGTATGCAGATGCAAATACATCCGTAGAACATGTATCCCAGTCGAAAGTACAACACGTAAGAATCTGGAGACCAGCAGTATTGGAATAAAAATAAAAAAAGAAATGAAGACGAAATATGAATTAATTACCTAAATCATCGATGCTATGCTTAAAGTCATGTCCGATATTATACACCTACACTTTCAGCTGGCTAAATAATTATCCATTGGATGCACTTACATAGATTATGTAGTCATTGGATTATTAGACATATTACTTACATTTCATTAACTTTTTTCAAACATAGTATGTCTAACCGATATTTGTAAGCTCGAGTTCTACAATCTTCCGATCATGATCATAAGTTGGTCTGATAAGTGTGCTACTGTATCATCCTTCATTTTCTCACGTTGTGTTAATGGCTGATTTAGATGTTCCAGATCTTCTTCTCTTGATGGCATCTCTCAGAAGGGTTTCGTAAATCGATATAGAAGCAAGTGCTCCACTGGCTGCTGCAAGGACTACATAGTGTCTATCAGTAGCTATATCTCCTACTGCATAAACGTTAGGAACTGTGGTTTGCTGGATGTTATTCGCTTTGACAAACCCATACTCATCTACTTCGCATCCAATTTGCCTTGCAATCTGATTTCTAACTTTGTATCCAATATTATAGAATATCACATCTCCGGGATATAGTCTCCCACTTTTACATATAATTCCTGTGAGAGATCCTTTTTTATTTGCAGTAATTTCTATAGGTATATCATTTTGTACTATCTTGATCTTTAATTTCTTGGCATCATCTAATTCTTCTTGTTTCATCTTATAATTATCATTTATAAGAAGCGTAATATTCTCAGTCCATCCCAGGAATTCTTTTGCATAATTTATACTATTATCACCAGACGAAATAATAATGAGCCTTGTCCCTTCGCTTTGAAATCCATCACAATGAGGGCAATGCCATGCTCCATTTCCATCGAACTTTGTAAAATTTTTAATACTTGGCTTTATATCTTCAATTCCTGTTGCTATTACAATATATCTGCACTTAATAGAAGTACTCCTTTTGTCTGTAGTTAATAAAAAAAAATCCTTGTATTTCCTAACCTTTTCAACTTTCTCGTTGATTATCTTTATCGATCTATACTGCAATACATCTTTCCGAGCTTTCTTAATAAGCTGTCTCGGACAGACGTTTTCATACCCTAAATAACCATGGACTTGTCTGGTCATAGAGTTTCTCGTATTCCCACTATCAAAAACTACCGTAGGTCTGATATATCTGCCAAGCAATAATGCTGAGGATAGCCCTGCGAACCCGCCGCCTATTATTGCTACATCAAACGCTTGTTCCTTACTATTATACTTCTCCTTCTTCTTACCGTCACTTCTTGTACTATCTATTATATTGTTTTTTTCACGTTCGCGAAATATCTTTAAATTTTGTTCGTCATTTTTTTCCAAAATTAAGCTCTCTTTGTTATACGATATGCATATACAACATATGATATAAGAGATTGACCAATCTAATCAGCAATTTTTCTGCTTAGCTAATTACAAAAATTGGAGTACATTGCAAAAGTAACTTTTTGTTAAATGTATTAATGAAGCATATGAAATCTGAGCCTTTGAGTACTAGGAAGAGGGTTCTAAATAAATATTCAATTGATGTAAATATCAACTAGAGAGATTAATATATTCCAAATAATCTGAGTTGTCTAATCATCATTACTATTGATCCATTTTTATACTATTTTGACTCCGTAACTTATTTATTGTATTGATAAGAACATAAGACAGGCAGACGTGGAAAAATACTCTAGCTAAAGACAATGTTCTATACTACCTACTCCTAGTGAATCTTGCAATAAGGATAACGCCTGAAGATTTGACCTATTTACCGATTTTTATTACTGTTTATTGGATCTTCGCCAGTTCTGCCGACGAATGACAAGATAGACAAATGATTGCCGAGTACGTGACAGGCAAGGTGAAATCGGGTAAGAAAGAATATACGATCATATCAATAGAACATGTAATTCCAGACGAAAGATACGATGAGGGGCTGCAGATTCGTCTAAACCGAAATCTACTAAAAGACTGTCTACATGCCCGGCGAATAAATAGAATTACTAATCCAATCCTGCGAGCTACAATATAGCGTTACTTGTGCGAGAATTGACCATACTGTGGACATTGCTTTATACTATTTCATGTACTGGTGTAAATCTGAAATCTCTCAATGTCTTAATTCTCTGTTGCAAGAATATTCCATTTGCGAACACCAGAGCTCCACAAGTGTTGCAGCGTAGCATTATGCGGCCGGTCTTGGTTGGCTTGAGCGTAGCCATAGCATTGCAAAAAAGACAATAGACATATCGTTCCCATGAGTCGATAACGGACAATTTACTGCAATATAGTATTTCATAGCAGAGCTATATATAGCGCCAAGAGAATATTGCGAAATAACTTGATTGTTCGCCGGTTTTTCTAATAGCACATGAGATCTTCGCCGGCAGACCGGCGAACAACTAGATAGCATAAATGGCCGGCGAACATATGCTGAGCAAGATGGATGCGAAAAATTGTCTGGATATATTGATAGAACAGATAAGCTTCTGTCTAAAGACATGACAAGAGAAAAAAATTCCGGCAAGCAGAATGAGATAAAAAACTAAAGGAAAATGAAGATGAGATGTGAAGTTATCGCCGGCGTCATCAGGATCCCATGTTCAAAGTTATATTCTGCATATGCATCTCGCTTTTGGCTGGCTAGATAATCATCTGCTGGTTGTGTAATCATAGGCTATGTAGCCACTGGACTCACAAATCACGTTTCATTATCTTTATCTCAATCATGATGTATCTACCTCTGCCCAGTCAAAAAAATTAGACAACAGAGTAGCCGTTATTACAGGGGCGATCAGTGGTATGCCCCGTGCTACTGCTAAATTATTCGTCGAAGAAGGTGCGTATATCTTTGTCACAGGCCGCCAGGAAAGACTCGATAAAGCAATCAATGAAATCGGCAAGAATGTTACCGGTGCGCAGAATGATACTGGCAATCTAGCTGACCTAGATCGTCTGTTCGAGACGGTCAAAAAGGAGAAAGATCATATTGACATCATCTTTGCTAGTGCAGGAGTTGGTGAGCTCAGTAAGCCACTTGGCTCCATTACTGAGAAAGGCTTTGACGATACTTTCAACGTCAACATTCGAGGGACCTTGTTTACTATGCAAAAGGCTCTGCCGCTTGTGAAGGACGGCGGGTCGATCATTCTGAATAATTCTATTGCCGGAGTGAAGGGATTTCCAGGTACTACCGTGTACAGTGCCAGCAAAGCAGCAGTCATACGTTCTTTCGCTCGAACTTGGACTGCCGAGCTCAAAGGAAAGATTAGGGTCAACGTCATCAGTCTCGGCACGATAGATATGGCGATATTTGATGGAGCTCCCCAAGAAATGAAGTATGGCTTCCTTTCCATAATTCCAATGGGTCGAATGGGCAAGCCGCCAGAGATTACGACTGCTGCGCTCTTTCTGGCATCGGATGACTCCAGCTTTGTTACCGGCATCGAGCTGTGCGTCGATGACGACACAGCGCAGGTCTAACTGAAAACACAAATCTAACGCCAACGATTTTATTCCATTTTTAATCCTAAACTGGTAGTCGAAATCAGATTTGGTCCATGTGTATAATAACTAGCGAACCTTTTGCTAACATCAAATCTCGTTCTTCAAAGCGATCAAACATAGTTACACATACAGTGTTATATAGAGGGAGATTTCGATGTGACTACTGTTAACAGATTCAAAAATAAGTGGAATTAGTCAAATAATGATGAAGAATGAGTAATGATTTATGAGCAGCAGCTACACTAGAAATGACAACTATGAGTAATGCACGCCAGGGACTTCCACTAACCAGCTCTAGTATTGAGAAGATATTTCCTAAATTAACACCGGCTCAGATTAGTCGTATTGCAGTGCATGCACATATACGTTCAGTACAGGCTGGTGAAGTACTACTGGAGCAGGGAGATACGTCAGTACCGTTCTTTGTTGTAACCACAGGCGAAGTGGAGATTGTACGTCCTTTAGGGACCCATGAGACCCTTATTACTGTCCATGGTCCTGGTGAATTCACAGGAGAGGTTAACATGCTCTCTGGCCGCCGGTCTTTAGTTCGGGCACGTGCTACTAAGTCAGGTGAGGTAATAGAACTGGATCATCAACAAATGCTGGCTTTGATACAGACTGATGCTGAGCTCAGCGATATTCTAATGAGGGCGTTCATACTACGTAGAGTAGAGCTAATATCCGCTGGTGCTGGAGACATTGTCCTCGTAGGGTCAGCATATTCTGCTGGTACACTTCGGATCAAAGAGTTTCTGATGCGTAATGGACATCCGTACTCCTACATAGATCTAGAGCGCGATCCTGATGTACAGAATCTGTTGGATAGTTTCCAAATTTCTGCCAGTGAAATACCAGTATTAATCTGTCGAGGCCAGCTTGCACTTCGGAATCCCACTAACCAAGAAATCGCAGACTGCCTTGGATTCAATGAGTCTATCGATCAAACTCATGTTCGAGATCTTGTAATCATTGGAGCTGGTCCCTCAGGACTGGCGGCCGCAGTATATGGCGCTTCGGAAGGACTAGATGTCCTAGTGTTGGAGACAAGTTCTCCTGGCGGCCAGGCAGGTTCAAGCTCAAGAATCGAAAATTATTTGGGATTTCCTACAGGAATCTCGGGTCAGGAGCTGGCATCTAGAGCGTACCTTCAGGCACAGAAGTTTGGTGCACATATGTTTGTTGCTAATGCCACACGACTCATATGCAATCGCAAACCGTACGTTATCGAGCTTGAGAATGGGACCAGAATTTCTTCTAACACTGTTGTAATTGCCACAGGTGCTCAATATCGAAAACTTCCATTGAAAAACCTGTCACGCTTTGAAGGTGCGGGAGTCTACCATGGTGCGACCTTTGTGGAAGCACAGTTGTGTGGAGGAGAGGAATTAGTTGTAGTTGGCGGAGGAAACTCAGCAGGTCAGGCTGCCGTGTTTCTGGCACAGA
>C688J18823_10001174_pt1 | contig 16080 bp, 12 predicted proteins | sample HopSoiMetagenom1_FD_18823 | JGI IMG/M metagenome (IMG submission 18823) | reverse complement strand
TGTATAGTCGCCACGTTTTCCTGTTTGTGCATACTCCCAGGACTTTTGAATATCGGCTTCCGTTTTTATAACCGATTGCCCTTTTCCGGACGAACTCATCAATGGCTTCACCACACAGGGAATTCCAATTGCTTTTACCGCAGCTTTCATTTCTTCCAGGCTATCGGCATACGCATAATTGGCTGTTTTTAAGCCTAATTCTTTTGCTGCAAAATCGCGAATGGCTTTTCGGTTCATCGTGAAATCTGCGGCCTTTGCGCTGGGTACTACTTGTATGCCTTGTTTTTCATAATCATAAAAACGTTCGGTTCGAATGGCTTCTATTTCGGGAACAATAATATCGGGTTGATGTTTGGCAACTATACGATCCAATTCATTCCCATCGAGCATATTGATTACTTCCCGTTCATCTGCCATTTGTTGGGCAGGTGCATCATTATAGGAGTCAACTGCAATCACATATTGTCCAAGACGCTTAACAGCAATAACCAATTCTTTTCCCAGCTCGCCTGAACCGAGCAGCATAATTTTTTTCATGTCGTATTGATTTTTGAGGTCGTAGTGACAAAGGTAAAGGAATATAAAGAGGAAGGTGTTAAGCGTTAAAAATTTTCTTTTTAAAGAAATTTAAAATTCGCGGTAAAGCTCCTTTGCTGGAATAGGGAACTTTGAAAGTATGAAAAACCTTTTCGTCATAAGGATCTACTACATTGATAAAAATAAATTCCTGTTGATTATCTGTCGAATAATATTTTCTATACCGTTTTAGTTTTATTTGCGAATACGTGAAAATATCATCCTTAATGCCTCTCAGCAAAACATATTTACTGGCCCTGCCTCCTCTCTTTTTTAAACAGGTAAATGATAGTGTATCATAATTCATGTACTCCATTTTCCGATTGATGAAGCCAGCCTTATTTGAAGGGTAATAGGAAAACTTAATCGCCGCATTAACAGTATTTGGATCCTTGCGTTCGTCCCGTATCAGGTTTGTTCTTTTTGATTTCTTGACACTATCCCAATGATTTGGTGCATCTGCCTCTTGCTCATTCATCTCTTCATTCTTCAGGTAAGTGAGCATTTCCTTTTTAGGATTTGCCTTATTAAATTGTTGTTTTGACTCCTTTAACTCATTAAGTGCATGTTTAATCTGAATAGAATTTTTTGAGAATGTATCTTCCGAATCGTCACTCGACACCTTTAACGAATCAATTATCCGATTCGTGTAAATGGAATCTTTTAAGTAGGAGTTTGCCATTTCCACTAATTTTTTTCTTGCTTCTAGAAGAGAATAGGTTGCCTTCTTAATTTGAATCGTATCTCCTGTTAATACAGGTTCTGAATACAATACATTCTCCAGGCTCACAGGCAATTTTACATACACCTCTTTGTTTCGTTTGAAGTTATAATCAAATAAATAGGTATCCTTTGTATCCATCGATTTTGTAATGTATATATTTTTATTTGCTACCAAACCTGCAAAAACCCTAAAATTATCCATATTCCAGATTTTTGTACTTTCCCTGTAAACGATAAAAATCCGATGAGTGATCGTATCCAGTTGCCAGTATCCAAACGACATGCTTTCAATAGAACTTAATTGCGAATATTGATCGACACTTTTGGAACCCCGAACATTTGTTTTTCTGTTTCCTACGGGAATTGTTTTTTGAGTGATCAGGTAAAAAAGTTGTCCGCTTGTTTTTTTCGCTTCATGATATCCTTGCAAATAAAGGTAATTGATATCTATCATGTTGGATGAATCTGTTTGATCATTGATATCTACATAGTAATTCACCGTACTTAAATTAGCAGGTAAATTCAAACTATCATGGTCCACAAATACCTGATATTCGGTTTCTTTATATTCTGTAATAATAAACAGATCACGTTGGTCGAGTGTATACGCATCCGGTTGAGAGATGATTTGCGCCTCAACCGTGTAACCTATCAGGACGAATAGTAGAATAATTAATCTTCTCATTTCAATTGATGATAAATGTGTTATTATAAAACATGCCACTTCCCATTCTCCATTTAAGTGGAGTACTATGATAGGCATATTTATTATGATGAATGTGATTTTGAATATCCATCCAGGCATTGTCATAAAAATTTACACTTATGCCAATTCCTTTGTTCGTTCCAATTGACAACTCAATGCGCGAACGATTCAAAAGTCTGGTTTCTCTTGATTTATAAGGTATCTGTTTCAATCGCAACGCTGTAGATGTTTCATAAGCGTACGGCTGTAAGCCTGTGAATTTATCGTATTTTAATTCGAAATTTCGCATCACTTTGTTATTGGGTATGTACACACCGATTTGTCCACTACCTGTCCACCAACGATCAAATCCATCAGCAAAGGGTAGCGAAACGAATGGCGGCCCATCATTCAAATAAGCTAACTGAAATTCATTGTATCCTATACTTGCAATACCTACACGCTGTGATCTTTTCACATTTACACCATTCACAAATGTGCTTCCGATTGTAAATGAAAAATTATAGGGATCAAAAAGCGGATGAGAAGAATTGGATATAAACTGTACAACAGGCCTATTATAATTATAGACCTTATCCCCAAGTGTCCGACCAACGGACAATAAAAAAGACTGACGCAATTCACTTAGCATTTTTTGATTATCAAGTGCCAATACCGGGGCACCGATGCCACCTCTAAAAATGTCAACTTCAAGAAAATAATAGGCAATCATGGAATTTCTTTTCAGTCCCATTTCTCTTCCAAAAGGAATTCCGGCACCTCCTGTTAAACTTATGCGAAAATATCCAAATGTATTTCTGATGAGATCCACTTTTAAGGTAAGCCCCACACCAAATTGCATTTTACCAGCTTCAAATTCCTGACTCAATTTCTCTTTGTCTTCCCTGGTAAATGCCGTCTGAGCATTGATACAGGACACTAGCATCAATAACAAAATAATAAACCGAATGGAAAGTAACTGTTTTTTCATTGTTTAATATAGTCAGTTAAGGCATTTATGAATAATGGATGCTGTAAATAAAAAAACAAATCGTGCTCAAAGAATGTACTGGTTTGATATCCTTTAAAATTAAACCAGGGTTTTCTTAATACATTGGTGGTAATTAAAAAATCCGTTTTACCAACCTCATTGTTGTAATTTAATCCAAGGGAAGTATTTTTACCTGCATAGGCCAATTTACCTGATATCAATGTACTCTTGCCGGCAAAGCGTTTTGCAAGCGTTGGGTCATAACCATTGTATCCCACTATAAAACTATAATTTTTGCTAAGGTCAGAAAATTGGAAAAGTTGCACCCCCGGAACAGCAGGAGCATTCATAAAGACTTTTACTTTAAGCTGAGGTAAAGGTGTGCATCTCATAAATGAAATATAATCCCAGGCTTCTTTTTTTTTCTTATCGGTATTAAAAAGTGCATTTTTCAGCCAACTGCAGCGGCCCAATGACATGAGGCTATCCGCTCTTCTCATCCATTCATCATTCAATACATATTTTGTTTCTTGTGTGATCTTTACAATGTCATCCGGGCGGTAACGTATTTGAGAAATATTATTGATGACACTGTGACAAATCAGTGCCGCTCCTAAACTATGCGACATCAGCGAAAAGGTACATTTCTTTGTAGTTGAGTCTTGTTCAAAAATATCCAATAATAACCGAAGAGAGGCACCGCATTCAATTGCTTCCGTCTTCTTTTTTCCAAAATTCCGTGCATTCCTCAAACTAATCTCATCGTGGTAGCTCATTTTTTTAAGTACAAGTTGATTGCCTGCATACTTGCGTTTTACATTCAATTTTTTAGCATCGCCTCCCTGCCAGAAAATTCGAACAAACAAAATGTTTCCCGTTTCTTCTTTTGAAATTTTTTCCAGTAGCCGGTTTCCTTGAAGCTGGGCCAAGGCTCTTGGCACATTATACCCATGTGCAAAAAAATAAATGTGTTTAATCCTGTGTTTTTTTATCGAGTCGATTACGGCTAAGGAAAATTGATAAAGCTCATAACCATTGGGGTCCGTCTGTTTATTATACTTTACTTGTTGGAGCACTTTATTCGTTTCAATCTTTATGGTTGAATCAAGTGAATATGCTTTTTGAAGCGCCTTTTTATTTTGTTGTTGAATGGAAGTTGTATCTTTCTTTTTGGAAGGCGTTATTTTTTTCTGTTCATCAGCAGCCTGCATCGCATACTTCAGGTATATTTTCTGCACCGTATCTGCAACAAACAATTTTTTCTTCTTTTCACTCAGGTCAGTTGGTTTTATCAGTTTAGTCTTTTCAAGCGGCAGTGGCTCCAATATCCCATTTTCATTGAAATTCAAGTTCATGGTAATTACATTCTTAAAATTTTGCCTAAGTATGGAGTTGGGTGCATCCAGGTTGTGCTCAAATTTTGAATTCCAATTACTGTCTTTCACTTCCCTGTAAAATTCATTAAAATCAATCGACAACCCTTTTGCCGGAACTATTTCCAGGCGCTCGTTTGCATAAAAATAATCTCCAAAAAGCCGGTTGAATTTATTGAGTCGTTCAATTTGTTTTGAACTCAATTGAGAAGGGGTGCTTGTTGTCTGGCCTAAACCAATAAAATGGATGAAGATAAATAGGAGTGAAATTTTAAAGACTGCTGGGTTCATGATTTAATTTTTATTAAAATCATATTTCTGTATACCAAACTGGTAATTCTTCTCATCGTTAGGACCGTGTAAAATCAGTTCAGAAAAAATTTAATCTTTCCACGACCAAAGGAATAAAAAAAAATACAGAATCTCAACAATACTTCTTAGTATTTTCCCCTTATCTTAAAGGGGTTTTTCTGGTGGTGTTTTTTAATGTGGTGCACTGGATTGTCCCGGATGGTCCTTCTGTCACTTCAGGTCTGCCTTATAATCAAGGGAGATGACCAATATATCAGCAAGAATATTCAGATAGTATTCTTTTGTTGTTTTAGGTGCTTTCACCTTTTTTTCCGATCACCGTATCCTACATACCCAATCGTTCAGATGGAATACCTCTATTAATTAAGTATTTATAAATTGCTTCGGCCCTGTAAGGTAATTTATAAATATTTTAAAAATAAAAGAGGCAAATTTTTCTTCACTTGCAAATTCATATTTATGATAAGAATCGAGCACTTTGTACAAGGTTTTATAAATCAGATTCCAGGCTTCATCCTCTGTCACGTTCCAGTTGGTAACGGCATAGGCATACAGTTTTTTTCCATACCGGTTATAAACAACAGTTATAAAAGTGTTTTTATCCAATTTCTTTAAATCTTGTATTACTTCAGCTCTTTTATTCAAAAAATCCGGTCATTTGAATGTTACAGAAAGGATAACACATATTGGTAACAGTGCTTCATATAGCTCCATTTTTAAAGGGTTCATACTAAAATTATATCGGATTGGGTAAAATAAATATTATGTAATTTCTTGACGCTCCATCTCATTTCTATTTCCCTGTAAGGATTTGGGAGGTGGTTTAAAAAAATCAACACTGTATTTTATATCAACATAACTCAACTAGTAAGTTTGTCAACTTAAATGATAATAAACAGTCATAAACCATAACTCCATTCTAGTAAGGCTAACAAGCTGAGCGCTTTTTTATTAAATTTACATTTCTCTAAAACTGTTTACTACGTTTTAAAAATTAAAAAAAATATAGGGGTCTCTTTATGTGTCGTAGAATTATTAGAATCATTTGTTTCAGTTTATTTATTATTTCTGAATCTGTTGTGTTTGCGCAGAATGACCTTCCTCATCCACCTACAAATATAGAAAACATTCCTGCGGGAAGTTATATCATTCCAATGGATAATGACCACCAATCGGTTGTTCCAGCCGGTCAGGCTCCGTTTAATTTAAAAGCATATGGTCTGGTAAATAAATTTTTGCAAAATGGTATTCCTGTTAAATGGGCCATTAAAAGTGGTAAAGCACAAGACGGCATTGATTTTACTGCAACCGTGGATCGCATCACCCCTTCTACTACCTCTGGAGAAACCTTGGATTTTAGAAGTGGACCCTTCATTGTTCCCGACACCACACTTCCTTGTGGGGTTAACAGTTTACAGCTGATCACCGAATGGGGATCCGATGTTGTTGCCTATAAATTAAAACAAAGCATATCTGTTGATATTCGGTACACCGTTACACATCGCCCTAAAATTGCGGTGTTTAACAATGGTGACAACCAGCTCTTGCAAACAAAAATTTTGGATGCGGCAGGTATAAGTAACTACCAGATTATTGATGCGGCCGATATTGCAACCATTGCTTACTGCTATACTTTTGCTTCGGAAGCGCATGCCGGCCGTGATAGAATCACCACAACTGTTGCAGATGCTGTGAAATCGTTTGTGTTGGATGGAGGTAATTTTTTAGCACAATGCGAAGCGATTGACTCTTATGAATTCGAAGATTCGTTTCATACTGATAACGGTATTAACAATGTCAAGACTAATATTACAAATATTTACCCAAATGCTGACATGGCTTTTTCTCAGTTTCAAGGCGAAGTGTTGGCGAATATTGGAGGTTCCATTAGTAAGTATACATCCGTAAGTGGTTCCTGGAATTCCTATTACTACCCGGTAATAAGCGACGGGGCTGATATTATTAATGCGGCGGGGGCTCACATTATTGCAGCCAATGCACCAGGAGGAAATGTATTTTATTTAGGAGGACATGATTATGGAAGGGCTACATTCATGGGTGGGTCGGCAACAGATGAAGTTGACCTTACAGACATTCAACGCATCAATGGATTGCGTATGTACCTCAATGCGGTATTCGTTCCAAGCGGTACTAAAAAAGTGGCTTGGGTTACGGTAGGAGCACCAGTTGTAAGTGTTACCTGCGGTGATAGTATTATGTTGGGTTGCCTTCAAAAAGGAGCCGCAGGGGCAACCTATTTATGGGAACCTGCTACCGGATTAAGTTGCCCTACTTGTGCCAATCCCATTGCGTCTCCTTCAACAAGTACAACTTACACATTGGTTGTAACCAATGGTTGTGTCGTAAATGATCAGGTGCGAGTTAATGTTACACCTCCTGCCCCAACGCAATATTCCAACACTTCTGCTTGCTTAGGATCAGAAACTAAATTTACAGATGAAACAACGAACGCGACATATTGGAAATGGGATTTCGGCGATCCCGGCAGTACAAGCAATAGTTCTCTTTTGCAGAATCCTACACATACATTTAGCAGATCCGGCGCTTTCCAGGTATCGCTTATAGCCGGTGTGTATCCTCAGTGTTTGGATAGTCTCGTAAAAATAGTTAACGTTGATTCCGCCTCTGTCATAACCGTAAGTAACGACAGCATTTGTGCAGGAACTTCAACCACACTAATAGCCAATGGAGGCAATACGTATACATGGAGCCCTGCCACTGGTTTAAACACAACAACAGGAATTTCTGTTACTGCAAATCCAACACAAACAATCACATATACAATATCCGCAGCAAATGCGAATGGTTGTGTAAGTACAACAACAGCGACAGTAACAGTAAATAAGCGCCCAATCATTTCTATTCCCAGCGCAACCATTTGTTCAGGAGATACTGCTTCATTAAAAGCAACAGGTGCAGATATGTTTAGCTGGATGCCTTATCAAAGCTTAAGTGATTCTGTTGGAATCACTGTCGATGCAAAACCTATATTTACAACAACGTATACTGTAACAGGAACAGATGCTGTTAGCGGTTGCAAAACAAAAGCGACTGTAACCGTAAATGTAAATCCTTCTCCCATGATTGCTGTTAATGCTGCTTCCATTTGTGCTGGAGGGAGTACAACCTTAAGAGTTACGGGCGCTTATACCTATTTGTGGCGTCCAAAAGATGGTATCAATACAACCACTGAACCGGAGGTTACTGCCAACCCTGCTTCAACGATAACATACACCGTTATTGGTACGGATAAAAATGGTTGCAAGGATACGGCAACAGCTTTGCTAACGGTGAATCCAAGTCCGGTGGTAACCGTATCACCTGCACAAATTTGCCCTGGCGATACGGCTATACTTACAGCAACCGGGGCAGATGCATACCTTTGGGGTCCGAATTATAAGTTGAGTTCTACCACTGCAAATCCCGTTGAATCTTATACACGTATTGCAACTTCTTATGTGGTAAAAGGAACAAACTCCTTTGGATGTTCTTCAACAACAACTGCAAAAGTTACACTCTTTCCAAACCCATATGCACTTATAGAGGCAAACCCTAACCCTGCTTCTATCTATGATCCGACAATTCATTTTAAGAGCAATTCTACCGGTGCGATTACCTGGCATTGGTTCTATGGAGATCCGAATAATTCAGAGTCCTTCAATGAAAACAATACATTTATTTATCCTAAGGAAAGTGCTTCGTATCCTGTTATGCTGATTGTAACGAATCAGTATGGTTGTATTGATACAACAGAATTGGAGGTTTTTGTAAAAGATGAATTCAGTATTTATGTTCCCAATACGTTTACACCAAACAATGATGATGCGAACGATGTATTTTTACCAAAGGGTCATGGAATTGATGAAACAGAATATCAGCTATGGATATTTGACAGATGGGGAGATCTGATATGGAAAAGTAGCACCTGGGGAGAAGCCTGGGATGGCAAAGCCAACAGCGGTGGCAAGCTTGCACAAATAGATACTTACGTTTGGAAAATAGACGTGAAAGAAAAAGATACGCCTACGGTTCACCATTTAGTCGGACACGTAAATATTGTAAAGTAAGTTTAACTCCCACTTGATAATAAATTTAAACTCAGCTTCATTAATTCACCCATGCTGTTGCATTTTTTAAATTCTTTGTTTTGGTAATGCACTGCTAATTCATTCTTTAGTTCTTTTATTTTTTCCGGAGTCGACAAATCATCTTTCATCATCACTTCCAACAATTGATTCACTCTGTATTTAGATGTTTTGATACGCTTTGCAATCAACGCTTTTTCTTCCGACTGATATTGTTTCGCTGTATTTGCATTTAAAAATTTCATGCACAATTCCACGTACGGTAAGTTCTCTTTAAAATACTGTGGTGAGTATAACGATTTATTTCCTTCATAACATTGCTGATCAAAATCAATAGCGCGAATCCTATATTGTGTATCTTCAAAATCAGGGGTTACATCAATTACATAATTATAGGAACGCATATCGCCTAACAGCCTTACAAAGCAGCGTTCATTAAATTTAACAAACTCTTTTGCCAAACGGGTAGGATTCAACTCTTTATCGTCCAAATTATTTTTAATAAACTGATCTCCCGGGATTCCAACAATATGTTCTTCAATCAATGTACCTTCATGAACAAAATAATTAATACGATTCGGAGATAAGATATGCTCCCACTCCAAGCCATATACACGGGATGCGTCGGCTAACTTGATATAATAAAAATCATAGTTATCGTTATAATTATTGATGATCTTGATTCGAAAAGGTTTTGAATTTCCAAAGGTGCAAAAATCAATTCTGTCCACATGCAGATGCTCCATTACTTTCACATCTCCGTTTGTTTTGAGTGATGCATAGATTCCAGTAAGTTCTCTGTTTAATTCATCCATTTCCGATTGTGCATAGGAGACAGTTAACCAAAGTGTATCGTTACCGTATTTATCAATTAAATTAACAGCATTTGTAAACCTCAGCAAATCCTGGTATTGTACAGGTATGTGTTGTGTTCTTCCTGCTTCCGTCAGGAAATTATTTAAAAGCGGTGATATCGGATACGGTATCTTCTTTTTTTGTGGGGAATTATTAACGTTCATGTCTTTCCAACTGATATAGCAGCAAAAATAGTTGAAAATTGCCGTTAATCCGCACTGACGCGCCGTTAAATCAAATTTTATCATTTTTATTTCTTACCCAACTCATTTCCTATCTATATTTAACATTCTAAAACAAAAAACCTATGGGAGCCTGGGGCATAAAAAATTTTGAAAATGATGGTGCGGCGGATTTCGTTGAAGATGTCTTAAACGGAAACAAATTAATAATTACAAATACCATCGAAAAAATATTAGAAATAAGTAAGGGAGATTATCTCGAAGCATCTGATTGTGAAGAAGCGTTGGCTGCTGTTGAATTTGTTGCTGCAGCGAAAGGAAAGCCTTCTACGGATATTTCAGAAGCAGCCATGAATTGGGTAAAAAAAAACGATTTGCTTCGTTTCAAAGATTTTGATCTGGTTGATTCATCAAAAAAAGTAATCGATCGCATCTTGAATCATTCGGAGATAAAAGAGCTGTGGGAAGAAGCGAATGAATTGCAGGAATGGGAAAAAATCATGAGCGATTTGAAGAGTAGGGTTAGTTAGTTTTTGATTTTACGACCCTAAGCCTGCGCACAATTCTCGACTTTGTTAAGATGTCTAATTGGTAAATTATTGTTTGCTTTCTCCTATTACGGAATATGTATAGCTTGGTCCACCTGTTTCTGGTGATTCAGAACATCCAACATATGTTTTACCACCTGCAGGCACTGATACTATTTTTTGAAATTCCTTGCTTCCTTCTCCACCTTTAAAAGAAACTACTTTAACTGTAACAGTGTAAGCAGCATTTCCATCAGAATTTTGCACATACTTTTCATAACCGAAAGTGTTGCATTTGTTTCCATCTACAATGGAATTTACAAAAACCAACGTCTTAATTGTTCGAGTTTCGTTTCGAAGTTCTGCACTATTGTTTACAGGAATAGTTGTCAATGATAAAATCATTGAAGTTGTAAAAGCAACTAAATGATAATGTACTGTCATGATTTCTATGTTTTTGTTTATGAAAGTTAAAACTATTTTTTCACTACTACATAGAGTGTTTTTCCTGTTTTTTGTAATATTGCATAACGCTAGGTAAATAAAGCCCGTTAGCCGTATCGTCATGCAACGTAGCGGCACCCAAGGCCTCTGGCCTGTTAAACAACAATTTTATAAAAAAGAGCAAGCGTAAAAGCTTGCTCTTTTTCTATCATCATTTTATTTCCTTTACGGAAATGTCACACCATTATATTTTGTAACATCAATTTGAGGAATGGTAGCTCCATACGTTGAATTAATGGATTTAATAAATTCATTTGCAAGCATTGCATTACCTCTCGGGGTGAGATGTATGCCATCCAAGGAAAAAGCACCTCCACTTACAAAGGTGGTACTTATTGCGATCCCATTGTATACAATTCCTTTTTTTACTTGCGCCATAAATTGATTGACCTCTACAAACGCCAATCCTTTTGCTCCAGCGGTAGTTCTTAGCTTTGCATTGTAAGCATTCACTGCGGTTTGTATGGTTGCTATTTCTGTTTCGGTCAATACGTACATATTCTTTAACGGTTTCGTTGCTCCCCATCCAGCACATTTCAGTGAGTCCTGTGGTGTATTCAACAAAATAAGTTCATCTGATTTTATTTTTCTAAAACCTCCTGGTGCGGTAATATCTTCTATTAAAAATGGATTGTTGCCTTCTATAAAGGGAGTACCAAATGCCAATGTTAGTTGAGCTGCTTGTGTTGCATTTAATATCAATCCATTGTATGGTATTGTTGTAAAATAAGGAAGGTTGGTAACATCCGGCACACTTCCAAGAATACCTTTCGCTCCATTGGCTGTCATGGTTGATATAATTGCATCAATGCTTGCATCAAAACCAATTCCCGGTGCACCTGCCGATGGTGTTATCGCATCCGAAGTCCCCCCAGAAGCAGCATATCCCAGCACATCATTGTTTCCTATAAATAAAGAAAAGAAAGTTGGATTTTGCTCTGCTGCTTTTGAAAGCATGGATGCTGTTGCATATTCACTGCTAGGCAGCATACGTGCGAAAAACGGATTGTAATTCCCTAATCCTTTTGAAGGATCTCCATATCCCGGATAAACAGTAGTAATTGCTTTTGCACCCGGAATACCCATATTATTAAATGGTGCCTGAGCAGCAATACTGGTTAAGAATATGGATATGTCTCCGTTTGCAGCAAGAGGAACCGGTGATAAAGAACTCACACCTTTGCAATCCGTTTTATATCCCAATACAAATCGCGCATTTAAGGTTGATCCTGCTCCAACGGAATTGACAGCAACATACGGTTGATTAAAAATTCCACCGCCAACCGTTTTAAATTGTTCCGCTAAAAGATTTGGAAACGCTACTAGTTGTCCATCATAATAAAGAGCGTTATCGGCAAATCCTGAAGTAATGGAATTTCCAATGGCAACATATTTACTTACATCCGCGCTTCCGCTTTGCGGACTGGGAACATCAAGTTGAGGTTTACAACTCGCAATCAGTGTCATTGCTCCAACTACAATTATACTTCGTTTAAAATATATATTTTTCATGAGGAGGAAGATTAAAATTTATAGAATAAAGCAATTCCCGGTATGCAAACATTTGTTTTATACGTGCCACTTAAACCTGTTTCAAGATTGGTGTCTTCTCTTTTAAAAGAAGAGAAATAAAAGGATGCATTCACACCGAATTTTCCTTTGTTATTATATCCAAATCCAGCAGTATATATAATCCGGTTTGCATCTGGTGTTTCAGGTGTTACATATCCGTCCTGCACCGGTGAAATTCCATAGGCTAGGCCTAAACGCAATGCTACGTAATCCAGTAATTGATATGCACCACCCAATCGAAAAGCAAATGTGTTTTCATATTTGCGTGCTGCTTTTGTATCAGCCAATGAACTTGTATTCGTTTCATAATCGAATGCAAGTGTATCATAAGCTTTCCAACCTACATAATTAATATCAAGAGCTAATGTAAATTTACTGCTCAGTGAAGATGCCAGACCCAATGTAACTACTTGTGGTAAAGGCAAGGAGGAAGTAAATTTTCCACTAGGGAAATTAGCAGCAAGGGAAGAAGGAACGGTAAAAGTTGCTTCTCCGTCTTTAACCTTCATGTTTACCTGCGAGCGATACGTAAGACCTATTGAAAATTTCTCAACCGGTTTAAAATAAATACCTGCGTTAAATCCAAATCCGTTTGCTTTACCTGCTAATTCTGCGTGACCATATTCACCGCTTGCATCTGCTACCGGAATATCTTTTTGCAAATTTACTTTACCCATTGCGTAAACAAAACCGGCACCGATACCAATTTTATTGCTGAGTTTATAGCTTACCGTTGGTTGAAAAAAGATGGCCTGCAATTGCAGATGTGTTAATGCAAAACGTCCCATCCATTTATCTTCCCATTGTATGGTACTTCCGAAAGGCGTGTAAACAGCTAACCCGTATTTTAATTTGCTACTGTCATTTGCTCCACACACGCCATATGCAGCGAATGGAAGACTGCTTGGTGAATTGGTATTCGCTGTTTGATTCGTGTTTTTATCCAGAAAGGTTGTCTTTGCAAAAGTAGGACTCAAACCCAGATTGATGCTCCTCTCGGTTAGAAAAGACACACCGCCCGGATTAAAAAATAAAGCCGCAGCATCTTGCATGTAAGCAGTTCCGGCACTACCCATTCCTTGTTGAGCCTGACCTTGCAGGTTAACCTGATATCCTTGTGCATACAAGAAAACAGGTGCGTAAAAAATGATGAAGAGGATTGTTTGTTGCAGTTTTTTCATAGGCTAGATTTAATAATTTGTTTATTCTGAATACAAAATAGATCCAACTGCACAATTGCGGATCATTTTGCCGCAATGATCTTACCAAAATCTGTTAATTAAAATTCAAACGAAAAAAGGAGTGCATACTATTGATCATTCGTCTTTACAAAATCCAGGTTGCGAATGTAAACTTCATTCATTGCTGTTGCACACAAGACATCAGCGCGATCAAAAACATTAATGGGATACGCTTTAATAAATTTTCCTTGTTCACGTATGGCCTGCTCTGCCTCGGCGATCATTTCATCTGTCACCTCGATACGAAAATGCAAATTACTTCTTCCCGGTTTCAAGTAATTGATGTGGGCACTTTTTAACCATACCGTTACATGAAAACCTTTTTTTCTCAACACCTGTCCTAATAGCAATGCATAAAAAGGATCCGTTGCCGAAAAAATAGTTCCTCCAAAAATCGAGTTTCCTAAATTGGTTGTAAAAAGACTACGATTTATTTTTACTTCAATTCCCCTAAAACCTTTTTCTACCTTTTTGACCCAAATGCGCTGAAAAAGCATAGGCGGATAAAGCCGCATTAACCATTTCATTGTATTTTCATTCATGGATAGATATAATCTAAGATTTGAGATGTGTAATCTGGACTTTCACCTGATTAATGCCTCAAATCTACTAAAATCTATCCTTTATAGAAGAGGAAAACCACTATATTTTTAAGATACTGACCGCCCCATTTCTCGCATCTATTTGCTATATTTGTGACCCAAGTTATTTACTTTGTTTTCCAATCGGTCTTGTATTGCAAGCTTGGGTTTGAAAAAAAGTAATCGCTCTTTATCTTAATATAAGCACTATGAAAAAATCAGATGTATCGGATTCTGCGGGTTTGCGTTTCCGTGAGGCCATGAAAAAAGAGAATCCCTTACAAATTGTGGGGACGATTAATGCCAACCATGCTTTACTAGCTGAACAAGCCGGTTACAATGCAATCTATCTTTCAGGAGGAGGCGTCGCTGCCGGTTCATTGGGGATCCCTGATTTAGGTATCACTACACTGGAAGATGTACTTATTGACATACAACGCATCACCAATGTAACTAACACCCCTTTATTGGTGGATGTTGATACAGGCTTTGGCCCCTCTGCATTTAACATTGCCCGCACGGTGAAATCATTAATCAAAGCAGGTGCTGCAGCTTTACACATAGAAGATCAGGTAGGTGCAAAACGTTGCGGACATCGTCCGGGAAAAGAAATTGTGACCAAAGAAGAAATGGTGGATCGCATCAAAGCTGCTGCAGATGCACGTACGGATGAACACTTTGTTATTGGTGCACGCACCGATGCTTTCGCAGGTGAGGGACTAGAAAAAACATTAGAGCGTGCTGTTGCATACAAAGAAGCAGGTGCCGATTTTATTTTTGCAGAAGCCATCAATGATTTATCTGTTTATAAAAAATTTACCGCTGCTACAGGAATCCCTGTATTGGCTAACATTACAGAGTTTGGAATGATTTCACTTTTTACTCGTGAAGAATTACAACAAGCAGGTGTCGAATTGATCCTATATCCACTTTCCGCATTTAGGGCGGCAAACAAAGCAGCACTAAATGTGTACCAGCATATCCGTAAAGATGGTACCCAAAAAAATGTACTGGATACCATGCAAACACGCAATGAGCTGTATGAAACTATTGGATACCACGCTTACGAAGAAAAATTAGATAACCTTTTTAAAAAAACCAAACATGTCTAACACAAACGAAACGGTCATCAAACCAAAAAAAAGTGTTGCACTTTCAGGAGTTGTAGCTGGTAACACTGCTTTGTGCAGTGTTGGAAAAAGTGGAAATGATTTACACTACAGAGGGTACAACATTCTTGATTTAGCAGAAGGAGCGGAATTTGAAGAAACTGCTTATTTGCTTATTTATGGTGCATTACCCAACAAGGCACAATTAGCTGCTTATAAAACCAAATTAAAATCACTACGTGGTTTACCAAATTCTTTAAAAAATATTTTAGAACAATTACCTGCATCTGCGCATCCGATGGACGTGTTGCGTACTACCTCTTCTGTACTTGGAAGTATACAACCCGAGAAAGAAGATCACAATGCTGCCGGTGCGCGTGATATTGCTGATAAATTATTAGCAAGCTTTGGCTCAGCCTTATTATACTGGTATCATTTTTCTCACAATGGTAAAAGAATAGAAGTAGAAACAGATGATGAAAGCATTGGTTCACATTTCCTGCATTTGTTACATGGCAAAAAGCCAAGTGCAAGTTGGGAAAAAGCAATGCAAATTTCATTGAATTTATATGCAGAGCATGAATTCAATGCATCTACATTTACCAGCCGGGTTATTGCAGGAACTGGGTCTGATATTTATTCTGCTGTAACAGGCGCTATTGGCGCATTACGTGGACCAAAACACGGTGGTGCAAATGAAGTGGCTTACGATATACAAAGCAGGTATGCATCCGCTGATGAAG
>C688J18823_10001172_pt1 | contig 16086 bp, 13 predicted proteins | sample HopSoiMetagenom1_FD_18823 | JGI IMG/M metagenome (IMG submission 18823) | reverse complement strand
CTGCTCGGCGGCATGCTGGCGCTTGCCGATCACGGCGGGGACCGGCACAGGGGCGTGGCCCTTGCTCACCCAGAGGTCGACGGCCGACCCCTTCGGCGCCTTGACGTCGGAGGGCGACTGCCGGACGACCGATCCCTCCGCGATCGCGTCGTCGTAGACGTGCCGCACGTGACCACGCGTCAAGCCCTTGCTCTGGAGCGCCGCGGTCGCCTTCTCGAGCGTCATGCCCGTGAGATCGGGGACCACCACGGGTGGCGGCCCGAGCGACGGCGTGAGCGTGATCGTCGATCCCTCTTGCATCTTGGTTCCCTCGGCCGGATCGACGCTGAGCACCGTCCCCTTCGGGTCGGAGCTGTATCGGCCGTCCGCCACGACGACGGTGAACCCAAGGTCGTGCAGCTGCGCGCTGGCGTTCTGCACCGTCGCGCCGACCAGCGATGGCACCGGGTGGCTGTGCGGCAGCACATACGTCCACGCGCCCCACGCGGCCGCGGCCACGAGCACGATCGCGAGCAGCACCAACAGCGTCCTGGTACCGCGTCCACGCGGACGCTGCGCGCCGGGTTGCGGGATCGTCTGCGTGATGGCGGACCCTGCCCGCGGCGCGGGCATCGCGGCCGTCCCTTCGGTCGCCGGCTCGCCTTCGCGGACGATGCGCGGGACATCCGCCACGAGCGCCGCAAGCGTCCGTGCTCGCTCGAGCTGCGGCGCGATGGTCGTCAGGTCGCGACGCATCGCCGTCGCCGACTCGGGCCGCATCTCCCGATCCGGATCGGTGGCGCTCGCGATGAAGGCGTCCAGGTCGGGGGGCACGTCCGCACCGTTCGCGGACGGGGCCGGGACGCGGTCCGACAGGTGCTTGTACGCGATCGCCATGGGCGTCTCGCCGGTGAACGGGAGCCGGTCGGTCAACAGCTCGTACCCGACGATCCCGAGCGCGTACAGGTCCGAACGCGGGTCGGCCGGCTCGCCGCGGATCTGCTCGGGGGACAGGTACTGCACCGTGCCCGTCACGGCGCCCGCGCGCGTGCTCTTCGCGTCGGCGAACGCGCGCGCGAGCCCGAGGTCTGTGAGCTTCACCACGCCCTCGGTCGTGATCAAGATGTTCTCGGGTTTGAGGTCGCGGTGCACGATGCCCTTGGCATGCGCGTGCTCGAGCGCCGCGAGCGTCTGGTCGAGCACGGCCGCCGCCTGCGCGGGCGCGAGCGCCCCGCGGGCGTTCAGGACCTCGCGCACGGACCGGCCGTGCACGTACTCCATCACCATGTAATAGACGCCGTCGACGGCGCCCCAGTCGTAGACGGTGACGATGTTGGGGTGGTTCAGGGTCGCGGCGGCTCGCGCTTCTCGGCGGAAGCGATCGACGAACCCCTGGTCGCCCGCGAGCGACCGGTGCAGGACCTTGATCGCCACCTCGCGAGCGAGCACGGCGTCGTGGGCCAGGTAGACCTCGCCCATGCCGCCGACCGCGATCCGCTCGGTGATGTGATACCGACCGTCCAGCGTGACCAATGCGTCTGCGCGCGCCGCAGCGGTCGCCTTAGCCTGTGTCATGCTCTTCGACATCGAACTCCCATCGGGGAAGCGCTCGACTGCAACGGGAGCGCGTCGCAGGCATCCTAGACCGGAGGAACGTCCGAACCGTGGAACCCCTGCAACCAACCGCCGCCCAATCCGCCCTGGCCGAGCTCGGCGACGAGCTTGACCGCATCGCCGGCGCCGTGGCCGCGGGGAACCACGACCTGCGGGCGCTCGGGTTCTGGCGCGTCGTCGGCCGCATCAAACGCGACCAGGTCGCCGTCGCCACGTACGCGGACCAGGTTGCGATGATCGACACGCATGTCTTCCGCTCCGCCGTTCGAACCCGTGTTCGACCGTGGATCGGTCTGGCCGCGCTGCTCCTTGTCGCCGCCGCCGGCATAGCCGCGGTCGTTGCAGCGAGCGTGTTGAGCGGGATGTGGGCCGGCGCGGCGCTCGTCGCGGCGGGCGTTGCTTGGTCGATCGGCTGGCACGTCCCGGCCCACGCGTTCGTCGGCTGGCTCGCGGGGATCCGATCCACCGACGTTTCGCTCGGCGGTCCGCCGCCACCGCGGCCGGGCCTCAAGACCGACTACGGCACCTACCTCCGGGCGGAACCGGCGTTGCGTGTCTGGTTCCATGCGAGCGGCGCGATCGCGACCAAGCTCGCGCCGTTCGTCGCGCTGGCGCTGTGGCCGGCCACGAACGCCCCGGGCTGGGCGGCGTGGATCTTGCTCGCCGTCGGGATCGTGCAGATCGCGACCGACATCGCGTTCAGCCGGAACTCGAGCGACTGGAAGAAGGTCGCGCGCGAACGCGCGGTGGCGCGCGACATCAGCGAACGCTGGCGTCGAGTCTGACGGTCTACCGCAGCCAGGTCTGGATGATCACCTTGGAGAACTGCCACCCGTAGCGGAGGGACGCCGGTTTCTTGGTCGCTCCGCTGGCGCGCGCGACGATCGTGACGGGCACCTCAACGACGCGTGCGCGGTGCCGGAGGGCTTCGATCAAGATCTCGCTCGTCCAGAAGCGGTCTTGCTCGAGCACCAGGTGCTCGAGGAGGCTCGCGCGCGCGGCGCGATATCCGCTCGACGGGTCGGTGATGCGCCTTCCGGTCAAGATGGAGACCAGGCGCGAGAACACGTGCACGCCGACATGGCGGATCACGCTGTCGCGCTCGAACGCGCCGAGTAGCCGCGACCCGTTCACGTAGTCGGCGGTGTCCTCCACGATCGGGGCGAGCATCACCGGGAGCTCGCTCGGCAGGTGCTGTCCATCGGCATCCATCGTCACGACGATCTCGGCGCCGAGCTCGAGCGCGATCTCGTAGCCGACCCGGAGCGCCAGGCCACCGCCCCGGTTGATCGGCAGCTCCGTCACCAGTGCGCCGGCGTCTCGAGCCGCGTCGGCCGTGCCGTCGGTGCTGCCGTCGCTCACCACGACGGGAACGACGCGAAGACCGGCGACGGCGTCGGGCATCGCGCGGACCACCGCTCCGACGTTGTCTTGCTCGTTGAACGCAGGAAGGACCACGACGATCCGTCGACCCGCAGACAGCGCCGCCGCCCGGGCCCAGTCGAACCGCTCGCGGCCGAGCGCCTCGACCAGTAGGCGCATGCTCCGGTCGTTCGTGTCGCTCGCGGACTGCACCCGCAGGACCAGGAAGAACAGCGCGATGACGGCGAGCACCACGATGAACAGCTCCCGCCGCTCGTTACCGGGCGCGATGTTGAACCAGCCGAACAGCGGGCCGTACCACGACGGGCGGATCGCGAGGATCGTCACACCGATCGACAGGGCACCGGCGATGAGCAGCGTGAGCCGGCTGATCCGGCGCCGATCGTAGGCGCGTGCGGCAAGGGAAAGGACGACGAGCGCCGCCACGACGCCGAGGAACCGGATCGTCGTCACGAGTGGCTCACGTCGCCGGGCGCCACCGGTCCTGCGGCTCGATGTGCGCGGTCATCACCCGATCACGGAACCGCTCGATCACCGAAAGCATCGATCCGACCAGTTCCGTGGACAGCAGGTGCGGCTTGAGTCCGAGATCGAGCAACTTGGTGTGCGCCGGGTTGTAGTAATGCGCCTCAGCCTCGACGCGCGGATTGTCGAGCGGGTGGATGTCGACCTCGAGCCCCGCCTGAACGCCGGCCTTCTGCACGATCTCGGCGAGCTCCATCACCGAGAACGACTCGGTGAACTGGTTGAACACGCGGAACTCGCCCCGGTCCGCGGGGTGGAGCACCGCGAGCTCGATGCAGTGCAGCGTGTCGACGATGTTGAGGTAGCCGCGCGTCTGACCGCCGGTGCCGTACACGGTGAGGGGATGGCCGACCACGGCCTGCACGCAGAACCGGTTGAGCGCCGTTCCGAAGACGTCGTCGTAGTCGAACCGCGTTGCGAGCCGGTCGTCCATCCGCGTTTCGTCGGTCTGGATCCCGTAGACGACACCCTGGTTCAGGTCGGTCGCTCGTAGGCCCCAGACCCGGCAGGCGAAGTGGATGTTGTGCGAGTCGTGCACCTTCGACAGGTGGTACATCGAGCCGGGCACCTTCGGGAAAGGAAGGTAGTCCGACCGCCCGTTGTGGACGATCTCGAGGAACCCCTCCTCGATGTCGATGTCGGGCGTTCCGTACTCGCCCATCGTGCCGAGCTTCACGAGGTGACAGTCCGGTGTGAGGTCCCGCATCGCCCACAGCACGTTCAGCGTGCCAACCACGTTGTTCGTCTGCGTGAACACAGCGTGGTCGCGATCCTTCATGGAGTACGGCGCGCTCGGCATCTCACCGTAGTGGACGATCGCGTCCGGCCGGAACGCGTCGATCACGCCGTGCGCGAGCTCCGGATCGGTGAGATCTCCCTCGGTCACGCCGATCCTCCGGCCGGTCACGTCGAGCCAGGCTGCCGCCCGTGCCGGCAGGTCCGACAGGATCGGTGTCAGCGAGTCGGTGCCGGCTTCGGCGTGCGCCCGACGGCGCAGATAGTTGTCGACGACGTGCACGTCGTGCCCGCGCCGCGAGAACCGCATCGCGGTGGGCCAGCCCAGGTATCCGTCACCGCCCAGGATCAGGATGCGCATGTGAGAACGTCCTTACGCTCGCAGGGAGAGACTTGGATGGTACCGGCTGGAAGCTGCATCACCTCGCGAGGTCGGCCAGCGCCTCCAGCACCCTATCGACCTCGTCGAGGGTGTGGTAGTGGCAAAAGCCTATGCGTACGGCACCACCCCTCTCGAGCCATCCGAGCCGTTCGAACACCTCGATCGCGTAGTAGTGCCCGTCCCACGTGAAGACGCCGCGCTCGCCGAGCATCCGGGACGTCTCGACCGGATGCTGGTCGCCGACACGGATCGCGAAGGTCGGCGTGCGCTCGTCCAAGCGCGCGGGATCGGCGATCCCGATCAGGCGGACGTTCGCGACGCCGGCGATTCCGTCGAGGAAACGAGCGGCGAGCTCCCGCTCATGGGCCTCGAACGCGGCGTAGCCGCGGCGGATCGCGGCGCGGCGGTCGCTGCCCCCGCCGACGCCGGCGATGTAGTCGATCGCGGCGACGGTGCCCGCGAGCGCCTCGTGGCTCTGCGTCCCGGACTCCCACCGGTCTGGGTCCTCGTCCGGTGCCGCGCGCAGCTTGTACGGCGTGAGCCGGCCCAAGACCTCGGCACGAACGGCCACCATGCCCTGGTGGGGACCGAAGTACTTGTACGGAGAGGTCGCGACGATGTCTGCGCCGAGCGCGTGAAGATCGATCGAACGGTGCTGCGCCAGATGAACGCCGTCGAGGGCAACGAGCGCGCCGACCCGCTTGGCGAGCGCGACGACGTCGGCGACGGGCGGCATGGTGCCGACCGCGTTGGACGCCAGCGTGCACGCGACGAGCCTCGTCCGTGGGCCGATCAGCCGCGCGAGGTCGTCCAGGTCGAGCGTGACGTCGTCGGGTCGCACGTCGACCCACCGAACCGTCGCGCCGGCATCGGCGGCCGCGAGGATCCATGGACGCACGTTGGCATCGTGATCCAACCGTGTGACGATCACCTCGTCGCCCGGTGACCACGTGTGACCGATCGACCGCGACAGATGCAAGAGCAGCGAGGTGGCGTTCTGGCCGAACACGATCTCGTCGGCATCGCAGCCGAGCAGATCAGCGCCCGCGCGACGTGCGTCGGCGATCAGCCCGTCGATCTCCTCGCTCACCGGGAACACGCCGTGCGTGTTGGACGCGCCGGTGCGCATCCGTGCCGCGACGGCGTCGATCGCGGTGTCCACCATCTGCGAACCGCCCGGCGCATCGGCCCACACGTACGGCGTGCCGTTCGGTCCGGGACGTCCGAGCGCGGGGAACCGCGCCCTGATCGCCGTCACATCGAATGTTTCGGTGGTCGCCACCGCGGGAGCCTCCCACATCCGGAAACACGAAGGGCGCCCCGCCGCGGGGCGCCCTTCACACAATAGGGACGACGCTTAGGGCTGTGCGGCGTCGAGCTCCGTACCGAGTTGCGCGGACGACAGCCCTTCGTGTCGCGCACGCAGGTCGATGTAGAGGATCACCGCGACGAGCGCGACGAAGGGCGCGGTGATGCATTGCGCGATCGCCGTGAAGATCCAGTACAGGAAGAAGTTCGAGCCACCGATCGCGCCGAGGATCCCGTTCACGATGGCGGCGAGGATCAGTGCGACGAGAAACACAACGAACGTGTGCCACCAATGCCCGCTCACGAGCTTCCACGAGCGGGACATCGAATCGATGGCACCCTTTCGCTCGATGATGAACGCGGGCACGGCGACGCCGAAGAACACGGCGACGATGAGCGCTCCGATGATGAAGACGAAGAAACCGAGGAATGTTGCGAGGGCGATCAGCAGCGCCAGTCCGATCAAACCACCGAGGCGCGAGAAGGCGTACCGGTAACTCGCTTCGACATCGACCGGTCGACCCAGGACCGCCGCCGTCCCGCCGCGCGTGACCGCACCAAGGATCAACTGCTGGATCGCGACCACGATCAGCCACCCGATCGCGCCGATCAATAGGGACCTTCCCAAGCCGCTCGTGCACCGGTTGACGAAGTCCTGCGCGTCCTGAAAGTTCTGGATGTCGTTGGCGTCGCACCGAACTTTGAACGTGACTTGCGTGAGGAACGCCGACACGAATGTCAGCGGGATCACGACGATCGCAACGATCTGGATCAGCTTCACGGCGTTCGCTCGGTAGAGCTCGAACGCGGCCGTCAGGATGTCGCCGAGGCCCCGTTGCGGGATCGCCCCGCCGCCCCCGGCGCTCGGTGGTGGTGGTGGCGGAGGCGTCATCCCGCCGTCATCGAACCCGGACATACCCAGCCCTCCTCAGGGTCTCGGGGAACGGCCGGATAGTACGCCCGTCGGCCGGTCGGTGTGGGAGGGCAACGCCCTAGGCATACACCCGATCCCACCCCGCGGGCAGCTCGGGAGCGTGCCAGGCCGGGTCCGGGCGCCACGACGCCCAATCTTGGTCGAACGGGGGCTTCCGGAGCAGGATGCGTTCCACCGCCCGTTCGCCCCAATAGTGGAACGAGGCGGCGTCTTGCTCGGTGAACAGCCCGCGCGCGATCGCCTCGGCGAGCTCGTCCTCGTCCTTCCACGCCCACGTCGAGCGGTCCGGCGGGATCGTCACGTCCAAGATGTGCTCGACCATGTCGAACCCCGTCGTCGTTCGCACGAGCGGTGTCTGAAGGTTCACGTAGTACTCGCGGAGATCGCCCGACGCCTCGTAGCCCAAGATCACGGCGTAGGGCGTGTCCGGGAACGCGAACGAGAGGTTCCAGGTCTCGCCGCGATGGATGTCCCGGAGCGTCCATTCGGCGGTCGGGATGCGAAGCGGCGTGCCTGTGTGGTCGACCGGCTCCTTGGCGGTCGCGTGCGGGTGCACGACGAGCATCGTCAGGTCGGGATCGTCGCGCGCGACGGTGGCCGGGCGGGCGAACCATACGCGTCCGTCCCACAGCTCGCGGATCGCGACGGGTGCACCCGGCTCGAAGTGCGCGAGGGGGTCATCGACACCAGTGCCGTTCGTTCCCCCCATGCGCGCGAGCGTACCGTCGCGGGCGGTCGCCCCGACGCGAGCGATGGAGGTCGTACCCGGCAGATCCGTCTTGACGGATGTCGGACGACCGGAGTAGCGTCGTCCTCCCTCCTCGAACATATGTTCGATGTACCCACGAGGGGGGTAAAGCACAACCGAAACGACGGGGCCGGGGAACCAGATGACCAAGCGCTTCGACGAAGAGGTCCTGGTCGAACGCGACGCCGGGATGCCGGCTGCATTCGAGTGGCGTGGTCGCCGCTACGAGGTGGCCGACGTGATCGGCAAGTGGCGGATCGAGGGGCAGTGGTGGTCCGACGGGCGCGACCGCGAGTACTGGCGGGTCGAGGCGCGCGGCGGGGCCGTCTGGGATCTGTATTTCGATCGGCAGCGCGATCGCTGGCACATGGAGCGGCTATGGGATTAGCGCACCGGTGCCGCTCACCTGAACCCATCGCGTATTACGTTCAGAACGATGAGCAGACCGAAGCTCGTTGTCGCGGTGGCGTTCGTCGCAGCTGTCGTCGGTGCGTTCGTCGCTTCGTTCGCGCCCACATACTCCAGTGGCGCGTCGACCTACGACGAGAACGGGTCGTCGGTCTTCGTCGTGGTCTCGGTGCCGATCGTCCTCACGCTCATCCCGTTGCTGGTCGGCAACCGCACCGCTCGGATCGTCTGTGCGGTGGTGCTGTGGCTCGGGTGTGTCATCGCGATGTTCTCCGTGGGGATCTTCTTCATCCCGGCTGCGATCGTGCTGACGATCGCAGCGGTGGTGCGCGATCCGGTTTCGACATCTCCCGGCTGATCCGTCACCGTCTCGGGTGAGACGTCGATGGACCTTCCCTTCGTCCATCTCGACGTGCGCTCTTGCTTCTCGTTGAAAGAGGGTGCCTTCACACCGGAGCAGCTCGTCGCCCGCGCGGCCGCGATGGGCATGCCCGCGGTCGCGCTGACCGATCGCGATGGGCTCTACGGCGCCACCCGGTTCGTCGCAGCCTGTGCGCGGACCGGTATCCGGCCGATCCTTGGTGCGTCGGTGACCGTGCGTGCGCCCGCACCGCGAGCGACCGACGCGCACGTCGTGTTGCTGGCACAGGACGACACCGGCTACGCGAACCTGTGTCGGTTGCTCACCGACGCTCACCTGCTCGGCGAGCGCGGCGATCCGTGGGTCGCGACCGAGCAGATCTGCGCGCACGCGGCAGGGCTGACCGTTGTGCTCGGCCCGAGGTCCCACCCCGGACGCCTCGCGGTGACGGGCAGCATCGACACCGCCGCGGCGCTCGCAGCCGACTACCGAGAGGCGTTCGGCCGTGAGCGCTGCTTCATCGGCATCGAGCACCTGGTCGAGGCGCGCTCCGAAGGCGAGATCCGATCGATGCTCCGCTTCGCCGAGCGGGTCGATGCAACGGTGATCGCGACCAACCCGGTGCGATACCTCGACCCCGCCGATGCGTTCGTCGCCGACGCGCTTGAGTGCATGCGCCGGATCGTGCCCATCGCGTCGACAAACGTCAGCCGCACGAACGCCGAAGGCTGGCTGAAGCCGTCCGCGCGGATGCGCGCGTTGTTCGCCGAACGGCCCGACCTCTGCGACCGCACGCTCGAGGTCGCCGAACGCTGCACGTTCGATCTGGGTCTCAAGCGCATCCACTTCCCGAACTTCGCGACGCCCCGAGGACGCAGCGCCGACGCACTCCTCGCCGAACGGAGCTGGCGGGGCGTGCACGAGCGCGGGATGCACGAGGACGAGGCGCTGCGCGACCGCCTGCACCTCGAGCTGTCGATGATCAGGCGGATGGGGTACGCCGCCTACTTCATGACGGTGGCCGACATCGTCGCGGACATCAAGGCGATGGGGATCTTCGCGGCATGCCGGGGGAGCGCCGCCGGCTCGCTCGTCTGTTACCTGACCGGCATCTCCGACGTCGATGCGTTGCGTCACGACCTGTCGTTCGAGCGCTTCATGAACCCGATGCGTGACGAGCTTCCCGACGTCGACATCGACGTCGAGTCGGCACGCCGCGAGGACGTCTACGACATGATCCTCACGCGCCACGGCCGCGAACGCGCCGCCTGCGTCGCGATGATCGACACGTACCGGGCGCGCTCAGCGGTCCGGGAGGTCGGGAAGGCGCTCGGTCTGCCTGAGGTCGAGGTCGGTGTCGTGGCCAAGGCCTTCCCGCACATCGCGGCCCGGCACCTTCGAGCCGGGTTGGACGAGTTGCCCGAGCTCCAGGGCCTCAACCTCCCGATGCGCCAGCTCGATCTGCTGTTCCGCGTCGCCGAACGGCTCGATGGGTTCCCGCGGCACATCGCGTTGCACCCGTGCGGAATCGTGCTCGCAAGTCACGACCTCGTCGAGCGGGTGCCCCTCGAGCGCAGCGCGAACGGTCACCGGATGATCCAGGCAGACAAGGACGACGTCGAACTGCTCGGCTACCTGAAGCTGGACATCCTCGGCGTGCGGATGCTGTCGTCGATGCGCCACGCGATCGACGAGATCGCGCGCACAACCGGCGACAAGATCGAGCTCGAACGGATCCCGCTCGACGACGAACCCACCTTCGAGCTGATCCGTGCCTCCGACACGCTCGGCTGCTTCCAGATCGAGTCGCCCGGGCAGCGTGAGCTGCTGCAGCGGCTGCTGCCGGCTCGGTTCGAGGACCTGATCGTCGACATCTCGCTGTTCCGCCCGGGCCCGGTGAAGTCGGACATGATCCGGCCCTACATCCATCGACGCAACGGGTTCGAGGAACCGACGTACGCACATCCCGATCTGCGTCCGGCGCTGCAGGAGACGCACGGCGTGATCGTCTACCACGAGCAGGTGATCCGGACGCTCGCCGCGATCGCAGGCTATGACCTCACCTACGCCGACCACGTCCGCCGCCATCTCGACGACGAGGCCCTCGTGCCGGAGCTCCGCGCCGACTTCCTCGCACGAGCCGCGGCGCGAGGCGTCGACGCAGCGGCCGCCGAGCAGACGTGGGACGACGTAGCGCAGTTCGCGAGCTTCGGGTTCTGCAAGGCCCACGCGGCTGCGTTCGCCGTCCCGACCTACCGCTCGTCATGGTTGAAGACGCACTTCCGCGCCCAGTTCTTCGCGGGCATCCTGACCCATGATCCCGGCATGTACCCCCGCCGCGTGCTGCTCGACGACGCACGGCGCGCCGGGGTGCCGATCCTGCCGCTCGACATCCATCGCAGCGAGCCCGAGTACGTCGCCGAGGAGGCCGCCGACGGCGTGGTCGGCATCCGGATCGGCCTGCAGGACGTCCACGGGATCTCCGAGGCCGACATCCGCTCGATCCTGCGGGCGCGGGCAGAGCACCCCTTCCACGACGTCGGCGACGTGCTGCGGCGCACCACGATGCCGCGGCCGGTGGTCGAGGCGCTCGCGCACGCCGGCGCGTTCGACGCGTTGCCGGGTGGCCGCCGCGGACACCTGTACGAGGCCATCACCCTCGCGACGGCGCGCGAGGGCGACCAACTCACCCTCGCCGATGCGTCCGCGCCTCGTCACGTGTTCTCCGACTACAGCGACGCCGAGGTGGTACGCGCGGAGCTCGAGGTGTTCGGGATGGACGCGACGCGGCACCTCGTGAGTTTCTCCGAGCCGTTGCTGCGCGACCTCGGCGTCACACGAGCCAGCGATCTGCACCGTGCCAGGCAGGGCACGTGGGTGATGGTGGCCGGCGTCAAGATCGCATCTCAGACCCCTGCCGTGCGAAGCGGCCAGCGGATCATCTTCGTGTCGCTTGACGACGCCACCGGGCCGATCGAGATCACGGTGTTCCCGTCGGTCCAGGACACAACCGCGCGTACGGTGTTCCACGCCACCGCGATGGCGGTCTGGGGGCAGCTGCGCCGAACGGGCAAGCAAGGCGTGACCGTGATCGCCGAGGATGTGTGGGATCTGGTCGCCCTGCACCATGCGCGCCGCGAGGGGCGGTTGCGTGAGGCGATGGCCGTGGCTGCGCAGCCCGTAGCGCCGCACGCCGGCAAGCGGCTGTGGCACGCGAGTCCCGGCTCGGCGGGCTAGGGTGACGGCGATGCCCGTCCGTCCGCCGGAACCGATCTTGCACGTCGACCTCGACGCCTTCTATGCCGGCGTGGAAGTGTTGAAGGACCCATCGCTGCGCGGCACACCGGTCGTCGTCGGCGGCACAGCGGCCCGAGGCGTCGTGTCGAGTGCGTCCTACGAGGCTCGGCGTTTCGGCGTGCGGAGCGCCATGCCGACGGTCCGGGCGCGGCGTCTGTGTCCCGACGCGGTCTTCCTGCCGCCGGACTTCGATGCCTACCGTCTGCATTCCAACCGGTTCCGCGAGATCCTGCTCGCCCATACGCCGTTGGTGGAGCCGATCTCGCTGGACGAGGCGTTCCTCGACGTTGCGGGCGCGACCCGGTTGTTCGGCGACCCCGCGCGGATCGCGGCGAAGATCCGCGCCGACGTCGCGCGCGAGGTCGGCGTGACGTGCTCGGCCGGCGTTGCCGCGACGAAGTTCGTTGCGAAGCTCGCATCCGACCACTGCAAGCCGGACGGGCTGCTGCACGTGCCGGCCGAACAGACGCGCGCGTTCCTCGAGCCGCTGCCCGTCGGACGGCTCTGGGGCGTCGGCGACAAGACCACGGAGCTGTTGTCGCGCCTCGCGATCCGCACGGTCGGCGACCTCGCGCGAACGCCGCGGGCGGTACTCGAGCGGCTGCTCGGTGAGGCGGCGGCGCAGCATCTGACGGAGCTCGCGCACGGCGTCGACGACCGCGACGTGATCGCGTACGAGACGCCGAAGTCGATCGGCCACGAGGAGACCTTCGAGCGCGACCTCGACGACACCGACGAGATCCTTCGCGAGCTGCTGCACCTGACGGCCCGGGTGGCGGCGCGCCTGCGCGACGACGGCTATCGCGCGCGCACGGTCACGCTCAAGGTGCGGCTTGCGAACTTCACCACCATCACGCGGGCGCGGACGATGCCAGACGCAACCGACGTCGGCGCCGACCTGTACCACGTGGTCGCGGAGCTGTACCGCGCGCTCCCCGGTGGCGGCCGCCGGGTACGTCTGTTGGGCGTGCAGGCATCCGGATTGCAGCCCGCGGGCGCCGAGCAGCTCGCGTTGCTACGCGGGGAGCGGTGGGCCGACGTCGAGCGCACGCTCGACCGGATCGAGCACCGTTTCGGGAAAGGCGCTGCGACGCAAGCCACCNTGTTGGACCGCCAGCACGAGCGCGTGCAACAACCCGAGCCGAAACCGGCTCGTTCCGAACAACCCGTCCCCGAAATCGCGGCGCCTTTCTATAATCGTCGATGAAGGTCGCGTCCCCGCCGGCCGGAGGGATCGATGCCACTCAGCGATCACGAACAGCGCATCCTCGAGGAGATCGAACGGCGCTTGGCCGAAGACGATCCCGCGTTCGTGGAGCAAGTAGGGCGTACTGATCTCTACTCCCATCTGGCGCGTCGCATCCGGCTTGCGTCGATCGCGTTCTGCGTCGGACTCGTGATGATCATGCTGTTCGTCTGGTCGGTCGTCGTGGCCGCGATCGGCTTCGTCGTGACCGTTCTGTCCGCCGTGCTGCTGTATCGCTACGTGGGCCAGCTCGGGCGTGACCAGCTCCGGCTGATGCAGGACGAGGGCTTCACCGTGTCGGGTCTCCTTGGCCGGATCGTCGCGCGGTTCCGACGACCGTGACGCACCCGGCATGCGCGTGAAGCGCGACGCCGAGACACCCCGCTAGCTCGACGCTTGCCACCACGCGAACGCGAGGTGTACAACGAGCACTCCCCCTTCCCCGGGGGCGCGCGACCGCAGCAACGGATGCTCTTCCTCTCCGAGCAAGGCGGCGCCCGCAGCGCGTGGAGTGAGGTCGATCGGGAACGGAGGACGGGCGTCCGCATGGAGGGGTTCACCGCTCATCAAGCAAGCAAGTTCACGGCATGTTCCCCCCGACAGCTCCGTTACTGGGACCAGATCGGACTCGTATCGCCTTCGGTGCAGAGCACCGGCGGCAGGCCCGGCGTCCCGCGTCTGTACTCGTTCCGCGATCTCGTCGCCCTGCGCGTCGTCAAGTCGTTGCTCGACGGTGGCATGTCGCTGCAACGCGTCCGGCGATCGTGGGCGTTCTTGAACAAGCGAGCAGGGCTCGACCGACATCTGTCTGAGGTGCAGCTCGTGACCGATGGTCAGAGCATCTTCAAGATCTGCCGGCGCGACGGCGAGGTGATGGACGCCCTCAAAGACGGACAGATGGCGTTCTTCGTGGCGATCGACGACATCGCGACGGGCGTCGACTCGAACGTCCGGACGTTCCAAGAAGACCGCGACCGCTTCGTGCGTGCTCTGCGGGAGGCCGCGGCCGTCACGGCGACCGGCTCGTAGCTCAGTCCTGCCGGTAGCGACCGACCACGCGCTGTCGCCACGGCGTGGCGGCTCGGAGCGCGTGCAGCACCTCGTCGGCGTCGTGGCGCACCGCCGCCGCGACCGTGGCGTCTGGTCCGTCGGGCGCGTACGCGGCGCGGACCACCTCGGCCGTCATCCGGAGCAGCGGCTCCTCGGCGCCATCCAGCGTGTCGGTCGCCGCGAGCTTGCGTCGGAACTCGTCGGGCGTGTCGCCCGGCGACCTGCCCACCCCGAGCTCTTTGGCGCGGTCGGTGAACACGTCGTACGTCGCGAGGACGAGCGTGCGGGGATCGTGTGCGACGCGCAGGCGACGCCGGCGCCTGATCCCGTGCCACACCGGGATGCCGACCGCGACAAGGAGCGCGAGTGCGACCGCCGCCAGGACGACGTCCGACAGCGTCAGCCCGCCCAACGTCCGGGTCTGTGGTGCGTTTGTGTCGCCGCCCTGGAGCCTGTTGGTGATCCCCGCCTTGACGTCGCCGACGTGGACCCGCGAGTCGATCGCGTTCTGGCCCTTCCCGCCCGGGCCCGGGTGCAGGTTGCCGCAGTTGTGGCCTTGGCCGGGCACGCACCGGATGGTCGTCGTGCCGGCCGCGTACGTCAGGCTCGCCGGATCTGAGAACTGCGGCGTCGGGTCGAACGTCAGCCAGCCGTAGCCATTGAAGGGGACCTCGACCCAGCTGTGGTAGTCGTGCCCGTGGACGATGTAGGTGCCGGTTTCGTTCGCGACGGGCTCACCCTGCGTGAAGCCGAGCCCGACGCGGGCGGGGATGCCCAGCGAGCGAAGCATCACCGCCATCAGGCCCGCGAACTGCTGGCAGAACCCACGCCGGTCGTGCAGGAAGTCGGCGAGCGCCTGCGGATTGTCCTGGAGATCCACGTTGGCGTCGTACGTGAAGCTCGGCCCTCGGAGGTGATGCATGATCGCCATCACCTTGTCGTAGGGCTTCTGGGCGTCCTGCGTCCAACGCTGGGCGGTCTCGGCGACGACCGCCGGGATCGTGACGTCGGTCGGCAACTGAAGGTCCGCCGGGTCCACCGGCCCGACCCCCTGCGCTCGGAGTTCGTCCGGCGTCGGGTTCGCGTACGTCGACGTCACCGTGTAGCCGTCGCCCTTGTCGGGCCACCCATCCATCGTGAGGGACGACGAGAGCGGATGCCACCATACGGCGTCGTCCATCGTGATCGCGGTGGGCGACCCGCCGGCCACGAGCCAGCTGTAGTGGAGGTCGTCGAGCATCGTGAATGTCTGCGTCACGCTGTCGCCCGTGACCGCGTTGATCTGGATCGTGTCGTCCTGCACCTCGGCGCCGGGGTCCGCGCGCGCCTGCCATGTGTTGCCGTCGAAGGTGTCGAGGGCGACCATCCGCCAGTAGGACAGATGCCCCGGCGCGACCTGACCTCGAAGAAGGGGGGATTGTCGTCCTTCGTGTCTCGCAAGATCGAGCCCATCTGCACGAGCGGACTCACGCGGATCCGGTTGTCGCTGCCGAACCGCGAGATGTCGAGCACCGAGGTCGTTCCGAACCCGGGCACGAACAGCGGGGCCGTCGCCGCGACGACGAGCGCCGCCGTGCCGACGCGGCGCGCGTTGCTGCCGGCAACCGGTACCAACCGGTCGCGGCCGGCGATGGGCGACCAGACCGGGCCCCACGCCCGGATCCGCCGAAGCGAGTCGGCGAACAGGACCGCCAACGCTGCGACCAGGAACAGCACGCCATAGATGGGCTTGATCTGGTCATCCAGGACGCCGTCGGCGAACACGACCAGCGCAACGGGCGGCACGAGCGCGAGCAATGGGCTCTGCGCCCGGAAGGCCAGCGCGTAGCACGAGAAGACCGCCGCCCACACCGCGATCGCGCCCGCCATCAGGAGCGGGGCCGTCGCCGGCGCCGGGGAGACGTACTCGCGGGCCTGCGCGCCGACCAACGTGGCGAGCGTGCCCAAGGCCTTGACGCTCGTGACGGTCGGTAGCGCGTGCCAGGTTGCGTGGGGGACTGTGAGCCATGTCACCGCAAGCAGTAGCGCCGCCGCGCTCACGAGGGTCGCCACGAGCATCCCGCGGCGCTCCGCGGCCCACGCCAGGGCGCCCGAGACGAGGCCGATCGCGATCATG
>C688J18823_10001170_pt1 | contig 16091 bp, 14 predicted proteins | sample HopSoiMetagenom1_FD_18823 | JGI IMG/M metagenome (IMG submission 18823) | reverse complement strand
GGCAACCGACGGCACCCGCAACGCGTCCAAATTCACTGGCCGCCGCGTCCACCGCGTCGTGCCACGCGTCGGGCACAATCTGCCGCAGGAAGCGCCCGAGGCGTTTGCTGCAGCAGTGATGGAGCTGATCAAGGCATAGCCGATGTCCGATGCCGTCGACCGCCGGCGCCGTTTGCTGCTTGGCGCGGCTTTGTCCGGAGTAGCTGGCAGGGCCTTTGCCCAGGCTGGTACATCCGTGCGCCCGTCGTCGCGGTGGATGGAGCCGTTGAAGCATGTCGATGCCGGTGTTCTCAACATCGCCTATTATGAGGAGGGTCCCGCCGGCGGTCCGGTCGCGCTCCTCCTGCACGGCTTTCCCTATGACATTCACTCTTATGTAGATGTCAGCCCGCAATTGGCGGCACAGGGCTGCCGCGTCATCGTCCCCCACTTGCGCGGCTTCGGTGCGACGCGCTTTCGCGATCTGGCGACGCTTCGCTCCGGCGAGCAGGCGGCGATCGGCGCCGATGTCATCGCGCTGATGGATGCACTCGGCATTCCGCGCGCGGTGCTCGCCGGGCACAATTGGGGTGGCCGCGCCGCCTGCGTCGCCGCGGCGCTGTGGCCGGAGCGTTGCCGCGGCATGGTGACCCTGAACAGCTATCTGATCCAGGATCTTTCTCGCGCCATGGTGCCGCTCAGCCCCAAGTATGAAGTCGCGCTCTGGTACGAATATTATTTTCAGCTCGAGCGCGGCCGGGCCGGGCTGGCTGCCAACCGGCGCGAGATCGCCAGGATATTGTGGGAGCAGTGGTCGCCAGAGTGGGATTTCGATGACGCCACCTTCGAGCGCTCCGCTATGGCGCACGACAATCCCGATTACGTCGATGTGGTGATCCACAGCTATCGCCATCGCTTCGGCCTTGCGGCGGGCGATCCGCACTATGCCGAGCTGCAGCGGCGGCTGGCGTCACTGCTGCCGATCTCCGTGCCGTCGGTGACGCTGGATGGCGACAAGGACGGCGTGGTGCCCGCGAGCGACGGAAGCGCCAGCGCGTCCAAATTCACAGGGCGGCGTATTCATCGGGTGATAGCGGGCGCGGGGCATAATTTGCCGCAGGAAGCACCGGACGCATTCGCTGCCGCAGTCATGGAGCTGATCCGCGGCTAGAGCGAGATGCCCTGGGTCGAGTTTGCCGCATGGCGAGCCGTTGCGAAAACCGTCATCCTCCCTGTGCAAGTCCTCCAAGAAGGACAGAAATTTTACGGGGCGGAATTCCATGGCAAAGCGTCACGTCTTGCTTGCGATCTGGTTGGTGTCCTTTGCCTCGTTCATATCGGCCTCAGCCGAGGAATTTCCCAGCCGTCCGATCACATGGGTCGTACCCTTCGCGCCGGGCGGCATCACCGACACAACATCGCGCATCGTCGCCGAGGAAATGTCGCGGACGCTTGGCCAATCGGTGTTGATCGACAATCGCGGCGGCGGTGGCGGCACGGTCGGCACCGAACAGGTGGCGCGCGCCAGGCCCGACGGCTACACGATGATCTATGGCACTCAGGGCACGATGGCGGCCAATGTCACGTTGCGCAAAAACCTGTCCTACGATCCGCTGGCGAGTTTCCTGCCGGTGCATCTGGTCGGCGAAAGCCCGAACCTGTTCGTGGCCTATCACGAAGCGCCCTATAATTCGGTGTCCGAGTTCATCGCCTACGCCAAGCAGAATCCGGGCAAGGTGACGTTCTCGTCCTCCGGCGTCGGCACCGCGACGCATCTGGTCGCCGAACTGTTCAAGACGGTCACCGGCATCGAGATGCAGCACGTGCCTTACCGGGGCAGCGCGCCGGCACTGAACGACATGATCGCCGGCCGCGTCGATGTCATGTTCGATTACCCGGTTTCGGTTGGCCCGCATGTCGAGGCCGGCAAGCTGAAGGTGCTGGCGACGACCGCGCCGGAACGCCTGCGTGCATTCCCGAACGTGCCAACGATGGCCGAACTCGGCATGAAGGAGATGACGACCCAGAGCTGGTCGGGCATCATGGTGCCCGTCGGCACACCCGCGCCGGTGGTCGACCGGCTGGCGGCGGCCGCGCATGCGGCGCTGTCGTCGGAACGCGTGCGCACGCATTTCGAAAAGGTCGGCACCCGCCCGATGATGCTGCAGAAGGCCGAGATGATCCCGTTCATCGAGGGGGAGATCAAACGCTGGGGCGACGTGATCGAGCGGGCAGGACTGGAGAAGCAGTAGGACTAATCTCGCCGCGGGCTGACCTTCCACGTCGCGGCGAGAATGGCCGCAGTCATCGCGCCGCTGATCACGGCGGCGACCGGGATCGTGACGGCGAGTGCTGCGGTCGCGGCCCAGCCGATCGAGCAGAAGGCTTCCGCGAATGTCGCCAGCCGCGACGAGGTCTGGCGGCGGCGGAACTGGCTGCGTTTGGCCTGCACGCGGAACCAGAGCTGAATCGCGCCCGCCGAGACGGTGGCGACGATGACGCCGAGCGCGGTGACGATCGCCTGCGTCACGGAGGCAAACGCAAGGGCCGCGATCAGCGGCGCGAAGATCGCGCCGATTGAGAGAAGCACCACCTCGATCTTGGCGCGAATGACGCTTGACGGCGGCAGCGGTGCGGTTGCGACCAGGTCGGCGGCGTCTTCGCCCGAGATCGTCAGCCAGGCGAGGCCGCCGGCTAGCTGGCCCGCCGCCATCACGATCACGGGCGTGATCAAAACGATCGCGGCCGAGCTTTCGGAAAAGCTTCGCCACAGCATCAAGGCGGGCGGCACCAGATAGAGCAGCTGCATCAGGCTTTGCGACAACAGCCACGGGTCGCGCCGCAGCAGCAGGAACTCCTTGGCGCGCAGCGCCTGCTGCCGCGTACCGCCGCGAAATGCGATTGCGCGCGGTCCGCGACGGACGGATCTGGCGGTCGCGGCGACGCTGACGACGGTATCGGCAAATCGTGGCGAGAACACCGCCATCACGACGCCGAGCAGCACCAGCCCGCCGGCCATCAGCCACGACAGCACCAGGCCATCGCCGATTGCCGCGCGCGCCGGCCACCACAGCGGGCTGTCGAGATCAGGCGCATAGGCGGCTGCGGCATCGGAGGTCAGCACCGCAAAGCGAGACAATGTGCCGTAGGAAAGAATGGCTGCGACCTGCAGCGCGATGACGAAGCCGGCGCCGATGATGGCGGCCACGATCTGCGCGACGAGGCGGGTGCGGCTCGGGCCGATCAGCCTGAACAGCGCGACCGTGATCGCGATCGCAACGGCCGCGGCCGAAAGGCCGATGGCGAGGACGACGCCGAACGCCGAAAGCCATCGGACGCCGCCGCCGATCACGAGCACGTCGACAAAGGGCGCCGACAGCAACAGCGCCATCCCGATCACGGACAGCCCGATCGCCGCGATCCGCACCGAGAACACGTTGGCAAGATTAACCGGCGACGACATGATGAGATCGAGATCGGCGCGGGCATAAAACACCCGCGTCACGGATTCGATGGCCTGCGACAGCATCAGGGCCCAGGCGAGGAAGATGGTCGCCGTGATGACGATCAGTTCCTGCTTGCCGAGCGGGGCTTGCAGATCGGCGAAGCGGCCGATCACGGCATAGGCCGGCAGATGCATGATCACGACGAACGCGGTCAGGGCGATGATCGCGCGCTTTCGTTTTCCGCGTCTGCCGGCGATCATCGCCAGCCATTCGCGCCACGCCAGACGGATCTCGTGCCGGGCAAACCAGGTGAGCGCCGCGGCCGAACTCATGCGGCGGCCGCGTTGGTGTCGACGAGGGCGATGAACATGTCTTCGAGGCTGGTGTCGTTGCGGCCGTTCTGCTGGCGCAGCTCAGTGAGCGTGCCTTCGGCCACCAGCCGGCCCTTGGCGATGACGCCGATCCGGTCGGCCATCCGCTCGGCGACTTCGAGAATATGTGTCGTCATGATCACGGTGCAGCCGGCACGGACGCGATCCCCGAGCAATCCCTTGACGTGACGCGCCGACAGCGCGTCGAGGCCGGTCAACGGCTCGTCCAGGATGATCAGCCGGGGATCGTGAACCAGCGCACCGGCCAGCGCGACCTTCTGGCGCATGCCCTTGGAGAATCCCTCGCAGCGTTCGTGCAGATGCGGCTCCAACCCGAGTGACACCAGAAGCTGCAGTGCCGAGGGGCCGGAAACCGTGGGATCGATGCCCCAGAGGCCGGCGACGAATTCGAGATATTCCAGCGGCGTCAGCTTGTCGTAGATCATCGGCTCGTCGGAAACCCATGCCATGATCTGCTTGGCGGCGACGGGATCGGCGAGTGCGTCGATGCCCAAAATGGAGACAGAGCCAGCGTCGGGCTTGAGCAGGCCGGCGACCATCCGCAATGTCGTGGTCTTGCCGGCGCCATTGGGGCCGAGCAGGGCGTAAAATTCGCCTGTTCGAATGGTCAGGTCGAGCGCGTCGACCGCCGGGCGGTCAAAACGCTTCGTTAACCCTCGCACTTCGAGCGCCGATACATCTGGCTGCATGGACGATCCGGTTTCGTTTGTCGTTGCCGGAACATGGACTGAAGAACTTTCGGCGCGGTGAATCGAGCGCCCCAAATCGTGCCGAACCCCGCAACTTCCCGGGCTGCGGCATTTCTCCGCAATTGTTAACGACGTCGCGGCCAGCGTTTTGTTGACACCGGTCGGCGCTTTGGGCTCAATGCAGCGGGACATATGCGGCTACAGGCATCGCGGATGGTCGATAGCGTGTAGACACAAGATGCGGAAAAGGCGGTCGACAGAATCGCCTGGCATCGGGGAGGGATATGATGCTGGACTTCGTTCAGCAGCTGGTGAGTGGCATCGCGCTCGGCTGCGTTTACGGNTTGATCGCGCTCGGCTTTGTGCTCGTTTACAAGGCAACCGAGGTCGTCAATTTCGCGCAGGGCGATTTGATGATGCTGGGCGGGTTCTTCGCCTTCACCTTCATCGGCATGCTCGGTCTCAATTACTGGCTTGGATTCGCCGGCGCGGTCATCGCCATGGCGGCGTTCGGCATGCTGGCCGAACGTGTCGTGGTGCGTCCGATCCTCGGCTATCCGCAGTTTTCCATCATCATGGCGACGATCGGGCTCGGATACTTCCTGCGCTCCGTGGTCGGCATGATCTGGGGCACCGATGATTTCAAGATCGAGACGCCGTTCAGCGATGGCGTGTTGCGGATCGGCTCGCTGGTCTTGGCCTACGACAAGCTCTCGGTGATCGCGGCGACCGTCATCCTTTGCGCGCTGCTCTATCTGTTCTTCAACCGCACCACGCTCGGCACCGCGATGCGCGCCAGTTCGGAGAACATGCTGGCTGCCTACTACATGGGCATCCCCGTCAAACGCGTGGTGTCGATCGTGTGGGCGATCTCTGCGGCGGTCGCAACCGCCGCCGGCGTGCTGCTGGCGCCGATCACCTTTATTCACTCCAATGTCGGTCTCGTGCTGGGCCTGAAGGCGTTTCCCGCCGCGGTGCTCGGCGGCTTCGGCTCGATCCCCGGCGCCGTGGTGGGCGGAGTGCTGATCGGCGTGATCGAGAGCATGGCCGGCTTCTACCTGCCGCAGGGGTGGAAGGACGTCGCGCCCTACATCGTGCTTCTGGTGGTGCTGTTGCTCAAGCCCGAAGGCCTGTTCGGCGTTCATACGCGGAAGAAAGTCTGATGCGGTTCCTCTTCAAGACCGATTACGAAGACGACATCCGGCTGTTTCCGCACAGCGGCTACATCGTTTCCTACGGCATCCTGCTGGCGTTCCTTGTGGTCGCGCCGTTCGTGCTGTCGAGCTATCTGGTCAGCCAGCTGGTGTTCGTCTGCATCTACGCCACCGTGGGCGTAGGCCTGATGATCCTCACCGGCTTCACCGGGCAGGCCTCGCTCGGCCACGCCGCCTTTCTGGCGATCGGCGCCTACACGGCCGCCTATCTGCAGCAATACAACGTTCCGTTTCCGGTCTACTTCCTGGCCGGCGGGCTGTTGACCGGCGTGGTCGGTGCGCTGGTCGGATTCCCGGCGCTGCGGCTGACCGGCATCTATCTCGTCATTGCGACGATTTCCTTTGCCTTCATCGTCGAGGAAGTGCTGGCGCGCTGGGAAAGCGTGACCCACGGCAACGAGGGCATGCGCGTCAAGACCCTGAGCCTGTTCGGGCAGGCGGTGCCGCAGAACGGACCGACGTTCTATTTTCTCTGTCTTGGCGTATTGATCCTCACCATCGTCGGCACGCTCAACCTGCTGCGCTCGCCGACGGGCCGCGCCTTCGTCGCGATCCGCGACAGCGAAACGGCGGCGCGCAGCATGGGCGTCAACGTCTCGCTCTACAAGGTGAAGTCGTTTGCGATCAGCGCCGCGATCACCGGGCTGGCCGGTGTGCTGTTCGCGCACAAGCTTTCCTTCATCTCCCCGGAAATGTTCACGCTGCAGCTCTCGATCGAGTTCATCATCGTGATCCTGATCGGCGGCACCTTCAGCCTGCACGGCGCGGTGCTCGGTGCGATCTTCCTGGTCATGATCGATCCGTTCCTGACCTATCTGAAGGACGACCTGCCCGGCATCATCTCGGGGCTGGCCGCGATGTTCGGCGCCGACAGCGTGACGGCGGGGAAAGTCCACGGCAACGTCGCCGCCATTGCCTCCGCCAACGGATTGAAGGGCGCGATCTACGGCGTCATCATCGTACTGTTCGTGCTGTTCGAGCCGCTCGGCCTGTACGGGCGCTGGCTGAAGATAAAGCTCTTCTTCCAGCTGTTCCCGCTCTACAAGCGCGCCACCTTCAAACGTCAGAAGATCTACGTGAAATCGGAGCGGAACCGATGAGCTATTTCCGGGCCGAGAATCTGTCCCTGCACTTCGGCGGCCTGAAGGCGGTCGATTCCGTCAGCTTCGCGGTGGAGAAGGGTGAGATCCTTTCGATCATCGGTCCCAACGGCGCCGGCAAGAGTTCGATCTTCAACCTGATCTCGCGGATCTATCCGCCCACGTCAGGCAGGATCTTTTTCGAAGACCAGGACATCACCGAGCAACCGGCCTACGACATCGCCGGCCTCGGCATTGCCCGCACCTTCCAGAACATCGAATTGTTCGAGAATGCGACCATGCTGAGCAATCTCCTGGTCGGCCGTCACCGGCACTCGGCCACGCAGCTCTGGCAGGAATTGCTGTTCCTGCCGAGCGTGCGCGCCGGCGAGAAGCTCCATCGCCGCCGCGTCGAGCAGGTGATCGAATTCCTCGATCTCGAAGCCTACCGCGACAAGCTGATCTCCGGGCTACCCTACGGCGTCCGCAAGGTGATCGAGCTCGCGCGTGCGCTGTGCTCGGAGCCGAAACTGATCCTGCTCGACGAGCCGTCATCCGGGCTGAACGTCGAGGAGACCGACGACATGTCGTTCTGGATCCGCGACATGAAGACCGAACTCGGCATCACCGTCTTGATGGTTGAACACGACATGACGCTGGTCAATCGCGTCTCCGACCGCGTGATCGCGCTCAACTACGGCCGCGTGCTCGCGATGGGTTCGCCGTCCGAGGTGCAGCGCCATCCCGACGTCGTCGCCGCCTATCTCGGCGCATGAGGATGATGCCATGAGCGCTTCCGACATCATCCTCAAGCTCAGCAATATCGAGAGCTATTACGGGCCGATCATGGCGATTAGAGGCATCAGTCTCGAAGTGCCGCGCGGCCGCATCGTCACCTTGCTGGGCGCCAACGGCGCCGGCAAGACCACCGTGCTCAAGACCATTTCCGGCATTCTCGATCCCCAGAAGGGCTCGATCGAATTTCTCGGCAAGCCGATCCAGCGCATGGAGGCCGACAAGATCGTGCGGCTGGGTTTGAGCCACGTGCCGGAAGGGCGCGAGGTGTTTCCGTTCCTCTCGGTGCGCGAAAACCTGATGATGGGCGCCTATCCGCGCAAGGACCGCGACGGCGTCGCCGAGGATCTCGAGCGCGTCTACGGCTACTTCCCGCGGCTGAAGGAGCGCATCAACCAGCCGGCCGGGCAGCTTTCGGGCGGCGAGCAGCAGATGCTGGCGATCGGGCGGGCGTTGATGAACCGGCCGGCCCTGCTACTTTTGGATGAGCCTTCGCTCGGTCTGTCGCCGATCCTGGTGAAGGAGATCTTTACCATCATCAAGCGCGTCAACGAGGAGCAGGGCATGTCGATCCTGCTGGTCGAGCAGAACGCCAAGGTGGCGCTGGAAACCGCGCATTACGGCTATGTGCTGGAAATCGGCCGCGTCGTGATGAACGACACCTGCGAGCGGCTGATGAGTTCAAAGGACATCCAGGAATTCTATCTCGGCGCCAAGGAAGAAGGCGCCCGCGGCGAACGGCGCTGGAAAAAGAAGAAAACCTGGCGCTAAACCACGCAGTCAAGACCTTGGCGTTACGAACGAATTCGAGCTAAATTCGAGCCCTGCTTCGAGACCAAGACCGGCTTGCAAGACCGGTGGCAGATAGCAGGCGACACAGGAGGAGAAGCGCATGGCCAGACCGGCAGTGCTGACGGTCGCCGACACGATCGCGAGGAGCTTTCTGAAGTCCGTGGAAACCCGCGGCGACCGCCCGGCGATTCGCGAAAAGAAGTTCGGCATCTGGCAGCCGACCAGTTGGCGCCAGTGGCTGCAGATCTCCAAGGACGTCGCGTTCGGCCTGCATGCCAGCGGCTTCCGGCCCGGCGACGTTGCCTCGATCATCGCCAACGCGGTGCCGGAATGGGTCTATGCCGACATGGGCATCCTGTGCGCCGGCGGCGTCTCTTCCGGAATCTATCCGACCGACTCGTCGGTGCAGGTCGAATATCTGATCAACGATTCCTCGACCAAAGTGATCTTCGCCGAGGACGAGGAGCAACTCGACAAGATCCTGTCGTGCCGTTCGCGGTGCCCGACCTTGCAGAAGATCGTCGTGTTCGACATGGAAGGCCTGAGCGGCTTTACCGACCCGATGGTGCTGTCGCTGGCCGAGTTCATGGCGCTCGGGCGCAACCACGAGCAGGGCAACGAAGCGCTGTGGGACGAGATGATCGGGAGCCGAAGCGCAGGCGATCTCGCCATCCTCGTCTATACGTCAGGGACGACGGGCCCGCCCAAAGGCGCCATGCATTCCAACCGCAGCGTGACGCATCAGATGCGCCACGCCAACGATCTGTTTCCCTCCACCGACGCCGAAGAGCGGCTGGTGTTCCTGCCGCTCTGCCATGTCGCCGAGCGGATCGGCGGTTATTACATCTCGCTGGCGCTGGGTTCGGTGATGAATTTCGCCGAAAGCCCGGAAACCGTGCCGGACAATCTGCGCGAGGTGCAGCCGACCGCGTTCCTCGCGGTGCCGCGCATCTGGGAAAAATTCTATTCCGGAATCACGATCGCGTTGAAGGACGCGACCGCGTTCCAGAACTGGATGTACCGCAACGCGCTCGCCGTCGGCAATCGCATGACCGAGTACAGGCTGCAGGGCGATACGCCGCCGCTGCCCTTGCGGCTCGCCAACCGCGCGGCCTATTGGCTGGTGTTCCGCAACATCCGCCGCATGCTCGGGCTCGATCGTTGCCGGCTCGCCTTTACCGGCGCGGCGCCGATCGCACCGGATCTGATCCGCTGGTATCTCGCGCTTGGCCTCGACATGCGCGAGGTCTACGGCCAGACCGAGAATTGCGGCGTCGCGACCATCATGCCGCCCGAGCGCATCAAGCTCGGGTCGGTCGGCAAGGCCGCACCCTGGGGCGAGGTTGCGATTTCACCGCAGGGCGAAATCCTGATCCGCGGCGATTTCCTGTTCATGGGCTACCTGAACCAGCCGGAAAAGACCGCGGAGACCATCGACGCCAAGGGTTGGCTGCATACCGGCGACGTCGGCTCGATCGACAATGAAGGCTTCGTCAAGATCACCGACCGGATGAAGGACATCATCATCACTTCGGGCGGCAAGAACATCACGCCGTCGGAAATCGAGAACCAGTTGAAGTTCTCGCCTTACGTCTCGGACGCGGTGGTGATCGGCGACAAGCGGCCGTATCTGACGTGTCTGCTCATGATCGACCAGGAGAATGTCGAAAAATACGCCCAGGACCACGACATTCCCTTTACCAACTACGCAAGTCTGTGCCGCGCGCCCGAGATCCAGGACCTGATCCATCGCGAGATCGAGGCGGTCAACGTCAACTTCGCGCGCGTCGAAACCATCAAGAAGTTCTACCTGATCGAACGTCAGCTCACGCCTGAGGACGAGGAACTGACGCCGACCATGAAGTTGAAGCGCAGTTTCGTGAACAAGCGTTATGCCGTCGAGATCAACGCCATGTATGGCGAGCGGGCGGTGGCATGAGCCGGTTGCGGACATCGAAAGCGGAATTTTGAAAACGGCGAAGGATTGAGAAGGCCCCACCCTTCGCTCAACACGGGCCAACAAGGAGGATATTGCAATGTCGAAATCGTTTAGGGCGTTGGGCCTTGCGGTGAGCGCCCTTGCGCTGACTCAACTGCCGGCCGCGGCCCAGACCAAGGTTACCAATGAGGGCGTCTCGGCGAGCGAGATCGTCATCGGCACCCATCAGGATCTGTCCGGCCCGATCAAGGTCTGGGGCGTTCCGGTTTCCAACGGCATGAAGATGGCGGTTGAGGAAATCAACGCCGCCGGCGGCATCAACGGCCGCAAGATCAAGATGATTCTCGAGGACAATGGCTACGATCCGAAGAAGGCCGTGCTGGCCTCGCAGAAGATGGTCGAACGCGACAAGATCTTCGCCATGATCGGGCCGATGGGTTCGCCCACCGTGCTCGCCGCGCAGGACATCCTGTTCGACGCCGGCGTGCTGCAACTGTTTCCGCTGACGGCCGCCGAATTCACCTTCAAGTTCGATCCGGCGAAGCCGCAGGAACGGTTGAAGTTCAACAATTTGCTGCCCTATGTCGAGAGCACGCGCGCCGCGGTCAAATACATGATGGAGACGAAAAACTTCAAGAAGCCCTGCATCATGCATCAGGACGATGAGTACGGAAAGAACGTGCTTGATGGCTTTACGCAGCAACTCACCGCGATGAAGGTACAGCCTGCTTCAGTCACGAGCTACAAGCGCGGCGCCTCCGACTTCAGCGCGCAGGTCGCCAAGATGAAGTCCGACGGCTGCGATATGGTCGTGCTCGGCACCGTCATCCGCGAAACCATCGGCGCCATGGGTGAGGCCAAGAAGCTCGGCTGGGACGTCACCTTCCTCGGCGCCACGCCGACCAACGTGCTCGAAGTGCCGGCACTCGGCAAGGACGCGGTCGAAGGCCTCTACGCGGCTTCGGGCTTCGAAATCCCGTACGAAGACACCGCCAAGGGCAAGGTCAAGGATTGGCTCGCCAACTACAAGAAGATGTTCAGCACCGACGCCAACACGCAGGCGATCATCGGCTACAACGCCATGATGACTTTTGCGTTCTACGCCAACAAGGCAGGCAAGGACCTGACCGGCCAGAAGATGATGGACGCGCTGGAATCCGGCGACCAGTTCCTCGACATCTTCAACTCGCCGCCGACCAAGTTCTCCAAGACCGACCATCTGGCCAACACGATCACCCAGGTCCAGCAGGTCAAGAGCGGCCGCTGGGTGCTGGTCAAGGAAGGCCTGATGTTCTGAGGGAGCGGCCGGCTCCTAACGGCAAAAGCTACGATATAGGGGCTGCGCGAGGCGGATCGCGCAGCCCTTTTTGTTGTAAGGCATTCCTTCGTCGTGGTCGGGACAAGCGCGGGCATGACGAAAGAGCGCGTGTCGCTATTTCTGCAGTACCTTCAGCAACTCGTCACCGAGGATCGCCGGTTCTACGGGCGGCAGATAAGTGAGGCCGGCTGCCTTCGCGAGGTCGGCCATGGTTCCCGCCGTCTGCAAATCGGAGAGCGCCTTGTTGACGGCGGCGACGAGCGCAGGATCGCCGGCGAGGCCGACATAACCCCGATTAACGCCGATCGGATAATAGTAGCCGGATGCGGCGAGCCGGGAATCGGGATGGGCGGCGCGGTAGGCATCCAGGCGGCTCAGGTCGAGCAATGTTGCATCGAATTCGCCGCCATTGAGCGCGCCGAGCAAGTCGTGCCGTCCGGGGACCAGATGCGTAATGTGGTCGATCAAGCGTCCGTTTTCGAATGTCATCAGGATCGCGTCGCCAAGCGTGCCGCTTTCGATCGCGATGCGCAGCCCGGCGAGATCGCCGATGCCGGAGATCTTGCGGCCNCGCGCCTTTTCGCCGAGCNCGACGGTCAGTGGCGAGTAAACATAGGGCTGGCTCGGTGCAAGCACGCCGACCGGCACGCGCCGGCGGCGGTCGTCGCGGGTAGCGCCGTCGAAGTCCGGCAGCTTCGCCGTCTTGACGCCAGGTACCTTGAGCGAGTCCCTGGTCAAGGCATAGCTGCCGACCAGCACGCAGCGGCCATCGGAAAGCAACGCATTGGCTTCGAGGGCCGGGCTGGAGCTTTCGTCGAGTTTGCTTTCAAACCACTGGATATTGAGCGGCCGGCCGAGGCGGCCGGCAACCGCCTGCGCCAGCGCAACATCAAACCCGCTGTCGGGCTTTCCGCGCTGATGCATTGAAAGGGGAGGCAGGTTCTCGTCGAGACAGACTTTCAGCGGATCGTTATCGGCGCGCGCTCCGGCCGCCGTCGCAAGCAGCACGGCAGCGACTGCGAGCCAAGGCTTCATTGCTTCCTCCGGCTCGATACAAAGGCCCACACCTCGGTGATCTCCTGATCGCTTAGAATGTCCTTCCACGGCGGCATGTTGTTCTTGCCTTGCTTCACCGTCGTGGTGAACCGCGTGTTGTCGTCCGGGAATCCACGCAAGTCGGGGGCGACCGTGCCGGCAGTGACCAGGTTCGGACCATGGCAGTGCGAGCACTTCTGCGCATAAGTGGTTTTGCCGGGACCGATCAGCGCCTGATCGCTGACGGCGGCTTGTTGCTGTGCGCTGGCTGGCATCGAAATCCACGCGATTGCCGCCACCGTGACGGCGGCGATAAACGCCGCCGTCCGCTTCGACACCTTGTCCGTCATCGGCGTTCCGCGATCAGTTCTTTACCGCGAAAACCCACAGCGAACCGCCTGTCGGTACGTTGGCAAGCCGCTCGTCGCCGGAGAAGATCGAGTAGACGCCGCCATAGCCGCTGGTGACGGCGATGTACTGGACGCCGTCCTGCTGCCAGGTCACCGGTTGTCCCTCGATGCCCGAGCCGGTCTGGAAGCTCCACAGCTTCTTGCCGTCGTTGGCGTCAAAGGCATCGAACTCGCCGGTCAACTGGCCGGAGAACACGACCCCGCCGGCCGTCGACAGCACGCCCGAGAAACGCGGTATGTCGCTCGGCACTTCCCACTTGGCCTTCCCGGTCATGGGATCGATCGCCTTGAGATGGCCGCGCGGTCCGTCAGGCCACGCCCAGATATCGGTCAGGTCCATGCCGAGGTACCATTCGCCTTGCTTGAAGACGGCTGGTTCGGCCTTGTAGTTGCCGCCGATATTGAGCGTATTGGCGTAGGCGAGGCCGGTCTGCGGATTGTACGACATCGGCTCCCAGTTCTTGCCGCCGAGAATTGACGGCTGAACCGTAACCTTCTTGCCTTCGCGGGCGTCCTTGGAGATGTCGGTCTCGATCGGACGGCCGGTCTTCATGTCGACGCCGGTGGCCCAGTTCACCTTCACATAGGGGTTGGCCGCGAGCAGTTTCCCGTTCGTCCGGTCAAGCACATAGAAGAAGCCGTTGCGATTGGCATCCATCAGGACCTTGGTGGGCTTGCCTTCGATCGTCATGTCGGCAAGCACCATCTCGGCGACCGAGTCATAGTCGAACGGATTGTTCGGCGAGAACTGATAGTGCCATTTGATCTTGCCGGTCTTCGGTTCGAGCGCCAGCACCGCGCAGGTGTACAGATTGTCGCCGGGACGCACGGCCGCATTGAACGGCCCCGGGTTGCCGACGCCCCAATACACCGTATTCAGCTCCGGGTCATAGGAGCCGGTGATCCATGTCGATCCGCCACCGAGCTTCCAGGTGTCGCCTTTCCAGGTCTCGCCGCCAGGCTCCTCGGGGCTCGGTACCGTGTGGGTCCGCCACAGGCGCTTGCCGGTCTGCGGATCCCAACCATCGATGAATCCGCGGGTGCCGAACTCCGCGCCGGAAATGCCCGTGATGACAACGCCGTCCGCAACGAGCGGTGCGACGGTCATCGAATAGCCTTCCTTGATATCGGCCGCCTTCTGACGCCACAGTTCCTTGCCGGTCTTCATGTCCAGCGCAATGACGTGGGCGTCGAGGGTGGTGCGGAAAAGCTTGCCTTCGTGGATCGCGCCGCCGCGGTTGATGATGCCGCAACACACGATGCGCGGCGTCTCCGCGGGGTACTCGACCTTGGTCTTCCAGATTTGCTTGCCGGTCTTGGCGTCAACCGCCATCGTCGCGTTGTGGTTGGTGATGTATATGACACCCTGGTATACAATAGGCTGCGACTGCGCGCTTCGGTCATCTGCGAAGCTGTAGTTCCACACCGGAACAAGATTCTTGACGTTGTCCTTGCTGATTTGCGTAAGCGGGCTGAACCGTTGCAGATTATAGCCCATGCCGTAATTGAGAACGTTCGCTGTGTCGGTCGCTCCCTTGACCAATTGGTCGGTGGTCTGAGCGCTCGCACCAAACGGCGCGAGAATGATAAGGCTTGCGGCAAACGCAATGCGCTTCATGCGGTCCCTCCCGTTGAATTCCCTGCGTGCCTATTTTCTGGCACTGCGGACCAACATCTTCCTGAAACGGGAAAGCGTCAATACGAAAGTCGAAGATGACGCGCGAGCTCGCTGCGAAGAGAAAACGAGAAACTTGTCTCGTCATGTTTTTGGAATGCGATCAGCATTGCGGCTGCAGCGCACCATGACTATGCGGGCGGGGAAGATCAGGCAAGGAAAGCAGATTGTTGTCGGCCGCTGCCGCGCAACATTTGCGTATCGTCAGTCGGCGTGTCCAGAAGGCCGGTCGGCTGAGGCGGCCAGCGAACTCACGACGAGCGAAGCCACAGGATTGTTGCCCGCGGCGTCGGCGAGCAGGGCGGCATCGGCGTATCGCATCACGCCGTGCTGGCCGATCACGAATGTCGGGCGGAAATTTCTGACGTCGGCATCCTCCACCATCGCCATGCGGCGGTTGTCGAGCGTCAGCCAGCGTCCGTCGAGCCGCGCGGCAGCCACCGCATGGTCCTCGCCATGGATGGTATCGCGCAGCACCACGATCCTGACATCGTCGGGCGCGAGGCCGGCGCGGCGCAAGGCGATGAATTTCGCAATCGCATAATCCTCGCAATCGCCGCCGCCACGGGCGAGCGTTGCGAGCGGCGGCGTCCAGACGTCGATCTCGCCGTGCTGGGCGAGGTCGCTGATCGGCCGGATGGCGAGATTGATGGCGCGGTTGATTTCGCCGAGGCGGGCGCGGCCTTCGCGCGACCGGGCGGCGTCGACGATGTCGAGGAATTTCAGCGCGGCCGGAGATACGCAGCCGTCACGGTCGCCTTCGCAGAGCGCAAGCTGCACCATTTCGTCGTCGAGCCGGCGTTGCACGCCGAGCCATTTGTCGTGCAGGCCGCCGCTGGTGAGGAAAGACGCGGCAAGCCCGAACGGCTCGGCAGATCGCTGGATCAGCTCCGGCGGCGGCGCAGACGGCTCCGGCGTCTCAGCCCGCAGATCAACCGGCCCGAACCAGGCCAGGCCGCACGCGATGATGCCCGCACGCCATGCGCGCGCATAGACTGATAACCCCATCTGACGCCCCTTGTCCGGGCATCGGCTGGCTTGCTCTGCCTGCGCGTGTCCGGATCATTTCCGAATGGGCAGGATGGGCAAGGGATCTTTTGATCCGTCTAAAACGATAGGGGGTGAGCCGGGAGTTTGCGAAACAGCCTGAACGTGGCCTTGCCGTTACAGCTAATTTTATCGATCCATTCAGATGGCGCTCGTCGAAGCTCGCTCGGTTAACCCGGCAGGGCAGCGGGATGCGGCGCGAATTTTATGGTTGCGAAAGGGTCACAGCGTCACCGAATTAACCCTGTCCGCAGAATCGGTCGGCAGGCAATTGCAGCCTG
>C688J18823_10001169_pt1 | contig 16092 bp, 11 predicted proteins | sample HopSoiMetagenom1_FD_18823 | JGI IMG/M metagenome (IMG submission 18823) | reverse complement strand
CGACTCCGGCGGACAAGCTCGCTTTGGCGCGCAACATCGGCCACAGCCTCTACGACCTGATGGACCGGCTGCCGGCCACGGACGTGCTGCTCGGCTCGATCGTCAGCCTGGGAGCGGCGGCAAACCAGGAGCGGGACATCATCAAGGTCACGCAGCACTTGAAGCCGAAGGTGTACTACCCGGGACATCACACGGACGTGGCACAGAAGGGCTCCGGGATCTATCACAAGATCGCCTGGCGCGACACGGCGCTGGCGATGGGATACCCCCAAAGCGAATGGCCGGAGTTCCGCCTGCTCATGGATCCGAACGACTTCCTCGCGCCGCAGGTTTTCGACCCGCACAACGACCGCTGGGCGGAGCGCGGCAAGTCGGCGCGGGTGCCTGACGCATGCCGTTAGCAGTCAAACGCGCGTAACCGTAACCGAAGGGCGCTGCGGCGCCCTTTCTTTTTCTTGACAGCCCGCCGGAGGCGGGCAGAGACTGCTTGAATACTCCTGGGGAGGAGACCATGTCGCTGATCGTGCGCGCCGCTGCCGCGGCGCTGGCGTGCTTCGCCGTTCTTGCGTTCGCCAAGGACAATGCAGCCGGACAGTTTGAAATCCGTACGCTATCGAATCGCGCCGACCTAGTGAGTGGCGGCGACGTGCTCGTGGAAGTCGGCGTGCCGCCTACCGTTCCGCTCCAACACGTCAGGCTTTACCTCAACGGCCGCAACGTCACGGCGAGCTTCCGCACCAACGCGTCGACGCGCGTCATGCGCGGCGTGCTGACCGGCCTGGTGCAGGGGGCAAACGATTTCCTCGCCGATTCCAATGGGCAAGGCAAGGGGCGTCCACGCGCGTCGCTACGGATCACGAACCATTCGATCGGTGGCCCAGTGCTGCTTGGCTCGCAGACGCAGCCGTGGATCTGCGCCACGCCGACGGCGACGGCGGCCGCGGGCAACCAGCCGGCGAGCAACGGCAGCGGCCTGAGCACTTTTGCGACTGATGCCCAGTGCAGCATCGCGACTGAATACAAGCTTTTCTATCGCACCAAGGTCGCCGGTTGCAGCACAGCCTTGCCGGATCCCACGCCGCCGGCAGTTCCCGCGGCGAACAATTGCTTCCAGCCCTACACATCGACCGTGGCGCCCGAACTCATCGCGACGACGACCACGACGCACGGCAACACGGTGCCTTACATCGTGCGTGTCGAGCGCGGCACGATCAATCGCGGCATCTACGACATCGCCGTGCTGTTCGATCCGGCGAAGCCCTGGAGCGCACTGGATCCCCAGCCGCAGTGGAACGGCAAGGTGGTGTATTCGTTCGGCGCATCCACCGGGCAGCCGCGCCTGCAATTCCGCACCGAGCAGAACTGGGCCGACGACTCGGCACTCTCGCGCGGCTTCATGGTCGCCGACAACAGCCTGACCGACTCGCTCTACAACTCGAATCGCGTGCTCAATGCCGAGACGCTGATGATGATGAAGGAGCACATAGTCGATACGTACGGCGAAATCGCCTACACGCTCGGCAACGGCTGCTCGGGTGGCTCGATCCAGCAGAACACCGCTGCCTCGATCTATCCGGGCCTGCTCGATGGCATCCAGCCGAGCTGCGATTACCCCGACTCGATCACCACCGGCATGGAAGTGACCGACTGCGTGCTGCTCGTCAACTTCTACGCCGGCCCGGAATGGCAGACGCTGATGGCCGGCAAGACGACGGCGCAGATGAATGCCAAGAAGGCGGCGATCAACGGTCACCTGAGCCAGGTGAGCTGCCAATCGTGGAACAACGCGTTCGGGTTTAACAACAAGCCGGGCAATTACGTTCCGGTACTCGTCAACGGCGCCGGCCAGGTCGGGCCTTCCGGAGCGCCGCGCAACAACTGCGGCCTGCCGGCGGCACTCGTCTATGACCCCGTCACGAACCCGAACGGCACGCGCTGCGGGGATCCGGATCTCGCCGCTGCGGTGTGGGGTACCACGATCAACGAAAACGCGCCGGGCAGCGTGCGTGCGCGCTCGACCGGCGATAACACCGGCATCCAATACGGGCTGAACGCGCTGCTAGCCGGTGCGATCAACGCCGAAGAGTTCGTCACGTTGAACGAGAAGATCGGCGGCTTCGATGCCGATTCGAACCGCAGGCCAGCGCGCTCCAGGGCGGACCTCGATGGCCTGGACATCGCATATCGAGCCGGCATCGTTTCCAGCGGCGCGAACCTCGGCAAGCTGGCCATCGTCGATTCCCGCGGGTGGGACGAGACGGGCATCCATTACATATGGCGCAGCTTCGCCGAGCGCGCGCGCATCGACGCCATCTACGGCGACCACGACAACCAGGTCATGTGGCGCTACGGGACCGCACTATTGCCCGCGACGGCAGCGCAAGTGACGGCGGTGACGCTGCAATCCCTGCTGACGATGGACACCTGGCTTTCTAACCTGAACACCTCCGCGCCCAAAGACACACTAAATTCGGTGCGCACGCATCAGCAGGTCGTCGCGGGCAAGCCGGCGACGGCGGTCGATTTCTGCTTCCTGCTGGCGGATACGACGTTCTCTACGAAGGTGTTCGACATGTCGGTCTGCAACAGCGACTCACCGCAGGCGGACGGGTTGGGCCGGCTGGCCAAGCGCGCGTCGCCGCGCCAGGTCGCGGGCGGCCCACTGGTCGAGAACATCCTGAAATGCCAGCTGAAGCCAATCAACGCGCTGGACTATGTGTCGGCGCAGAATCCCGGTGGCCTCTCGAGCTCGCAGCTCGCGCACCTAGCCGTTGTTTTTTCCGGCGGTGTATGCGACTGGAGCTTGCCCGGCGTAGGCCAGCAGGCCGTGCAGTCGCCGCTGACGTTCATCGCCGGCCCGGGCGGAACGCCTTTGCCGGCCGCGCCAGAGGCCGAGTCGGCGCCGGAACGCTGATTTCAATATAGGAGACGCCATGTTTTCCACTCGATCGGTTTTATTCGCAGGACTGCTCGCACTCTCTACGGCCGCAACGGCGTGGGACCGCGCTGCGGTACAGCGCTTCGCGACGCTGCCCGAAGGCGCGCTCAATCCCGAAGGCATCGCCGTCGAGCCGCAAAGCGGCGATCTGTACGTCACCGGGTTCAATCCGCAAGGCACGCCTCCCGGCAAAATCTATGTCTTCGCGGACAACGGTCAGTACAAGCGCACCATCACCGTGACGGGCTCGAGCTCCGCGCTTCTCGGCATCGATTTCCATCCGGCCACGCATGCCATGCTGGTCGCCGACCTCGGCGCCGGCTATCTCATCGACGTCAATCCGCACACCGGGGCAGCGACGCCGATCATGAGCGTTGGCCCCGGCGCCGGTCTGAACGCGCTCACGTTCGATCACGCAGGCAACATCTATGTCTCCGGCTCTTTCTCCGGAGCGATCTACAAGACCGGACCGAACGGCGGAGCGGCGACGGTGTGGAAGCAGGACGCCCTCCTCACCACTACGGGCTTCCCGCCTTTCGGCGCCAACGGCCTGCAGTTCAACCGTAATGAAAGCGCGCTCTTCGTCGCGAATACCGGCAACGACACGGTCGTCCGCATCGCGGCCAACGCTGGTGTCGCCGGCGCCGCCAGCGTGTTCACCAACAGCATCAATGGCGCCGACGGGCTTATCCTCGACGAGCACGACAACGTCTGGGTGTGCGCTAACCAAGCCGACGAGATCGTCGTCACGGATCCGACCGGCAAAGCGATCGCGAAGCTGGGCGACTTCGACGGCGTGCGCGACGGCTCGCCGGTGGGCCTGCTCTTCCCGGCAAGCCTTGCTCGGCGCGGCGACTGGATCTACATCACCAACCTGTCGCTCGATCTCCGCCCCGTCGTCGGCCAGCAGTCCGTCGATAGCCAATGGGCGGCCCAGGTGACGCGCCACACCATCTCGCGTCTCCGGGCACGCATTCCTTAGAAGCTGCGGAAGAGGTCCTGCGGCACCTTGGCCGTCTTGAAGATGTAGTCGCGGGAATCCTCGAGCTGGCGGCGCAGATGGGGGAGGTCAACGCCAAGGAGGCGCCCCTTCCATTTGCGCACCTTGCCGGCGACGATCACCGTCTCGACGTTGGTGCGGTCCATGAGCGACACGACGGCGTTGGGCACGTGGTTGAGCGGTGCGACGTTTATGGACTCCGCATCGAGAATGATGATGTCCGCCTCCTTGCCCGGCGTGAGGGATCCCACCTTCTTGTCGAGCCGTAGTCCCTTCGCGCCATTCATGGTTGCGTAGCGCAGGACATCGCGCGTCGTAAGCAGGGGCGGAAGGTCCGCCGGCGGCTTAGGAAAGTATGGGAATGCTCCCGGCACCGTGACCGCCGATTGCGGAAGTCCCCAGTCCGTGGGATTCGGCAGGTTCTGGTTGCCGTTGGGGCTGTCGAGAATCATCTGGTTGACGATCGCGCGCTGGGCGTTCATAGCCGAGCGCATCTGGGTGAAGAAGTCCGCGGTCAGCGTGCATTCCACGTCGACGCTCAGCGACGGCTCGATTCCCAGGCGCTGTGCCCGGAGGATGGGCGGCATGCCGTGGCGCATATTCATCTCGATCGGGAAGGCGATCGACACGTGGGCGCCTACGTCCTTCACCTTTTGCCAGCCGGCGTCCGACATGCCGGTCATGTGGATGAACAGGTTGTCCGGCCCGATGCCGATCGTGCCGTTACCGCCATGGCCGGCGACCAGATCGTCAAAGATCGGCCGGATGCCGAACGGTGACAGGATGTGCGCTGCGATCTGCAGGTCGAGCTCGCGGCCGAGCTTCCAGGACTGATCGGTGCTGTTCGGGCCGAGATAGACCTCGCCGCCCATGATCATGTGCACCAGCTGGTCGTTGGAAGAGAACCACTGTTTCTTGATCCGCGTGGCGTCCTGGGGATATTGGTTGCCGGGATTGCTGCCGATCACCGCGGCGCCGGCGCTTTCGAAATAACCGAATGCGGCGCGCCGCCCGGTGTCGAACAACGCTTGAATGGCGGCGTCCGAGTGCTCCGGCGAATGGTGGATCTGCGAGACGTCATGCACCGTCGTCACGCCGTCGTCGAGCTGGCTCAACCCGCCAAAGAGCTCGTTGATGTAGACGTCTTCCGGCCGGTACACCGGCGCGAAGGTGAGCAGGATGTAGCCGAAGTAATTGCCGTTTGCGCTCGGCGACCCGGACCCATCATCGATCAGCACGCCGTTGGCGAGGAAGCTCCGCAGCGCCGTCTCGAATTGATGATGATGCGTGTCGATGAAGCCAGGCATCACGATGCGGCCGCGCGCGTCGATGACCGACGCGCCGCGCGCATCGATATTCGGCCCGACCGCGATGATCTTCTTACCCTCGACGAGGACGTCGGCGCGGGCGAAATCGCCGACCGCCGGGTCCATCGACATGACGGCGCCGCCGCGGATTACATAACGGCGTCCCGGGCGACCGCTGTCCGGCGGCGCGTCGCCACCGTCGTCAGCGGCGGCCGGACGTGCTGCAAAAAGAGATGCTCCCGCCGCCGCGAGCGGCGTGGTGGCAGCTGCCTTGAGGAAATTGCGCCGGGACCCGTAATGGTCCTGCGGCATGCCTGCATCGCAGAGCTTGCACATGATGTTGGGTTCTCCTCCCCTATGGATCGCCGAATGGCGACGCGCCAACTATTCTGCGCCTGTCTGCAGCGCATAGGTGCCCGAATCGCGGATTACGGGAAGGCTTCCCAACATGCCGGCAGTGGGCAACGACGACGACGGGCGCGCCTCGCCGCGGGCGCCGATGTACAGGGTGCGCTACGTAGCCCGACGCCGAAAGGCAGGCCCGCGCTAAGCGGGAAAAACGCCTGCGCGCGCCCGCCGAATGCATGGGCCCACCGTAGGAGTCATAGTACGGTGTACGGCAAACCAGCTCCCTCATACGCTCGGCACCAACGCGAAAAGACGCCGGGCTCCTCGGTACCGTAGATGCAATATCCGGGTGTATTTGAATCGGTGGTGTACTCGCCACTTTGTCCAAGCTGTTCGCGTAGAAGCGCGACGTGTGCGACTTTTACTTTGATATGAAACATGGTGGCTTCCTTTATTAAGAGACGGCCGCTCGTTCCGGTGAACAGGCAGTTCCGGNACAGTCGGACNGCGCTGTGCACTAACTAATTGATGGAGTTGGCTCCCCGACCAGGGCTCGAACCTGGGACCTGCGGATTAACAGTCCGTCGCTCTACCAACTGAGCTATCGGGGATTCGCTGCGGAAACAGGATTATATCGATCTGCCGACCGCCTGCGGCAAAACGTCACGGGTTCTCAATTGCGCGTGCTTCGCACAGGTTCTCACCGGCGCCGGACAGGTCCTGACGTCCGCAATGTCCGCGGTGCGGTGAAATGTAGCCGACGCGGGACTGTATCCCGGGAGAGAGACCATGAAAACGATGCGCATCGCAGCCTTGATCATCGCCGTGGCGAGCGTCCATGCTTTTGCCGAAGACGCGGCGCCAAATGCCGCGGATCCAACACAGCGCTGCTTCACCGGCCTCGCCCGGGATGCGCGGCTTGAGGCCATTGCCGACAAGATCGCTCTCGACTATTCGGGCGATTCCACGTCCGTATTGCTGCAGCGCTATGCCGGCGACGATGAGCGTGCCGCGCTCCGCTTATGGCATGGATTGAGGAGACAGTGCTTCGACGCCGGCGAGTCGTTCCGCAGAGCGGCCTTCGGCGCCCAAGCGCGAACCGTGATGCAGAGCGCATTCATGTTCCAGCAGGTGCTCGTGTCGCGCCTGCAAAAAGGGGAAATGACCTACGCCGAGTTCAACCGCCGGCGGGCCGAGCTCGCGGCGAGCTATGACTCGCGCATTTGATGATCAGCGGATGACCTGCGCGATCGCTTCTGCGACGTAGTCGATGTTCTTCGAATTGAGCGCGGCGACGCAGATGCGGCCGGTCTCGATCGCGTAGATCGAATAGTCCTTACGAAGGCGAAGCACCTGGTCCTTCGTCAGGCCGGAGTAGGAGAACATGCCGCGCTGGGCGATGACGTGGCCGAATTCGGCCTTCGGCGCGCGCTCCTTGATCTTCGCCACCAAATCGAGGCGCATGCGCTTGATGCGGTCGCGCATCGCGGCGAGCTCCTGGTCCCATTGCGCGCGCAGCTCCGGCGAGGCGAGCACGGTGGCGGCAAGCTGGCTGCCGTGCGTCGGCGGGTTGGAGTAATTGGTCCGCACGATGCGCTTCAGCTGCGAGAGGACGCGAGCCGATTCTTCATCGCTCGCTGTCACCAGGCTGAAGGCGCCGACGCGCTCGCCGTAGAGTGAAAAAGACTTCGAGAAAGAGCTCGAGAGAAAGACCGGGCTCATGGCGCGAGCGAACAAGCGCGCGGCGAACGCGTCGTTATCGAGGCCGTCGGCGAATCCCTGATAGGCGAGATCGAGGAACGGGATCAAGGCGCGTCGTTGCACGACGGCGAGCACCTCGCGCCAGTTCGCTTCGCTAAGGTCGACGCCCGTCGGGTTGTGGCAGCAGGCGTGCAGCACGACGATGGCGCCGGCCGGGAGCGCCTCGAGCGCCTTCTTCATTCCGGGAAAATCCAGACCGCGCGTCTTCGGGTCGTAGTACGCGTAGTTGCGCACAGTGAAGCCGGCCGCCTCGAAGAGCTGCCGGTGGTTTTCCCAGCTCGGATCGCTGATCCAAACTTCCGATTGCGGCGCGACCAAGCGCAGGAAATCGGCGCCGATCTTCAGGCCGCCGGTGCCGCCGAGCGCCTGCACGGTGACGAGACGCTTTTCGCGGATGAGCTCCGACTCCTTGCCGAAGACGAGCTCCTGCACGGCTCGGTCGTACGCGGCGAGGCCGTCGATCGGCAAGTAGCTGAAGGGCGGGGCGGCCTTCAGGCGCTCCGCTTCGGCGCGCTTGACGCACTCGAGAACCGGCACCTTGCCGTTGTCGTCGTAGTAGACGCCTACGCCGAGATTCACCTTCTTCGGATTCGTATCCTTTACGTAGGCCTCGGTAACGCCAAGGATGGGATCGGCCGGCGCCAAGGGAACCTGGGCCAATAAAGAGGGTGAGTGGGGAGCGTTCATCGTCTAAAATGGTGGGTTTCGCACTGCAACATTGTACGTGGCCCTTACGTTTCCCAACAGCCCCTATCGCCTCGCCGAGCTCTTCCGCCCGGCGGGGGACCAGCCCGAGGCCATTGCTCGCCTCGCCGAAGGCATCGAGGATGGTCTCGCCTTCCAGACGCTCCTGGGCGTGACCGGTTCCGGCAAGACCTACACGATGGCGAACGTCATCGCGCGCCTTGGCCGGCCGGCGCTGGTGCTCGCGCCGAACAAGACCTTGGCGGCTCAGCTCTATTCCGAGTTCCGCGAGTTCTTTCCCGAGAACGCAGTCGAATACTTCGTCTCGTATTACGACTACTACCAGCCCGAGGCGTATGTGCCGGCCCGGGACCTCTACATCGAGAAGGATTCGAGCATCAACGACCACATCGAGCAGATGCGCCTGTCGGCGACCAAGTCGCTGCTCGAGCGGCGCGATGTAGTGATCGTGGCCACGGTGTCGGCGATCTACGGTATCGGCGATCCGTCGGAATACCACGGCATGATCCTGCACCTGCGCCAGGGCGAAAAGCTTTCGCAGCGCGACGCGCTGGCGCGGCTCGTGGCGATGCAGTACACGCGCAGCGAGCTCGACTTTCGCCGCGGCACATTCCGCGTGCGCGGCGACGTGATCGACGTATTTCCGGCGGAGCATGCCGAGCATGCGGTACGCATCTCGCTCTTCGACGATGAAATCGAGAAGGTGGAGGTGTTCGATCCGTTGACCGGTCGAGTGCTCCATCCGACGGCGCGTTTCACGGTCTATCCATCGAGCCACTACGTCACGCCGCGCGAGACGACCTTGCGTGCCGTCGAAGCGATCAAGGCCGAGCTGCGCGAGCGCATCCAGTTCTTCCAGGACGCCGGCCGCCTGGTGGAGGCCCAGCGTATCGAGCAGCGCACGCGCTTCGATCTCGAGATGCTCGCCGAGCTCGGCTTCTGCAAGGGCATCGAGAACTATTCGCGCCATCTCTCCGGGCGCTTGCCCGGTCAGCCGCCGCCCACGCTGATCGACTACCTCGCGCCCGACGCGCTGATGATCGTCGACGAGAGCCACGTCACCATCCCGCAGCTTGGCGGCATGTACAAAGGCGACCGCTCGCGGAAGGAAAATCTGGTCGAATACGGCTTCCGCCTGCCGTCGGCGCTGGACAACCGACCACTGCGGTTCGACGAGTTCGAGAAGGTCGTGCGGCAGACGGTGTTCGTTTCCGCCACGCCCGCCGAGTACGAGCGCGAGAAATCCGCCGGCTCGATCGTCGAGCAAGTGGTGCGGCCCACGGGCCTGATCGACCCGCAGGTCATCATCCGGCCGGCCTCCACCCAAGTCGACGATCTCCTGTCGGAGATTAGTGCGCGGGTGAAGGTGAATGAGCGCGTGCTGGTCACGACGCTCACCAAACGTATGGCGGAAGAGCTGACCGAATATCTTTCCGAGCACGGCGTCAAAGTGCGCTACCTGCATTCCGAGGTCGAGACGGTCGAGCGGGTGGAGATCATCCGCGACCTGCGCCTCGGCGAGTTCGACGTACTCGTCGGCATCAACCTGCTGCGCGAGGGACTCGACCTGCCGGAAGTGTCGCTCGTCGCGATCTTGGATGCCGACAAAGAGGGGTTCCTCCGCTCCGAGCGCTCGCTCATCCAGACCATCGGCCGCGCCGCCCGGCACCTGAATGGCACGGCGATCCTATATGCCGACCACCTGACCGATTCCATCAAGCGCGCGCTCGCGGAGACGGATCGGCGCCGCAAGAAACAGGTGGAGTACAACGAGGCCCATGGCATCACGCCCAAAGGCGTGATTAAGCGCATCAAGGATCTCATCGACGGGGTATACGAGGCCGAAGACCACAAGGCAGTCGAGGAGGCCGTGCGCTACGAAGCAATGTCGGAAAAGCAGCTCGCGCGCGAGATCAAAGTACTCGAGAAGAAGATGCTGCAGCACGCGCGCAACCTCGAGTTCGAGGAAGCGGCCAAGGTGCGCGACCAGCTCGCCGAGCTGAAGAGGAAGGTTTTCGGTGTCGCGCTGGCTTCGGAGTAGCGCGCTCGTCGCCGCGCTCGCCTGCGCTTGCGCATGGGCGGACGACGCCATCGAGGTCACCGCCGTGCGTCACCCGGTGGACAAGTCCTATCGCAAGGTCCTGCAGGGCATGGATCTCTTCCAGGAGATGCACGCCCTCGCGCCGAACGCGGCGCTGCGCTACCGGCTTTATCCGCGAAAGCGGGGCGCTGACATGGAGATCAAGGCGCTGCACGTCGTCGGAGAACGGGTAGACCTCGCGATTCCGGTGGCCTCGGACAATACGTTTACGCTGGGGCGAGATCTTCCGCGCGACGCACTGGTTCGCTCGGAACGCCGCGCCGACAGCATGACTTGGCGCGCGGACATCCGCACGCCGGGATTGCCGCCGCACACCCGGCGGCTCGGCGACTTGCGGCTCGAATGCCTGGTTGGCATGCAGGCGGGCCTCGTCTCCCAATATCCTAGCTTGCTGTCGCAGTTCTTCCAGCTGCTGCAAAGCCCGCGCGAATTCTGCGGACGGACTGAAGTGCCGTACCTTTTCTTCGCCGAGCGGCCGCTCTTCGCCGTTACGCTGCACGCCGGCGAGCGACGCCAGACGCTATCGATCGGCAACCTTTATGCCGGCATGGCGCACGGCCGCACGCCGGAAGCGGAGCGCAAGTACTGCGATTGCGAGGCGCTTATCGATCGCGCCTACACGCTGCCGCTTGGCGACCGAAGCTGGCCCGACGACACGCTGGTCGAGCTCGAATACATCGAGGAAGCAAGGCCGGCAGCGGGTGCTTATGCGATGTTCGTCGGCGCATCGAAAGATGTAGTGCGTCGTGCGTTCGGTGCCGCAACCGAAATGCGCTTCGACAACGGCTACGAGCTTTGGGCCTACGACTTTGGTCCGGCGCAAAAACCGCCCTTGGAGCACGACGAGCTCGTCTTGCTGTTGGATCGGCGCAACGCGGTCCTCAGCACGCGCGTGCGGTGGCGGTAATTTGACCTACCGGTTGGCCGCGCTGGCGCGGCACAGTCTGCGCCATGGGTTGGAGACTGCGCATCCTGTGGTATCGGCTCGACAAGGCAGCCCTCGCAGTTGCCCTCGTGCTCGGCCTCGTCGTCGGCGCGCTGACGGCGGCGGCGAGCGCGGTATTCAACCAGCGCGATGCGCAGCGCCTGGCGGCGCGGGAATTCCACGCTCGCAATGTGGAGTGCCTTGCGCTCAACGTCTATTACGAGGCGCGAGGCGAATCGCTTGCCGGGCAGTACGCGGTGGCCGAGGTCACCATGAACCGCAAGGCGTCGTTCGGCTATCCGAAGACGGTATGCGACGTGGTCTATCAGAAGGGCGCGTTCTCATGGACCGCCGAAAAGGTTTACGCACCCGGTGGATCGGAATGGCGTCGCGCGNTCAACGTGGCCGANGAGGTTTACTACCAGCGCCGCCCGCCGGCTTTGCCCGGAGTGCTCCATTACCACGCGACGTACACGCGTCCGGCATGGGCGAAGGAGCGCGAGCGCGTGGCGCGCATCGGCCGCCACGTCTTCTATCGCTGATATCTTAGGACCGGGATGGAAAAGCTCTCGGTCCTTTTCGTCTGCACGGGCAACATTTGCCGCTCGCCGACCGCCGAAGCGGTGCTGCGCCACGAGGCAGAAAAAGCAGGCATCGCGGTCCACATCGAATCGGCCGGTACCGGCCGCTGGCACGTCGGATGCGCGCCGGACGATCGCGCGCAGCTCCACGCGAAGGCGAGGGGCTACGACCTGTCCAAGCTACGCGCGCGGCAAGTCGAGCCGCGGGATTTCGAGCGCTTCGATCTGATCATCGCGATGGACCGAGGCCATCTCAAGGCCCTGGAACGGATGGCGCCTGCGCAACGCCGCGCGAAGATCCGGCTCTTCATGCCGGATCGCGACGTACCCGATCCCTATTACGGCGGGCCCCAGGGCTTCGAGGAGGTGCTGGACTTAGTGGAGGCCGCGTGCCGCGACCTCCTCCAAGAGTTGAAGGCTACTTCCTAGTCGTCTCTATCTGGACGAGCTCGTCGTCCTGCTGGGGCGGCTTGGGCCGCTCGCGGCGCGGCCGGCCGACGGGTTGCGCCTCTTCCGCGGCCTGCGGCTGGACCTGCACCCGCGAACGGTCGGTCTCGATCATGACCAGGCCTTGCTCGTTCAGGATCTGCTTCGCGTCGATGCGCGGCTCCTCATGCCGCGGCTCCTCACGCCGCGGCTCCTCGACCCGTGGTGCATCCACCTGTGGGGTCGGCGAGGCGGGCGGTTCGTAGCGGCTTTCTTCCTGCACTGGAGCTGACGTCGGCTGCACGGGAACGGCGGCGTGCGTGCTGTGCTCGCGCGCTTCTTCGTTGCTGCGCGACTCGAGCTCGTGGATGCGCCGTTGCTGCTCGGCGATGGAGGCGTTCACGCTGCCTTGCTGCTGCCCCTCGACCTCGCGTCGCTCGCCGCGTTGACGATCGCGGCGGTGACGGTTGCGGCCGCCGCGGCGCTCGCCGGCTTCGCCCTCCCGTTCCGGACGCTCGGCACGCGGCTGCTGCGGCCCTTGCGGTCCGTTCGGCTGTGCCGCCTGCGGGACCTGGGGCGCCTGTCCCGGCTGCTGCTGTTCTGCATGCGGAGGACGCGGTTGCTGCTGCCGCGGCTGCTGTTGTTGCTGAGGACGGCCTTGCCGGGGTTGCTCCCCACGGTCGCCGCGCTCACCCCGGTCGTTTCTGTGCTCGCCGCGATGCTGGCCGTTGCCGCCGCCACCGCGGCGCTGCTCGAGGCGACCTTGTTGCTGGCGATCGCCACCGCGGCCTTCCCGGCGTTGATCGTCCCGGCGGCCATCGCGTCCGTCGCGACGTCCATCACGACGCTGCTGCTGGTCACGGCGCGGATCGCGCTGTTGTCCGGGTTGCGGGGCCGGCCGCGGTGCAGCCGCCGGGGTCGGAGGCGTCTCGGGGCGGGGCGGCGTGAAGATGGAGAAAAGACGGGATAGGAAACCCGTGCCCACAGCGGCAACGGCCGCCACGGGCTGTGCGACCTGCGCCGCCACCTGAACCGGCGCTGGGGTTGCGGGCTTCTCGGCAACGATGGGTGCCGGCTGCGAAGGCGTGATGCCCTTGACGACCGGCTGCTGCCGCTCGGCTTTGGCTTCGGCGGCTTCGGCGCCGGGCGCCTTCGGCTCCTCCGGGCGCTCCACCATCTCGTAGCTCGAGGGCACGTGCTCCATCTCGTTCAGCTCGTCGTGGCGCAGGCGCTGCACCTTGTAGTGCGGCGTCTCGAGGTGCGGATTGGGCACCATGACGATGTTCACCTTCAGCCGGCCTTCGAGCTTCTGGATCTCGGCGCGCTTCTCGTTCAGCAGGAACGACGCCACATCAACCGGCACTTGGCAGTGCACNGCGCCGGTGTTCTCCTTCATGGCCTCCTCCTGCATGATGCGCAGGACGTGGAGCGCCGTGGACTCCGTGCCGCGGATGAAGCCCGTGCCGCTGCAGCGCGGACAATTGATGTGCGCGGTCTCCTCCAGCGAAGGCTGCAGGCGCTGGCGCGAGAGCTCCATCAAGCCGAAGCGCGAGATCTTGCCGATCTGCACCCGGGCACGGTCGTACCTGAGCGCATCGCGCAGGCGGTTTTCTACCTCACGCTGGTTCTTCTGCGACTCCATGTCGATGAAGTCGATGACGATCAGGCCGCCCAGGTCGCGTAACCTGAGCTGGCGAGCCACTTCCTCGGCTGCCTCCAGATTAGTCCGGTAAGCGGTTTCTTCGATGTCGCCGCCGCGCGTGGCGCGCGCCGAGTTGACGTCGATGGCGACCAGCGCCTCCGTATGGTCGATCACGATTGCGCCACCGGCTGGCAGGGCGACCTGACGCGAATAGGCGCTCTCGATCTGGTGCTCGATCTGGAAGCGGGAGAAAAGCGGGACGTCGTCCCGGTACAGCTTCACCTTGTTGACGTTGCCCGGCATCACCGTCTGCATGAACGCCCGGGCCTGCTCGTAGATTTCCTCGGTGTCGATGAGGATTTCGCCGATGTCAGGCTGGAAGTAGTCGCGGATCGCGCGGATGACCAGGCTCGACTCCAGGTAAATCAGGAACGGCTTCTTTGACGGGTCGCCGGCCGCGCTTTCGACCGCGCGCCAAAGCTGCATCAGGTAGTTCAGGTCCCACGTCAGCTCCTCGGCGCTGCGCCCGATCGCCGCGGTGCGGGCGATGACGCTCATGCCTTCCGGGAGCTGCAGCTGATCGAGCGTGTCGCGAAGCTCGTTGCGGTCTTCGCCTTCCACGCGCCGGGAGACCCCGCCGCCGCGGGGGTTGTTCGGCATGAGGACGAGGTACCGGCCGGCGAGGGAGATGAACGTGGTGAGGGCGGCGCCCTTTGTGCCACGCTCGTCCTTTTCGACCTGGACGATCAGCTCCTGGCCTTCGCGCAGCGCATCCTGGATGCGCGCGCGGCCGACGTCGATGCCGTCCTTGAAATAGCTGCGGGAAACTTCTTTGAAAGGCAGAAACCCGTGCCGCTCCTCGCCATAGTCGACGAAGGCAGCCTCGAGGCTGGGCTCGATGCGGGTGATGACGCCTTTATAGATGTTGCTCTTGCGCTGCTCCCTTGATGCCGACTCGATATCGAGGTCGATGAGCTTCTGGCCATCGACGATCGCGACACGCAGCTCTTCCTGCTGCGTCGCGTTGAATAACATGCGCTTCACTTGTTGTTCTCCTGCGCGCGCAGGAGACACGTTGCCGCTCCGGGATTGCTCTCCTAGGGATGGTCTTTAGGAAGGAAAGGGAAAATCCGCTGCGCGCGCTGCTAGTAGTATCGCTACTTCCGGTGAGCGAAATTAACCAGCGCTTCAGGTCAGGCTGTGGCCTGACAGGAGGCGGGTTGCAGGGTCCGGCACTGCCGGTCACCTGTGCCTCGCAACTCGAAGCGACCGGAAGATCATACTGGAAAATGAACGACTTAAACAAGCCGCGGGCGAAGGTCGTCGAAGTCGGGGAGGAAAACGCGGCCCAGCGCATCGACAACTTCCTGCTGCGGCAACTGAAGGGCGTGCCCAAGAGCCACGTCTATCGCGTCCTCCGGAGCGGCGAAGTGCGTGTGAATAGCGGCCGCGTCGGCCCGGATTACCGGCTGCAGACTGGCGACCGGGTCCGTATACCGCCGGTGCGCATCTCGACCGCGGCAAAACCGCCCGCACGCCCCGCCGAGTTTCCCGTCGTCCATGAAGACGCGGCGCTGCTCGTCATCGACAAGCCGGCCGGAGTGGCGGTGCACGGCGGCAGCGGCGTGAGCTTCGGGGTCATCGAATCGCTCCGGGCGGCACGCCCGCAGGCCAAGTTGCTGGAACTGGCTCACCGCCTGGACCGGGATACCAGCGGCCTACTGATCGTGGCCAAGAAACGCACGGCGCTCGTGGAACTGCACCGCATGCTGCGCGAGGGCGAGGTGGAGAAACTGTACGCGGCGATCGTCAAAGGTGCGCCCGCCAAGGACGCGTTCGAGATCGACCAGCCGCTGCACAAATACGTGATGGACTCCGGCGAGCGTCGCGTCACCGTGCGCGAAGGTGGCAAGGCCGCCGCAACCAAAGTGAAAGTGACGAAAAGGGGACGCGGCGCGAGCCTGCTCGAGATCCGGCTCCTCACCGGCCGTACGCACCAGATCCGAGTCCATCTCTCGCACGTCGGGCACCCGGTTCTGGGCGATGATAAGTATGGCGATTTCGCCCTCAATCGCGCAGTGATCAAGCAGGGCGTGAAGCGTCTGTTTTTGCATGCCGGGCGACTCGCTTTCGCCCACCCGGTAACACGCGAGCGCCTACGCCTGGATGCGCCAATGCCGGACGACATGGCGGCGTTCGCGGCGCAGCTATGAAATGAAGTACCCCCTGCTGGTTTTCGATTGGGATGGCACGATCATCGATTCGGCGAGCACCATCGCGGAGTGCATCCGGCTCGCTGCGGGCGACCTCGGGCTGGACGTACCGACGAAAGAGCAGGCGAGCCACGTCATCGGCTTG
>C688J18823_10001168_pt1 | contig 16092 bp, 10 predicted proteins | sample HopSoiMetagenom1_FD_18823 | JGI IMG/M metagenome (IMG submission 18823) | reverse complement strand
TCCGCCATCACGACGGCTACATCATCCCGCCCTGATGGAGTGCGGCGGATAATCCCACCCGTGAAGCACCTCTGGCTCCTCGATCCCGCCATCACCTTCCTCAACCACGGCTCCTTCGGCGCGACGCCGATCGCCATCCTCGCGAAGCAGGACGAATTCCGCACCCAGCTCGAGCGCGAGCCGGTGCGCTTCATGAACCGCGAGCTTGAGCCGCTGCTCGATGCCTCGCGCGCCGCGGTCGCGCAGTTCGTCGGCGCGGAGCCGGCGGACATCGCGTTCGTGCCGAATGCGACGGCTGGCGTGAACAGCGTCCTCCGCTCGCTCGATCTCGACAAGCTCGACGAGCTCCTCGTCACCGATCAGGAGTACAACGCCACACGCAACACGCTCGATTACGTCGCGGGGCTCGCGGGCGCGAAGATCGTCGTTGCGGAGATCCCGTTTCCGATCGCGTCGCCCGAGGTCGTCATCGAGCGCGTGCTGGAGAAAGTCACCGATCGCACGCGGCTCGTCATCCTCGATCACATCGTCAGCCAGACCGCGCTGATCAATCCGATCGCGCGACTCATCCAACAACTCAAAGTCGATGTGCTGATCGACGGAGCGCATGCGCCGGGACAGATCCCGCTGAACCTGCGCGAGCTCGGCGGCGCGTACTACACCGCGAATCTGCACAAGTGGGTCTGCGCGCCGAAGGGCGCGGCATTTCTGTACGCACGAAAGAATCGCCGCATCAGCCTGCGTCCGATCTCCATCAGTCACGGCGCGAACGCCACACGTACCGATCGCAGCCGCTTCCATCTCGAGTTCGACTGGACCGGCACCTTCGATCCGAGCGCCTGGCTCTGCGCCGGCGAGTCGATCCGCTACATGGCCTCGCTCGTCGGCGGCGGCTGGCCCGAGATCATGCGACGCAACCACGACCTCGCCCTCCGCGCACGCGACCTGCTGTGCGCAAAACTTCACATCGACAAGCCCGCACCCGACGAGATGGTCGGCTCGATGGCCGCCTTCCCGCTGTCCGACGGCGACTTCAACGAATTGCAGGACGCGCTGTTCGCGAAAGGCATCGAAGTCCCGATCATGCCGTGGCCGCGTTTCGGCAAACGATTGCTGCGCATCTCCGCCCAGCTCTACAACACCATCGATGACTACGAACGGCTCGCCGCAGCTCTTTGACGAGGAGAACTTCGCCGCTCGCGCGAAGGCACTCGACGCGCTCGATTGGCAACAGGACGCAGCAACGCGGCAGCGACTCGAAGAAGTCGACGCGCGCCTCTTCCAACGTTTGCGAACAGAGATCCGAGGCAACTTTCGCGACCTCGTCAATCGCTACGTGCCGCAAAACCTCTTCGCGACCGACGACATCCACTACGACCTGCTCGACACCTTCGTGAACGGCCTCCTGCTCCCGCGCCCCATCCCGACCGAGCTCACAACGTCCGATCCCGAAATGGTCCCGTACCAGCAGACCCCATCGCGATACGTCTTCGACCTGGTCGACCGCCTGCCGATCACCGCGCACGACGTCTTCGTCGACATCGGCTCCGGCCTCGGCCAGATCGCGATGTTGGTCAACTTGTTGACTGGCGCCTCTGCTCGCGGCATCGAAGTCGACGCGACTCTCTGCGACTACGCCGCCACCACCGCCCGCGAGCTCGGCCTGGAGAACGTTCGCTTCGAAAATGTCGATGCGCGCGCGGCGAGCTACGTCGAGGGGACGGTGTTCTTTCTGTACAAACCGTTCACCGGAAGCATGCAGGCCGAGGTCATGAACAAGCTCGAGCGCGAATCGCAGAAACGCGCGATCCGGATCGTCACCCGAGATTAGCCACCTGCGGCGAACGCGCGCGCCAGCGCCTTCTCCAGATCCTCGTGCCGCGTCGGCTTCGCCAGGTAATCGTCCATCCCTGCCGCCAGACATTTCTCCCGATCGCCTTCCAGCGCGTTGGCCGTCATGGCGATGATGCGGCGCTTCCGCCCATCTTTCGAATCGCGCCGGCGGATCTCCATCGTCGCCTCGTATCCATCCATCACCGGCATCTGGCAATCCATCAGGATGACGTCGTACGACTCGCGCGTCACCGCTTCGACCGCTTCCTTCCCATTGCCGACCGAATCAGCGACATATCCCAACTTCTCCAGCTGCGACATCGTCAGCTTGCGATTGAGAAAGTTGTCCTCGGCCAGCAGTACGCGAATCGACTTGCGCTGCTCCGGCGGCACGTACGCCGGCGACGACGTGCGCGCACTCGATACCGGCCGCGCGAGCGGAATCGCATCGTGCGCCAGCGCGAGCGTCAGCGCGTCGAACAACTCGCCCTGCCCCACCGGCTTCGCCGCGAACGCATGCACGCCCGCATCGCGCAACCGCTCTTCGTTCGTGTTCCGCGAATTCGCCGCGAGGTAAATCAGGCTCGTTCCGCCCATCTCCTCGCGCGCCTGCACCTCGCGCGCGAACGCCAGCGGCTCCATGTCCGGCATGTCGTCGAACAGCACGACGCGGAACGGATCGGCGGCCGCATCGCGCTTCAGCATCGCCAGCACGTCCTCCGCCGTCTCCGCGACATCGACGCGCATCTCCCATGTCGTCTGCAGGTAATGCCGCACGATCTGCCGGCTGGTCGGATAGTGATCGACGAGCAGCACGCGCTTCCCTTTGAAATCGAGATCGGACGATGCGATCGGCTTGCGCGCACCGAGCTGCTTCGGGAACGGAATCGTGAACCAGAAGTTCGAGCCGACGCCCTCGGTCGAATCGACGTCGATCAGTCCGCCCATCGTCTCGACCAGTTGCCGCGCCGTCGCCAGCCCGAGCCCGACGCCGCCGAATCGCCGCGTCGACGACGCCTCGATCTGGGAGAAGCGCTCGAACAACAGCAGCCGGTCTTCGGCCGAGATGCCCGGTCCCGTGTCGCGGATCTCGAAGCGGATCACGCGATGCGTATCGGTCTCGGTCTGCTGCGTCACGTTCAGCACCACCGAGCCTTCCTCGGTGAACTTCACCGCGTTCTCCATCAGGTTCGTGACGATCTGCCGGATGCGCGACTGGTTGCCGCGCACGATCGGCGGAAACTGTTTGTCGTAGACGAGCGCGACGTGGAGGTCCTTGCCGAGCGCGCCGATCTTCATCACCTCGACGATGCGCTGCAACGTGCGCAGCAGATCGAAGTCGACGTTCGATGGCGCGAGCCCGCCCGCTTCGAGGTTCGACACATAAAGAATGTTGTTGACGATCGACAGCAACTGCTCCGCGCTGGTGCGCGCCTGGAGCGCGAAGTCCTGCTGCTCCGCGCTCATCGATGTCGACAGCAGCAGATCGATCATGCCGACGATGCCGTTCATCGGCGTGCGGATCTCGTGGCTCACGTTCGTCAGGAACTGCGTCTTCAGGCGGGCCGCTTCGAGTGCCGCGTCGCGCGCGCTGCCGAGGTCCGCTTCGAACTGTTTGCGCTCGCTGATGTCGCGGAAGATCGTGCGGGCGAGCACCGGCGTGCCGTCGATCAGCTTCGGATAGAGCGAGCCTTCGACGTCGAGCTTGTGACCGGTCGCGGTGACGAACACCGTCTCCACCGTTTGCGCCTCGCCGCTCGAGAACACCTCGGAGAACGCGCGCCGGAACGCATCGCGCGCCTCGGGATCGATCACCCGAAGGAGCGGCGTGCGTTTCAATTCTTCGCGAGTGAAGCCGAGGACGTCGAGCGTGGCCTGATTGGCGTGCATCAGGCGGCCGTCGATGCCGATGCTCATCACGAACTCCGGAATGCGCTCGAAGAAATCGCGGAAGCGCTCGTCGCTTTCGTGCAGCGCTTCTTCGAACGCGAGCTCGCGCGCCGCGTGACGTGCGAGCGCGCGCAGCAGCGCGGACTGTTCGGCCGTGACGATGTGCGCCGTGCGATCGAGCACGGAGATCGCGCCGAGGAAGCGGCCGGAGTCGTCGACGATCGGCGCGCCGGCGAAGAACGTGACGTGCGGTGCGTCGGTCACCATCGGATGCGATGCGAGCCGCGGATCGTGCGGCGCGTCGCCGACGATCACGATGTCGCGATCGTCTGCGATGCGTGCGGCGAACGAGGCGGCGATCGGAAGTGAGTCGAGCTTCCAGCCGGTGATCGCCTTGACGATCTCCCGATCGCCGTCGAGCACTCCGACCATCGCTACCGGCGCCGACAACGCGCGAGCAGCCGCGGCCGCAATCGCCTGGAGCTCCGCCTGACTGGACATTTCGTTAATTCCGGACCGACGGCCCAGTGTACGCCGGGCTGGAGCGGTTCATGCAGCACTTTTGCGCGGCCCGTAACTTTTTTTGGAGGAGCAATGAAACAGCGTTGGTTGATTCTTTTTGCAGCGTTTCTCGTCACGGCAGCGCTCGCCTGTAAGAAAAACGAGAGCTACAACAACGACACCGCGAGCACGAGCACCACGGCGAGCGACACATCCGGCACGACATCGACATACGACACGTCCGGCACGACCAGCACCGCGGCCACGGGCGCGACCACCTCGAGCATGGATCCGGCCGACAACGACTTCATGACCAAGGCGGCGCAGGGCGGCATGTCCGAAGTCAACATGGGCAACATGGCGTCGTCGAAAGCGACGAACGCCGATGTGAAGAAATTCGGCGATCGCATGGTCACCGATCACTCGAAAGCGAACGACGAGCTCAAACAACTCGCCGCGACGAAGGGCGTCACGCTGCCGACGGACGTCAATGACGAGCAGAAAAAAACGATGGACGAAATGACGTCGAAGAGCGGCAAGGACTTCGACAAGGCCTACATGGACGACATGGTGAAGGACCACGAGAAAGACGTGGCGGAGTTCGAAAAGGCCTCGAAGAGCGCGAAGGACGCCGACCTGAAAGCGTGGGCCGCGAAGACGCTCCCGACGCTGCAGGATCACCTCAAGATGGCCAAAGACACCCAGAAGAAAGTGAAGTAAGCCTCTCGTCGTCATCCCGAGCGTAGTCGAGGGACCTGGTAGGTGGGTGGCGCGCCGCCCGTCCCCCAGGTCCCTCGACTACGCTCGGGATGACACGCCTTTAGCTACTTCCACCTCGTCCCGTTCGCCCACCCTTCCCACTGCCCAAACGCTTTCATCTGATCGACGAGTTGCCGCTCCACGAGCAGCTTGTCGATCTCCGCGCGCGACTGCTGCGCCGCCCGCCCATCCGCATTCGCGAAGTACAACAGCACGTTCGCCTCGGTGAACGAATTCGCGCGCGCCTGCGGCTGATCGATCTTGTCGAACGTGTCCGACTCCGCGTGGTACTCGCCGAAATACGGCGACGGATCCTGCCAGACGACGAGATTCGGCACGCCCGCGAGGATGAAGTCGAAGTTGTCCGTCCCGTCGAGCGCGTCGATCGGGTTCTCCTTCAAGCCGCCCGACTCCGCCCCTTTGCGCAGCTCCTCACGTCCATTCAAGAAATAACCGAGCGCTTTCCCCGAGCCGATGTCCGCCGTCATCATCAACGCGACCTTCGGCATCTCCGCGAAGTGCTCGCGCACGTACGCACGTGAGCCGATCATCCCCTGCTCCTCGCCGGTGAAGAGCACGAAGCGCATCGTGCGCCGCGGACGCTTCCCGCTCTTCGCAATCACGCGCGCGACATCGATGACCGTCGCCGAGTTGATCCCGTTGTCGAGCGCGCCGGTGCCGAGATCCCACGAGTCGAGATGCGCACCGAAGAGCACGAGCTCGTCCGCCTTGTCCGTTCCGCGAATCGTGCCGGCGACGTTGTGCGCGACCTGGTTCTTGCGCACCTCGCTCGCCATCTTCACGCGCACGCGCACCGGACCGTTCGCCATCAGCCGCGCGAGCCGCTCCGCGTGATCGCGCGCGACGATCGCCACCGGCAGCTCGGTGATCGAGCCATCGAGCGACATCGGATGCCGATACAACAGCGAGCGCGCCTGCGACGATTCGATCAGCATCGCCGCGACGCCGCTCGTCTTCGCCGCCGCGAGCAGACCGTTGATGCGCATGTAGTCGCCGAACAGATCGTCGAGACTCTTCATCAGCGGCGTGTGCACGAACGCGATCTTCCCCGCCGCCTTCGTCACTTTCGCCAGCGCCTCGGGCGACCCATCGCCGAAATCGACGAGCTCCGCTTCGATGCCCGCCACCGGCGTCGCGATCGTCATCGGCGCCGCCGCGATGCGGAGCGAAAACTTCTCCGGCGCGAGCGCGTCCGCCGTCGCACCGCGATCGATCCAGTAATTCGGCAGCACGTAACTCTCGAGCTTCACCGAATCGACCCCCGCCTTGTGCAGCTTCTCCTCCGCCCACTTCTCCGCCCGCTCACACGCCGCCGACCCGGTGACCCGCCCGCCGATGCGGTCGGTTAGTTCCTGCGTGTCGGAGATGAGGTCCTGGGCGAAAAGAGGGATAGCGAGGGCGAGAAGGAAGAGGAGTTTGCGCATATCGGCCAGTTTACGGATTGGGGATGCGCTTGGATGGGTGGGTTGCTTGGTTGCTGGGTTGCTTGGTTGCTGAGGGGGTGGCCCCAGCAACTCAGCAACCAAGCAACCAAGCAACCCAGCAACCCAGCAACCGACTCAACCTACCTCTTAAACTTCGCCACGAGGTAATCGCGATTCATTCTCGCGATGAAATCGGTCGAGATCCCTTTCGGGCAGACCGCTTCGCATTCGCGGAACATCGTGCACGAGCCGAACATCGACTCCATCGTCTCCACCATATTCAGCACGCGCGTGTAGCGTTCGGGCTGGCCCTGCGGCAGGAGGCCGAGGTGGGAGATCTTGGCGGCGGTGAAAAGCTGCGCGGCGCCGTTCGGGCATTGCGCGACGCACGCACCGCACTGAATGCACTCCGCCGCATCCATCGCCCGCTCCTGCACCGGCTTCGGAATCGGCAGCGAGTTCGCTTCGATCGCCGAGCCGGTGTTGACGGACACGAAGCCGCCCGCCTGGATGATCTTGTCCAGTCCGCTGCGATCGACGATCAGGTCCTTGATCACCGGGAACGCCTTCGCGCGCCACGGCTCGATCCACACTTCGTCGCCATCCTTGAAATGGCGCATGTGCAACTGGCAGGTCGCCGTCGCTCCGATCGGGCCATGCGCCGTGCCGTTGATCATCATTCCGCACGAGCCGCAGATCCCTTCGCGGCAGTCGTGCTCGAAGTGGATCGGGTCCTCGCCGTTCGCGATCAGCGATTCGTTCACGACATCGAGCATCTCCAGGAACGACGCATCGGGCGAGATGTTCTCGGCTTTATAAGTGACGAACTTGCCATCCGCGGAGCGGGCCGGCTGTCGCCAGACTCGAAGTGTCAGATTCATTTGTACGACCTCGTGGCCAGCTTCACTTCCTCGTACTCCAGCGGCTCCTTGTTCAACTTCGGCGGCGCGCCGTCGCCTGTGTACTCCCACGCGGAGACGTACAGATAGTCATCGTCGTTGCGCTTCGCTTCCCCTTCGCTCTGATACTCGACCCGGAAGTGGCCGCCGGCTGATTCGTTGCGATCGAGCGCATCGATGCACATCAGCTCCGCGAGCTCGAAGTAATCGGCGACCCGTCCCGCCTTCTCAAGCGACTGATTCGGTTCCTCTTCGGCGCCGAGCACGCGCACCTCTTTCCAGTAGCGGTCGCGCAGCTCGCGGATCATCGGAATCGCTTTCTTCAATCCCTCCGCGGTGCGCGCCATGCCGCAGTAGTCCCACATGATCGTGCCGAGCTCTTTGTGGAACGAGTCGACGCTGCGCGTCCCCTTCGCGCCGAGCAGACGGTTCATGCGGTCCGTCACCTGCGCGGCCGCCTCACTGAACTCGGGACGATCGGCCGCCACTTTCTTGCCGAGGTGTGCGGCGAGGTAATCGCCGATCGTCACCGGAATCACAAAGTAGCCGTCCGCGAGACCCTGCATCAGCGCGCTCGCGCCGAGGCGGTTCGCGCCATGATCGGAGTAATTCGCTTCGCCGATGACGAACAGGCCGGGAATCGACGACATCAGGTTGTAGTCGACCCACAGTCCGCCCATCGTGTAGTGCGGCGCGGGATAGATCCGCATCGGCACGACGTACGGATCTTCGGCCGTGATGTCGTGGTACATCTCGAACAGGTTGCCGTAGCGCTCTTCGATCGTCTTGCGTCCGAGGCGTTTGATCGCATCGGCGAAATCGAGATAGACGCCGCGGCCCGAGGCGCCGATACCGCGCCCGTCGTCGCACGCTTCCTTCGCCGCGCGTGATGCGATGTCGCGCGGCGCGAGGTTGCCGAACGACGGGTACTTGCGCTCCAGGTAGTAATCGCGCTCGTTCTCCGGGATCTCGTTCGGTGCGCGCTTGTCGCCCTGCGTCTTCGGCACCCAGATCCGTCCGTCGTTGCGCAGCGACTCCGACATCAGCGTCAGCTTCGACTGGTACTCGCCCGATTGCGGAATGCAGGTCGGATGGATCTGCGTGTAGCAGGGGTTCGCGAACGCCGCACCTTTTTTATAGGCGCGCCAGATCGCCGTCGCGTTCGACGCCTTCGCATTCGTCGACAGATAGAACACGTTCGAGTAGCCGCCGGTGCCGAGGACCACTGCGTCCGCGGCATGCGCTTCGATCGCGCCCGTCACCATGTCGCGCGTGACGATGCCTTTCGCGTGACCGTCGACGACCACGATGTCGAGCACGTCGTGGCGCGTGTACATCTTCACGCGGCCGAGCGCGATCTGCCGCTCGAGCGCCTGGAACGCGCCGAGGAGCAGCTGCTGTCCCGTTTGACCGCGGGCGTAAAACGTGCGCGAGACCTGCACGCCGCCGAACGAGCGATTCTCGAGATTGCCGCCGTACTCGCGCGCGAACGGCACGCCCTGCGCGACCGCCTGGTCGATGATGTTCAGCGACAGCTCCGCGAGGCGGTGCACGTTCGCTTCACGCGAGCGGTAATCGCCGCCTTTGACCGTGTCGTAAAAAAGACGGAAGACCGAGTCGCCGTCGTTCTGATAATTCTTCGCCGCGTTGATGCCGCCCTGTGCCGCGATCGAGTGCGCGCGCCTCGGTGAGTCGTGATAGACGAAGCATTTGACGTTGTAGCCGAGCTCCGCCATCGTCGCCGCCGCCGCGCCGCCCGCCAGCCCGGCGCCGACGACGATCACGTCGTACTTCCGTTTGTTCGCCGGATTGACCAGCTTGTAGTGCGATTTCGCGTAGGCCCACTTTTGCGCAAGAGGGCCGGGAGGAATCTTGCTGTCGAGTTCCATTTCGAGCGTTACCTCACGAATCCGGTCAGCACTGCGAGCGGGAACGACACGTTGCCGGCCGTGATCACCAGTGCGAATGCGGTCGCGAAGACTTTCTTCCAGTTGTTGAATTTCGGATTGTTCAACCCGAGCGAATTGAACATGCTCCAAAGGCCGTGGTAGAGGTGCAGGCCGAGGGCGAGGTTGGCCAGGATGTAGAACGAGCCGACCCACCAGTACTTCGGCTGAAAGCCCGCGACGACGTTGTGGTACACGTCGTTCTCGATGAAGTCGGGATGGACGACGTGCCAGCCGACCGTCAGATGCAGCAGGTGGTAGATGACGAAGAGGAGGATGATCACTCCTCCCCAGCGCATCGTCCGCGCCGCATACGTGCCGACGACGTATTCACGATCGCGATAGCCGATCGGCCGCGCGGCGCGATTCATCAGCGTCAACTGCGTCGCCGCCTGGATGTGCAGCCAGACGCAGACGATCAGCAGGATGCGCACGACCCAGAGCAGCGTCTTGTTCGGCAGCGCCGGCGCGCCCATGGTCACGAGGAACTTCGCGTACTCGTTCAGATGCTCGGCCCCGAGGTACAGCTTCAGGTTGCCGAGCATGTGCAGAAAGATCCAGCCGAAGAGAAAGACACCGGTCAAGGCCATGACCGCTTTCTTTCCGATAGCCGTGCTCCAGAAGGAACCGAACCAGTTGCGCGAGGTGGGAGGCTGTGGGGATGTTTCGTCGAGTGCAATGCTCACGAGATCGCATCATATCAACGGAGTGCGGCAGCTTGCTGCCGCCCGCCCTCTCTCACCAGGGGATTGAACGCAGAACGCAGAACGCAGAATCAGAATTAAGAACCAGCGTGCTCGTCCCTTTCTCACTTCTCACTCTGCGCTCTGCGTTCTGCGTTCAATCCCTCGTTTTTCCTAAGGATCGACTCCCGCCTCCCGCGTGCTCCGCGTAACCTCATGCAGCAACACATTCCGCCACTCTCCACCCCTCCGCGCCCACACACTCGCCTCCGACACCCCACGGCTGACGTCCTTCCCGTCCGCCTCCCCGACCATGTGCGCGTTGTAAACGACGACGATCGAGTCCGCCGATATCCTCCGCGCGACCATTTTCCCGAGGCGGTAGTCGCTGAGATGCGCCGTGGCAAACATCGTCCGGATCTGCTCCAGCCCAAGCACCCCATCCTCGCTGACGCATGCGTAATCGGGCGCCGTGAGCTTTTCGAATGTGGCCCGGTCGCGATGCTTCCACGCGTCCCACAACTGACGCTCTCCGCGAAGCACGAGTTGTTCGGAGTTGTCGTTGCGCGCGCACCCCGCGAGCGCGAGCGCGATGGCGAGGACGATTGTCGTTTTCATGATCGCTTTACGATGGAGCGCAGCGACCGGTCGTCACACATGACACGTGTTCGAGAGTGTGGAGCCGCCGACTCGGCGGCCTGCGCCGCCGGGTCGGCGGCCCCACACCCCCGTCGGACTCGCGCGGCCGTGCGCCTCGCGCGTCGCCCCTTTCTCATTTCTCACTCTGCGCTCTGCGTTCTGCGTTCAATCCCTCTCCCGTATCCATCAAAAATTCACTCTCTCCTGCGCACGATCTCAACCTCGATCGCCGTGCTCCCGTCGAACTCTCCTTCCTTGATCGTGATCCTCGATTCCGGAATGCCTGACGCGAGCAGCGCACGATGAACGCTCTCGGCGCGCTCGTTCGTGGCCGGCGCGGAGAGCGGCTTGTGCACGATGACTTCGACCGCCTCGATCGTTTCCCGTGCAGTTCTCACCACGTGCACGAGCTTGGAGCGGTCGCCGTATGTCAGTTCGGTCGATTCGTCGTCGAACGAGATGGCGAGGTGCGTCGGCGGTCGTGATGACGTTACGGGTCCGTGCGCGGTTGAGGGGGGATTAGGCCCCGGCGAAAGCTGCACAGAGGTCGGCGCGGAAGAAGTAGTTACGGACGTAGGCTTCGGAGCGGCAGGCGGCGGCACCAGAGACGTCACTCGCGCCTCCTCTCCGAAGAAATGGCTGACGCCCGTCATCACCAAAAACACGATCGCGCCCACAGTGAGAATCGCCATCACGATCGACGACTTGGTCATGCCTCCGCCTCTCGGACACAGTGCCGGTGCTCGTCATACGCCTCTTTCCACTCCGAGACGGTTTCGAACGCGGCGTGAGCGCCGAGCAGAATCAGAGCGGGAACGCCGTCGAAGAACGTGCCGAGGTTCTGGAACGCGATCACCGAGAGCAAGGCAACGATGACGCCGAGCACGGCGAGGTAAACGATCGTCCACGCTCCACGCGCCGCCACGAAGATGGCCGCCAGTGCGATGCCCACCAGCACGTCGATGACGTAATGCACCCAGTGATACGCGGGGCGAAACGAACGCTGCCCAAGCAGCGCCTCGATGTAATTCGCATGAATCATCGCTCCCGGCATCATGCCGACCGGCGTCAGATGACGGTCGACCACCTCTCCCCGTCCGTACGCCTCGCGATGCCAGGCGCCGCCGATCACCACCGCCTTGCCGAGTAGTTTCGCGAGTGCCTGCGGTTTTCCGGCGAGCACGTCGCGCGCTGACGCGGTTCGCTTCGCAAAGAGCCGGGGATCGAGGAACATGCTGAACGGCAGGTCGTCTCCATCGCGTTCGTCTGCGGCCTCAATCGACTCGCGCGTGACGAAGCGCGCGGCCGCCGCGGCGAGCGAGTCGACACGACGTTTGCCCACAGCCGTCGACAAGGCGAGGTTCCGCACGTCCGCCGGGAGTCTGGTGAAGCCGGCCCCGACCTTGCCGCCGAGGATGGAGTCGAAGAGATCGGCATCCAGGACCGGTTCACTCGACCGCTCGTCGAGGCTCACGGTCCTCGGCAGAACGATCGGCGTCTTTTTCGAGACCTCGACGATCGTGTCGAAGAGGACCTTCGTCTCGTCGTCGTACCGGCTGTGTGTGAGGACGCGGCCGTCCGGCCGTTGCGCGCGGAGGTCGATGTCGATCGCGATCGCCGACGGTGACGCCTTTGCGACCTGAGCGATCAGTTTCGCCAGTGTGTCCCGCCGCAGCGGCGTGCGGCGCTCCCATTCCGAGTCCGCCGTCCAGTAATCGTCGTCGTCGATCAGAACGAGTGCCGTGTTCTGTACGAAGCGCGGCGGTGATTGCGACGCGCGCAGCAGAATGCCGTACGTCCGGTAGGTGACCTCGCGCCACCAGTCGAAACCGGACAGCCATCGGGCGGCCAGCATCCCAAGGACGATGACGAAGATGATGCGGAGCCAGTAGTTGATGTCGCGGGACTTCTTCGAAAGAGCCGCGCCATCCCACGTGGAAGCGATGCGCCCCAATGGTCCTCCCAGGTTGTTTTTTGGAAACGCTGACTGCTCTGGCTAGGGAGTGACCGCCAGCGGGTTTTCCCTACCTCGGCAGGTCGAATTGCTCCGATAACGATGGCAACGAGATGATCGCGATCGCTGCGAGGGCGTTACATGCTCACGCACGGATAGGTTCACACCAACGGCGCGGATATATCGCCACTACGGCCCCAGATGTACGAATACACGCGCTCCGACACTTCGTGGATGCTTTCCTCGTTGTACGGCGGCTGCGGCAACGTGCTCCAGAGATCGTCGAGAATCGTCGTCCGCACCTCCGCCTGCGTCGCCGCGGTTTCGGTCCAGCGCGGCATCGTCTCCACGAGACGGCGAATCGAATCAAGAAGGTGTCTGCTGGCCTGTTTCACCCGCTCCCGCTCCGCGCGGGTCATGTCGTCGCCGAGGATCAGATCGAACAGCGCCAGCTCCGTCTCCGTCAGTCCTTCCTCTGCCGCACGCCGCTGCTCTCCGTCGAGTGAGCCGACGAGCTCCATCAGTGCGGCGAACGTCGCTTCGACAGTGGCGCGATCCTTCTCCCGGTTGTAGTCGGCGATGATCTCCTGATACCGGCGGTAGTAGTCCATTCGCAGGGGGTTGAAGGCGAGCATCCGCGCGAGCTTCGCCTCGACCATCGCGCGGATGTCCTGAATCGCAGCGTGCTTTCGCCGGACCTTGCTCGCGAATTCTTCCCGCAACCGCTCGAAGTCGATTCGGCTGAGATCGACCTTCAACCCCTCGGCGTGGTCGACGCCGACGTCATGAGCGCGGATTGCCTCATTGACGATCCGATGCAGCTCTTTCAGCAGGTCGGTCACGTCCGCTGTGTCGCGGCGCTCCTGAAGCTTCTTGTAGATCGCCTCGATATTGTCGTGACGCTCGGCGTAGTTCCACGCCGCCGGTTCAACGAGAAGCGCCTTCATCCGACTGAAGACCTGTCGCGCGATGATCTCGAAGCGGCGCTTCGACTCGTCCGTGGTGTAGCAGGCGTCGACGGCATCGCGCAGCGCTTCGATGCGAACGAATCCGGTGGCGCCACGCAGGCGCGCGACATCGAAGCCGATCTGGAGCAGGTGCTGCTCCGCGGCCTCGATCGCCTCGACCAACGCCGCGACGAGCTCCTCGATCGGCGCCGCTGGAGCGTCCGAACCGCCATCATCGTCATCACCGAGTGCATAGTCGGCCAGCGCCTGGCGGAGGCTCTTGAGCATGCCGTTGTAGTCGACGATTACACCGCATTCCTTGCCCGGGTAAATGCGGTTCGCGCGCGCGATGGCCTGCATCAGCGTGTGCGCCTTCATCGGTTTGTCGAGATAGAGCGTGGCCAGTGACTCGACGTCGAAGCCGGTCAGCCACATCGCGCAGACAACGGCCACGCGGAACGCATGCTCCGGATCCTTGAACGCATCCTCGACGCTCACGCGCTTGCCATCCGGCGTCTCGAAGCCGCGCTTCATCCGCTCCCGATGAGGAACGATGTCGAAGTCCGCCTTCCGAAAGTCGCGCACCTCGTTCTGCGCTTCGCTGATGACGATCTCAATGATCGTGCTCTTCATCCACGCGGCACGTGCCCGCCATGACGCCGCCTCCCGCCCGAGCCGCTCGCGCTGATCGGGCTCGATCGCCATTGCCAGATCCGCCTCGGCGGCGACAGCGGCCGCCTCGACCTGAACGCGTCTCGCTTCCCAGCGCGGACCGATGCGCTGCAGCATCCGGGCGCAGGTGATCTTGTCGATGCAGACGAGCATCGACTTTCCCGTCTCCCATCGCGTGGAACAGTGCTCGACGAAATCATCGGCCAGCTTGTCGAGCCGCGCCGGGGCCGTGACGACCTCGTAGTCCTTCCCGAGCAACTTCTCCAGCAGCGCACTCCGATCGTCGTCGAGGCCCGCTTTTTCCACCGCCTCGGCGATGCGGTCATTCAGGTCCAGCCGTTCGATGCCGAGCTTCTCTCCGCGGTTCTCATAGATGAGCCGCACGGTCGAGCCATCCTCCTCGGAGCGCTTGAAGTCGTAGCGCGAGATGTACCCGCCGAAGATCCGCTTCGTCAGCTCGTCGTGTTTGAGGATCGGCGTACCGGTGAAGCCGATAAACGAGGCGTACGGCAGTGCCTTGCGCATGTTCCGAGCGAACTTTCCCATCTGCGTCCGATGCGCCTCGTCGGAGATCACGATGATGTCGTCCCTCTCGCTGTACGGCTCTTTCACCGGTTGATTGAATTTGTGAATGAGGCTGAAGACGTAGCGGTGATTGCCGAGAAGGAGCGTTTTCAGATCCCTGCCGGAGCCGGCGCGCGGCGTTTTTTCGTCCGTGATGCCGCAGCCGATGAACGTGCGCCAGATCTGGTCGTCGAGATCTTCGCGGTCCGTCACAATGACGAAGGTGAAGTTGCCCGGCACCGCGCGTCGCACCTTCTCCGCGAAGAAAGCCATCGAATACGACTTGCCGCTTCCCTGCGTATGCCAGAAGACGCCCAGTCGTCCGAGATCGGGGTGCGCGCGTTGACGCAGCATGAGACCGGCGGACTCACGCCGCTGCAGCTTGTCGAAAGGCTCATCGGCGACACGATCGGTGATCATGCGCGGTTCGCTGTCGGATGGACGAAACTCCAGCAGGCGCGCCTCGCGCGGGTAGTCCATCTTGAGTTCTTCCTGCCGCTCGACGGACGCAACGGCGTTGTTGACGCCGAGCACCTGGTGATTCCGAGCAACGATTTTCCGGATTCCACCGGCGCGGCTCTCGTCGAACAGGATGAAGTTCTCGACGATGTCGAGCAGCGACTCTTTCCGCAACATGCCGTCGAGCAGGGTCATCGCATCGAGGCTTCCTTTGTCCGACTCGCGCTCGCGCTTCCATTCCGCGAAGTGCTCCCATTTGCTCGTAATCGAGCCGTAGCGGGCGCGGTCGCCATTGCTCACCACGAGAAACGCATTGTGGTGAAAGGCGTGCGGAATGCTCTGATGGATGTAGTCCGTCAGATTCTCATCGAATCCCGCGCGGATATTCCTGTACACGGCCTTCAGCTCGATGAAGACGAATGGCAGGCCATTGACGAAGCAGACCAGGTCCGCGCGGCGGTTGTAATGCGGAACCTGCAGACCCTGGATCTTCAGCTCGCGGACGGCGAGAAAACGATTGTTGCCGGCCTCCCGAAAATCGACGACGCGCGCACGGCGATACTGGCGTGTACCCCCTTCGTCGACCCAATCGACCGGCACGCCGTCGCGGATGAACGTATAGAAATCGCGATTGTGCTGGACCAGCGATCGCGAGAGATCGATGCGCGTCAGCTTCTCGATCGCTTCTTCGCGCGCGGCTACCGGGATATCGGGATTGAGACGTTCGAGCGCCAGCCGCAACTCGCGCTCGATCACCGCGTCGCGTTCCGAGGTTCGTCCGAGCGTGCCGCTGGGGCCGAACGTCTCGCTGTTGAAGGCGTAAACCGTCTCCCAGCCGAGGACGTCGTGGAGATGTTCGGCAAACGTCTGCTGGACGAGCCGGTCTTCGCTGTTGATGCCG